>Ga0207841_1000064_pt1 | contig 178767 bp, 154 predicted proteins | sample HigsolmetaGSP18D_FD_184846 | JGI IMG/M metagenome (GOLD analysis project Ga0207841, IMG submission 184846) | High solid enriched microbial communities from the Joint BioEnergy Institute, USA - SP1-8-D (SPAdes) | ecosystem: Engineered > Bioreactor > SSF (Solid state fermentation) > Aerobic >...
AAGAAAAGAGAAGCAACGAACTCTCCGGAGAGGTAGGGCTCTGAGAGAGAGAGAGGGAGAGAGAGAGAGAGAGAGAGAGAGAGAGAGAGAGAGAGAGAGAGAGAGAGAGAGAGAGAGAGGAGGATAAGGATAAGAGAGCAAGATGTTCTACAGTCATGAGAGTGAGTCCGAGTCCGAGTCTCGTTTTGTTTTGTCTTTTTGTTTCTTGAGATCTGTCTTGAGATCGCGCAGAACAGCGAAGCTGACAATATCCCGTTATGCAGTTCTCACGTCTGGCGAGCACGGGGTTGCGACGATATGGTAGGTCGATTTCCAGTCCTCTTCTTCTGCTCCTTTCTGTGCTACATTTCGTCTCTTATCTCGCGCATTTATTTGTCTGACAAAGGATCAAAACCCAGGCTGGTCGCGACGCTGGGCTCCAAGTCCGCCGCCAGAAAGGTGAACCGCAAGGCCATCCTCGACGTGGATGTCCCGAAGGCATGCGACACAATCATGCACCCTGAGGCTCCGATGGCGCTGAGACTTCAAGGGAACCTGCTGTGAGTATTTTTTTTTTTTTTTTTTTTTTTTTTTTTTTTTTTTTTTTTTTTTTTTTTTTTTTTGCTTGATAGTTCTGATCCTTGGATTTGTTTTGTGTCCGAGTCTTCTTCTCCCGGGATGCTGACCATTTTGATCTGCCAGGTACGGAGTGTCGAGAGTGTATAACCAGCAATGTGGATACACACTTACGGACACCCAGGCGATGCACGATAGGATGAGGACCATGCTGAAAGTCGTGCACGGGGGTGGATTGGATCCGGATGCTGGCAAGGCGAGGTTTGTACCCCTGTTCGCTCTGTTAGTGTGAATAGTAGAATTGTTTCTTCTGGATCAGTCCAAGCTTTTTCATGTGAAAAAAAAACCCCGCTAAGGACGACTACATAGGTCCGATGAGCTCGTCGTTCCGTACGATCCGTCTTTCGTGCCTGAGCTGAACCTTCCGGTGTTCGATCTCGACTTTGCCACCCTCAGTGCAACGACTGAGATCAGCTCGAGCCGGCGATCCAGTCTCCTGCTGACACAAGTCCACGGATCGAGCCGCTCCAGTCTTCTGGAGCATGCTTCTCCTCAGCTCGACATCTCTTCTTCTGACATCGTCATGGGCGATATTGGCGGATTTGATGTCATGAGCAACATGGGCAGCTCTGTGCAAAAGGGCAACCGGTTTGGTAGTGGCAGGGTTTCAATCTTCGAGAATGAGGAGGAAGGTGTCCTTCTCCAGCCGGATTTCGAGTTCGACGAGGAAGGAAATATCATTGAGCTTGCGGTGAGGAAGCGACCACAGGATAACAGCAGGGTTGGGCAGGCCGCAAGTCGCAATTCGAGTGAAGCCCCCGTCATGAAAGTGAGGGAAGAAGCTGAGGAGGGGTTTCTGTTCGACCAGGCCCAGGTACGTACCACATGATGGATACACTGAGCACATCTCTCCTAACTTACTATGTACCAGCCGGGTGAGCCAATGCATCTCGACGAGGACAACGCAGCACTCATTGGAGATGACAATGACATATTGCCTCCCGGTGAACCGTTCCCTTCCAGGCGAGGTCAACTCCCTGATCCCGACTACGTGGAGGACGAAGTCGCTGGAGGAGCGGCCTCTGAAACCCGCGAAACTTCCATGCGTCGAAACAAGAAGAGGGCTCCTCTCAATATACCCATTGATGAGCGCCAGGAACTGCGCAACTCGGACCTGGCCCAATGGAACAACGAGTATCTACGCAACATGGCGGTAGCGTCCAAGCAGAAGGAGCAGAATCGGATGGTGACGCAGGCGAAGAAGAACGCGGCCTTCTGGGTCTTTGGGCAAGGGATCGGCTCTGTGGGTGTCGGGCTGGGTACCTCTCGTGTTGCGCACCCCCTTGATCGTTTCTCGGGAGAGCAGCTTCTCGCGACTTTGCAGGGACAAGAGGCGAGAAATGGAGGAAGGGGAAGGAAACGCCGCCATGAAAGTGTTGACAGTGAGTCTGGCAGCGAAGGCAGGCGTGTGCGTGCGCGGGAGGACGATGAAGAGAATGCGCAGCACGTTGGCCGTGGAGAAGGCATGGAGCTCGCTGATGGTGATGGGATCATGCATGAGGTTTGTTATCCAGCTGCCACTACGCTCTATCCACTTCTTTCCCGCTGCTGTTCCCATTCATTGGTTTTACCCGTGATCTGATGCATACTAACTTACATGCATAGGACGTCGAGATCGGCCGCCATGGAGCACCGTCTCTTCACGACGATCATTCCTCCCAGATGCCATGGAACCTCACAGCCTCCATCCGGGGATCCCGTCAGGGTTCCTCCATCAGCCTCCCCCATGCGTTCGGAAGCCTGGGTGAATTCTCCTCCCGCGGAAGACCCCTTTCTGCGATTGGCGCCGGATCCCGAAGGCCAGGGAGCCGTCTCACGAGCGCCAGTCCTCTTGCTGGGCGCGGCCTTGGACTTGATCCCGCCGCTGGACACGACGCACTCAGCAGCCTTTCGATTCCCGGAAACGAAGGCGATGATCTGGATATCCTGGGCGACTTTGACCTGAACATGTATCTCGAGGGGGAGCTTGATGCGGATCGCCGAGCAGCTGCAGCTGCAGCTGCAGCTACAGCTGGAGCAGGAGAAACTCAGGACTCCTTCCAGATATTCGGCCCAGCAGCTGCTGTTGATACCCAGACGGCGGCGCAGTCCCAGTGGCTGGCCGCGACTCTGGACCAGGAGAGCAGGAATTTCCTAGAGTTTGTCCAGAATCGGATTGAGGCCCTTCCTGCTGCTGCTACGGGCCCTGGGACGCCCGTGACGAAGAAACGCGGCGAAGCTGAAGCTGATGATATCGACGGACAGCACCAGGACACATCGCCTGAATCGACGAAAGAGGTCAGCTTTTCGGCTCTCCTGCCGCCTGAGTCCAACACTCGCGTTGTAGCCACCCAGGGGCTGATGCATGTCCTCACCCTTGCCACGAAGGGCATTCTGGCTGTTCGCCAGGAACGGGGTACAGATGAAAATGGAAACGAGAACGCCTTCGGAGAGATCTTCCTCAGCGTCAAAGATGCGTAATGATTCTCGAAAACAGAACTTCTTACCGGTCGCTACTTACCCATTCGTCTGATGGGCAAGGAAACTTTCTGTTCTTCATTCTTTTTTTTCCACCATTGCGCTGGTCCGCAATCTCGGAAATATTTATCTTCTTTCCTTCTAAAAGGCATCATACATCTTTTAGTTCCTACCTATTTACAGTGCAACGATTTATGACGACTATCTATTACTGGGAAGATGGCATGGATCATCGATGGGAACATACTAAGTAACTTGATCTGTTACTCTCACGGCATGATCTAAGTTGCAAGGGAGATGCGACGTTTCCTTGTTTTTCCTTTCTTCCCATGGAGGTTACGCTAATTATTTACCTATTTACGTGGTGGTCATTTTTCCCCCTCCGGGAATATTACTTACTTACATAATTGCTGTGTTTCCTTACCAAGCTTTCCAGAAATGTTTCCTTTATATGGCGTTTCTGACAAGGCAGGTTCTCTGCTTTCTTTCCTCTGAACCTCCACTGGAGCTCATTCTGATGATGCACGGTCATCCTTTGAAGAGAACTGACATCTTATTAATGAGATACAAACTCTCTCGAAGGGACTGACTATTCGTCGCTTGAGCTTCAGTGGAAAAAAATAACCATGGAGGAAGTTAGGTATCCTAACGGGTGGACATGTGTGCGTGTATCGAGTCTGCTCTTTTACTGTCACTTGTTGTTTTCTTTCTAATAATATTTCTTTATCTATTCTCCCTTCTCAAGTGTTGTCTGTTCCCAGAAGTTGTTGTTCTCGAAAAATTAAATGGTTACTAGTTACAACCATTAGTTTAGTTACAGATACAAGATGACATCCATACGCCGTTACCACGAAGTACGAACATCGTCACGCTTACCGCTTACCGCCTTACCGCCCATACAAACAAACGTATGATTACAGTCAGTCAGTACGGTAGCTGCTACCTAGGAGCTACCATGGGCTCATGATTGTAATTATTATTTATTCCTTGCTTGAAGAAAAACAAAAGTTAAAAAAGAACTAGACAAGACAGTGTCAATCTAGCCTAGTTTCTGTAGCCAGGCAGCACTTGCAAACTTTTCTTTTCGGGGCGTCATAGGGTAAGTCACGTCATGTAGGGGCGCCAGCGACGCGTTCTACGCGCGCGTGAGCGAGGCTAGCTGAGCTGATGGGCGACCTCCAGCTCTCGACATGTGCAGTAGCTGTGCACAGTACCCGTCCTACCTAGGGTAAATCGATGCTTGATGTACTCCGTACATATTCTGTCCCTGACAAAATTGAGGTTCGAAATGGACACCGCTCTGTTGAGTACCTCAGCAGTAATCTTCGCTCCAGCTGAGCTGCTTTCTATTCTAGAAAGAAAGAAAGAAAGGGACCCTGGGGGTATATATATATATATATATATATATATATATATCTTTGACCGCAAATATACATCTTCTTTCTACGCCCTAGATAGATCTCTATACAGAATTAGTAGGTCTAAATTACCAATCATCCGGGGCTAGCCGCCGGTGTGCGTGCGTATGTATGAGTACCTCAGCTGACAGGCTGTCAAGGCGGTTAGGGCGGTAAAAAGGACACGGGGAGGTCCCTGCCATGCCATGCCGAATCCAGGTCTGTCTGTCTGTATGGATACCGCTAGATCGCTGGTTGCTCTTCGTAAAGGCCTGAGGTATTCAGCTCATTATCATAACAAAATAAATAAAAAAGAATACTCTCCAAGTTCAGCTGTTCTTGACGTGTTCAGAGGTGTCTTGTCTGTCTGTCTGTCTGCCTGTCTCGGCGCGAACCTGCGCGTGACTTGATACGCCAGCGGAACACGCGTCAGGACCTGTCAGGCGAGCCCGCTGGGCGTCTCGACTCCCAATAGCTGGTCAGGTGGCTGGCTGGGCGCGGGAACAGCACGCACAGCCTGACGCTGGATTGCGCCGCGCCAAGAGGCTGCGGTATCGCAGCGCGCGCGGCTGCCTGTGGCTTGACCGACTCGAGATCTGGTCTGGATATGCTGATAGCTGTGGTAAGAAGAAGGGATAAACCACTAGGATCTGCCTGGATATCTGAAAAGAATGCTAATGAAGAGGAGTAGAAGATCCCGGCAGAGGCCGCCGGTGACGCAGCGATGAGGCGCGGGATGAAAATTACGCCGACGCGGCGTCTCGTTTCTGACGGCTCGCGTAAGTTACCCGGCCGCGCCACCCGTCTTGTCCTCGTCTCGTCTCGTCTCGCCCGTTTCCTCTTCCCTCTCCCCCTCTGCCTCTCTGCCCTCCCTCGTCCTCCCCCATCGCCCTCGATCCTCCTCCCTCCGGCCCGCCCGTCATCGAGACTCGCCCCTCGTCCGCTGCTGCTCCCTCTGCTTTCATCGATCTCGCTCTTTTTTTCGCTCCTGCACACGAGAGACCATGGGTCGCACGGTCGACCAGGAAGTCCACGCGGCGTTCGTCGAGTTCCGCGCCAAGGAAGACGATAAGGTGCGTGAATCTGTATTTCCCGTATCTGGGTAATATTTCAAACCACCAGCCCAACAACACACGATTACTGACATACAACCCTCCTCCTTCGTTCTACAACAGTGTCTCTCCGTCCAGTGCATCTACTGCCAGCAGATCCGGGCAAAGAACACCTCGCGCCAGAAGCAGCACCTGCTCGAGTGTCCCGGTCTCCGCCAACAACAAGCCGCTGCTGCTCAGGCCCAGCAAGCTGCTGCTGCTGCTGGCGCGAATGGCATCGCCCCTCCCAACGGGTACAACGCAACACCAAATGGCCCTGCGGCCACGGGCCCTGGGACGGGCCCGGGGACCGCAGCTGGAACCCTCCCCGCGACGAACGGCCCCATGATGTCCAACGGGGTCAATCCTCATCCCAATGCCATCCAGGGCCCTCTGCAGAACATGCAGAACCGCCCGCCGCTGCCTGCTCCGGGAGCTCCGCAGCCGCCGGCAGGTACCTCCACCACCACGACAACCCATTCGCGCAGCAAGTCCAAGAGGGCACACACTTCGAATCTTCCGGCGCCGCCGCTCGACGATGTCCATGCTGCGTTCGTCGAGTTCCGTGCCAAGGAGGAAGACAAGGTATGAGAGCGCAAGATCTCATCTCGGGCAAGAGAGCTCATACTGACGTCCGGAAATAGTGTTTGTCGGTGCAGTGCATCTACTGCCAGCAGGTCCGCGCGAAGAACACGAGCAGGCAGCGCCAGCACCTGCTCGAGTGTCCCACCTACCTCAATGTCATGAAGGAATCGATCCCGGCCAACAACCTCCTCCACACATTCCCCGAGGGTGATATCGCCCGCTCCTTGCAGATCCCGGCTCCAACCTTGGAGCTTGACTTCCGCATGAGCATCAAGATCAACCCTAAAGTCACTGCTGGTCAGAACTTCTGGGGTCAGAGAGATTGGATCAGCTTTGTCGGTGGTCAGTGGGCTGGCCGCTGGGGCAAGGGCATTGTCTTGGTATGTCGTGTCTTCCCTGGCCGTTCTTCCATGGTCCTTTGCTAACTGTCACCTGCAGCCTGGAGGACAGGATTCCCAGATCGTGGTCAAGGAGCTGGCCACGAGCGTCCGGGCGAACTATATGCTTCAGACCGCGGATGAGCCCCCCGCTTACATCATCGCCAAGAGCAGCGGCTGGTTGACCGGCGCCAAGGACGTGCTGGAGAAGCTGAATGATCCGAACGTCGCCGACACCATCAACCCCAGCACCTACAAGTACCGCACCACCCTCACCCTGGAGACAGGTGATGAGCGGTACGCGTTCGTGAACACCCTCATGTGGGTTTGCAGCTGCTGCCGTAGAGGCCAGGAAGGTGAGTCCACATCACTTATATACTATGCTGTGAACAGCGTAAGCTGACTTTGTCACAGTTATCTTCGATGCATTCCGCATCAACTAAGTCCACGATTCTAACGGTCCCTGTTTTTTTGAGAGTATTCAGCGAAGTGATGTATGTTCTGTGACGGGAAAAAAGGAGTTCACGTGCTAAATCAATCGCTTTCCGGGTAGCGGTGTCGACGGTGAAATTGGGTTTTGTTTTCATTTATGTCTTCTGGTAAACTCGCGGTCATCCCTCCTCCAATCTTCCCGGGTTTAGTACTATGATTTTCTGTTTTTGTCCATCTCGCGCGATTATCGAGACCTTCGCGTATGTCGATGCGGTTCGAGGTCTGCTTAGTTGTTAGTATATGTCTCTCGAGCGGGTGCTTTTTTTTTCCAGGAGACATCTGTTTTTTTTCTTCCCCTGGGCTCTCTATTCTATCATCTCTTTTTTTTAACGTTCGAGATGTAATATCTATGTCTCGAGTTGATGAAGCGATCGATATTCTACTCTTCTTCGGCAGTTCAGAGTTCAGATCGACTTGAAGAAGCGAGAAATGGCATTGAATGATATCCGTGTTTATCCTGGAATGGACGGCTGTAGTTCTTTCAAGCTGCGCTTAATCCTGTCTGTCTGAATGTCGAGAAAGGTCTGAGTTTTCCGTGTTATAAGTCCACCATCTACATATATAATAGACTGCATTGCATTGCATTGCTTTCGGTGATTATGTAGGCAGGTAGTTTTTTGCCCATGCCCAGGTTTTTAAATTCTGTTCAGTTCGTGATGCTTATTTCCCTTCTGAGTTTCTGCATGCAGGAGAAGTCGATTTTAAAAAAAAAAAAAAAAAAAAAAAAAAAAAAAAAAGGACAAATAAATTTTATAAAATCACGTTAGACAGTATCAGGGCCTATTTGGTTTGGTTTTGTCTATCTGCATTGAGGTACAGTAGGATTGTTCTGTCGACTGTCGACTCGGGAATAAATTGAAACCCCTTGGAAGAAACTGTGGACATACATAGTTACTTACTGTACAAAAGTTACCTGCTGGAGTGAGTGAGTGAGTGAGTGTGAAGGAGAAAGAAAGAAAGAAAAATCTGAATCTCTAGCCTAACCTACCCCAAAGCTAAGCTATGGATAGTATAGAATAGTATAGTACTGGTAGGTGCCTAGGTAATAATTGAATAATTATATACCTTAGGTGCTAACTTACCCTGTGTACAGTACCTACATGCCTAGATAGATAGATAGATAGTTTGTGGTAAGATTGGAAGCTACTTCATTATATATACCTAGGTTACAGCAATGTGGGGAAGTAATTAGATTGTGTATAGACTGTGTAACTACTACTACAAAATTACATAACATACCAAAATCAGATAAAACTTACATCCATCCATCAACAGAGAAATAGCGAGCAGACAAAGATGAAATTATCGGTGTTAGTCGTCTTCATTAATAATAAAATACAGAGTGATGAGTTGATTTTTTTAAAAAAAGGAACGAAGCATACCTACATCGCTTCTCCCCCCCCCTTCTCTCACCTAAACATGTCCAAAGCACCCTCTGCCTCTAGATCCCTCTGATAACAAGGCATGATTTCCCTCACAACATCGATGCACCATCTCCGCTGTCGACTGCAAAACAAGGCCTTTCGATACTCCCACCACTCAGGCCAAAACCCAGCCATCTCCCAGTCCAGAATCCCGGTAACCGCACCGGTAACGGGATCCACCATGACGTGATCGTAGGATAGATCCGCATGGGCGAAATGGACCCGGTGGTCGTCGGAGAAGGAGGCGCGGAATTTTGCTGCCAGGTGTGGATATGGGCATTGCTTCACGGGCGCAACGAGGAAGTCATGGAACTCGCGTACAGAAGCGAACGTGCCACAGGGACGTCCGTTGTTCAGACGGTGGTCGTAGGCAGGACCCTGTTTTGTACAGGATCCTATCCATCCCTGGCTCCGGAGATTTCAGCTCTCGGAGCTGTTGAAAGAATGACTTGAGCTTGCTGACTGTTCTCGCTCGAGCTCCTTCGCTCATTTCTGGCCAGCATGAATTGAGGCATTTTCCAGGCGCGCGCTGCATGAGAATCCAGCTATCATAGGCTATCTGTTGACATCAATGACATCGGGTACTGGGATGGAGGTATGCTTTTGACAAATGCAATAGCATCAGCCTCCCGTTCTGTCACAAAGGCCTGGCCCCGCTTGCGAATCATGGATGTGCCTTCCACTGTGATTCGCCCCAGGCCACTGTCGTGACCGCAGTCCTGGTTGGTAGATGAAGGCATCAATGGCAGATGTGCGCAGACCAAGTGCAAGAGTACACATTACACAGTGAGAAGAGCAGAGTTGCATCACAGGAGCAACAGTGCAATCCAACGCAGGGGTTGAAAGCGGTCAGGTGCTGCCTAATTTAAGCATGTGATTTTTTTTCGAAGTCATGTGGAGTATCTGACTATGTGACCTGCAGGCCAAACTCGCAATGACGCAGAGAGCACAACTTTGGAAGAGTCTACGTACATAATAACATGGAGAGTTGTGATGGTTAAATCTGGGAACTGTTTCTCATTGGCACAGTGACTTGGGACATCGAGTTAGGAGGGATTGGGAATGTGATTGGCAATCTAGACGACGATGAGAGTCGAGAAGTTTGAGAAGCTGACGGCACGAGCGTTATTAATTAGAAAGACGGCCCTAAAATCCACTGGAGGTAGGGAAATGAGAAGAGAAGGAATCAGGATCTGGAAGTCCGTAACTGCGAAGGGCTACCTAGCTACCGTACCTGCCCAGGATTCGAGGTTAGTAAGCATGTGTTGACAGGACTTGTTGGGACAAAGACATTCGAAAGACAGCCGTGACATTTACAACAGGTCCAGGGCGACAATGTTCGCTACCGTGTGACACGGTCTTTCAGATGGTCATAAACGAAGATATAGGCAGCAACAGACAGCGAGATAACCGAAAATGTGCAGTTCAAGCAAGGAACGGTGCGGACAGTATTATATCCTGCAAATGTCTGACAGCTTGGATGTGAAAGAAAGCTGGATCTCATTGGCCACTTCGCCTATCCAGGTGGTATGGAGAGAAGGGCAATCTGTAAGGGAATCTCAACACACAGATACCATTCCCTTCATCATCCAAGGAGTCAAAATCGAAGGAAGTAACGAATATTATGTACCTAGTATTGAGTTAATTTGTGCTGATTGGATTCCTCGAATGGATGGTTAATGGAACAGAATGGTTCATTTAGTCGCAACACCGAAAAGGAGCAAATTCATTCTGTAGAGCATTCTGTCATGCAAAGAGAAGAGAGAACAAGGCAGAGTGGAAAGAGATTGAGGGGAGATGTTGGCGGGTCTTGCGACGAGTCCAGTCTATATCTACTTAGTTAGGCAGGAGCTGCCGTCGAGGTCATTCGCCTCCGCATTGACAATGAATCAGGAAAGAGCAAAACATGGAACTGTAATAATAGCAAGCCAGAGTTAAGCTTTACTCGCCGATTTCTGGCCTGTCAGGGCAAACTATCTGCGGAAAGTACTCCGTAGATCTCTTTAGGTACCTCTGAGAAAGCAATTGATCGATCGCCTACTGTACTGTATTATGGGCAGTTGCGCTTCCTACAGTTGGAGCGTATTGTACTCTAAAAGCACGCAAAGCTAGGCTTTACGCAAGCAAAGCTTTTTCTGGTTGCGGCGGAAGGAAAGGCCCTCTACTTCGTTTCCGGGCCATTTTAAGACCTTTTCTTCTCAGTGATAGCGGGAAAGGATTCCGTTTCTGGTGTCCTGGAAACGGTATTTATTTCAGATGCAGGGTGATGAATGAAAAGCACCATATCGTTCTGGTGTACTGATAGGCTATTTTGCGATCTGTAATGGAATTCTTCTTTATTTCTAGGACTATTGAGAGCTCCAAACGCCCGACGAATGAAAGTGGAAAAGCCTGAGATGGAAAACGCGGGGAACATGCAACTTTCGGGGCTTAAAACTTCAATTGCGCACTCATAGTCCACGCGATGAGATCCCAAGTTACCGGCCAAGATTCTGGGGCGCGGGCGTTGCTGGTCCTTCGGGCGTCACGTACGCCTGGGATCGTAGAGTCAGCTGAACTGGATCACAAATATGACAGTGCTCTCATGGTAATCGACACGAGTGTTCCGTTGCTGATTTCCGAGCCAGTATTCACGTACCTTGGTCAATCCTCCGTCGACGACGAAATCGGCTCCGTTGACGAAGCTGCTCTCATCGCTAGCAAGGAAAACGACGGCGTGCGCCTGCTCGATGGCCTCGCCAAAACGACCCGTGGGGAAGTGAACTTCGCGCCTGAAGCGCTTGGCCTTGTCGTCACCAAGCCAGTCCTGAAGGAGAGGAGTGCTATCGTCTGTCAGTATATGGATCCTCGGTGAACAGGAACTCGATACGTACTTCAGAGGAGCAGGGCACAGTGCGTTGAACCGGAATCCCTCACGAGCGTGCACAATGGCCAGCTCGCGGGTCATGGCCAGCACGGCACCCTTGCTCGCCGTGTATGCCAGCTGGGGTGTAGCACTACCCATGAGCGCCACCACACTGGCGGTGTTGATGATGCTGCCCTTTGTCTTCTTGTGCCGGCGCAGACTGAGCACGGCATGCTTGCACCCGTACCAGACGCCCTTGACGTTGATGTTGTGGGTCAGATCCCAGATGTGCTCGGGGGTGTCGATGGCGTCAGCGTCTTCCGCGTGCATGATACCCGCGTTGTTGAACATGACATCCGTGCCGCCCCAGCTGTCCTGATACTCGACCAAGGCTTTTACTTCAGACTCCTTGGAGACGTCGCACTTGAAGGTCTCGACCCTGCGAGCATTGGGAGCCTGCTCCTTGACCTTGGCAAGGGCCCTTTCAAGTGCGGGCTCAGAGATGTCGGCCATCAGGACATTGGCGCCTTCACGGGCGAACAGGATGCTGGTCTCGAGACCAATTCCTCTGGGGTTTGTCAGCGCGACAATATAGAGGCATTTAGATGCGGAATGCGTGAACAAAAGTACAAGTCGTCGGGAAAATAGAATTTCCAAAATATTTATCTTTCGAAAAAAGAAAATATGAAATCAACGAAATATGATGCTTGGCCTTGATGACTTTTACTGTATCTGAAATGGAACGCGAGGTCATGATCGGAAAGAGATTAGCACACTCACCCCGCAGCGCCCGTGATGATGGCATTTTTGCCCTCAAGGCGTCCTCTTGGAGCTGTAGCAGCCATGGTAACGATTTATGTATATGTAGGTCTCGGAAGATATGTACTATGTACTGTACTATACCTGTCAGCCTGGGATGTATCGGTCTATCGGTATGACTCAACTCATGAGACGGCGGCAAATATGGAAATATCAACACACTACACGTCGATAGACTTACCGTAGCAACCAGTAATTGGATGTTGAATCCCAAAGATCCCTCTGAATGCTGACGTGGTGTCTACACGGAGAAATTTAAGGGGAGCAGCCGTCGTTGAGGGGGCGGGGCTGAGTGGGAATGTGTGGATTCTCTTATCTAATCTCGACCTGTCACCAAGTCAGATCAATACGAGGTGGCCGAGGAGCGACATCGGACAATCCATACTTTCAAACCTCAAGTGAGTCAATTCAGTGGACGAAAAACTCAAGTAAGCTGTGCGTCTTGAAAATCGAAGCCCATACAGGTGGCGAACCAACTGTGCATTGCAGACGGAGCGCACAGATGGGGAGAGACTCGGCATCCCGAGCGCGGACCGGCCTCTGCCTGTCTGCTGCGTCTCCGCGCGCGTGAGCCGAAGGTCGCGCCCGCTTTGCCTTTCTGGGTCATTGCTCACGACTCCCCTCCCGATAAGCCTTGATAAACGCGCGCCTCGTCCTCCGGTCGTGCCCTTGATAATCCTCCACTTCTCCACAGCCTCGACTTCCCAAGCTGCCACCCCCAAAGACCTGGCTCAGTCAATCCTCGTAAGTCACCTGAAGCCTAGGGTGAGCAGCAGAAGACAGAAACTGACCAGGCTTTCTACCAACAAGGCCACCATGTCCGCTCCCGCTGGTTCAGAAGTCACACTCGAGAATATCGCGCAGGTCCTCGAGCACGATACCAAGGTCAAGGTGGCAGGCGTTGATGTCGATGGCATCCTGCGCGGTAAGCTCATCTCCAAGAAGAAGTTCCTATCCATCGCGCAGGATGGCTTCGGTTTCTGCTCCGTCATCTTCGGATGGGACATGCATGACCGCACATACTTCAAGGAGCTGAAAATTAGCAACAAGGAGAATGGGTACCGGGACATACTCGCCATCCCTGACCTGCGCAGCTTCAGACGGATACCCTGGGAGGATAATGTGCCGTTCTTTCTGGTCAGCTTCTTCGACCCAAACACCAAGAAGCCGCTTTGCGCGTGTCCTAGGGGGCTGTTGAAGACGGCTGTGGAGAAGCTGGAAAAGGCTGGATGCAAGGCTATGGCAGGCGGTATGCGTTCTTCAAAGCACCCCGTGTTTCCTGAGCGTCTGTTTCGCAAGCTGATCCAAAGCAGCGGAGTATGAGTTCTATCAGTTCCGCGCACCCGGCAGCCAGCCTGGCCCCGAGCGCAATTCGTCGTCCACCGCTTCATTCCTCAAGAACAACCCAGTCGAGGCTCTTCCACCTTTGACGGAAGGCATGTTTGGCTATAGCATCACACGGCCTGTCCATAACCAGAACTACTACTACAGCATCTTCGATGCATGCGAGAAATTCAACTGCAACCTCGAGGGATGGCACACCGAGAGTGGTCCCGGTGTGTTTGAAGCTGTGGGTGTTCCACCATCCGCCGGCCCTGTGTGCGTGCGCTGACATTTCTCCGTCGTGGCAAGGCTTTGCAATTCGGGGAGATAAAAGAGATGGCGGATAGAGCTGGGCTCTTCAAGTCAGTATCCGTCTTTTCATCTTTTGCTCAAGTTCTTTTTCCTTTTTTTTTATACTTAGCTCGAGAGTCCCGGAATGATCATTAACAGATTAACTGGATGCATGCAGATATGTGGTCAAATCCCTCGGCAGCAAATACGGTATCACGCCTGCATTTATGGCCAAGCCTAGGGAGGGCCTTCCCGGAAATAGCGGCCACATGCACGTCTCCATTGTCTCAGAAGATGGCAAAAATCTCTTTTTCCGCGAGGAACCCGACCCGTCCCCTAAGTATCCAGACCTGACCTACCTATCGGACCTGGGCAGGCACTTCCTTGCGGGCTTGCTCACCGGGCTGCCTGACATCATGCCTCTTTTCGCACCGACCATCAACTCCTACAAGCGGCTGGTTGAGAACTTCTGGGCTCCTGTGACTGTGTCGTGGGGCCTTGAGCACCGCGCCGCGTCGATTCGAGTCATCACTCCCCCGACGGCTAGCCCGAAGAGTACACGCTTCGAGGTCCGTGTACCGGGCGCTGACGCCAACCCCCATTTTGCACTGGCTGCGATCGTCGCTCTGGGCTGGCGTGGGGTGGAGAAGAAGCTCGAAATCCCCGTCCCTCCTCTGGGCAAGGGCGACGATATGGGTGGCGCGAACGATCAGGGGATCCGGCTCGCGAAGACCTTGAAGGAGGCTAACGAGATGTTTATGCGAAAGGACAGCATTGCGCGGGAGGTATTTGGAGACGAGTTCGTGGACCACTTTGGTGGAACGAGGGAGCACGAGGTGCGGCTCTGGCAGGAAGCTGTCACTGATTGGTTTGTATCCCTGTCATCGTCAATTCACTCACTTTTTGCTTTGGATAGCTTTCACTAAACTAACTTACTCTCTACTACAGGGAGGTGAGACGCTATATCGAAACCGTATGAATTATATTCCACGCTGTCTCAGGCGGTTCCTTGCCGTCTGTTGGATTTCCGCAGCGAGATATATATATCACGTCCCGTTCTGCTCGTGGTTATCGGATAGAACGCTATATATGTATGACTAAACGCGTGCCATCTTTGCTTGGTAGCTCTCAGTTATTGTTACATATATATATATATCCTGATACTCTCTGATCGAGCAACAAGCGATGTTTGGGAGGTTATATTGGAAACCCGGGTCGGCCTTCTTTGCTGGCTGCTACGATAGCAATTTGATATCCATATATTAATACGATTATACCTTTATTCTGCCATTGTGATGTTGAAGGTATGTATTCTTTTGTTACCTAGGTAAAGATACATACATATACTCTGTACAGCAGAGCTCACCGTTGTTAATTACGTCACCTCGGGCCCACTGTCTTAGGTACTCAGTACCTAAATATCCCGAACTTTAAGTTCAATGCAAGCTGATTGGTCCTGACTCGACTTCACATAGAGAACCTGACAGCATTGGAGATCTGGAACGTGGCTAGAGTAGAGGACATGCGTCGAGGTTATGTATGCATAGTAGACAACCATTGGGATGGAGTACTGGAAATCGGCTAATTTAGCAGATATGAGCTTGAGAAGACCCGATCTAGGGATCTCTCCTGGCTGAGAGGTGTCGGGGATACGCGGATTCTTCGAGTTCGGGGTTGGGATACTGCGTTCTTGCGTGGAAATCGCTGGCGGTGAGAGATAGGTAGTATTGAGATGCAAGGTGGTGGAAGACAGCACTCGAGTGCAGATTGTTGCTTAGCATGGAATGTTGTTCTGTACACTTAGTGACTGGATGACGTGGTGCTGTGAGAGATCGCTGCTGCCAGTATCTCTATGAAACAAGGATAATGGCCATGCAGTGTTGCTTGAAGCGGTGGCGTAGAAGATGATTCACAGTTTCCATAGGTGGAGCGACTGAACGACATTGGAGGTCCAGGTCCAGGTCCAGGTCCAGGGGAGGTGACTACAAGGTACTTGCGGCTACGGGATCCTCCGTACTGCTAGCATCTTGGCTGCATGGGGATCGTCTGGGTCGGGCGATCGGGAGATCTCGGGGCGATCACATGGCTGCAGCCTGAGGCAGCCACGCGCGCCTTCCACCCCGCCGAGCGCATCTGGCGTCTGGACCGCGGCTCTGTCTCGGACATGCGGGGAGCTTCCATCACCGCCCCCAGGGATCTGCTGCGTCCAGCATCGCCGCCCGTCGACGCGGACCGGCATCCAGGGGGCTCTATCACGATCTGGAGGAGTCTCAAATCTCAGGATTAGAGCTGACAAGCAGACGACAGCGTCCTGGGAGCACATGTCACGGCCCTCGGACCGTCGAGGTGCCTGTCCGCAGGCGGCAGATGGCGGAAGCGTAGCTGGAGACGCTGATATCGCGAGCTGATAACGCGGGGAACGGGGCAGCGGACAGGGCCCATGTCGGCCGAGACAGCAGTTTCCCGCGGGCAACTCGCCGTCACGAGCTCCTGGCCTCCCAAAGCGTCAACTTCCGCTCACCCTTTCGTCCACCGCGATACCTGCGCCCCCAATCGCCGCGCGGCCATTGGCCCATGTCGCTCGGCCCTTTCTCGCTGCTCGGCGGGCCCTTCCCATGGGCCGCGGTAAACGGTCGTGACGCAGCTCTGGACTGCCAGGCCTGCTGCTATATAGGAGCTCCCTGGCTCCCCTCCACCATGACCTGGTCCTGTTCTTCCTCGTTTCCCCGGTTCTTATCTCCTGCTCCCTCCGGATCTCCTTATCTCTCTCTTTCATCGACGCGGATCGATATAGAGCGTTGACGTGAGAAGAGGAAGCAAGCCAGAAGAAGGACGATACAGAACGACGACGACGACGACGACATCCGCAGCCATGGCCTCCGTGGAAGCTCAGCTCAAGGACGTGGCCATCCTCGGGGCCGTGAACAACGAGCACCGCAAGATCCTCACCAAGGAGGCCTGCGCCTTCCTGGCCCTCCTGCACCGCACCTTCAACCCAACCCGCAAGGCCCTCCTCCAGCGCCGTGTCGAGCGCCAGGCCGAGATCGACAAGGGCCACCTGCTCGACTTCCTGCCCGAGACCAAGCACATCCGTGAGAACGATGCCTGGAAGGGCGCTCCCCCTGCGCCTGGTCTTGTTGACCGCCGCGTGGAGATCACCGGCCCAACGGACCGCAAGATGGTCGTCAACGCGCTGAACGCTGATGTCTCGACCTACATGGCCGATTTCGAAGGTACGTTGCTGGGAGGGGAATTGATACCAGGGCTGTGACAGATAGGGGGAACTGGTTCTGGGAAATAGGGATATAGATCGCGTTGGCTAACTGTACGGATGGACAGACTCGAGCGCCCCGACCTGGGACAACATGATCAACGGCCAGGTCAATCTGTACGATGCCATCCGTCGCCAGATCGACTTCACACAGAACGGCAAGGAGTACAAGCTGCGCACCGACCGCGCTCTCCCAACCCTTATTGCCCGTGCCCGTGGCTGGCACCTGGAGGAGAAGCACTTCACCGTCGACGGTGAGCCCATCTCCGCCAGTCTTTTCGACTTCGGTCTGTACTTCTTCCACAACGCCAAGGAGCTCGTCAAGCGAGGCCATGGTCCATACTTCTACCTGCCCAAGATGGAGTCGCACCTCGAGGCGAGACTGTGGAACGATGTGTTCAACATGGCCCAGGACTACATTGGCATGCCCCGCGGCACCATCCGTGCTACTGTCCTGATCGAGACGATCACTGCTGCTTTCGAGATGGACGAGGTATGGGACATTCTTCCTTGATTCCTGTGAAACACGTTCCTGACTGAATGCGCAGATCATCTACGAACTGCGTGACCACAGCGCTGGTCTCAACTGTGGACGATGGGACTACATCTTCTCCTTCATCAAGAAGTTCCGTAACAACCCCAACTTCGTCCTGCCTGACCGTGCGGATGTGACCATGACCGTGCCCTTCATGGACGCATATGTCAAGCTGCTGATCAAGACCTGCCACCGCCGTGGCGTCCACGCTATGGTAAGAAATCCCTCGAAAGGGACGACAGCAGGCTTGTGCTGACCCTCATTAGGGTGGTATGGCTGCCCAGATCCCGATCAAGGATGACCCTCAGGCCAACGAGCAGGCCATGGAGAAGGTCCGCCAGGACAAGCTCCGTGAGGTGCGCGCCGGTCACGACGGTACCTGGATCGCCCACCCAGCCCTCGCCCCGATCGCCAACGAGGTCTTCAACAAGTACATGCCGACCCCCAACCAGCTTCACGTCCGCAGGGAGGACGTCCACATCACCGCCAATGACCTGCTGAACACCAACGTCCCCGGCTCCATCACCGAGGACGGTATCAGGAAGAACCTGAACATTGGTCTTTCCTACATGGAGGGCTGGCTCCGCGGTGTGGGCTGCATCCCCATCAACAACCTCATGGAGGATGCTGCGACCGCCGAGGTTTCCCGCAGCCAGCTGTGGCAGTGGGTCCGCCACAACGTCACCACGGCTGAGGGCAAGAAGATCGACAAGGCCTACGCCCTCCGCCTGCTGCAGGAGCAGGCCGATGCCCTTGCGGCCAAGGCTCCTAAGGGCAACAAGTACCAGCTTGCCGCCCGCTACTTCGCCAACCAGGTTACCGGTGAAGACTACGCCGACTTCCTGACAACGTAAGTTTCAGAGATTTAATCCCCTGCGTGAGCGTGATCGCCGCTGACGCCGCTTTTTACAGTCTCCTCTACAACGAGATCTCTTCCCCCGGTGCTGCTGCCAAGCTGTAAATGTTCTATTATAGCGCTCCAGTAGCGCATGTATACCCACTTCAATATAGGATGAGTCTGGTTGTGGTACAACTTGAGCAACGTCTCGAGAGAAGGATAATGATATATCGGAAAGTCCATTCCTTGTTGGAACCGGAAGCCAAAGCGCATGACGCTATTGGATGAGATGAATACCCATTTGAAATTATGTACATGTCTAGTAGTTTCATGAGCCATGAATATAGTTTTGTTCTCTTATGAAAGGTCGCCCCCTAATTTGATAATCGTGTAGGATTGTAGCACCCGGTCGTCCAACCGTATGCAACAGCGCTGGAGTCCTCTTGATACCCTACTGAGGTCGATAAGTGTAGATTTCGGAGTCATTAAGTTAGCTGCCGAAGGTACCTAGGTAATGATGTCAGCGGATCTGCCCGGCTCGAAGCTTATTCCAACTACGACCTAGCCATATTATTGTTATTGGACACCCAATAATAATCAATCTGTTGGGATTTTGGGAATGGAGCATACAAGCCGGTCGAGGAGAGGATCAGGCACCTACGACCATAGGGTGTGGAAAACAGGGCTTCCCGTCCGCTCAGCCGTACTTAAGCCACACGCCGGGCGGTTAGTAGTTGGGTGGGTGACCACCAGCGAATCCCGTCTGTTGTAGGTTTTTTTTTCTGTTCCCTTTTTTATGCCTCAATTTTATTTAAATAATGCAGTTTAAAGATATTTTTTTTCGTTCTTTTAATGCATATACCCGGAGTGAACGAAAGCAAGAGTTATTTGCCAAGTTTAGGTTCATAGGTCGGATCTCATGGAAAAGGTGTTCTAAGATTAGGTAGTCCTTTACCTAGAAGTGTACTTGAGATTCGGGAGCATGGTTACACAAGAGCGTGAAGATAAATGGGAATATTGCTATTGACCACGGACATACTTCCGAAATTCTTATTATCGATCAGGTGGATAGCGGTTAGATCTTGATGCTGTACTTGTCATTACTGGAATATCATCAGTGGTCCGCTCGCTTTACCTGTTTGTACTGTACCTGGGGCTCTGGCCAAAGGGGTCACCGTTGTTCCTACTACTACTACTACTACGGTGTAGGAACCTAACCACAAACGCTTCCCGCGTGCTGTGGGCAATTTGGATATGCGGCGCAGTGAATCCTGTTCCAACTCAAACCAAACGGCCTCTGTTGGCTTGGGCAGTTGGGCTTGACCGCCTGTGGGTCTACTAAGGCGATGATGGGATATCAAGACGAGTCGGGAGGCTGCCCGGAGGATTCAAGTGAGGTCGAGGTTGCACAAAGAAAGGGGCACGTGGGGGTAATTGCCGGGAAGAAAAGTTTTAAATATTTTGATCTGTGTGCAATTGAATTAGGTGGTGGTATCCGTGGTTTTTTATTGTGGTGGGTTGTAGATAGCCAGGTGTTACGAACTAGGAAGCAGGTCACGTGATGGATCGTTTACGATCCAATCCTACGATCCAACTCTACGATCCAAACCCACGATCCAACCCCATGATCCAAGGCCATGATCCCATTCTATGATCCCCAGGAACCCAGGATAAGCAGCATGTATATAAAGACACTCCTTGCAGACAGATTCTGACCCTTGTGGTCGACTCACATAGCAACCTGTTATATAGGCATTGCTAGTAACACAGGCTTGTTCTTACTATTATATTGCTCACCTACTTGTTTTCTGTCTTCAAGATAAACCGAACGACCCCTTTTGGTCTAGTCACCTAGGCCTGTCGTTACACCAGGTAGGTAGGTACTGGCAGGTAGGTAGGAGGGATATTTGAGGGCTATGATCCGGACATTGTCAGGATGTGATTGATGACCTATGATTCCTTAAACAATGGTCTGTTGCTCTCCAGTTTGAGAACAAGCAAGAGGATTGGTGCTGATTTGTGTTAAAGGGTCACTGGTGGATGTGTCATTGTCTGTGGATTATTAGGTACCTCCCTCCCAAGTACTGTGCTAAATTTAGATCACAGGACTCAAATGGAGCACTCCGTTCAACAAACTGATGCCCGGCCTTACAAACGCCGGAAAACATCATAGAAGAGACCGGAATGGGAAATGGCTGGGCTGGGGATGGCAAACTCTGTCCGCCGCTTAGACCGTAGGAAGAACTCAATGGAACAACGTCTGAAGTTGCAACGGAGCGTCCCTGACGGGCCAAGGGCACGATGCCGATTGGTCGGATGGGCACATGTCCTCCCCGGCCGGAGCGCCTTCCTCGCTGCGAGCGCAGCGCGTTCCAACTCCCTCCATCTCTCCCCGCTTGCCCTGTCGTACAGACGTCAGTCCAGTCGGACAGGATCTGGGGTAACACAATCTCATGAGATCCATCTCCCTTTGTCCTCACCCCGCAGCTGGGATGCCTCCGTGAGGTGCTAGTCTCTGATAGCGCGACATGGGCGCGGATCCAGACGCCAAGACCCCCGATTCACCGTCCGGCCGCCCAGCGTTGGCGGACAATATCCCGCTACAAGCACGAAGCACGGCGGACGGTGGAGAAGAAAGCCATTATGCCAGGGCAGACATCAACGACCCGGATCCCGCTCATCATGTTTCTGCCTCTGGTCCTGGTGTTGGAACTGGAAACTTGTTGAACCCCTCGCAGCAGCAGCAGCAGCAGCAGCAACCTTCATCGTCTAACATGTACCACGAGCATGGCTCCGGTTCGAAAGAACCCCTGCTCACCAACACGGAGCAGTTTGAGAGATACTTCGATAATGTGAACGATGCGCAACTGGACTTGCTGTCTGCTTCTTCGCTGAGTTCTGACTCTGACGATGACGATGAGGATAATGAGAGGACTGCCGCGCTGAAAGGGGGGAGGAAAAGCCGTATTCGCCGCCGCACCCGCAGGATTTTCGCTTCTAGAAGGAGGCGGATTTGGGCAGCTGTGGTTGCAATTGCTGTTGTAGTTGGGTTGGTGGCCGGTATTGTGGGGTGGTTGACGAGCAGACGCCCGTCAGGAAGAAAGAGGGTGAGTATCGACGTGTATTTCAATATTCATTTCTCCTTTGTCTATATTCAACGAAGGATCTGGTGTTTCTGGTCCTTCTATCTGATTATGTTCAAAGCTAACTTGTGCGACCAGGAAACGGATCCTTGGTATCCTACTCCTCGAGGCGGAACTACTAGGCGGTGGGCTGAGAGCTACCGTAAGGCCCAGGAAATGGTGGAGAAGATGACTCTTGCAGAAAAGGTCAATATCACAACCGGCGTCGGTTGGCAAATGGGGCTTTGCGTAGGCAATACTGGTAGGAACTCCAGTGAGCAGCCTCACTTAAACGTTTCACATGCTAAACGACTCTTAGGACCGGCAATTCATGTTCGGTTTCCTTCCCTCTGCTTGCAAGATGGGCCCTTGGGAGTGCGTTTCACCTCCAACATTACTGCTTTCCCGGCTGGCATCACTACCGGCGCCACGTGGAATCGAGACCTGATGTACGAGCGCGGTTTCGCGCTCGGACGCGAAGCTCGCATTAAAGGCGTAAATGTCATTCTGGGACCTTCCATGGGCCCGTTGGGGAAGATGCCTGCAGGGGGAAGAAACTGGGAAGGCTTTGGTTCGGATCCTGTGCTACAGGCTATTGGAGCAGTACAAACCATTCGAGGTATCCAGCGAAATGGAGTAATTGCAACCGCAAAACACTACGTCATGAATGAGCAAGAGCATTTTCGGCAGCCGTATGAATGGGGTATACCGACTGCACTGTCGTCCAACATCGATGATCGCTCGCTGCGTGAAGTATTTATATGGCCATTTGCTGAGAGCGTTCGCGCTGGTGTGGCCAGCGTCATGTGCTCCTATCAGATGGTCAATAATACTCATGCGTGCGAGAATAGCAAGATCCTCAATGGAATTCTAAAGGATGAGCTGGGATTCCAAGGCTTCGTCCAATCCGACTGGCTTGCCCAACGCTCTGGCGTGGACAGCGCTCTCGCGGGTCTGGATATGACCATGCCGGGTGACGGCCTCCGTTGGGCCAATGGAGAGTCTCTCTGGGGTAGTCAGCTGACGAAGGCTGTTCTAAACGGAACTGTACCGATGGAGCGACTCAACGATATGGTAACTCGCATTGTTGCGGCCTGGTATCAAATGAGGCAGGACTCCTGGAAGCAGCCTCCGCCATTCGGAGATGGCGGTCCCAACTTCTCCTCATGGACGGACGAGGAGATCGGTCGCCTGCACGAGGGTAGTGATGATGATGCCACTGGCGTTGTCAATCGCTTCGTTAATGCGCAGGGGAAAGGGAAACACGCTCATAATATCACGGCCCGCAAAGTAGCATCTGAGGGTACGGTGCTGGTGAAGAATGTGGATAACATTTTGCCACTTTCGAGAGACGCGCCAAAGCCAGGGAAGAAATATCGTGTTGGAATATACGGTGAAGACGCCGGTCCAGGTAGAGGGCCCAATGCTTGTCCGGATAGAGCATGCAACCAGGGAACGCTTGGGTCCGGCTGGGGGAGTGGAGCAGTCAACTTTCCTTATCTGGTAAACCCCTGGGAGGCTTTGCGGTCCGCCTGGAGATCTAAAGATGTTGAAACGACAAGTTACCTGACGAACAAGGTCGAAGACACGGATCTCAAGGACAAGGACCTGTGTATAGTATTCGTCAACTCGGATGGCGGAGAAGGCTTTGCCTCAAGCGACGGCATCCACGGCGATAGGAACGATTTGTTCCTACAGAAAGGGGGCGATGATCTTGTGCAGAAAGTCGCCAACGGCTGCGGTGATGGTAAAGGAAAAACGGTGGTCGTTGTGCACTCCATTGGTCCGGTTATTGTGGAGAAATGGATCGACCTTCCCGGCGTTAAAGCTGTCCTTTTTGCGAATCTTCCGGGGGAAGAGAGTGGAAACGCCCTAGTGGACGTTCTTTTCGGGGACGTGGATGCTAGTGGAAGACTTCCGTACACGATCGGCAAAAGCTTAGACGATTACGGCCAGGGGTCGAAGGTTCTGTACCAACCAAACGGCCCCGTCCCACAGGTGAATTTCACTGACGGTCTCTACGTCGATTACCGCCATTTCGACAAGTATAAGATTGCACCTCGATACGAGTTCGGCTTTGGTCTGTCGTATACGACATTTGAATTCGGAGAATTCAACATTACACGCGTGCGGGAGAAGTCCCCCCTGCCTTCTCCTCGTCCCGCAGACGCAGCGCTCCCTCCGTCTTACGTTAATGATATTCCTGATCCCGAGTCCGCAGTATTTCCGGAGGGATTCAGAAGGCTGAAGAAGTATATCTATCCGTACATTTCATCCGTCGATGAGGCTAAAAAACGTGGCCATTATAACTATCCCGAGGGCTACGACACGGTGCAGACACCCTCGCCTGCGGGCGGAGGTGAAGGGGGCAATCCGTCTCTTTATGAAGTATTTGCGCAGGTGCATGTACAGGTCAAGAATACCGGACCCCGAGCCGGAAAGGAGGTGGTGCAGCTCTACGTCTCATTTCCGGAAAACGTGACCGAAGTGGACGAAGGAGCTAGAGAGCAGATTGAATTTCCGGTCCGCGTGCTCCGGAATTTCACAAAGGTCGAGCTGCAGCCCGGTCAGGTGGAAAATGTAGAGCTGTCTCTAACCCGAAAAGACCTCAGCTACTGGAGCACGAGGAAGCAGAACTGGGTGATGCCGGTGAATGGGACCTTTAAGATCTGGGTTGGAAGGAGCTCACGAGACCTACCGTTGGTTGGAGAGTATTAATGTCCGTCCACATTTGTTGTTCGGCGTCTTCGGGTGAATAACCATGACGACACATCTGCTGGAGCCGGCTTCTCGAAGTCGGTCTCCTACGTTGGCTTCGACATCCTGCTAGCAAGCCTTTGTTATTCGGCGTTAGAGCATAAAACGGTGTTTAGAGGTGGCCTTTGTCTGGTACGTTATTCTAAAGGGAATCATGAGTATGGTAGAATTACTTTGTCGGATTAATGATGTCCTCTAGTGTATTCGCTTAGGCGGGAGCAGGAGTTAAATTTATTAATTCACACTTTGCAAAGTGGCTCTTATCCAGATCGACGACGACGCTCAAGAAATAATAGCTTACCTATGTCACCGTTGATACGTAGAAGGATAGTGAGTGATGCCATATGGAGTTGAAATTAGAATGGAACGTGGCGGGAGAATTGGCCCCAGGCCGTAGTGCATCCGAGAGGTACTTGCTAATATACGACATACTATTTGAGCTACTATATAATATTCTACTGGAGACTTTGGAGTCGTGAGGTTGAGAGAGACAACTCAGCAGGCACCTATTATTATTCTGTATAACGCACATATACTCTGGCTGAATTGCTGATGCATGGCATTATTGGATTAGGATTTAGGATGCAACCATTCATTCTTCACCATGTTAATAATGAGCTGAAACCTGTGTGCTGCGAATATTATAGAGTACTGTACTGTACTAGGTCAGAAGTTTTTATCTACGCCCATTTTTTTCCTGCCAAAAAAAACTGGCATATTTCAGCACAGTTTTTCTTACAGCTAAAGAATCTTATTATTTCTGATAAAGATTTTTAGAATTTAGATTTAATTTTTTGTTAAGATTAGGTGATCTAGTTATAGATCAAATATATGTATATATATATATATATTTTCTTAAAAAATTTGTCCTTAAAATACTGTAAATCTCTTATTATTTAATTTGGACTAGAATTTGATAGGTCATACTGTAGTAGTCTTATATCTGAATGATTCTATTCTAAGAGATATTAGTATTAGAATTCTTGATTCTTTCATATATAGTGTACTGGAGCATTTCGCCAGGCTTATCCCTCAGTCCCCACTGGGAAACTGATTCTCAGAAATACCTCTTTTATTATAGGTTATTCGTCGCCTCCAGACCTTTATACTTTGAGATCGTTGTACATTTGCTTTGCATGTGTGCGTGTGCGTGCGCGCGCGCGCGCGCGCGTGTGTGTGTGTGTGTGTGTGTGTGTGTGTGTGTGTGTGTGCTTCAATACAAGAAGGATCCTGGATGGTTTTCGCTGGGTACACATCAGATCCAGGAAACCTCTAAGGATTCCCTACTTTCTTTTCATTCTCTTTTATATATCTGTTATTTAGGGAGACATTCACCAATTTTATTCCTTTTATTTCCCTCCTTTAGAGATTGCTCTGTGGTCAAGTTCTTTGCCTTGTGACTCCCTCCATGATCCATCCCGTTGGCTCGCTTCTTATATAAAGGAACTTGAAATACTGTACCGTCAGTTTAACAGTTTCAGTGAATCTGAGTTTTCGAGAAAATTTTTCCTTAATGCTTATCTTCATCCTGAAATAAGTCTAAAATAGAAAATTCTCTTATCTAAAAATATAATTTATTAATATCCTTGTCATATGATTTTGTTGGAAGCAAAAAAAAACTGTGCTGAAATATGCTGGTTTTGCAGGAAAACGGGCAGTAGACAAAGACATGGGATTGTACTGTACGCTTGTACGGAGTACTCCGTAGGGAGGAACAGAGTACCTGGAAGCCGATGATTTCCGCGTGTGTTGCGTAATCAACCTCCTGGCTTGTGCTCTTATGGAAGGTTAGTTAGGTACTGTAAATACTTAAGTTGGCTGGTAGGTGCAAGGGGTTAGTACTGTAGTACTCTGTAGTGGTGGTGGAGTCAGGTGGACAGAGTAGTGGTGTATATCAGCTACCTAAAGTTACTTAGTGTGGAATACTTGGAATATTCTGCAGATGGACTCTGCATTAAGTGTAGGGGGATCTGCGCCATGTTAAAGGGGGAGTGTTGTGGCTGATGCCTGATGCCTGTTGCCTGTTGCGGACTTTGAGAAAGTTTCCAACGGGCGTCAATGGTTTCATCCTATTATTGTGTACTCCTGTACACTTGATGGTGGTGTACAGTCAGTAAATCGCAGTCGTGCAGTACAACTATAGCCAGCTGAGATTCCCCTGAAGACCATGTGGGCAGATATACTCCGTACTACAGTACATCGATTGTAAGAACCTAGTAGGTAATTCTAAGCGGATGCGTGTTCTCAATCTATTTATTCCACAATAAATAATGGACACTGGTAATACAGCCGGTTTCCACTCAAGGCGATGCTCCTAGGAGGTTGCGGCTTAATTAATTATCTTCACGCCCAACGATCGGAAACTGTATACAGTACGTTGCAATAATGGCAGATCCAGCCGTCAGTGAGAGCGGTTGTACTGTATGTTCATAAATGATCGGTGCATTAATTCTGACTTAAAGTCTTTTTGATTTTTTTTTGGGGGGGGGGGGGGGGACAGCAAGTTTATTGGTTTCGGAAGCATATTATTACTTTCAAGGTTGTTGACTTCAACTTGTTTGTCTGTTTGTGCCATGAATCCTGAATCATGAACCATGATGATCCTCAGAAGTCAGGAGGCTGCTATAAGCTAGGATACTGTAATGTCGGATGCAGATCTCCCGCCGTCCAACCTGCCCAGCTCTTGCGGACGATGCCTAGTTCGTGCCGTACACAGTTAGTACCGCATACAGGGAGGTTGCGCAGAGTGGGCAGCAGACCCCTGCCGGTACCCGGTACCCGGCATCCGGAAGATCGGACCGGACCGGGGGCGGACGCGGGTGGTTGTGCGTGTGCGGCCCCGCAAAGTATTTGGCTGCGCTGCTGCAATGCATGGGATGTCGATCGTCGATGAGCTTTAGTTTGGCCCCTGGATTGGCATGGAATAATCCCATTGGTTGGTTGTTTAAAGGAGTTGTTTTGTTAGTACGAGTAGTGCGAGGATACTACTTACTAATCGTATTATAATGTGTACAGTACCTCGCGCGTGGTTTGTATGGAGCACGGGGTACGGATAGGATAGGGGTTGGGATCTAGCTGCATCAGAGAAATTGGATACTTGTTATAATTATTGGTTTGACAGTCAAATCAAAGTGCTGCTTTATTCGATAGCTTTTTTCTTTTCGTCCGATGTTCTGTTTATTTGTTTGTCGTGACGTCATGTCTTAGATTTAGGTTAGATTTTTGGGAGCCAATCACCGATAGGCTCAGCGTTTTTTCTTGGCACCTAAACGAACCGAACCAAACCGACGGGATAGTGTCAACCGTGGAATTGGGACAATTTGACGGTTGAGGAAACCCCTTTTTGAGTTATGCTCCAGATGACATACAGAGCGCGAAGTCAATGTTCATGAGTCAAGTTGTGAGAACTTCCATAGTAAATAGATTGATTCTACCTGATTGTCGTCAGGGCTACTGCACTACTAGGCTAAGCGATCTACGCGATCTACACGGTACGTTCCTCCCTGGCAGGCAACGGTTTTCTCTACTCGGTAACATCAATGATGATGATCCGACTGCTTGGATGCACTATGCACTATGCTAATATGGGGTTCTCCTTGCATTAGCATGTTATTTACTCTGCACACTACAGAGTAAGTTCAACGCTCTCTATGCCGGTACGCTGTACTAATATTATCAATTATTAACGGGGATCAGTAACACCCCAGGTCGGTGGCCATAATGATATACGTAGCTAGCTACTTCTTTCCCTTCAGAGGAATTGCCCTTGTTTCTTTTTTGTTCTCCCCCGCCCCTCCCCGCCCCACAGGCTAAGCACCAGTGATCTGCACGGCTCACAGGCTACAGCGATTGGATCCTCCCTGAGCTACGTTACCTCCGCCGCCGCCACTACGGAGACTATCATCTTACCTGACGGCGGAATTAACCCTTTTGGGGCACGATGGGCACATGTGCGGAGTACTCCTATTAGACCGGAGCCTCCGTACAACGTGACAACGAGTCCATGGCGATGGATTGTGGAAGCCTTCTTTCCAGAATTAGAAATCCGAGACAATGGTCTGCGAAAGTCAGCACTCTGAACCTCAGATACGAGGTCTCGGTTACAAACTTGGCAGGGACTAACACTTACAGTTACATCCAATGTCACCCGGTAGTACAGCGGGATGTTCTAGCGTCCATACAGCATAAAGAATTCTGCAGCATCAGCCACAGTTGGTGTGAGATGTCTCGGATATTAGCCCGCGACGATCCGCCAGCAACGCCCAACCGAGTTCTCCGCGTGGATGCCAGATCGGCACCGTTCCCACATCGTATCCTCCCCGGCCTGTGGCAATGACCGCGGAGGGATCCCGGAGTCCTATGTGACTCGACTGACGGTTGTTCTTTTTCGCGTTTCTAGTTCCATCACACCTCCTTTTTCCGGGTGTCTCCGCTTTGCGAATGGCCCCATTGGGGCCGTGCCAGTTGGAGCTTTCACAGTGACAGGGGCAGGAGGTTCTATCAACAACATATAAGTATGGCCGTCGTGATGCCTCTCCCTTCCCTTGCTCACCAACAACCAACTGCCTATCTACCGATCGATAACTGAACGGTTTCCCAACTTCGACAGTCGTTACCAGTCTCTTCATTTCGCTCTTGTACATTACTCTCTACTCTACAGTCCTTTTAATTCCGTCACAATGAAGTTCGAGCTCTCTGCCGTCTCTCTCCTGCCTCTCCTCGCCGCCACTGCGCCGGCCATCCAGGCTCGCGATGCCCAGGCCTCGGCCTTCACCGTGACCGCCTCGCACTCCGGCTCTTCCATCCACCTCCTCCCCATGGAGGCCGCCGGCCAGTACTTCTGGCTGGGCGGAAACGCCTCGACCTACTGCCCGGAGAACGTCGCCAACTGCCCGGCGGGCACTGAGACCGTCTTTGCTCCTGGTGGTGGCGCTCTGGTATGTCGCAATTCCATTTTAACAGACATCATCTGTGGAATAAAACACTAACAGAGAAACCAGGACGTCGAGGTCCCCGGCGGCCAGAAGATCTACGTCGACCCCAGCGGTGCCCTGCGCTTCACCCAGGCCCACTCCGCCAACATCCCCGCCGGCTCCTCCCAGGGCCCCTTCACCTACACCGCGGGCAACCCCTTCGGCAAGTACACCTACGATGGCGAGGGTGCTAAGGGCTGGATGGCCTGCCCGCTCCAGAACAAGGTCAAGGGCCAGCTCGTCTACCAGGTCTTCGTCAACATGCCCAACGCCAAGCCGCCGACCGGCAAGGTCGAGGACTGCATTGGCTTCGACGCCCTTGCCAAGCCCTACGAGAGCAAGAACAACACCGCTGCTGCTTGGCAGTACATCTAAGCTTCTCCTTCCTGTCGTGGACTTTTGGAGTTGGAGGAAAGGTTGGGTTGTGAGTTGAGTGGAGTTGAGTCGAGGGAGATGGTTGGAATGTGAATCGCGTTGATGGGGTTACGGCCGTACGGGAGTAAGAAGGAGGAGGAGGAAGAGGAAGAGGAAGTGTGGTTGGAAAGTAGTGGGTGAGTTGGTGGAGAGTGAGTGATTGGTCTGTTGGCTAGTTGGTTGGTTGTTGCTTTCGTTTATTTGTATTTACTATTCAAATATATTATTATATTATTTCAACACCGTTTCCAGGTACCGATTATTCACTATCCTTTTCGTAATCATAATTTCCAATCCAAGCAGCATTGGATTTATAAGCAGTATATGCAGAAACACCGTCCACCCGCCTAATGAGCCTTGCTCCCGACCGATGTCGCTCTTTTTGACTTCTTCCATGCCCATCATGACCAGATTAGAAAGATCATACACAGTTCCTCTTTAAACATATCTCCAAGGTCAGTTCTCGGAGCCGGAGTCATAGGAAGAAAGCAAGACAAGCTTAAAAATGAGAACGGAAAAGAAGCAAGCAGAACATTTCACTTCTAAAAAAGAGAAGTTGATTATATGATGGCTTAAAATAGCGATCTGCAGTTCTACTGATTTCATGACATGATCCATAGAAAAGTATCTTTGCATCACCTACATGCACCGCTTACTTCCAGGATCAGATAATTGATGCGTGAAAATCGAAAAGCATGCTCTATAGTTTGGCGGAATGAGGATACAGGACTTGGTATTTAAGTGGATAGTGGATAGATAGAGATCCAACTGCTATACACGTCATCGGTATAGAGAAAGTTATATATATAAAGGACAATAAGCAGATAAGAATGGTCTTTTTTCACACATATGCCACTATAAAAATCAGTGACGGTCCATCTATCCAGTTTGTGTTTATCATTAAGGTAAAGTGACATCTTGGAGCTGTTTTGGAATTGTTTCGCGGGCTTTTATGGGAATTTTTCCGTCTATCACTGTTTATCCGTGTTCAGAAAGCAAAGATAGCATCATACAGAGTCTTCGAAAGTGGCCCCTCTTTTGCCAAATAGGTGAATGGGGAACATATTAAAAGATTCGGAGATGCAATTGTCAAGATCTGTATTACATAAAATTCCAAAGTTGCATAACTTAGTTATAGACAGATCGCTAAGCAAACTTATGTATAATGGGAGAGGCCAGAACAGTTTATGGCACCTTCTCACGTCCTCGGGGGCGATAACTTGCGAAAGTTATGTACAACTGTATGAAGACTCATTGCAGCATGAATACCCCCGACCCTGGGCAAGATAGTGCACGAGCGCCAGCTAACCGTCAGAAGGTCAACGTCATCAAAATGTGTTTCCGTAAATCGTCATTTCATGCCTCATCTTGTCATGTTCAACTTCATGCGTCAATGACTCAATCAACAGCAGTAACCTCCAAGACCGGACTCGGACGTAGCCAAAATTCCCCACGGGGGATTGCAACCGCCCGGAGAATCCGGGTTATATAGATAGTACCAGCCTATTTGTTCGGGGATACAATGTCAGCCAGAGACAACTACACAGACACGAAGCAACGGGGGAGGCGGAAAAGGTGAGTAGGTATAGATAGAGGAATGTAAAAAGATACGTGCCATTCGCGCATTGACAGACGGTGTAGTCGATACAGCAGTCTGGATCTTCACTAAGGGAACAGTCAGCACCTTGATTCGGTTATGTCTGGCAGACAAACATATACTGCTGGGATCAACAAGAAATAATAATCAAAGTACTGACAAGGCATAGCAGCCACTATCCTGTCTATCTTTCAGAATAGCAGTCACGTTTACGGCAGGGGCTGCGAGGACAGAAAGTGTAGTAGAGAGCACGAGAGTGATGACCGTTGCTACGCGCATGTTTGCGTCTTTGGTGGTAGAGATTTAGATTTTGTTTCTTTGTCTTTCTGGCGGACTGGTTGAACTGTGAAAATTGAATGTCTGAGGATTGACTCTCTCCCATGGGGACCTTGAGTCAGCTTATATACTTACTATTCTCAGCCAGGTTCGACTCGAACTCCGACTGCGGTTTTTCGCCTCTCGATAACCACGCCGAACTCCAATCCTGTACAGAATACCCAGCCACCCCATCACGGAGAATTCTGAGGGGCATAGAAAAAGACTGCCCGCATCCATCGAAATAACGCGCGACACGGCTAAGCTAGCCCATGCGGCCTCAAGGGCATTCCCACTTCGAATCTCGAAGAGCTTCTAAGTAGTTGGCAGATGAGTGAATTTCAGCTCTAGTCATGCAGAGAGCACACTATGTCGGTGAAAGCCAGTGCAGAACAAAGAATGCTTCTATTCGTTGCGCACTGGGATTTAGCCGGGCTGAAGGAACAGATAGAAACTAAAAAATGCCGGGGTCTTTTGCCACTGCCAATAAGCTGTCAATGAAAAGCTTTCGGGGTTTAGTAGACTCCATTGCGAAGCGGGATCCATTGATGAAAGTTGGAAGTAGCAGCTTGTGAGCATACTCACACGAAAGATGCAACACCTATGGAGGCTTTGGAAATCAATCGAGAGCTGTAGAAGGAATTCTCGGAGGCTCGGAAGAGAAAGCAAACATTATTAGCAGGATAAATTAACTACGACAAGCATTCATCGTGTTCATTGGTGTCCTTGGCAGGAGGCTTAGTCTAAAGCTTGTATTTGGCTGGATCGCACCGTCGACTTGCATCTGCAAGGATCTGACAGGTCCTAATGTATATGGTCACGCAGTGGTTTTCAAGTCCAAAGCAAGGATATAGCTAGCACGGGTAATGCAATATGGAGAGCCATCACGAGGATGATTAAAAACATTGCAGTCTCAGTGCGTATTGGCAGGATAATTCGCTATGCAGCAAGTTCAAGTAAGTTCATGTACATCTCCTCCGTAAGCATCGGTCAGCATTCCTTGACCTGTGAAAAGCAGAGAGGAACTGTTATCAGACGGAGTATACAGAGGATGTACCGGTGAGCTTTTTGTTAACTGTGAACTGTCGAAGAATGCGAGATTTTTTGAGGACCGTCCGATGGTGAAATTCAGCAAGATCTGGAATATAAACTCTCGTTGTAGCCGTTGATGCTGTAGAACTCGCGAGGCTATCAAAGAGGTCTATCTAGTTGGTCCAGTCTGATTCAAGCAAGTGCATACGATTAATGAACAAACAGTAGTTTTGTACCGTGATTCTTTGTTATACCGTCACATTTCATGCAGCTGTGACCCGTATCAAAGCATCTTTACATGCAACACTTTCCCTCCACTTTCCATTTGACTTTAGGCAAAATTCCACTCCAGTCTGACGTCAAGTGATTGTAATACCTGGTCCATCAACTGCACTGTTCCCTGGTCCACCGTTCAGGGAGATTGGAGAACGGACTCGATGGAGTAGCCCTATATGGCTACCTAGGTACCTACATAGGATACCTCATACATGTAAAGACGCATTGTTGCAATCTGATCCAGTACGACCTCCCATTGAATATTAGATGAACAAGAGACTTCTTACGTAGCAACATTACCTAACTAGCAACAGATATGATGTCTTGTTTCGAAATTGATCTAAGAGCTGACCACTCCTTGCTGACATAGTTATCGTAATACTCCGTATATTTTTCTTCAATAGTAGAGGTACCTTATAACTTACAGTAGGATGTGTGCGATTTGGCATCACTACACTCTAGACTGACAGTGCATACGGGATGCATACTATATATTGAAGTCCACACCACTTCTGGTACACTAGCAATCGTCCACGAACATGGCTGATCCGACGGCAACGTTAGCATCTTGATAGCTTCCAGGTAGTTGTCCTTCAATTTCAGAATCGCCCCTCCCAGGGATTCTAAGAGATTCTAAGACTTATCATAGTCGGCACCAGCCCCTTTCACGATACGCCTATATACTGCTCACACCCAATGATTTAGTAAAGATGACAGTGAAAAAGTGCTGTAAATGAGAGCGAATGAGCTCCCGCAATGCAAGAATACGTCCCCTCGGTCGGCGGACAAGACACTTTGGTCGGGAGATCGGACAAGTCAACGTCCCCACAGCGGCCTTCGGCGCGGCCGTATTCAGGTACGTGCAGGAAGTGTAACCGTGGAGAGGACGGGTAAAGGCCCACGAAGAAGGGAAATCGGTGTAGTGCGCGTTGCCCGGCTGCGAGAGGGTGTTTTCCTCGATGATGCTGCAGGGGTAATTGCTGCTCACGCCGACGGTATAGTCCCGTTCCGCCCAGGAGTCCGCTGTAGCCTTCAACGCCTAGAGTTGCTTCTGGAGCAGGAGTGGTAGTGGTAGTGGAAGTGGAAGATGACGTGGTCGAGGGCGCGACCTTGACAGTTGCCTTGGGAACAATTATCACGGTCTCCCCTCCCACGACCTCAGTGGTGATGGAGGTAACAACGGGAATAGTCAGTGTTCTTCCACTGACCACAATGGTTCCCGATGTGGGCGTGTAAGCCGTGCCACTGACCACTGCGGATTCGGGGAGTGTTGTCGATAAGGACCCAGTATGGATAGTGAGGATTCCAACTTGACCCCGATCATCATCTGACAGCACTGTGACGCCGGAGACGCAGTATTCCCCCGTGGTGTAATCCGACGCCGTGACATAGCAGCCGGTGACCACAGCAGAGCTGGTTGTCGTGCAGGATGACAGTGTACAGGAGGCATAATAGTCACAGTGGAAGTCTCACATTCGCAGCCCAAATAGGAGGCGCAAGAAGTGACGCAGGGTGTGGTGGTACACATAGTACGGCACGCAGTGACCGTTTGAGTGCTACACGAGCTTGTCGTGGGCTCGGACGTCTGCGAGGGAGACCCATCAGTGCCGCAGTCGGCTGTACAGAGAGTCCCGCAACCCCTTGTGCAGGTTGGTGAAGGAGGGCCGCGACTGAAGGTTGTTGTTGGCGATCCCTTATATCAGTCGGGGGACAGTCGATCGAAAAGATGTCAAAGAGTTTAAAGCACGGCGGGGAGGGAACCGGGGGAAGCGATGGGATCGACGGGATCCGGAATGGCGGCAAGGTTGGCTCGGGCATCGGCGACCAGTAAAAACCACCAATGGTGACCCAGATGGGCACTATCGTGGTCGAAGTTGTTGAGGATGATGTGCCCGGTGCGGATTCGACGAACGATGTTGTAACCGTGGTTGTGGTAGATATCTTTGCTAGGCTCGTTATCTGTGCCTCTGAAAAGGTCTGAGTGAACCCATTCGAGGTGAAGACAGTCGTTGGGAGGAAAATGTTGATTGGAACTGTTGTCGTTGTCGTTTCTACAGGTATCGACACCGGGTAAGGAGTCACGGTCGTCGTGGTGCCGTCCACTGTGATTGCAAACGGGGAAGCTTTCAAACTCGAAATCAGCGCGAAGGTAAATGAATCTTTTCCCGAAGGGACCGGCATATTCCAGAAACTGATCACGGAGGTTGTAGCTAGTTGTCACCTTGATTAGTCAGAGGACCTTATATGAACTAGATACCTCCATTATTTGGAACATACCTTGTGGAACGCTAATTGAAGTGATGGTGGCACCGCCAATGACAAGAGACGTGCTGATCGGAGGGAAATGAATGACTGTTGGAGACGCAATGGTTGATGGAGGCATCACCAAGGTGCAAGGATTCCAGCACTGCACAACAGGGCTTGGCTCAGAAAAGATTTTGGGATCAACATAGACCACTCCTGATCCCTCGCTTTGGTCATTGCCGTCGTCGCTAATATTGGCTCCTGTAAGTGCCAGAACCAACCAGGCACTGATTTCGATTGTATACCCACTGCAGAGTCTTAACAAACAAAATCAGTCCAGGAAAAGATTCATGGACAGACTTACTTCTGGTTGTTGTCATCCTGATAGGTGGGAGGAATGCCACCTTTAGGGCTGACTACCTGAACAGCCCCTTTTGTAAAGATATTGTAGAGCCATAACCCCTCCGTATAGCTCGTTTCGACTAGCCGCAACTGACAAGCCTCGTTGTCAAGGCAAGACTGGTCATACTGCTGAAAGAAACTGTAGAAACCGGCACTATAGATCAGAATATCCGATGAAGCAATGACCCGCAGAGCATAAGCCTCTTCGCAATAGGTGCCTGAAACACAATCCTGATATGTTGGGTCCGATGGGAACTTCCTGATCGTGTACGGTTGCGAGGGATCTGGGTCAGCTTGGAAGTAGGGAGTTTCCGTTTGCATATGCCCTAAGTAGATGTTATGGGTATTTGAAAGCTGGTACTGATATAAGATACTATGCTCAGCAGATGACCCATAAAACCAAGTTGGACCTGCAGGGAAAAGCGTTATTTTAAAAGCTTCAACCGGAAAGTCTCAGAAACAAATACTTGCCTTTAGATTCAATCAGAACACCACGGCCTGCATAAATGTTGATTTGAGTAGATGTCGTCGTGTTGCCATCCGGTGGTTCATCAATATCGTGGTCAGCGACCCAAGCCAGACGTTTTCAAAGTACCCGGAGGAAGATGGAGTGAGGCGTAACAGCAGACTAGCAGCCATGCAGTTCTTGTTCACAGTCCCGGTAAGTTTAGGGCAGTCAGCCATCTGGAGATTGGTTCCATAAGCGCCACCGACACGGAAGTGGGAATCCCACGTGCACGCTGATCACCACTGGAGGTTAGCAATAAATCCACGGAGTTTCGGACAAATTTAGGCTGCAAACTCATTTCTTTATCTATTTGGGAGTTAGAATGACGTACCAGAGCCTTGTGTGCTTTCGTGTACGTTCCATTCCATGAGGATCGCACCAGCAGTGGGACCTTTCACAGTGAATAACATATCGGAGATTTCAACAATCCCTTGATCACCGGGATAGCCGACCCTGTCCTTTATGTTGGTTTCTATCTTAGTGGACGTGGCTTTCAGGAGACATACTGGACCATAACCTGAGGGTTTGCTGCATCCTCAAAGTAGGAACCAGTTCCCGTAATCTATGGCTGTCAATATGACTTCCAAAAACTAATAAGATTTTTTTCCGGGACAGCTAGATTCAAACTTACTTGAGACCATCCTTCACCTATAATTATTGAACCAACCGGGATAAAAACCGTCTTTTGAACCAAATATATCCCAGCGGGAAAGAAAATCGGTTTGCCAATGTTCCCACTCAGAAGACTTTTGATTGCAGCCGTCTGATCACCAGTTGCATCATTGGCAATGCCATGATCTGTAGCAACGATGAAGTTCTCAGCGCTATAAGTCTCATACTGGGTCTTGGACCGTTCAAATATATTGCCTGAACCATCGAAGAGGCTCGCTGGTTTGATTGGGGCAGGCTCGATGAGTCCATAGGTTGTGGTTCCAGCACCATCCGTCGATGTATATCGTCTTCCCTAGCCCCATGAAGTGATATATATCTCGCCTGAGGAGCCTGTATCGGCCGTTAGTAACGAAGTCTTTGTTCACAACAAGGCATCTCAACAAATTGGGACTCACCTGGAAAGATGGTTTTGCCTCCAGATATCAACACCACGCTGGCAGAGTTCTTGATCAAAAGATTGTCGAGGATAATGTCGGGGTATGGGCCACCATTCCGTAGTGTAATTGGATACGGAACAGAATCAAAGGTGGAATCTAAAAGAACAGACACCGAAAATAAGTAATAATGATTAAGGATAAGGGGGAATGGAATATAGTTGACCCTACCGAGGACAGATATCGATCCGGTTCCTTGACCACCAGTGCATCCAACGCCGGTGCAATCGATTGCAACGTAGCAAGCCTGGACCTTGATATTCTTCCATGTAAAGCCCCAGTCCCAAATCATAGATATCGCAGTCAAACATAAAGTAAACTGTAAATTCCGGGCAGTGTATTGTTGTGATCCTGCCCGGAAGCCGATGTTGCCTCCATAGAAAGTGAGGTCGCTTAAGAAACCACCGGACCCATTTTCCATGAAGATGCCCACAGCAGTGGTAGTCTGATCTGGAGTTGATAATGGCATGTTGAAGTGGATGTTCTGTAGGGAAGTTGCCTGTGCAACCTGCCAGTGAATCCCGGTAGGAACATACATCTGCCCCGAGTCATAGTCTGTGGAGTTCATCTCAGCCAGATCAAGAATGAAATTTCTGATTTGACGATAGAATTGATTTTGGTTAATGTACCACTCATTGCCGTTACCGCCAGGAATATAGACATCAGTATCAATAAGAGCAATACCAGTGAAGTTCTGCATGCCCTTGATGGTAGGCCTATTGTTGGCATCCCCGACGAATTGAGTGTAATAATATCTTCACGACGCAATACCGTTAGCCTAGTTCTCTGGAGTAAAAGGTCCAAACGTATTCACGTACTGAATAATTCGTGTACTAATCATGTAAGTACCGGGCTAGGAAAGTTTTTCGTCAGCGAGATGTCCATTTGAAGTCTGTCAAGCAAAACATAACTACCTACAGGAAAGTAAACGAGCGCACCGAGGACTGTATTCGAGCCGCAAGTCTCTCCGCGGCGATTGCCGTCGGAAACTGCGCGGTTTATGGCCTCTGTGTCGTCTGTGACTCCATCACCTCTGACTCCATAGTCCATGACATTCCGGTAGAATGTATATCCACTTGGCGCAAACGGCATCTGTTGTTCTTGTCAGTGTCCGTGTTTCCGGTGAAACCTTCTTTGAGGACCTGCTTTTCCATGGGCAATTCCATCTATCCAGAACCCACTATTACTCTGCTGCGTTTTGCGATTCTTCTTTGGCTGCTCAGCTGCCCTCATACCGGCCTGTGAGATCACAGGTCCGTTCATCGAGCCTACAGAAGAAACAGAGATTAGGGTTAGAAGAGGGAGCGTTTGATGATGAATATGGAAGAACACGCAAGGTTTTCACTCTACCTTTATCAGGGGCAACGCCAAACGTGTTGCCTTGATTGTTGACCATATAGTCTGGCGGAGGCTTCGGTAAAAGTGATACTATTTTTTCAGCACCTGGGCGGCTCAACGCCTGGCAAAAGAAAAGCGTCACATACTGTTGGATTTCCAGGTGGTAGTGCCGAAATATTGTACCACGAAGGCAGTGGTGGAAGCAGAATATTTTCGATGGGAGAAGCCAGAAAGGCCGGAAGATAGGAAAGCCAAAGCCACCACATATTCGCTGCCATCAATGAAAAGCGTAGTAGGTTGTTCATGCTGCTGGAACTGAGAAAACAAAAGCTTCCCAACTGCCACCACTACTTGGAAAAACAGTTGGACAGTGCAGAGCTGGAAGTAATGTTCCCAGTCTCTGACACCTTATCTTTAGGAGGGAATGTATATTACAAATGAGAACCTGTCAGAGAAGTATTGTAGCCATTTTGGGAAAGATGCCATTAGATTGTCACAAAGCTCAGCGAGGTTAAGTGAGATGGACCTTAAACCCTGGCTGTAATCTATTGTTCAAATACTCATGGTAGTGTCCGTATACTTACTGCATATACCCCTTCTCTCGGCTATGGCGGACGCAGTTTGCGTCCGGAACCTCTCAAATCTACAGTTCCCTTCTGTCTTGCTAAATCACTGTGACGCGCATGGGACTAGTTTATTTGTCTTTCTTTAGTGTACAGCATCTAAAACTAGTTTCTCGTTAGCGGATAATGGTGATAGATGCTGGAAGGGTTCATACTATCAGTGTTACATTGGTAGAGGAATTCGGGCTGAATTCTTGTAGCCAGCAGAAGCTTGCGGGTTCCCGGTCCAGGATGCACGTTGAATCGCTTCGCAGAGACCAGATTACCTACGTACTTTTGGCCCATTTCAATTGAGCCTTTTGCGGTCGCGTACAGTACTTAGTCACCTTATTGGCTAAGTCCATGTCCTGGAGAACTTTCCTCTTAGGAGAACTATGTGAAGACCAGCGGTGTCCATATTGAGGGACAAGGTTTGTTTGAGCAGCAGTGATAACACTTTCTGGCACTGGCTTCAGACATGGCCGGATGGCAAGAAATTAGGACTATTTAGGCACTTTTCGGTTTGAGCCGGTGGCAGCCTTACATATGAACTCGCGTGGAGACTGCTGGAATTCCACGAATTAGTCTGTCTGCACTCCCTTGAAGCAGGAACAACCGGCTTCACGTTCACGTACTTATGTATTGCCTAGTAGTTGTTGTGGCATGCAGAAATATGGGCTCTACTAGTGTCATGTCCAAGCTGGTTCGGTTTCCTGTGGTCCAAAACAATCTCGAAATCAAATACACTTACACTGTAGTCTTCTTAGTCTCGTTGTATTTCTGGAATGAGACTCGTTCTGTGCTAAGCCTGGTATTATGCTCAGGTGCCATACGCGGAAATTCAGCTTCCACATAATATTAAGCCCGCATTCGATCTCATATGAAACCCTAGCTAGCAACATTCAAGTAGCACATCTCAAGCATCCTGTTAAAAGTCCAATCCTCCTGTCCAACACAAATCATTTTCCAAGATCTTCGTCTTTCCAACCATTTCAGGATATAATTTGCGTCGAAACTCTTGCTCATAACTTCAGACATTTGCTTGATACCCCAGTTTGTGCTGTCCGGTGAGAGAACAGCTTCCAATTATTTTGCTTATTTCGCTTATGTACCCTCCCCCTTCCCAGAATAGACAACGTTAAGTCATCATGGTCATTTACCGCCATAGGCAGCGGAGATGGGTGAAGGTCACCCTTTCCTGCATGATAGCAAGCCTTCTGCTTCTCCTCCTAGCGAACACTCTGCAACTTTATCCTCTCGGTAAAGCTTCGATCCAACAAGATGTACGGCACCAAACACTCCAGAAAAGACAAATCCTCACCTGGAATCGGGCTGTTGCAAAAGGCAATGCTCTCTCCTGCCTGATGGAGAATAACGCCGCAAACGCACAAGCCTACATGAACACTTATAAACCAGGGGTCCATGGCGAGTCAATGGACGGACTTTGCAAGTATAGCAGCATGGGGATGGGAAAGTAATAACGGCTATACCGAGCCAGGATTTGAAAACACCCTTGACAGTGTTTTCACCAGCTTGGGGGTAAAGGTTTCTGATAATGTTCCAAAGCAGTGGGTACAATCACGGGATGTGACAATGGACGGAATAGACTACCGTGTAAGTCTCATCTGACTTTTGTAATCACAATGCCCACAGGGAGCTAGCAAGATTTGTGATGTCATGTAATCAAGGAGACGCTTACACTTCCATGTTGCAGCCTAGTGGATCACGGTATGCAAACGTCTTCAATACTCAAGGGGGGTTAATTGCTGCCGATGAGAATTTTAACCCCAAAACGTCAAGTCCTGAGATTGAAGAGCAAGGCCTCCCTTATGTTCAACGGAAACAGTGGTCTGACTTGACTTTTCTCACCTGGCAGCACTTATGCAGTACTGCGGGTACAGACGTCGGAGGGTTAAAATACGTTTTTCAGGTAAGTATATCCAACACTGAAACAGAAGACATGATGGACGAGGCACTTTCGAGATCGGGGGCAACTTACGGCGACTGGGAAAACCGTCAGACGTGGTATGCGGGATCAGAAGAATATAATGCTCTACTTGGTACACCAAACAGCAGTGGGGTTGCATGGCTCCTGATCAATCACAAAAGGCAGATGGGAATCAAAACGATTAAGGCTATATCGGTCTTCGAATCAGTCGATCCGTTAGACAAGGACGAGACAATAAAAAAATATATTCTATGAAATCGAAGATTGGACCCCGCCTTCTTGAGCCTTCTGGCCGTTGATCGTTGCGGCGTGGTTGGGTTTCGAAAGAGAATAAGGGATTTCCTGGCATATTTCATGTATTTACCTACCTATTTACTACTTCTTTCTCTGTCGACCATTACTTTGAAATGAATTGTAGGTCGACATCCTTCATAGTATCCGAGCGAATATACGAGTCTTGAAGAGACTTGGTGGCCCCCCAATCGATATGTGTGTCTTCGTAGTAGTCAATTGGGATGATATCAAATGCTGGCCAGTAATGCTGTCGTCTCCGTTCAACCTCCTCCACTTCCTCTTCTGTTTGGCTGCTTTTCCACCTGAAGAACTCATCAGACTGATACAGTATCATTCGCTGTTACATGGTTCTAGATCTTCCCTAGCTCCGGCTGGAACGTGCAAAACTCCCAAGATCGGGAAAAGCTCCGGGATCATCTCAAGGATGGGAGCCGGGATGATCTGAAAGGGGTCCGTTCACTGGCCGTACAGTTTAGTGGGGCCCTGCTATGTTTGTTGTAAAAGACTGAAACACGATTATGTCTTTCAAGAATCACTGCTTTGGATGGACGTCGCTGGAGGATGGCAGAAGGCTGACCAGGAGCAAGGAGTGGTCAACATTCGCACCTCCTCGGACCGCAAAATCTACTACCTACCCCTCATGGCAGATAAAGCATGTAGCACCAGTACCTTCACTCTCCATTTCCATTCGCAGTCCAAGTTGTCCAGGAATCAAGGCGTGTCGCTCGATGCGAAACAGTGCGTTTTCTTGAAAGACATCACGTCATTTGTCTTAGTCTTCTATAACATAGGCGGAATCTGTTGTACTGTATGTACTGTACAATGGACCCCTTCGGAGCCCTCCCAGCCCCCATCCTAGAGATGATTCTGGAGCTCCTCAACGATCTCCTCTCCCTCCATAATTTCCATGACGCATCCCCTGTCGTTGCCTCGCTGTTGCAAGAGGACGGCGTTGCGCCGCCGATTTTCGAAGCCATCATGTCCAGAAGCGGCCCGAAGCAGATTCGGGTCCTGATCCGCTGAACAGCTCTCATCCGGTGGAAGTGTCCTAATGATGACGCTCCGGCGTTCTTCTCCTCCTGGGAAGCATTCGGAGCATATATGCGGAACGTCGAATCATACATGGTGGTGAAGGATTATGCCTGTGGTCGTGATCACCTTCCCAAATCCACTCCGCCGTCCTCTGCCGAATTCACTCGATGGCAGTGAGGGTCAGGCTTCTGGCGCACCGGTGCATGCACGAGACGATCGATCGTTGCATAGCACTGGAACCGTCGCGTCTGCAGAAGGGCTTGAAATTTCAATATCTCAAGTACAGCTCATTTTCTAACCGCAAGCCAAGGGAGTACCGGCCAGCCCAAATACCCCCAGGGGAACGATACCAACTGGTGGATGCCGGACCCCCTTCATGGGTCGAAGAGCAAACGAGTCTGCCGCGCGATCTGGCGCCTAATAATGTTTCTCGAGCTGCGGGATGCTGTAATTGGGACCAAGACCAAGAAAACGCGATGGAATTGGTCGGAGGACGACGTTCATCGCCTTCAAAGCCTCCAGTATGATGACTTTTGGAGACCTTTTATATCCCTTTTCGGACTTGTCAGATTCACGAGCTGAAGACGGTGGCGGAATATCTCTTTTCATCGATATCTATGACACCGCAAACGGAACAATATCAATATCCATCCTTTCTTTCTACCATCCCAACCGAGTTTTCTCGGGTGTGCTGTTGCTGTCCTCCTACCTTCGAGTCGAAACCTGCAAGCGAAGAAACATGGGGCCAGAGCGAGAGGGACGTCAATTCAGCGGCCCCGGGATTCTCTTTTGTTTCACACAACCTTGGTACCATGCCGAAATCTCCGCTGAGATACGTCGAGTTTCGCGTCTTCCGGCGTTTTGGCTTTGCCATCTGGGATCTGAGGAGAATGGCGGCACTGGGACTTTTGCATATCCCAGATAAAGCAAGGGAAGAAAATTACTATCAAAGAGAAATAGCAAAAATCGCTCCTGTGTCAGAGTCTGATGAGTACTTCAGATGGCGAAGCATTCTAACAGAAGAGGAATTAGAGCAGGTTGAGAGAAGACGGAGGCATTGCTGGCCGTCACAGGAGATCATCCCGATTCCCGATTATTTCGGTTAGGGCTCTGCAGAGAAATAACTTCATTGTCAGTCGGGGCGTTTCAAGCGTTATTGCTTTACGTTGCTCCATGGCTGCTAATTTCCATAATCTCCATATGCCCTAATACTCCTATACTGTCTCATTCCTTGCCAATATAGTGCCCATCATCGAGTTGCTTCCACTAGTATCTACAATCATGTTCTCCCATCATCGTCATGTTATATTGAACATGACCAGTGGCCATCCCTTTAACGATCTTCTATGATCAACTCTCCTGCACAAATAGATGATTAGCGAATTGAATGTTAGATTGAATCATTGGACTTTATAGATTGGGCACCAATGGAGAGAGAGGGAGGGGGGGGAGAAAAACAGATAATCTTTGGAATTTTTTGTCTCCACTCAGAACTGCAATAAGGTTTACAAGGTCTATAATAAAAATAATAGAAACAGGATAAGATCTTTCACAGTACTTTGTGCATTATCCTTCGATTTCAATGCTCTTTATACATTTATCACCTTGATCTGCCCACCAACCTCTTGTTTCATAAATATCTCTCCGGAAATCACATCGTGCAGACTACACAATCACCATCATCTCTCAGGAAGAAGGAAAAAAAGAAACAGAAGCACCTCCACTCAAATCTGCAAGTTCATACGTCTAACATTGATTACACTGATTCTGCTAATCTGCACAATACCTAGCTACTAAGGCAGATAAAGACAATAGTCACAATAATCCACCCCTGACATCTTTCTTTCTTTCATTTCTCACTCTATCTAAGAGTACTGTACTACTCTGTAGTCGCTGACCCATCACTACTTCCCTACAGACTACAGTACAGAGTAGTCTGTGAAAGGAAGGATATTATTGCATCCTGCACAGGCACAGCCAACAGAACATTGCATTGCAGCCAGTAGTCAGTAGCTGCACACAACAATAATAATAACCAGACAGTGATTATTGTATAGAGAAACTACAGGTAGTAGTGTACTCCGTACTTAGCCCACATACCTAACCTAACCAAACTACCCAACCCAACTAACTGATTATTATTATTACGGAGCAAACGATCGATACATACACACTGTACTGTACACAGTACACACTACTGTACTCTGTACAGAAAAGATGTGGTGGAGGTGTTTGGACCTGACATATATGCGCTATGTACTCCATCTATTCCAAAACAGGCAAATATTTCCCTGAGGTCGACCATCCCGCCCCGCCCGCGGATAGTCCATGGGAGCCAAACTCAGCAAAGTTCCCCAGTTTGTTCCGCCGGGGATATCTGCCGCAGTGGCCTGAGCTATACGGAGTGGTCGATTCTCGAGACTCGATTGCATAATAGTTTTACGGAGTATACATGCATTGGCCATCAGGCCTTTTTTCCCCTCCTTTTTTTACTTCTTTGGTTTACGTACTGTGTACTGTACGGTACGGGATGCATGGCAGGTTGAACAACAGGGTTTGTGACAGGAGGGATGATTGCAAGGGAGAAGTCGAAGGAAAATAGTAATAAGTTGGAGAGAACATAATCGTACATAATTTCATGTGCTATGTGCATCTATTATAACATGATATATATATATATATATATGGATATATAGGTATATAATGATATATGTACTCCGTCCTGTGCCTGGAACGGAACTGAACCGAACACTTGCTTGGCAAAAACACAAAAATAAAACAAAAAATACATCAAAGCGTTGTCTAGTCGAGGTTAGCCAACCAATCAAGACCAGACCAGCTTTTTTCTTTTTTGGGTCGTCTATCGCGTCAGTTCGTCTGTGTCGTCCGTCATATGACCTCGGTCAGGAGTTCTAGACCCCGAGAGAGGAAAGCGGCGGTTCATTTGATCGAACAGCTTTTTTTTCTCTTCATCATCCGTGACATCGCGATGCCGTGCTGATGCTGCTGCCCAAACACCTTCGTTGGGCCGCTAGCTTCCCACGGCAAGTTTTTGTTTTTCTCTTTTGCAGAGAGGCTCACATACCGTGACCACTGGCTTACCTGGAAGGAAGAATCGAGATCATGAGAAAGAAAACGCAGCACTTCATCTCCCCCTTTATTGCACTACGCCCTCTCTCCGGTTCATGGCTACCTCGACTTCCTCGTGGCGTGCTGCCTGTCCACGGTACGAGCGTTTGCCGCGCGAGAACCAGTCGATGAGAATGATGGCCACGACAACGGCATACACGGCCGAGACGTAGTTCATCGCTTAGGTAGGAGAATGGATGTTAGTCGCGGATTCTACTACGATGTCGTGGAGACTACATGTGGAAAAGACTTACATCCAGCGGTAGCGGGCATAACCATGGGGAACGAGTACATGACGGTCGTGAACAGCGTCCAGGCCAGGACGACCCAGTTGCAGACGAGTCCAATCCGACCCAGCCAGAAGGGACCGTGGGTGATGTTGTTGCGGCCGCGGATCAGGAGGCAGATAATGGGGATGGCGTAGGAGATGTACAGCAGCACGATGCACGCGGTCACCATGCTGTTGAATGCGGTGGAGGAACCGAGGTACAGCAGGCCCAGCAGGCCGACGATGAAGCAGCTGACACAGTGCGCGATGAACGGCACGTCCAGGGTTTTGGAGATCTTTGACAGCCACTGGTGGCCCGGGAGACCGCGGTCGCGGGCGAAGGACCAGCAGAGCCGCGACTGCCAGGTGTGCGAGGAGATCTGGCATCCAATACCGGTCACCAGGACCAGGGACTCGAGCACGATGGCGCCTGCCTTGTTGCGCAGCGCCTGGTAGAAGAGCTCAAGGATTGGCACGCCGGTGGGGGTGTTGAGCAGGGGCTCCAGGTCGCGGATACTGAAGAACATGGAGATACAGTAGAACCACACCGTGGTGAAGCCGATGGCGACGGTGCCCAGGATGGCGATGGGGATGCTCTTCTCTGGCTTGCCGACCTCCTCGGCCATGTGAGTGGCGGAGTCGAGGCAGGCAAAGACCCAGTTAGCGTTGATGAGACCGACGATGTACGCAATCCCGTCCGACTTCCAGCCGGTCGAGTTGACGAACGTCGCGAAGACGAACTTGGCGTCAGAGTGGGTTGGGGAAGTGGCAGGCACTGTGATCAGGATCACGACGAACGAGATCAGCGAGGTGTACAGGGCCGCCGTCGCGACCTTGGGCAGCACTTTGCCCACGCAGTTGAAGAGGAATGCGAACGTGTTGATCACCTGGTACGCAACCACGGTGTGCCAGGGCTGGGGGACGCTATCATTCACAATTCATGTTAGACCCAGGTTGGAAAATTGTCGACATCTTAGGGAAGGGGGTGAACGGGATTCCTTGGAGATAAAAGGGGCTCAGGAGAGGCATACAAGTCAGGATGAGCGAGCTGCCACATTCCCACGCCGGCAGCACCAACACCCAGCGCAACACTTGCGGAGGTGAAGATGGCACCAGCCCAGGCGAACCAGCCCGTCAGATAGGAGGCGAAGTTGGCGTACTTCCGGGGGGCAAGCTCGTTGGCCCAGAAATACTGGCCTCCAGCGTTGGGCATGGCGCTGGCAAGCTCCGACAGACTGATACCGACGCAGGTCGACATGAGGGCCATCCAGGGGATACCGTAGATGGTCAGGACGGTGCCTCCCGAGTTGATACCAGTGATCAGGGACGTGGAGACACCGAACCAGGAGTTTGTCAGCGAGAAACCGACCCCAAGCAGAGACAACACGGAGAAGTTGCGCTGCATGTCCTGGGTGTACCCCATCTCGGCCAGCTTCAGCGCATCTTCGTCCAGAGAGCCAAGCTCTCCGTTGTCGGCCGGGGCCGGCTTGGCCACGGGTTTCTTCTCAGACTCTGGGCCTCCCATCTTGTACGGGGATCTTATCAGGCGAAACGGGGAAATGGACTTGGTCTGGTAGGAAAAACCGGGCAGATCAAGTCAACCGTTCGGATCGGACGATGGATCGATACCCAAGGGGTGGACGTTGGCCGAAAATTCTGGGGAACCCGGAGATTCAGTGGCGCATATGGGCACTCAGTATCAACGGACGGGTTCCTATCGATCGCTGGCAGGGCCTTTCGAGGTCTTCCGGTTGCTGCGATGGGCAGCTACGATGGGTCGAGGGTATCCGGTATCCGCGCGGGCAAATGACAGACTTGCAATCTCGGGTGCGGTATGGGCTCTTCCAAAAAAAAGGGCCAGCTACCACTTGATGACGGGCAAATTGTCACGCGATACAAAGAGATGGCATGCAAAAACTCGATACAGAATCAATCGTTTTCTCTGTTAAACCAAAAAGCGTGATGGTGACAGCGATGATGGTGGTGAAACAGGGACTCGACCGCTTTCTGGTGCCACCACGACGGCAGCACTCACAGACAGGATGAAGATGAGGAGGTACAGGGGAAAAGAGGGGGAAGGAGGGAAGGGGAGAGGTAATGGGGGTATCTTGGAGAGGAGATGAGCCTGGGGATGAGCCAGAGGGCGAGGGGCCGGATGCCTCTATTTGTACTGTACAACTTTTTTTTTTCTTGTTCTGCCTTTTCTCGACCGCACCCACGGCGGAACCCAGATAGCGGATAGCTGCTCAGCATCTGCCATGCTGAGAGCCATGGACGCCAGCGACCTGGGACCCGCCGGGCCCCAGCGCCGGTCGCGTCTTCGCTGCGCACGCGACGGCAAGCCTCGATCGAAGGGGCTCCTGGCATGCTGCGATGCTCCACTGCGTGTTTGGCGGCCACTCCGGCCTCGAGGACATCGCCTTAGCCGCATGGCCGGTGGCGCCGTTAGCACCAAAAGGGCTGGGACCCGCGCTCGAAGGTGGGGATTCATAACGACCAGCACAAGGCCGCGGGGCCTATGACGATATTGCTGACGGCGTTGCTGGGGCTCTGTCAAAGTTTTTTTGCGGGCATCCCGCAGGGGGTTCTTTCTGCGAACCTCGAGGAGACGCCGATGCCTCTATAAAAGTGTCTCCCCATGCTGCAGCATGTCGTCAGAGTCGCGATCTTGCTGGCCACAAACACGCCCTTATGCAGGTCAAGACCTGTCAAGAGCATCCTCAACACATCTGCCGGGAAGGACCTCAACAGACCGGACCTCGGCGCGGTGACTCCCTGGGCTTGTGCACGCGGGGTCGCCCCCAATCACTGACCAGGTCCGCGCTGCAAAACAGCAAAACTCATCGTTGCCCGGACCGACTCGCGGCACTCGCCCATGATCCATCTCATTAATCTCTGCTGCTCTTCCCTGGTCGGCAAGCGCTTCGGCTCTCTGGTGGATCCGCGCGGGCGAATCATTGCTGAGAACGCCGCGAGTCGTTGTCCCATGGGCGAATGGCAGCGGGCACAAAGTTGAAACGGACAGCCAAGCCGTTGAGCTCGCCGTCAGCACCGAATTGGCTTTGGTCCTGCGTGTCTCGTTTGGGCGCGCCAGTCGGTGGGCTTCGCTTAGGGCCGGGTTCCCCCATCCGGATACGCTCGCTGGCATCGCCGATCAGGAAAAGCCCGCCGTCCGACTCCGAGTCTCCGACCGACCGCCCTTTCAGACGACTGAGCAGCTGGGCTTTATGCATTAATATCAAGGGATCAAGGTATAATAATAATATGGGTGTCCCGCCGCTAGCCAGATGCTCCAGGGAGCCCGCTGTCTGGGGATTCATATGACGGGTGAGGTTGGGCGTTGACGGTTTGACCGTTCGTCTGCTCTGTCCCGCGTAGTCCAGGGCTAGCCCCAATCCGATGTGCTCCGTACGGTGCTTGTGAAACCCTGAAACTTTGATAGCAGGTCGCTCTTGAGAAGTTCGCTGCACAAGTCCCGGAGATATGGAAGCCAGACAAGAAAATCTTAAGATACGTCTTATTGAATTAGGTTCCGTCGATCCCAGTAAGCAGTCCTCTCGCGCTCTTGGGAACCTCTTATGGGCGAATTTTGCAAGAAAAGAGTCTGTAGTCTCGAGACTCCAAGAGTCGAAGTAAGTTCAACACGGGATCCGTGACCCACTCGTGCTGGACGGGAGAATGTTGTATAGAACCTTCCATTCCTCAGACTTCAACCTGCTCTAGACTCCAAATAATCATTATTGTTTTCCTTCGGGTCCCAAGGTCGGCTTCCAAACGTCAAGGATGGTAAGCGGAACGCGCATCAACGGTGCGTTCGTCGTCGGTCGACACCGATCGTCGATCTGGCAAGCTGCGAGACGAAGGTCATCCATCCTATTGTGCACAACATGCTAGGCCTCAAGCAACATCACCTGGGCTCCTTGATACTCGAATTTCCAACAGAACTGACTGACTGATCTGGGGTTGGCGCCTTAGGGGAACCAGGTCCAGGTCCAGATCCAGGTCAGAAGGCAGTCAACGGGCGGTACAGTTCCATCCAGCCCGGGGAAACGTCAGCATCGATGCACAATCTCAGCAGGCTGTTATCGTCAAAAACTACCTGAGGCAAGCGATTGGTAGGAATCTGGAATCCTTGTCATCCGGATCTCCATTTTTGATGCGCTCGAGATCGTGGTCCTTCAGCGGGATCCTGCAGGGGCGTGTGTCGAAGACTCGAAGTTCGTCGAGTTCGGGCACCTGGCCTAGCACCTACCGGACGGAGGATTCCGTACTAGGAAACATGCAGCCGGTCACGGGCTGCCGCTACTCTTCTGGCAGCGTCCAGCATCAACCTTATTGGATCAACCCAACAAACATCGACTGGAGCTCGATAAAACTCCTATCGACAAGCGGACATCCGACGCAATCATACGCAGTACGGAGTTAATGCACTGCGCCAGCTGCACCTCTCCAAGTCGAGCCCCGTCTCGTCCGTCCGGCCGGCCCTAGCTAGCTAGGTAGCTACTTACCTAGGTAGGTAGCTGATCACCCTTGCTCGAAGCGACACCCGAAACAAGCAATCTTTTCCCCAGATTTCCCCCCTCCATGCATAAGTTCTCGCAGGGACCAGCTATCAAAGCTGCAGTCTGTTCCGGCCAGATCCTATCCTGGATTTGCAGCGCTCTGGTTGGGTGGAGATAAGCGGCTGATGCATGGGTATCTATCGACTCTATCTATCTATATATTGAGATGCACTGGCCCCAGCTCCCAGCGCTCCGTATCTACTATCTAGTGCGATAATCAATGCTGGATGCTTAGTTTGCGGGTCGAGACTGTTGCGTACTACTCGGATGACGCGTGGTTATCTGAGTTGACTACTGACGTCTCACGTCTCACGGTTAATCACCGGACATTTTTGTTCCTGCAGGTACTATACTCCCCATCAATCTGCTGATTACTAAATTAGATGCCCCGCTAATGGAGTATGGAGCCGAAGGCCAGACCAGACGGTACGCAGTAGATAAGGAAGGATAAGTCTGGACTTCTACCTGCCTGCCTGTCTGCCTGTCTGCGGGAAAGAAATACTACATCAGTAGAGAACATCCCATGTCCCCATGCTCTGCTCTGAAATAGATTCACATGGAGACTCCCGCCGATCAGGTTCGGACCAGACCGGGATCAGATCAAATCTCCCTACTACTGTACTTCAGCTGAAATGCCCGCCCTACGACCGTCCAAGATGGAAATGGAAATGGAAATAACATCCAGAGGTCTCGCTCTAGCGGCAACCGACAAGAAAAAGGGGGAACATATTGCCCTTTTATTCCTTATCGCCGCATCAATCCACGGATAAGAGGAGTCCAGGTCCATACTCATTGTATTATCACAACGACAACTTGAGAGCAGATCTAGATCTTCTGAGCGCCCCCCTATCTGTCAACGTGACCCAGCCAACCTACAGCCCCATAGCATACTTGCTCAGTATTTAAACTGTGTATCACACTCCTTGCGTGCTTGTTATCAGAGTACTACTTACTCTAGAGTACTTGACTATTTGCCCTCCTGAGCAGGTTAGCTATCCATGTTTATTGCATTCTGTTCTGTTCTATTCTATTCTATTTATTCCTGGCGGGCGTTCAGCGTCTGATCGATCAATCAATTAATCAACTGCCCTGTTCTTGCTCGCACTTACTGTCCTATAACTAACTGTACGACCACCCGAGCCGGACCTGGTAGGCTAGGACAGGGCTGATGTCAGCTGTGGTGGCCTAGCTTTATATTTATCTAGGGATATAGTTTACGAATCTCATCTATCACTCACAAGATACCGATTAGGTACGGTACATATATGGCTTTCTTGAGCTGGACTAAAACAGGAAAAAAAAGCGGTAACTGCGTTGTGGACGCTCAGAATAGGCTGATTATGTTATCTGGGAAATATAGGCTAGGCAGGCAAAGAATTGTACAACATGTACTGTACCTAGGCATACCTCAATGGAAGGTGTAGTTATATTTCTACGAAGATCCACTGCCGGCTCTGTAAGAGCAGAATTGACACATGTGGCCATGAACAAGGAAGTGTCCTAACCAAATGGCAAACAAGATCCAATTAGAAAGCATGCTTGTCTATAGCAAATCAAACAGGTACACTGAATGTCATCCGTCTATCACTCTAGCCTTCAGACCAATAGAATAAAGACTACAAAAAAATCCATGCAAACGCCGACCGTCTATCAAAGGCTCGATACCCAAACTCTAAAAATCATAACGCTCATAAACACAGAAAAGACCTCTATAACGGTATCAGTCGTCGACATTTCTGAAAATCAATATTCAAGCAATCCTGGAGACGAAATATTAATTACTCCTCCTCATCATCGGTGTCTGGAGGACGAGGAGTGCCTGGCGGGCTGCTCAGCCACTCAAGGTGCCTCAGTCTCCTCCGCACTTCCCTCTCCTTCAGCTGAGCACGGGTCAGCTTCTTCTTCTTCTTCGCCTTGAATTTGAGCTCGCCCGTATCCTCAGCGCCGGAGTTGACGGCGGAGGGAGCAGCGCTGGAGACGGCAGAGCTGGCAACGGTGCTGTCGGCGGGAGTACCAGCCTGGCTGTCCTCGAAACGATCGAGGTGGACCGTGTTGTTGGTGGTTCTGCTCACTACGCGACCGTCTTGAATGTACAGCCGCTCCGGACAGAGGGCACCGACGAATTCCTCGTTGTGGGAAATCATGACGACACCGCCCTTGTAGTCGCGAATGGCAACAGCCAAACCACCCAGAGAGTCGCGGTCCAAGAAGTTGGTCGGCTCGTCGAGGACCAGCAAGTGAGGGTTGTTCCACATGGCACCAGCAAGAACGACCTTCACCTTCTGTCCTCCAGAGAGACTAGAGATGGGGGTGTGGTTGGCGATCTCAGGATCGAGACCAACATCCTCGAAATGCTTGGCGATGACCTTGGGCTCAAGGACGCGGTATCCCAACCCTTCGCGCGAAGCTTCGTGGTCGTCGAATTCTTGAACGAGTTTGTGGAATCCGAGTTCGAGTAGGGTTTCGCGGGAGACCATGCTATTGTGCTTGGGAAGCCAGCCGACCCACTTCACTTCGTATTGGAAGGACTTCTTGTGTTTTTGTCTTCCCATCAGAGCTTCAATGCGACGAGGACCCTTCCCATCGCCCAGATCGATAGGCTTCTCCATCTGAGCCCGGTCTTGGTCGGTGAAGATTCTGGTCTGTTTCAGAAAGACCTCGCGATCGTCACCGTTTGCGTATCTCCACTGGAGGTACTGGTTTGGCGTCTTCTCCAGGTGCATCTCGACGTGCTCGAGAGCGTGTTGCTTAATGTATCCAATACGAAGGTTGGGGTGCTTCTCGACTTTTCCGCTTTGAGGGATAAGTTCACCAGTGAGCAGTTTGATAAAGGTCGACTTTCCGGCTCCGTTGCCACCGATGATAGCCGTCCGAGATGACAGTGAGAGGGTGATTGACGCATCGACTAACGAGGGTTTAGTGTTCCCCGGATACGTGTACGAGACGTTGCTCATTCGGAGAATGGCCCGGGTCTGAGACTTGATTCCAGCCAAAATACCCGGTGGAGGGAACTTGAACTGCACGTTGGCAGCAGACAACGTGTAGTAGCTCTTCGCTTCAGGCTTGCGTTTAACAAACCTGCAACACCTGTAAGTCACTATTCTCATACATAATAAGGAAAGAAAAAAAAGTTTAACTTACTCAGCCAAGTTGCCCTTGTACCAAACCAATTTCTTGTTTTCATAGTGGTATATATCCGTGCAAACTTCATCCAAGAACCCCGAGTCGTGACTGACAATCAGACTGGTGATCTCGGTGTGCTTCTTCAGATATTCCTGTAGCCACTTCACGTTTGCGACGTCCAAGTGGTTGGTGGGTTCGTCAAGAAGCAGAACATCCGCTTTCATAAGCATCGCGCGCGCCAGCGCCAGCTTCATCTTCCAACCACCAGAGAGAGAACCGACCTTCTGCTGCTGCCTGCCCTCCGGACCAGCAGTGAATCCGAACTCGCTGAGAACCTGAGAGATGTGCTCCTCCCCCGTGGCCGCAATCTCCGGATCCTTGGAGACGTACTCAAGGACGCTGAGATCTGCATCTTCACCTTGATTGTGCTCCACATAGCAGGTCTTCAGGACATCTCTTGGCGGGAATCCTTCCAGTTTTCCTTCCGCAATACTACGCATCAGGGTGGACTTTCCGGCGCCATTACGTCCACACAACCCATACCTGTGGCCCTTCAGGAGACGCAGGTTTGTATGAGACAACAGAAGCATTCCTCCATAGGCGAGGGAGAAGTCTGCATTGACAATCTCGACCTCGTTGCTGTCGTCTTGAGCCGGCTCGCCAAACTTCCGGCGGTCCTCCTCAACAAAGAAAGTATGGATTTCGGAGGAGACAGCGTCGTGTTGGTCGTCCTTCAGCAATCCGCGAAGATACGGTCCGACGCAACCGGGAATGCGGTCAAGCATCCTGCAATTAACGTCTTCCCGGACCATCTCGGCGATATATTTCTTGACCAAGTCGAAGAACGCCGCATCTCCCGGCTGAGCGAGACCGCCGTGCTCCTTGACCTTCGCTTCCAGCACTTTAAGGACATCCTCTGGAGTGGTCTTGGTGCTGGCAGCGTCGTTGTCGCTGTCACCCATGGCTTTCTCGATAACGCTCAAGGCACGCGAAGCCAGCTCTCGCACCTCTGGAAGCGACGCCCGATCTTTCACCGCCTGAACACCGGGTTTAAGCTGTGGGAGGAATGTCCGCGCCTCTGTCGGGTCATGGACGAGTTTCGTCAGGTTCTCAACGACAACGACTGTCTGACGGAGAACCTCCTGCGGAGTTGTGGGGGTGTTGAGGGACCGCTCAAGAAGAGGTGTGAGGAGCGCGAGAACAGGGGACGTGACAACTGCAACAAAAGTCGTCTGCGACAGCGCGTGGATGGCCTTGTGGAGGTTCTCCGCAGAAGGCTGCTCCATGGTCTTGATCAGAAGAGGAATCCGTGGAGCAACATCATCGTTGGACAGAAGAGTCGTGAGCGCGGTCATAGCCTTGCTAGCCTGCTTCGCGACTTCATTCTTCAGATCATGCATGCCCGACTCCACGATCGGGATCAATTCCTTGAGAGTCTTCCCCATGGCCTCGCGCAGTAAATCCTTCAATCGCTCCTCCTCCTTGGTACCAGTGCCCATCTGTGCCTTCTTCGCCATCTTCTCGACGAGTGTGTAGGCTCCGACCACACCTTGCCATTTTCCAGTGCTCTTGCTCAGATACCGCTCGAGGGCCGGGAGAAGTGCGTTGACCAGAGACTCGGGTTTGAGGCAGGCAAATAGAGCGTCCACAGCATACTGCGCCGCGTCTCGCACCACCGCACCCTTATCGGCAAGGGCGTCCAAGGCGAGATCGAGAAGGCCGCCATCCTGGATCAGAAAGATAACCTCACTCAGTGGATGCTCCCGAGGGAAACGCTCGAAGAGGGCACCCAGGATCAGCATCGCACTTTCCCGCTTTGCTCCGCTCTTCTTGTCCGCAGCCGCTTTCTTGATGTCCGGTATGAGGTTGTAGCTCTGGAGGCCGCGGAAGCCAACGGATTGAATCAGAAGATTTGTGAGGGCATAGGAAGCGTCAAGAGACTCCTGCGACGTCTGTGCCGTAAGGATGGTGTTCATAAGCGAGGAGACTTCCTCGTTGGTTGGAGGCACCGAGGACGGTGCCTTCGATACCGCCGTAGGCATGGCGGGCGACTCTGACGGGGAAGTTTGATGTGGCATCCTCTTCGAAGAGAACGATCGAGTCTGGTCAAACTTGTATGACGAAAACTCCGACGAGGGGTAATCGACGGCCTCACCTCCGATGAGATGCGGGAGGGAGCGGAATTAACAAAGTCGAATTTATTTCAAAAAGACGGGTATAAACAAAAAAAACTAATATAGAAAATAATAGAAAAACGAAGGCACACGGGCCCGTCGCCCAAAAGGGTGGGTTGAAAGAAGAAAGAAAGGGTATTGAGGACGAGAGAGTGCGGCAGAAAAGCTGGATTATTTTTTATCTTAGCGCCACAAACAGCACAGATCTCGGCCTGAGGCGCCCAAGGCTTGCGGTTGCTGACCAATCCGGTGCCACCGTGTGGAACGTGACCCGCGGGACGACATGTGGCGTCCCGCTGGACGAGTTGATAGATAAGCAGATAGCGATCGGGCTGTGGCCCACGCGCAGGATGCCGATCCTGCTACGTACACGTCCTCTACTTTCTGCACTCTAAGACACGACCGTAGGTACATGGTAAGCTGCTCATTCGCCCCTGCCCTGGTCTTACAGCAGAAGGCCACTTACCAAGCAGCTACTGAAACAACTAGTAAGTCGAAATAAAACTAGTAGTGTACAATTGGTTCAGGCTCCGCCATTTAACACTTGTTTCATTCAAGTCTATCCGCGAGTCTCGTCGTCGATGGATTCTGGAATATACATATACATCGTATGAAACAGTGATGGAGAAGATGCAAGATGAGGATGCAAAAGCTTTGTCGGGAGAGGAAACAGAAGTGGGAAGGAGAGGAAATGAAGCGTACATGAAATTACCATGCCATTCTACCTCAACTGGCTGCGAAGAATTGAAATGTCGTTTCAACTTAGAAACCTGTTAAGGACCGCATGTTAGTCCCCGCTTTCAAGCAGATACGGATGAGATCTAGAGCAGGAAGGAAGGAGAGGCAACTCACCCTTTTCCGTGTTGCCCTCGCCCATGCTCTTGTTGCTGCTGCTTCCGCTTTGGATCGCGCCCAAGATGCCGTCCATGTAGGGGGCACCACTCCATTTCTGGTGTGTGAGGACGTCGACGCCGAGCTCTTTTTCGCGGGACTGGATCAGCCTCACGTAGGCAAGCATGCCTTCGTCCTTGAAGGCACGGGAAAGCTCCGTGGTAATGGTTGCATTGGAGTGGAGGCCGGCAAGCGAAATGAGTTGGAGGACGAAGCTATATCACGGTCGTCAGTTTAAACTGGACGGGCTGTGGTTGGGATAGATTGTGCTGGAGCGACTCACCCATGCTTAGCAAGGTCCCAGACGAACGACTTGAGAGAGGCCTCGTCGAAGCCCTGGGCCATCCAGTTGAACGACGGGCTGAGGTTGTAGACCAGCTTCTTTCCAGGATACTTCGCTCGCACGTCTGCCGCCAGCTTGGCGGCTTTTTCAACATTTGGATCCCCCGTCTCAACCCACAGAAGATCAGCGTACGGGGCAAACTCCTTGGCTCTCTTCGTAGCGGCCGGGAAGCCCGCGCGGTAGTGATAGTAACCTTCCCGGGTGCGCGGGATGTCGCACGACCAGAAAACGGGAGTCTTGGTGTAGTCATTGGCGAGCTCTCGGCGACGGGAGAGGGACAGGTCGGGGTTCTCCTGAACTTTTTTCTTATATGCGTCGCGTGCGGACCGCGGAGCGCCTTCTTTCTCGAGGTGCTCATCAACAGCTGGATAAAGGCCTTAGCCAACCTCTACCACACATACAGAAGGACACATACCTTCGTCAAATGTGACGAGTTTGTGCCTCTTCACCCAGTCCAATTCATAAGCATCAATCTCCGCTGCGGAGGCACCTTCCCGCTCCATCGCCTGGAGGGTTTCGGCAAGAGGCTCACCCGGTTCCGTAACTCCGAGGATAAACTCGTGATCGCGGACGTCAATGGCACTGCTCAACAGCCTGCCGCTCTCGGAATCGGTCCTTGCAATGAGGAGGTTCTCGGTGCCCATCAAGTCCCACTGGAACCGAGCAGCAACAAGCCTGTTGATGTGTTCACCGACAGGAACGAGCACCTTGCCGGCAAGGTGACCGCATTTCTTTCCACCGTGGAGTTGGTCTTCAAAGTGCACTGCTGCAGCTCCGTTCTCCGCAAAGAGCTTGGCCAGTTTGAGAACCGCTGACAAGCCGCCGTGCCTGTGGGATGTTAGCAAGTCCTAGACTCGGGAGTACAGTCCAACATACCCAGTGTCACCATCTGCGATTATTGGTCTCAGATAGTCAATATACGGGGTCGATTTACGCTGCTCAGGCGTCATCTTCCGTCTTGCATCCCACTGTTTGCGATCATGCATCTGTTGGGCCTTGAACAGTCTCTGAACCTGGTTTGGCACTGTGTTGTATGGATAGTCACCGAAATCAGGCGAGACTTCATTGGTGGTCGTCAACAGGGACGAGCAAGCCCATCCAGACACATACAAAACTTCCTGGTTTGGAGCCTGCTGCGTCATCTGTACGGGGTCAATGGCACCCACTTTTCGACGTCAGAAGAGAGGTCTGTACGCTCCTTCATGGTACGGGGAACTCACTGGTATGCACCGGTTTCCCCTCCGCAGCCCTTTCATTGAGCAGGTCGAAGAGCTTCCGCGCCATGAGGGAGCTTGGGTACGTCTGTTGAAGAGACCCGCGCTTGCTCACGACGTCGACCGCGGAGTACGGGCGTTTGATGCCCTCGAACCGCGGGGTCTTCCACCATGCCTCGACATCCTTGACTTGCTGCTCGAAGAGAGCGTCCTCAGCTTCGCCAGCCTTCTGAGACTCCGGCAACAACTGATACGAGTCGGAGGGCAGCGTAGTAGAGACTGGAGGCTCGACTGGAGGGAGGGGTGACGACATCCGCGGATAACCGCAGGCGAACGTCCGGAGAGGGGTTGTGCGGGACGGTCGCCCTGCCAAAGGCGCAACGGAGACGCGTCGAGAGACACGACGAGAGACGGAGCGAAGCATGTTCTGTGCAGGTATACAGCAGTTCCCGCTCCAGAGTTGCGTCGAGAATCAGAGGGGAGGAGGCGTGGTGAGGTCTGCGGGAGATGCTTCTGGGTATGGATCTTGGCTTCGCATCCGGGACAAGTATCGTTAGCTCGGTCCAGCCCTCCGTCCTGTGCAGACTCGGCGCCTCACACAGATAAGAATAATAATCTCCGAACCTGGACGCAGACCCCAAGCCCAACTGCCGGGATCGGCGGTTTGTCTGTCTGTCTGCTGGACTCGGCTATCGCTGGCTGGAAGCGGGGAGCCGAGGGCGGCGTGCGAGACGCAGGGCATTTGCAACCGACAACCACGGCAGGACGAACGGATCCAGGAGCCCAAGATCCAGTTATATACGGCAGGATGCTCGCTGGCGGCTGGCTGGCAGCGATTTTCGGCGGACAAAGCGCCGATACGGGTTGCGTCGCGCTGTCGTCGTGCCCCTGTCATCGGTAAACCACCTGTAGCCGCTCTCCTCCCCGGCCAGCTTTCCTCGGCTCACACGCCTCGGACAACCGAGCCTTGGGCTGCCATCGCGAGCCGATCTGGCATATTTCCCGTCTGTCGTAGAAAAGCAGAGCGTCTTGTTCTCCTTTCGACCATCGGTTCTCGTGCTCACCCCTGTCCCCTCTCCCCCAGGTCCTCTCCTGATCCGTGCCCGCTCCCTTCTCCAGACTCCCCAGTCCTGTCCCCAGGTTACCCCGCAGTTTTCCCCGGACAATGGCGTTGACCGCGAGAACAACCCGCCACGCCCTGAGGCTGGCCCAGGTACGTCCACCTGCTCCTCGCGCATTCACGCATCCAATATACCGCATGTCCCTTGCATGAATATCGTGAATTGACTCTCGCAGGCTTCGTCGCGCCCATTAGCAGTCTACTCCCGCCACTACTCGACTGCGGAGCCCGACCTCAAGACCACGCTCAAGGAGGCCATTCCTGAAAAACGCGAGCTGCTGAAACAGGCCAAGGAGCGTGGTGATGAAGTCATTGGAGACCTCAAGATCTCCCATGTCATCGGAGGAATGCGTAGCCTCAAGGCCATGCTCTGGGAGGGCTCCGTCCTGGACCCGGAGGAGGGCATCCGCTTCCACGGCAGGACCATCAAGGACTGCCAGAGAGAGCTTCCCAAGGGCGCCTCGGGCACGGAGATGCTCCCAGAGGCCATGTTCTGGCTGCTGTTGACGGGCAAGGTCCCCTCGACCGCCCAGATTCGGGCCTTCTCGCGCGAGCTGGCCGAGAAGTCTCATCTGCCACAGCATATTCTGAACCTGATCAAGTCGTTTCCCAAGGACATGCACCCCATGACCCAGCTCGCCGTAGCTGTGGGTGCTTTGAATACGGAGTCCGTGTTTGCAAAGGCCTACGAGAAGGGTCTCAGCAAGGCCGACTACTGGGAGCCAACTTTCGAAGACAGCATCTCGCTGCTGGCGAAGATCCCTCGTGTCGCTGCTCTCGTCTTCCGTCCGGATGAGATCGACACGGTCGGTACCCAGGTCCTGGACCCCAACCAGGACTGGGCCTACAACTTCGCAGTGCTGCTTGGCAAGGGTGGCAAGGAGAACGCAGACTTCCACGACTTGCTGCGACTGTATCTCGCCCTGCACGGAGACCACGAGGGCGGAAATGTCTCTGCCCACACCACCCACTTGGTTGGCAGCGCCCTCAGCGACCCGTTCCTCAGCTACAGCGCGGGTCTGATGGGTCTTGCTGGTCCCCTGCACGGCCTCGCCGCCCAGGAAGTGCTTCGCTGGATCCTTGACATGAGGGAGAAGATCGGAGACAACTTCACAGACCAGGACGTCAGAGACTATCTCTGGGCCACTCTGAACTCCGGCCGTGTTGTTCCTGGATATGGACACGGTGTGCTGCGCAAGCCTGACCCACGCTTCCAGGCCCTCATGGACTTTGCGGCCAGCCGACCAGATGTGCTGGCCAACCCTGTCTTCAAGCTGGTCAAGAAGAATTCCGAGATTGCTCCAGCTGTCCTGACCGAGCATGGAAAGGTATGATAAGGATGTTGTAACCCCACCCTCCCTCGAATATTAACTAACGGCGTGCAACAGACCAAGAACCCTCACCCGAACGTCGACGCCGCATCCGGTGTGCTCTTCTACCACTACGGCTTCCAGAAGCCGCTCTACTACACCGTCACCTTCGGTGTCAGCCGCGCCATCGGACCACTGGTGCAGCTGATCTGGGACCGCGCGTTGGGTCTGCCAATCGAGCGGCCCAAGAGCATCAACCTGATTGGACTGCTGGGATCGAAGAAATGATTGTCATGACGACTACTGAAATAACCCTCATGTTAAAAAGCTTCCTGATACCTCGTTTGTTTAGATGTATCTCTACAGACCTGTCGATGTTTACGATGAGTGTTGAAAAATTCCACTGTTCCTTCTACGGTTCCTCTCCGCTCAGTTCCCTCGAGATGACGCGTGATTATCACATGTAGAATGAGGATGACCATGCAACCGAATCTGGTTGATGTACCAGAGCCGGGGTAAGAAACTAGACCGACCGGTTGCTGTTTTGCCTGTTTCTGCGTCGTGATTGGATTAGAGGCCATACCACTCTAGATATCGTAGAATACTGTATGTGGATTGGGACCGTTTCCAATCAGCAATTGTTCCAACAGCATGTACAGTGTTTCTCCTATCTTACGGACTCAGCAGTTAAGATTCTATCTAGTTGATATTCAATGCCTTTCATATCAACTGCACAATTTCATTATATCGTTCATGCCCAGAATCCTTCTATTCCTCTGCGTATTCTTGCATACTAAGTCATCTAGCCAGAATAGTTAATCACTACTTAGGTAGGCACATAGATGAAGGTGCTCATGTGTGATACCCATGTAGGAAGCATGCAGGCAGTTGAAATAGCTGCTGATTGGTTGGTGCCCGGACAAACAAAGGTACCGTAGCATGGTGCAGGTACTATCAACACAACAGTATTTGGCTTGCTCTACTTACGCCAAATTCGGCTGCTGCTGACCCAGAATCAGGATACCTTATTGGGGGCTCCGAATCGGATCTTCCAGAATCAAAAGCAGCGCAAGCATCCACCGAGACGTCAGGATCCGCGGGAAAATAAATCTGGGCACTCAGACGCCTCACCGAGAATGGGTCCTCGTATACTCCGAAGCTTCTCGATCACAAGCAAAGCGGGCAAGAGTGGAATATGTGGGGTACCCGGCGGCTACATCGCATATACATTGATGAACAGGCTGCCCCGAGTATCGTTGCATGATCGTTTTTGGACGTTGGAGCACGAGGGACGGGACGATGTTCGCGAAGCCTTCAAAAGGGCATACATGTATGGTTCTTCTCAGTCATTGTTCTACTGTCCACAAGCTGATATGAGAACTGCAAAGTGACTGCGTGAATTGCGGAGTCGTCAGCTATGACAGAGGTGTTCATAATCTTCTCTGGGATCAAGAAACACATGGTACGTATTGTACGCACCTACGCATGCTGATAAAAATATATATATCCACGTCTTTTCTCTCGAACGCATCCTATATCTTTATCGTCTCGCTAATAATTACTAATCAGTGCTACTGCAATAACAGCTACATCGTCGACTTCAAACTGTCCAGAAAGCCAGATGATAAGAAAGATGGCTGGCGTGACGCTTTGTGGCTCGCCTGGGGCCTAGCGCGCCGCGATCACGGCGACTTTGAAGATTCGTCTACTTGGAGGCTGTAATAGTTCGCTCTCTCTCTCTCTCTCTCTCTCTCTCTCATTATTGTGTGGTATCTACGGCAGCTAGAATTCTTTGATCGTTACGAGATATAAATTCCCATACGCGATGGATTGAATAAGTTGTCAACAAAGCAAGCCAATCAATTGGATGTGTAGGGGAGTTCAACGAACGGAGGACTGGACCGCTTTAGCATCTTATACATACTCAATACCTTATATACTGCATGTAGAGAAAGGGCTAGCACATGCGGCCATAGGGTGTGGAAAACAGGGCTTCCCGTCCGCTCAGCCGTACTTAAGCCACACGCCGGCCGGTTTGTAGTTGGGTGGGTGACCACCAGCGAATCCCGGCTGCTGCATGTTTTTATCTTTTTTCCTATTATGTGCTTGTCTGCTATCTCCAAGTAGAAGAGAGTTTTGCGTGTTCAAGCGCGGTATGTGGTGTTGATGTCTCGAAATGTACTGTGACCAGAGAAACTCTCCAGTCTTTTATATATAGAGAGAAGCATCTCGAGCACTAAAGAGTACAAGTAATATGGAACATTTGCTGTAAAAGCCGGACAGAGTCCGTCAATGGATCTCTGCAGATTTATCAGAGAATTTTCGGTTCGTAAGCCTACTTGCAATGTTTAACCGCTCAGCGGTTTAGGAATACTCACCATTCACCATGGTATCAATGAACATCCCATATGTGAATTAGTTAGCGACGCAAAGCCACCCTTATTTTTTAACCTTCATATTTCACAAAAATCAAATGGAACGAAACCATGAAAAACACATACCAGGTACACCGTTCGACTCCGGTCGAAGCTTGGGCGAACTCCGAGATCGCAGATACTACCTACATTGTATTCATATTATGCAACTCGACGACGACCACGAGGTAGGTTTGAGAAACACCTTTCGGAGCTGTGATCACACCCATTATTATTTCTTCAGATGTTGTTACAGGAGTCCTTTGGAGTCCTCCGCCAGAGACGTATGGAGGGTAAAGATGAATTCATACTTATGCGTGAAGTCCCTTGATGCTGTACAAATTTTAATGATGCAAATGGATCGAAAGCTGGACGTCTCTGGATGCAATCGCTTACAAGGATGATTCCTTTTTTTAAGCATTCCTTGAAAAGCCTCAAGTGAGGGAAACGAAGACGACGGTTAGTGGTCTTTGATAGACGAAGACACAGAACATCCTGTAGAAAAAAAAAGCTCTTGGAAGTATAAAGACCCAACCTGACTATGATGACAAGCTACCGCCGTAATCTTAATAATGCCAGTTATCGAATTACTCCAAGTCCACTGTTACAAATAAGAAGAGAAAAGAAAAAAAAAGAAATCAATGGATGGTTGCGGAGTCACGCAGGATGTAAGCTGAAGTGGATCGACTGGCTTGCTTTACTCTTTGGAGCTCTTGCCCGAATTAATACACGAGGTTGTCTGAACTATCTATGACTGCAACTGTAATGAATTGATTGTGTGGTGTGGCATGAGGCGTAGCGAAACAATGTCTTTATTTCATATCGGCCACCTCTATGCTTTGATATATACACCTATATATAGAACAATGAAGAACAACGGACTGGAGGAGATAAAGGCTTTGTTGGAAATACAAAGAATCATTGGCCTATTTTGAGAAGAGCTTTCATATTGCTGCTGTTTGTAGTTTTGGAGGATTGCTCTCGAGTCATCTATAAGATCTACCATGTAGTCTCCGATTATTTCTTCCTGCTCTTCTTTTTAAGGAGTTTGTCTGTCTGAGTTTTATCATCATCATCATCCTCACATATCTCGTAATCTCCACCATTTGGTTTCGAGTGCCCTTTTTGGTCTATACCGTTGCTTGACCGTGTGCATTTGAAGGACTTACTTCTCTGCTCTCTCGATTCCATCTGCAATTGCCAACATGGTTCAGAGCTGGCGCTTACCCCCAACCATCCTCGCCACCAGCTACGACCGGACGAGCTGGTGCGAGCTGAGGGACATCAACGCCGACGTCAGCGGAGAGCTGCAGTGCGCCCCTCCGGCGAACCCCGACGGCCATCCCCTGGGAAAACTGCCGCACGAGATCCAGGATCTGATCCTGGAGAAGCTGCCGCGGCGCACGCGGATCAAGTACTGCCTGGTGAACCACGCGGCCTTCCATGCGGTGCAGTCCCGCACGGCGATCATCTGGCAGGGACGGAGGGGACTGTATCGCCAGGTGTTCAACCGTGAGCACAACGCGAACAGGACGCCGGTGATACTGTACTTGCCGATCGTCGGCAAGGAGATCGAGGGCCTGACGACGGTGGTGTGGCGGGGCGGAGCCGACGCTCCCAACCTCACGACCTTCAAATACGCGCTGATCGATCTGCTGAAGGTGTCGACCAGGATCCGGCACCTCGAGCTGGTGAGGGTGCATGAGATGTCCCAAGATCTCATCCGCGTGTGCCGGTTCAAGGACTGCCCTAATCTGCGACGGACGACGGTCGTCCGCTGCATGCAGTTCACCATCTCCAGCATCGGCCTGACGTCCGACTATCCGGAGAGCATCATCGACCTGAACAAGCGAACCGACCTGCACTTCACGTTGGAGATCCTGCCGTATGACGCGAGGAGCGCGCGGTCGTTCAACCGGGTCGGGCGCTTCCCCTACCTCGCTCGCCTGCAGAGATATCTGCCGTACCTGATCCGCGACCACCCCGAGCTTCTCGCGGAAGATGCGGATTTTCGACGGGAGATGCTCGACGTCGAGGGCAACGGCCGCGGGCGCGTTCCCGCAGACACGGTCCTGAATCTGCTCCATCTTGAATGGAAGGGACCCGTCCTCTGGACCAGGGACAACCGCCGCCGCATGGATCCCTTCATCGACATCATCAGGCATCTCTACCCGAACAAGCGCATCCGGCGCGGGTGTAACCTGACCAGCCTGTACGAATGCGGCTCCTGCAACGCCGTCCTGTACGGGGCGTGCTTCGCCGAGACGCAGATCGCCAGCTTCACCCACGACGCCGCGCAGCCCGTCTGCAAGGCCTGTCGGCGCGAGGAGATGCTGAACGATTCCAGCCCCCTGAGACGGCCCGCGTGGACGGGGTTCCGCACGCGGCTCAACGCGTGTCTCGCCGCCGCGATCAAGCAGAAGCTGTTCTGGATGCCGCTGCTCCAGCGCCGGGCGAAGGCCGGGGATCAGCCGCACGACGAGGGCTTCTATCCCCAGCCGCATCCGTGGGTTCGCGTCGTGACGGACGAGAGTGGTGACGACGACCCGGCGTTCGAGTACGTTCTGGATTTTGCGGCGCTTGGAAATAACAATAACAACATCAATCATAACAGCAATAACAACGACAACAACCCCGAAGACACCCGCGATGACGAGCGTCATCTCCGACGGCGGTACACATACGTCCAGTGTCCATCCCTGCGGGACATCGTCCACCAGCTCTGTCTCGAAGACGGAGATGACCGATCTCTGGACCCGTACCTGGCTCTGCCCAGAGGGCTCGAAGGGTACCCGGCGATGCTGGCCGACAACCCGTTCGAGGCGGACGAGAGGAAGATCATCGCCGAGGAAATCAACACGGACTGCGCGTATCGACCCGTCGTGTCGGACATGACCGAGGACCTCGAGCGCGATATGAAGCTCGAAATGGCGGAGCAGAACGAAACACAGCAGCAGTCCCGCAGTCGAAGTCCGGTCCAATAATCATAATAATGTACTGTACGGGAACGGCTGGTCCTCCCTTGATGTCGGTGTAAAATGACAATAACCCATGTAGATCTTTCTTTCTTTTGGAATATAATTCCCTTCCATGGATAGACTGACTAGGTTAGGTTAGGTGGCACGTACGAGTATCACACACACACACACACACACACAGACACAGACCTTTTTCAGGACACAATCATTATATAATATTAGGTGACTAATATAGTACCCATTTCCAAACCGTCCCTCTCAGAATCCAGAAGGAAGTAATAACAATAATAGAACGATCATTGAATCCCATCTATATAGGATGACAGGTATACGTACGTATCTAGACACACGTAGGATAAGATAAGAGAAGGTACGATAGGATGCGAGAGACAGATGGATAGATAGATAGATGCTTATTACTGCCTTCATCGCGATGTGATGTGATCGATGGATAGAGATGATCAGGTATGTACATACGTAGGTACGAATCGTTATCTTGATGATGTCCAATGGGATTTGGATACGAGATGGAATTGTTCCATTCATTCATTCATGGTTTTGCTTGATTCGTGCATAAAGTGCTCAAAATGAACTTTTTTTTTCGTCTGAGAAGAAGGGGGGAAAAAAAAGGATCTATTTCATGTCTGACAATATGTACTGAAAACTGCCGATTTTGCGTCGCGAAAAAGAAAGTCATAAAACTCGTCTAAGCTATATGACCTCAAAAAAACCCCCCTTTGAAAGGCCAAGGATGTATGTTCCAGTATGTAATGTATGTACCGTTCAAGCACTCGCCGCAGCCTGCGCAGCGGGCTTCGCATCGTCGCTAACCACCGCACCGTCAACCTGGGCCTTTGGCTCAGTCTGCTGCTGAGACTGCGTCTGAGACTGGGTCCCCTCGCGCTCGAAGCTGCGCATGGGGTAGTACCCCCACTTCTCGAACATGCGGCGGTCCTCGTCCCAGCCGTTGCAGTCGGTCGTGAGCATCTTCTCGCCGGTGAAGACGGCGTTGGCGCCCGCCTGGAAGCACGCGACCTGCTGCTCCTCGGTCAGCGAGACGCGGCCGGCCGCGAGGCGCACGATGGTGGCGGGCAGGACGATGCGCGCGGTGGCGATGGTGCGCAGGAGCGTGTCGAAGGGGATCATCTTGCGGTCGCCGAGGGGGGTGCCCTTGATGGGGACGAGGGCGTTGACGGGGAAGGACTCCGGGTGGGAGGGCAGCGTGGCCACGGTGTGGATGAGGCCGACGCGGTCCGAGTCGGCCTCGCCCAGGCCGATGATGCCGCCGGAGCAGACGTTGATGCCCGCGTCGCGGACGTGCGCGAGGGTCTTGAGGCGCTCGTCGTAGGTGCGGGTGGTGATGATGGAGGGGTAGAACTCGCGCGAGGTGTCGAGGTTGTGGTTGTACGCGGTCAGGCCGGCCTCCTTGAGCTCGCGGGCCTGCTGCTCGTCGATCATGCCCAGCGTGACGCAGACCTCCATGCCCATGGCGCGCACGCCGGCGACCATCTCCTTGACGTTCTTGAGGGAGGTCTTGCGGCCGCGCATGTCGCGCCAGGCGGCGCCCATGCAGAAGCGCGTGCTGCCGTTCTGCTTGGCGACGCGGGCGGCGGCGAGCACGTCCTCGACGGAGCTCATGCGGGTGGCCCTGAGGCCGGTGTTGTGGCGCGAGGACTGGGCGCAGTAGGCGCAGTCCTCGCTGCAGCCGCCGGTCTTGATGTTCATGAGCGTGCACATCTGGATGGCGGCGGGGTCGTGGAAGCGGCGGTGGACGGTGGCCTTTCTTGTCAGTCGGAGTCCCCAGCGGCTCACACGAATAAGATATCATACCGCAGCAAAGGTCAGCTGGCTCAGCGGGGTGTCGTAGATCTGCTGGATCTCGTCGCGGGTCCAGTCGGTGCGCGGGGCGGTCGCGGCGACGGCATCCTGCAGGGCGCGGGGGAGGGTCGACGTCGGGGACTGCGCAGGAGGAGGGACGGCGGACTGGACGGTGCCGTAGGAGCGGCGCAGGACCCTCGACAGGGCGGAGCGCGGGAGGGCGAGGGCCATGGTGAGAGTCGATGGAAGAGAGAGGTCGATCGAGAGAGGGAAGAGACACGACAGCAGAGGGACTTATCCCGCCCGGCGGAGCGGCGTCGCTCTCCCGTTCCGCTGCGGGGTTTTGTTGACCCCAACCGCCCGGGCCAACGAGCGGCCGTGTTTTCCCCGATATAGGAGCACTCCGCCTGAGCTGGGGCCAATCGCGTTGGGGCCAAAAACAAAGCCCGCCAGACCACGTGCGGCGCCGTGAGTCAGATCAAGATGCCACCAACGCGTGCCCAGGTCAAGAGACCTGGCTCTGGCGATCAAACGGGCAGAGGAAGAGCCAGGTGGTACAAGTGAGTCACTCGGTCCCGCCCGAGGACGACACGTGACGCGCTGCCTCGGTCCGCCGGGCGGGACGGGTAGGCACGGGTTCGGTCCTCGGCCGGTCCGGGCGGTGGATCGGTGTGTCGTCACCGATCAGGTACGGGGCCGAGATGGGTGGATGGCATACAGCATACAAGACAACCTTTCTGTACATGTATTCAGGACGGTACGCACATGCAAGGGAAACTCCCGAGATCATATCTTTCCGACAGGGTCATGAGCCGCGGTAGATCCACATCCATCGTACATCAGCCAAGACACAGAAATGTAGAATCCCTGGACCGAAAGAATGTGGTCGACAAGGCAGACTATGTACGGCAGAGCAGAGCGGAGCGCAGCAGCCCCTCCAGCTCCCGCAGCGTCTCCGGCCTCGACGTCACGCTGGCCATCAGGTACAGCACGTTGCCCAGCACCCGCGAGTGCACGTTGAAGCGCGGCCCCGCCTCCGCCAGCTGCTGCTGCAGGCCCCTGGCCGCCGTCGAGGTGTAGCCTGGATCAGACTCCAGTCAGTTGTGTTCGATGTGTACGTGGGCGGGTTATGATCGATCAGGGCTACGGGGCTGCAAGACACCTACCTCCTCCGTGCTCATCCCGCAGCGTGATGCCGAGCACGGTGCCCAGCGCGAAGAGACCGTCGACCGACTCCGCAAAGGACAGGTCGCGCACCAGCTCCTGCGACCAGCTGCTCCAGACGGGCGGGTGCTTCTCCGGTGACGACGACGCCCAACCCCGCTGATACTCCGTCCACGACCCGCTCCGCTCCATCGCCATCATCGTGGTCAGCGACTTCTCCGCGACCTTGCATCCGACCGCGTGGGCGGTGTAGCTGTGCCCGTGGAGCAGGGCGTCGCTCTTCTCGGGGCCCGCGAACGCCTGGAAGATCTCCTCGCTGGCCAGCGTCGTGCAGAGAGGCACCAGGCCGCCGGTCAGCAGCTTCGCGTGCACCGAGATGTCGGGGTGGATGCCCAGGAAAGACGCCGAGGTGAGCCGTCCGAGCCGGTACAGGCCCGTGAAGACCTCGTCGAAGATGACCGGCAGGCCGGACCATGATCCGGGGGAGAGGGGCGTGGAGGCCTGGCCAAAGAGGCCGGGGTTCTCGCGGACCACTTGGGCAAGGGAGTGCTGGAACAGGGGGTCGCTGCGGGTCGTGTTAGTGAGGAGAATCCATGTAGAATTGTAAGCGAGCTTACTCACACGAAGAGCATGCCACCGGCGCCCAGGATCACCGGCTCCATTATCAAGGCGCCGAACTTCCTGCCCTGCCGCTGGATGAGGTCCTCCAGCGTGCTCTTGATGTACGCGCGGTAGCGTTTGCCCGCATCGGACTCCTTTCTGCTGTCCAGGTCGAAAATGGAACTCAGTGACTGGAACTCCAGATTCGATCCCAGGGCGGCCTTCAGGGTCTGCGGAATCTCAACGCGCCACACGCCCTGGGACATCTTGACCTGAGGAAAGTCGAACCAGTACCCGCGTCCGCGATACCATTCCACCTTCTTGTTGTAGGTGGACGGCTCCGAACAGTCCATCACGCCGATCGTGTCACCGTGATAGCTTCCCTTGAGACCGAGGATGCTGATCTCCTGTTTGCTCGCGTCCCATCCGTACCTGGCGCATGCTGCCCTCAGGCCCATCTTGACGGCAACCTCCATTCCGGTGCTGCCATTGTCCGAATAGAATACCCTTCGCAGTCTGGGGTTCCCGGTGCTCTTGAGCAGGAGCTCCGCCAGTGAAAGCGCGGGCTCGTGGACGGCACCGGCGAACATGACATGTCCGTAACGCCCGGCCGCGTATGCTGCCGCGAGGGAGAGCTCGGGGTTGCCGTGTCCCAGTCCTTGAGTCCACCACGAGGCGGAGCCGTCGAACGTCGGTTGAAGCACGGGGGAGCCCTTGTTGTTCTCCCGGCCATGGTCCGGCTTGAAGGTCTGGAAATAGTCATCGTGGGCCGAGTCGATCACCGTGATGTCCTTGCTGGTCATGCCGTGATGCTGGGTAAACGGATACCAGATCACGTCACGCGCTCGACTGGCCATGGACTCCAGGCGCTCGATCCTCTCCTTGTTCTTGGCGGACATACCGTCCAACAGAGCCTCTACTTCCGGATCCTCTGCGATCCGTCGGTAGTACTCTGACATGTTCTCCTCGTCCCTCCTGAGAGCATCCGCATCCTGGGCGGACGGCTTCTCGGGAGGCTGCGGGAGCGAGAGCAGCGGGATGCCTCGCCTCTGGAAGTAAGTACCTAGATATTCGTGATTCTTGTAGTGATCGTCCTTGAACAGCAGGACCCCATGTACGTCATAGCCCCGTATCAAAAGGGACTCGAACGCAGAGATGGAAGACGAGATCCCTCCCAGACGGGAATCCCCGACGAGGACCACTGGCAGCCGCAGAGGTCGATAGAGATCTGCCTGTGAGTTTCCGTTGGGTCCTGGGGAATGGACGCCGCCGGCGGTTTCGACGAGAGCGAATCCCACCCCGCGGTCTGCCCAGGCGGACAGCGTATCACGCACGGTGCCCAGGATCTCGTCATCACGGGGGATCTGGGTGGTTCGGGTCCAGTGAGTCGATATGCAACGAAGTGGCAGATTCCATGCACTTACCGTCTTCTCCCGGGCGGCTATATGCGGGCTGACGGGCTTGTCGAAGCGGAATGGACACTCGGTGACGATCCCCGATACGAAGCGTTCGATATGCCTGCCAAGTCAGACACCGGAGAACAAGCTTAAACAGGACTGCACACGCACCTGTCGTCCGCCTCCTCCAGCGGCCCGGTGGACACGGGCTTCAGGAAGGCCACGGGCCTGTTCTGCCGCTGGACGGCGCTGCAGAGAACGGTCGAGACGATGGTCTTGCCGACGTTGGTGTTGGCACCGTAGACCTGGTGCGCGCTCAGCGCTCGCCAGAGCAGCGCGCCGACGGGAGCCATGCTTGCTGGTCAACCTCCGCTCTTCCACCGCACGGCGGGCGAAGCAACAGGTTCCCTTAAGTGCGTCAGGCGTCCAAAGAGGGCCTGGAACTGCGGCCGCGGGGTCGTCAGAGCGTCCGGGCGACGATGGATGCTCTCCGATCCTCGCTTCAGGCCCAGGCGCAAATTTTCGTCCCGTCAGCTCCGCTCCACCTCCACCCACCACGTCGTTGAGCGCGGTCGTCCCAACACGATTCGTCGCCCGAAGCTTCTTTGTTCCGGCTGCTGTGGACACACGAGCTGGTCCTGCGGGCCTCGTTCCTGGATGCTCTCCACAGATCGCCCGCCACGCGCGGCCAATCCTCGGCTCCGCGGTCCGCCAGACGGCCGCTCCATCTGCTCTAGCGATATGCGATGCTTCGTCATGGCTCGTGGCCCCTCCCGTTCACCGGGGTGATAAAGTCATGATCCGGTCCGACGGTCCTGCTGCTGTCGCGGACATGGTATGAGGAAACTGAAAACAATGGCGTCCAAGAAGACCCTTCTGAGCTCCTTCCAGGAGGCCCTGGACCGCAGAGAGTCCAAGTCCTGCCGCCGGAGACTGACTGTCCTTCCACCGGACTCGGTCGACTTCTCGTCGAATGACTTCCTGTCTCTCTCCACCTCGTCTGATTTCCGTTGCCGTTTCCTCAGTCACCTCAACGGTGTTCCTGCCTCGTACCCCTTTGCCAGCGGTGGGTCTCGACTTCTGGACGGGAACTCCACCTACGCGGAAGACCTGGAGAGGTTCATTGCCTCGTTCCACGATGCGCCCAGCGGACTGCTGTTCAACTCGGGATTCGATGCCAATGTTGGTGTATACTCGTGCGTACCCCAGCCGGGGGACGTTATCCTTTACGATGAGCTCATCCACGCGAGTGTCCATGAAGGCATGCGTCTGTCGAGGGCGGGGAAGCGCATCGCGTTTTCCCACAACTCCCCCAGCAGCCTGAGAGCAATTCTGGAGGAGCAGCGGGCGCGGGATCCGTTGATTGCGGACGGTACTCGCAATGTTTTCGTCGCTGTGGAATCCATCTACAGCATGGACGGAGACATTGCGCCGGTGAAGCAGTACATTCAAGCTATAGACGATCTACTGCCCAACGGGAACGGTTATCTTATCGTGGACGAAGCGCACGCGACAGGCGTTTTCGGTCCTCGGGGCGCTGGTATCATCCAGGAACTCGGAGTTCAACGGAGAATCTTCATCAGGATACATACTTTCGGGAAAGCCCTGGCGAGCCATGGAGGTATCAATCCCCAAGCAAGCATTCAGACGGAAAGCTGCAGGCAGACCATACTGACACCCATTACTAGCAATCGTACTGTGCTCCCCTCTCACGAGAGAATACCTGATCAACTACGCCCGCAGTTTGATCTACACGACGGCAATGGCATTTCCCTCACTGGTGTCGATCCGCACAGCCTACGAACTTCTCCACGAGGGGAAAACTGAGCCCGTAAGTCTTCCCCATTCCAAGCTGTACACGGACGCAGAAGTCACTGACAGACCGATGAAGCTACAAGCCAACCTCAGGGCCCTGACCCAGCATCTCCGAAACCGCCTCAAAGACTACCTGCACGCCGCCGACGGGTCAGTCCTCCAGGTCGACCACGTCCCCAACTCCCCGATCTTCTCCCTCCGGACCCCCTTTCCCCGTCAGCTCGCGAGCGCCTGCCAGCAGCAGGGGTTCGTTGTCCGCGCCATCATGCCGCCCACCGTGCCCGCGGGAAAAGAGCGGGTCCGGGTGTGTCTCCACGCAGGGAACACCACTGCGGAGATCGACGATCTCGTGCGGACGATTGAGCGGTGGGTGAGGGAGGTCAAGGCGAAAAGGGAGGCCGTGCCTGCACGACTGTGACGGATGCAATTCGCGGTTCTTCTTTCTCCTTTTTCCTGTCTCGGACTTGCTTATTTTTTTTTAATGCAAGCGGGCTTCGGGGGATAAGAATGGGTGTAAATTACCGTATCGGAATCAGCAGCTGCTCTTCACGATTTTTTTTGTTCCAGGGTTGTCTGTACTGTACGGTATATCTAGTGTCCTAGAAGAAGAGGCTTGACTATTCCAATAACAACATACGATGCATCATACAGTATTCTCTCCGAATCACATTCCACGTCAGCGATGTATGCATTCCCAAAGAAAAGGCTCCGCTTAAAAAAAAAGCTTGTTGCATAGACGAGAATCTCGGTCTCGCTGTGAAGAAGAGCCATGAGTCATGTCCGCGTTTCTGGGGTAAGAATTATTTATCAATTTATATACCCTATGGGGGTCACTGCCTCGTCTCTCTATGACTCAGGGAACCATTTTGAGGCATTCACAAAAACCTCGCTCATGAAAGAGAAAGTGACAGTACCGCGAAATGCGACCGCCCATTCGGACTCTTCCGCCGCGGAGGAAAGCAAGGAGATCTCGAGAACCAGACAAGCCGGATATCACCATGAGCAAGCTGAAAGGGCAGGTTTGAGAGGGTAAGCTCATATGGAACTACAACAACCAACCTCCCAGCAAGATTGAAAATGGAGATTTGGTGCATTACACTCGAAGCGCCACGAACGTGGGGTCTAGCCCTGTACATCTGGTGTCATACTTGATGAGCACATCACAGTACCTACATCAATCACCAATCCGACCCGCACCTTCCTTGACCGTTCCCATGTTCCTAGCGCTCCTCTCCAATTTCCGCTTCAGCTGCAAGCTTAACCATTCTTTCCAAACAGCCTGCTGGTCACCCGCTCCGAGTTCGCTGGCAAGATGGAGCAACCTTCCGACGGGAAGCAGCACAGTCCCATATAACATTATCTGGAACACAAGTGCCGTACAATGATCCGCAGCCAGTGATTATGCTAAGCTCGGGGAGACCGGCCAATGGATACATGACATAGTTCTCATTTGCAGAACTCGGGATTACGCTGCGAGGCTCGTGAGACGATATATGCAAATCGATGGCATGGCAAAACCCATTCACTCTTATACACAGTGAGTGCATAGTATTGAGACAGATTTTCATACTATCACAGGACGAACAGAGAAGCCGTCCTGACCCAAGCTGTTGGCAATCATCAGCGGCAGCAGTGCCAAAGCTGCGAGAAGGGATACGGCCCATTTTCGGTCTGTGTTACAGTCAAAAGACAGTCCAAAAGAATCGTGTGCCAACTGTCATTTCACCAGCTCCGGGACCAAGAGAAGATATCGTGTCAGAGAAGTCTTTGTAACCGTGATTTCAAGACAATGAGGGCAGTTGCAACGGATTCCTGACTTAACTGGCGTGTCAGTAGATTTTGTTTCTCTGAGAAAATTTAGATAATATGTGGCAAGAATAAACCTGGGTTTCTCCATCCAACATCCAAGAAACTGTGGTATGGACAGATCATCTTAGAGGAGCCCATTAGATTCAATCCCAAGTTTCACAACAAGAAGGCATGGGCGGAAGAGGCCCTCTGTCTGATTAGGTGTAGGAAGCAGCTGTTTGGAGACAGATTCTTCTGGCATTCAAGCATTGGCGGCATACGCATAGGACATATAGCTACATCGAGGTCTTGGAAAGCCCAAAAGTGCGAAAAGAAATACTCGGTCAAAAACCAACCCTGGAGAAAGATCTTCCACAGCAACCCCTAGCTGAGGTTTTAAAACCCATCATCAGGGGAGAAAAAGTTATGGGTTTATTTTATTTATCCTCTCTAGCTGCTACTATTATCATCACATTTTATATGCGTCATTGGACAAAATTAAGCAGGTTTTACACCAAAGCAAGACATTTAACAAGTCACAACATCCGCAATAAATCAAGCAATGTCATCTGCGACACCTTCCAAAGTCGAGAAGTGTCGAGCGCTTAGAAAAAAAAATTTCGGGTTATGTCAACGACTGGAAAATTAACTTACCCACAGAAACGATATATCATCCCAGGAGAGAAAAGTTCAGCCCATGGATATATCATGTTTTGAGAGTCAGAATTCCTACGGTCCTCCTCCATGAAAAAAAAGCCCGCGTTATCTTTGGTGAGTGTGCGGCCACCAAGTACGGCAAACGCTTTTTTTTCAGTTTTGCCGTGGGAGAGCGAATAATCATTTCGGCGAAACGGGAGGTATTGAAACAGCGGCAAAACGAAGCAAGGCAATTATAACCAAAAGCGATTCTCTGATCAAAATATTGGAGCCCTGGAGCAAAGGAGAGGAGTAAGTGGTGAAAAGCGAATTTGTGGTATCATGCCAATTAATTAGTTAATTAAATCGGGTTTTTCAGGAGTAAGGACCCGTGGTAAGTGGTTCGGTTGAATATATATTCCAAGAATGCCATCCACTTCATATCCAGAGCAAGTCGAAGAACAAAGCATGTGCAATCAACAACTTCAGCAACAATAATATATAAAAAAGGAATAAATCCAATTGACCAGAGAGCTCTATTCCAAACAAACAAAAAAAATTCGTCACACATTTCCTGAGCAAGTACAGACCACACGCCGCACCCGGCCTTCCATATGTCACTGCTCCAACAGAGGCTCCTTATGTAATTTTAGCACCCGTCCAACAGACAACCACAGGTTCCGTAGTGTAATGGCTATCACAGCGGATTCTGACTAGATGCTTCGGCCTAGTCGGAGCTTCGGGACCCCTGTTCCGCTAATCCCGGTTCGATCCCGGGCGGGACCTGAACTTTTTTCCCTGAACCCTCAGGTCCCTACCCCGCCTTTCGCGGAAAGAGGGAGTGGAATGATTTTTTTCCTCGCGTTCTCCTCATCTCTCATGTCATTTTTTTATTCTTCTCGATTTTTACGTCTGGCCTTGCTACCTATCTGGCCCTGCGCCTATGAGTTCTGTGGTAATAGTGTGAATATGAAATGAAAATAACTCGTATTCAGTTTTATCTATCCTTTATCCATGGATCACATCATGTTTTCACATAAAACTCGAGACATTACACGTGCTTTGCTAACGATAAATCAAACTCAACTTGCCGTTCATTTCGACATGGGAAATGGGCATAAAAATAGATTGTATTCAGATTTTTCTCCTCCCGCGCCTACGACGCAGGCACCATCTTGTCCTTAACATACAGGTCGACGTACTTGTCGACGTCGTAATTCTCGAGCTCGGCTCTGTTCGAGCCCAGCTCGAGCAGCTGGTTGACGCGCGCAGCGTCGAAGTGCGCCTCGAGGTGGCGCTTGTACTTGGCCAGGATCTCGGGCTTGGCCTCCTCGCGGCGCAGGCGGTGGCCGAGAGGCGCCTCGACGACGACCTCATCCAGGACGGTGCCGTCGTTGAGAGTGACGGTGAGGGCGTTGGGGATGGTGCGCTTGGCCGGGTCGTGGTAGTCCTTGGTGAACTGGGGGTCCTCGACGCAGCGGATGCGCTTGCGGAGGTCCTCGACCAGAGGCGACGTGGCGGCCTCGGAGCCGTCGGTGTAGTCGTTCGCGGTCAGGCGGTTGAAGACCAGCATGGTTGCGACCATGTACTGGACGTATATCAGCACAAATACTACCAGATGGACAATCACCAGCGACAAGGCAACTAACCTGAACGCAGTGGTCACGGTCGGCGAAGTTCTCCATGGGCTTGAACTGCTTGTCGATGATGCGGATGCAGGCCTCGTGCGTGCGGTTGACAATCTCCTTGATGTCGCTCGCGCTCTTGCCCATCTCCTTGAGCTTCTTGTTGATAATCTGGGCGGCCTCGATCGCGGTCTGGGAGTGGAACTCGGCTGCTCAAGAGTGAGATTCTATCCGCCATGACATGGAAAGGCGCCACTTACCAGGGTAGGACACCTTGAAGAGAACATTCTCCATGACGTAGCTGCCGTATGGGCGCTGGAACTTGAACTTGTTGCCCTTGAAGAGCACGTCGTAGAATCCCCAGACAGGCGCGGACAGGACAGTGGGGATACCCTTCTCACCCTTCTGCACCTTGAGGACCAGGTTGACGGCCCTCTGGCAAGCGTCACCAGCGGCCCACGACTTCCTCGACATGGTGTTGGGAGAGTGACGGTACGTCCGCAGGCTCTGGCCGTCCACCCAGGCCTGGGTGATGGCGTCGGCGGTCTGCTTCTCGCTGAGACCGAGCAGCTTCGAGACCACGGCGGTCGTAGCGACCTTGACCAGCACGACGTGGTCCAGACCGACCTTGTTGTACGAGTTCTCCAGCGCCAGTACGCCCTGGATCTCGTGGGCCTTGATCATCGCCTCGAGCACGTCCCTGATCTTCAGGATCTTGCCATTGCCCAGCTTGCCGCCCGCACGGTTCGTGCGGGAGATCCAGTCCGCGACGGCGAGAATACCACCCAAGTTGTCCGAGGGGTGACCCCATTCCGCGGCCAGCCAGCAGTCATTGTAGTCCAGCCAGCGGATCATGGCACCGATGTTGAAGGCGCCGTTGACAGGGTCCAGCTGGTAGGGAGTTCCCGGCACCCGAGTGCCATTGGGGACGACGGTACCCTCGACAACGGGGCCAAGCAGCTTGGTGCACTCCTTGAACTTGAGCGCCTCCAATCCGCATCCGAGGGTGTCCAGGAAGACAAGACGGGCAGTGTCAAACTGGGGAGCACCCGGTCCGTCAGAATGTAACATTCAATGGTAAAAGGAAGTACCAAGATGCAATCCATACCGCCAGATCGGATTCAATCTTGTAGTTGTGGACGTAGTCCGCCATGTCCTTGATCTCGGGGTCGTACTCCCTCTCGACGGAGGGAGCAGGGGCAGCAGACTGCAGGGGAGCCATCGTGGAGAAGCGAGCGACTCTCGGTGTCGTCGACTGCAGATTCTTGAGGGTGTTGGGGACGATTGAAGCTCTGCAGCGCAGCAGGGAGGAGGGGGCGGCGAAACGAGATGCACCCAAAGTGCGGGGGGACCTGTTGGTCAGCCGTCTCAATGCTGAACCGGACGCAGACATGGTGCACAACGCTGGACGGGATAGTATACCCAGGGACAGAACAGGAGACGGACGAGCTGGAGATCGACCAGAAGGAGGCCCGGGAGAGCAGGCGAGAGCGCAGAAAAAAAAGAAGCCCGGTGCTGGCTGCGCTGGGAGGTGACTTCATTTCGCCGTCGACCCAGCCTCGAGCCGAGGTCGCGTCCGTCTGCCGGTCAAGCAGCGGTTATCGGCGGTTGTTGTCTCGCACGGCTCCCTGGCCCGATCCTGAAAGCGAGTGTCTGCATACTTGCTTTCGGTCAAAGAAGAGACATGTTATAACCAGTCCTCGCGGCCAGGGTGATCATGGCTCGCGGTGTTCACGTCTGGCCGTCTGACGACGATCTGTCCTAGCGATCTGATGATCAGCTCTGCACCAGCAGAGCGAGGACTGCGCAATCCATCAGATCGGAGGAAACAGACGGCCTGACAGGCTGAGACAAGGACATTGCAGCAGCGTTTCCTCCGGTGCCGGCAGAAACAGAGGTCGGCCGTGGATGCTGTTCTCTGCCCTCGTCGCGCTTCTCCAGACTCCGGCGGCTCTCTTCCCCGTCGGCAGCGCTCTGGCGTTCCCCAGACCCCGCCTTCGCACCGCCCGACCCGGTTGACCGAACCGTCCGCAGGCAAGCCGTCCCAGCTCGGACTTTTCTTCCTGCTCGTCCTCGGCAACGCACCACTCGGGGCTCACCAGATAGAACAATACTTTTATTTATAGAAGCAGCACCATCTTCCAGGTTAAATTCTTTTTTGATCGGCCTGCTGGGGGCAATATCGGGAGTGCAAGATTTAAGAATTGAAATCTACATCCTTCAGGCTCATCAATCCTCACGTTTCTAGAAATGCAATTTGATATTTTGTAAATCTATCTACAGAGATCACATTGAGAGGACAGTTTGCATCCGCAGTCGTAAAGATCTCGTAGATCACAACACCCGAGGAGAACATGTCCGTTAAAAGGTCCTGCGTTTGCAGCTGCCATGAAAGTAGATAACAAAGACACAGAGGTTAATATTATCCTCGTCATCACGGAGAGGATTGTGGATGTCGATTAACGACTGAAGAAATTCGGCAACGCCCGAACAAGTGGCAATAATAATGCTACAAATGGAGTAGCAGTTCAGACAAGTGTTCAAGACTTGAGCCAACTGTCCGATTGGTTTGCGGCATGACTACCGATAACTGAACAAGCTGGAAGCGACTATTGCGTGGTCCCTCTCCTATCTGGCACGGCCCAGACCCATCTGCTCCAATTCCATGGCCTTCAGCTCGGCCTCGTCGGTCTTCTGCAACGACTTGATGACCTCTCGGAAGACGGCCTTGGCCAGCACCGGAGGCACTGCATTGCCGATCTGCTTCTTCACGCCCTGCTGTCCGAACCGGTGTTTCAGGGGGAATGTCTGCAGGCATGCAAGCTCTCGATTTGTGTAATGGCGCTTCCCGCTGGGGTGGTAGTTGAACTCACCGCCGCTGCAGGTGATGGTTCGGGCCTGGATGTTCGCGTCGAAAGGTGGCTTACACAGACCACGGCTCAGAGCACCTGCCACGTCATGATCCGGCGTTCCTTCTGGTATATTCGATATCGACGAGTGGATTGTAGCGTAGGGAAGGAGATCGGTGCCGGGAGGCCCATGAGTTGGCTTGGGGAACGCGGGAAGGACGTCTCCAGGGCTAGCGTACGTTAGCATAGTTAGAAGAGATTACGGCATGTGGATGGATCGGGATACCCTGCTACAATGACAAACAGTCGTTTCCGAAGCTGAGGAACTCCATAGTCAATGCAATGCAGCACTTTCCATCTCACAGAATAGCCGATCTCGATGAAGTCATGGACGATTCCGAAGAAAGTTGGCTTGTGGCGTTCGTAAAGCCCAGATGTCTCCTCCATTGTGTGTACCCGCGACTTGGAACGCTCAACCAAGTCTCTACCAGAGAAGATACACGCCGAGTTTGCGTCATCGTTTGAAGACTCCACGGTGTGGGCGGGAGAGAATGTTTGACATGGCGGAGAAGCATGGCTCACATCGACTTTGAGAAATTCCGGCTTATTGGTCAGGAAGTCTGTGACATCACATGTCTCGCAGATTGCTGTTTCGAAGTTCAATCGGTAGGAATTGGCTGCATGCTGATCTTTGTCAAATGCCCATTTGACATGGAGCCCTGCTTGGACTGCCCCACACGATACACCTCCAGCGCCGCAGAATCCGTCGCCAAATGTGTATTGTCGCCGCTGCTTTAGCGGTGCATTTGAAGGGGCGGTGAGATCGATGACTCGGGTAGGTGTGTTGTCCAAATCAATCACTTCGTTTTGGAGACGAGGTTTCGGTCTTTCAGTACTGCCAAAAGATGGTGTATCTCCTCGCCAAAGCTGTCGTAACAAGGCTGGAGACACGGTATACTCCTTGTCCGCTTCCGTAGGAGTGAGATAGTGGATTGCCACTTCAACTTCAGATTGATGTCTGCTGGAAATCGTCACCTGTTTTAGACGACAGTACAGTTCACCTTTCTGTCGCGCCTCGTTCTTCGACTGAAAAGAAGATCCAGATGTTCGATGACTCACATTTGGGTAAGTCCAGTTTGTGAGATGGATGGTACGGAACCGTTTTACCTCAGCAAGAGATACATCTGTTGTCACAGCGTCATCTGTAGCTTGATCGACGATCCAGCAAAGCTCGTTCAACCAGTCTGGAACTCTGCTTCCCATATCCTCTAGCCGTTGAAAGCGATGTCCGCGAAGGAAGATTTCACCAGGGCGGTCTTCCAAGACATTTAAGATTCGAAGAAATGTCCCGTCGTTTAATTCCACAGACTTTCCAGGCGCGTAGACATAGCCATTTGCAGAGAACTGCGGGATGATTCGTCGGTGATATCGAGTGCCCTCACATGTCACATAGCTCCTCCGATCAAAGCTACACCGTGGCTCTTCAGTGAGGTCAATCACTTCGATGAAATTTGCAGCTTCCGCAGCCAAAAAGCTCTCGAAGTTATCATCAGTAAGATAGTCACCAGGATCAAAGCCCGAATGGGTCTGTCCAGTGAGGCTACCGAAATCAGTTCCAATGTTGTCTGGTGATGCAGCATCGACAAGAATCTCTTCGTCCGAATCGTTGGCCAATGTTTCGCTACTGTCACTGTCGTATATCGTAACAGTCAGCTGCGATCGCGAAAGCGCAGAAGCTGGCTGACTTCCATTTGAACGAGGGCGAGTGTGAGGTCTTTCATCAGGGTTTGCATCGAGCTCAATAGGTCGGGCTCTTGAGTTGTACGCCTGCCATGGAGCCATCACGGTGCGGAAAGGTGAGATCTCTTTGAACCGGGGCAGCAAAGTACTATCAACTAGCGGCAAAAGGAAGGAGAAGTCGTAAAAAGTCGACAAAGGAAGGGTAGGTTCGGGTTAGGAGACTCGGACTCGTCTCAGTGGTAAGAGGTGAAGCTGAGGACAACACCAAGGTTGAAGCGAGGGTGTACAGGCTCTCAAGTAATTCAAAACACCTAGTATATGCTGTTGTTTATTTTAGATATGAGAAGACTATGTAGAAGTGAAGTCCGATGATTCCTCAGATCCAGAAAGCTCATTGCAGAGACTTCTCATGGATGCTGTCAGACGCAGTTGAGTGTGGAGCACAAAAGAAGCAGTAGTGAAGAAGACAGAATGGAGGATGGAGATAGGTTATACCTGTCTCTAGAAATGTAGCCAAAGTACTCAAAAGAGAGGTGGGGGTTAAAAGAGGGTTGAAAGGAGCTTCAGACGCTGCCAGGTTGTAGATAGAGAGAATAGAGCAGATGTTCCATGTGGAGAAACCTTCCAGGTGATATTCTGAAAGAAATATGAAGAGAAAGATCCACAACTTGGTTGGAATTAAAATAAGCTGAATCACCAATGTAGACAAGGTGAGTCTACCTGGCACACGCTGGCTGTGGAAGATATCATGGCATCTTAGAGAGTAAGCAAGATGAACCGCTGCCACAGAGAACTGCTAAAGCATGGAGAAGCACTGACACATGCCATGTAAATGAAATAAAATCACAATTCTCATTTTTGACATAAGATAGCCGTCTTAATTATACACCAAGCCTGTCTGCAATGTGGGTGGGAGACGCCAAGAACACAACCTGTATTGCGACTGTAAAATACAACAAGGAAACAAAGAACGAATGAAAGAAATTCTATCCATATTTGAAGGCAGCAATTCCATTGAGCATTAAAACAAATATCAGCAAACCTCAGGAGAATCCAATTCTTCCTGGCGTGAAGCTGGCAGATGGAGACCAGACAGGCACGAACATGTTCCATATCAGGTAGGTGATAGCAGTCACGGGCGATGAGAAGCCAGTGGTGCTGCTTAGTCAGCTCCGGAATCGGAAGTACATCGGCCCGGATAAAATTCTTGCGAAATTTCTTTGGTCAGGACGCCGCACTCAAACTTTGGCTCGCACTCTTAAACAGTGGAGAAGATATGGCCCAGCTTCTGGGGAAAAATCACTTTCCCCTCTCCTACTCCTCATCATGTTGTCTCTCCTCTCCAGCCTCTCCCAAATTGCATCTTCTCCTTTGTGGATTGTATTATAGTACACCATTTTTGCGACACGACGCGCGATGAACATTGTTACGTTCGTTTAGGAGTCCACACCCACTTTCTCGCGCCGAGGCTTCCCCTCACCCCCTTCTGTGTGCTAAGGTAATCTGATCTGTATGTAAGTATAACCGGGCACTATATTCCTCATAGCTTGCTCTCTTCCATGATGAGTTTATTCCTTTTTTATAGATGTTAGACTACCTAAGCATCATTGCGGAAAATGTCCGGCCTGAGCTACTACCCCACCTTAGCACACTTTCCGTCATCGTTGATTCTTTCGGGATACACACTGACTATATCTCGCCCAGATCTATCTCCACTCAGTCAAAATGTGTGGAATACTTGCCTTAATCCTGGCAAACCCATCCGCTGCTGCTGCGGTGGACCTCCATGAAGCACTCTATCTCCTGCAGCGTAAGTAGCGATTCTTGGCAATTCAGTTCCAGCACTCTACTTTGAGATAGCTCGAGGACAAGTTCTGCAATTGAATCTTTTTTTTTTTGCAAGATACTTCTCTCTCGCACCGTTTTACCTCACTGTATGTGTAGTTGCTGAGCTAACTCGACGGGCATGAATAGATCGTGGTCAAGATGCTGCAGGTATTGCAACCTGTGCTTCAGGTGGTAGAATATATCAGCTCAAGTCCAATGGCATGGCCGCCAAAGTCTTTCAGGATGGTGCCAGGGTGGCCGACCTTCCGGGCTCCATGGGTATCGGACACCTGAGATACCCGACTGCGGGCAGCAGTGCAAACGCCGAAGCCCAGCCGTTCTATGTGAACAGCCCTTATGGCATCTGCCTCGCCCATAATGGGAACCTGATTAACGCACCGGAGCTGAAGAGATATCTTGACCTCGAAGCTCACCGTCACATCAATACGGACAGTGACAGCGAACTGATGTTGAACGTTTGGGCGGACGAGCTGAGCCTGACGAAAAAGGCTCGTGTGAATAAGGAAGACCTTTTCGCAAGTCTCGGCAGGATGTATGATCGGTGCCAAGGGGGTTGGGCTTGCACTGCAATGCTTGCAGGTGAGCGTCTCGATATTCCCGTTGTTGAGCAGGTCATTGACGTAGATAGGTTTCGGAATTTTGGGCTTCCGTGATTCCTACGGAATTCGACCGCTTGTCCTTGGGTCTAGGCCTTCCATTGATGGCTCAGGCACGGACTACATGATGGCGTCAGAATCTGTTGCCCTTGACCAGCTTGGCTTCACGAATATCCGCGACATCAAGCCTGGTGAAGCAGTCATCATCGAGAAGGGCGGAGAGCCAGTATTCCGCCAGGTCGCACCAAAGAGGGCGTATGCACCGGACATCTTCGAATATGTGTACTTTGCTCGGCCGGACTCCGTGATCGACGGTATCAGTGTGTACCGTAGCCGACAGAGGATGGGTGACCGCCTCGCGGCGAGGATCCTCGATGTTCTCGGACCGGACGAGGTCAAGGATATCGATGTTGTGATTCCAATTCCTGAAACCTCCAATACCGCGGCTGCGAGCGTCGCGCGCGTTCTGGACAAGCCTTACTGTCAAGGCTTCGTGAAGAACCGTTATGTCTTCCGGACCTTTATCATGCCCGAGCAGAAGACCCGACAGAAGGGTGTTCGCCGCAAGTTAAACGCTATGAAGTCTGAGTTTAAGGACCGTAATGTCCTGCTCGTTGACGACAGCATAGTACGTGGAACGACAAGTCGAGAGATTGTTTCGATGGCAAGGGAAGCCGGTGCCAGAAAAGTTCACTTTGCAAGTTGCGCACCACCGATTACGTAAGTTACTCCCCGTCTTGTGTTTTCATCTGATCTAACAGTTTCCAAATAGGCATGCCCATATCTATGGAATTGACTTGGCGTCGCCTCACGAGCTGGTTGCGCACAACCGCGATGTTGAAAGTATCGCCAAGCATATAGGTGCAGACAGTGTTATCTATCAGACCCTAGAGGATCTTACAGGAGCCTGCGCGGAGATCGCAAAGGAGAATGGCCTTGAGGAACCAGTCAACTTTGAAGTTGGCGTTTTCTGTGGTAGCTACATCACGCCCGTTTCTGAAGGCTACTTTGAGCATTTGGAGAAGGTCAGAGGCGAAGGCCGTAAACTCAAGGTTATGGACCGCGCTAGAGCGGCTGTTTTGAATGGTGTCGCCAGTGAGAAGGAGTTCCAGATGGCGGCGAATGGGGTCAAACTGGACAAGAACGGTCAGGTTGTTCCTGCGTCGTCGCCTGGGGAATCCGAGGTTCCCCAAGTCAGCTTCAATCGAACGCGTGAGGCCTACGCAAATGGAGGGGCAGAAGAACCCCCACCGGTGAAAGACCGGATGGATATCAGCATCCATAACATTGGCGATTATGTATGATTACATGGGTCGGTACTCTGTGGATGCTAATACTTAGCAACTTATTGCCTAGAGTTTGGAAGGTTTTCGGGTTCTATCTCTTTTCACATGCTGCATCGGTGCAATCTGGCTATTGGACTGTTTGTTCGGCATGTTTCAAAATGGGAGGATAGTGTGTCTATTTTAATGTCTTGCTTGCTCCCAGGGAGCAGCATTGTACTGATGAACTTCCATTTGCTGAATCGCAAATGCATGACTGGTTGCCTCCTTATATTTCATCCTCCATCTTGAGCTTATTTAGCCTCCTTTTATGCAGTCCAGGTGTCTGCAAACTGCGATCCAGCCAGATTCTCTCCGCTATTCTGGCTCTTTGTCCTAGGCGACTCAATCACGTGTTTATGATGTAAACTGCAGTGCTGTCATGGGTGACTTTGTCTGACACATACCGTCCTCCATTCACATCCATGCACTTTCCCAGGGTTCCCCTTCATTCTCTACAGCTCTTGCCTTTAACTCAAGAGATACCCCTGTTAGTATTGTGTTTCTCTGAATGCTACAAAGTCCGTAGCTGGATCTTCATTCATTAGGGCAAGCATTCACTGCTGCTGCCTGTTCACAGCTTTCTCTCCCTCCCTCCCTCTCTCTCTCATAAGTACTAGCCTTGCAACAGGTTTCTTCAGTCTTTGCCTTCATACACCAAAAACCATGGAGCACCGTATCACGCGGGCTGCAGCCGCCAGAGAAGCAGCTTTGCTTGCAGCGTCGATCCAGCCAGTGGGACTGCCAGTGGAACCTCAGCTGTCCAATTTTCCGGAATGTTCTGACACCACAAAGAAATCCAGAGTCAAAAAGGAAGCTTCTGCTCCTAAAACTGTCTCCTCCAGAAAGAGGAAGCCTTCTCAGCGAAACCCAGGCACTTCTGCCACAGCTGCTACAACCAAACGAAGGAAAATGGCTGCAGTTACAGTGCCAGACATGAATGAGCTGCCACACAACCTGGGAAGGGCACCGGTTCTTCAAAGCCAGGGAGTTTCGGAAGGTTCCAATGTCGTTGTCAAAATACCAGCTGAGACAATGAAAGAAGACGAGTTAAACATGCTGAAGGATGAACTTCAGAAGACTGTGGACAAAGCCACAGTAACCTTAAACAGTACTTCAGATGCAAAAAAGAAAACGAAAGGTCATCCATACGGTCTTACCCCTGGCGTCAGCCCATTTCCGGACTGGGAGCGTCCAACCCCAGAAGAATGTGAAGAGGTGAACAGGCTTCTGTCAAGTGTTCATGGTGAAATTAAGCCCCCTGATACTGTACCTGAGCCGTCTCTCACTGTCACCGGGTGTGGTGAGGTCCCCTCTGTCCTTGATGCTCTTATTCGTACGCTCCTCAGTGGTGCGACAACTGGCGCAAATTCAGCCATGGCATTCCAAGGACTTGTATCAAAATTTGGGATATTACAGGAAGGTATCGGCAAGGGAAGTGTCAACTGGGATGCTGTTCGTCGTGCTCCGATTAAAGAAGTTTATCAGGCCATGAAGAGCGGTGGTCTTGCAGACATCAAGAGCAAGTATGTGAAGCAGATACTCGACATGGTTTACAAGGAGAACATGGAACGCAGGAATATCCTCTTAAACGCCAAGGAAAAGGGCACGGAGCCAGTTGGGGCGAGCGAAACTGAGATAGAGAAACAACTGGAGGTCGAACGTGCGAACGAAAATGTCCTGTCGCTTAACCATATCCACTCCCTGACCAAGGAAGAGGCAATGCTCGAGTTGACCAAGTATCCAGGCATTGGTCCCAAGACGGCTGCTTGTGTAATCCTCTTCTGTCTGCAACGGCCATGCTTCGCTGTTGATACTCACGTCTTCCGAATTACTAAGTGGCTCGGTTGGATCCCATCGGAGAAAGTCAACGAGATCACTGCATTCAGCCATCTCGAAGTGCGCATCCCAGATCATCTGAAGTACTCTCTCCACCAGCTCTTTATTCTCCATGGGAAATCATGTCCTAGATGCCGGGCTATTACCGGAGAAACCAGCGAGGGCTGGGACGAAGGCTGCGTTATTGACCACCTTGTGAAGAGGACCGGCAAGCGCAAGGGAGGACCTGAACCACAGACCACAGGTAGAAAGTCGGCGAGGAAACCCAAGGGGAGCCCTAATGGCCAGCCTGTCCAGGAATCTCAGGGTCAGGAGCCTAGTGGCCCAGAATCTGACAACCAGGAACCTAATATCCAGAACTCTAATGGCCAGAAATCCAACAGTCAGGAACAAAACGGCCAGGGATTTACTATCAGTAACAGCGAATAAGCGGAAGGCCTATATTTGTCTTCCAAAGGGTAGGGACAGAGTAGTTTGCATCTTCAAATGACGCATCACCAGGGATTTTTCTAGGAGTGGTTAGGCGGTACACGATCGTCTTATTTATATGAAATTTCGACATTTACGACGCTAATTGTTCCACCTTCTATCGGAATACCAGACTGTTCGTGTTACCTACTGGACGTACGGATCTATATTTTTTAACCCTGCAGTTGAGTTTCAAGTTCATGGCGTTTTAGCATGTGGGCTGATGATGTTCTGCTGCTTCTTCTAACTTACAGTTTAATTGAATGTCGAATGAAATATGATATGAGTGCTGTACCTAGATTATTGTATATCTGAATAGGACTAACTAACATTTTCTGCCTCTTGACCTGCTGTCCTGTAATAATAGTAGTAGCATCGACGCAAGATGTTGGTTGCGGGGGCCGGCTCGGCCCTCCTCGCGCCGGGCGGCGCCACGCCCATGTTTACCGCGCTTAACTTCAAGCTCAGGCCCCCTTTAAAAAGAACAGCCCAACTGCCAAAGACTCTGAACGCTGTGCTAATTGCAAGCCAGCGGGATTCCGCTCCGCTCCCTGCATGCGTCTCCGATGGATCATTTAGCCACCTACATTCCTCCGTTGGCTGCGGTCGCGGAGAAATTGCAAGTCGATTCGCAATGGTCCGGCCTCGCGCTCGCGGCGCTCGCGTCTCTCATCGCAGTCTACGGGGGATACCTCTACATACAATGTTGGAGGGAAGCGCCTGTGAGCTTTAATGTTCCTATTCCGCCTGAAGTCCGGCCGGATTGGGTGGGCAGGAAATGGGAGGATGTGCAAGGGGAGGACAGGAAGTTGCTTGAGGGTCAGGCTCGAGGGGTGAGTTGGTTTTTATATATATATATATGTCAACTTAAGTTTTTCGGGTCCTTTTCAACTGGAAGTGGCTGGTTTGTAGCAAGAGGACCATGGCTAACTTCTTATCTCTTTCTAAACGCAGCAATGGAGTAGCAAAAAGATCATGAGCTATTGTCCCGCGGACGGAAGGATTCTGGGCGAGGCCACTGGCGGCATCAAACCGGAAACACCTGAGGGAATCAATCGTGCGGTTCAAGCGGCAAAGGTTGCGCAGGTTGAGTGGGCGAAGACAACGTTTGCAGAAAGGAGGAAGGTCCTCAAGACGTTGCTGAAGTATGTCCCCTATGGCATCGCTACCACGCGTTCGAGGAGAGGCTGGAACGCTGACCGTTGCACCCGTGCAATTTAGATACATCCTTGAGCATCAAGACGAGATCGTCACCGCCTGCTGCCTGGATTCCGGCAAGACAAAGGTCGATGCGTCCTTTGGAGAGATTCTCGTGACCACAGAGAAGCTGAAGTGGACAATCGACCATGGCGAGAAGGCACTTACGGCCGAATCACGACCAACGAACTTTCTCATGATGTACAAAAAGAACACGGTCAGATACGAGCCTCTTGGTGTGGTTTCTGCCTGTGTTTCATGGAACTATCCATTCCATAACTTTATCTCGCCGGTCATCAGTGCGATTTTCGCCGGTAATGGTATTGTCGTGAAGCCTTCTGAACAGACGGCTTGGTCCGCTGCTTTCTTCTTGGAGATAATACGGGGAGCACTTTCGAGCTGTGGTCACCCGCGGGATCTCGTCCAGAGCGTGGTGTGTCTGCCGGAGGTTGCAGGCGTCTTGACCTCCCATCCGGACATTTCACAGTTGACCTTTATCGGCTCAAGGCCCGTCGCGCACAAGGTCTGCGAATCTGCTGCAAAGGCGTTGATCCCTGTGACGGTGGAATTGGGTGGAAAGGATCCGGCTGTTGTCCTGGATGATCCGACCACCGTAAGAAATCTACCGTCCATTACTTCGATTCTCATGCGGGGCGTCTTCCAGTCTGCCGGTCAGAACTGTATTGGTGTGGAGCGTGTCATTGCTCTTCCCGGGGTGTACGATAAGCTCATTGAGATCGTCACTCCGCGTATCAAGGCCCTCCGCCTTGGTTCCATCCTGCTTGACTCCAAGCCGGATCCTAATGACCCGAGCTACAGGCCAATGACTCCGGACGTTGGAGCTATGATCTCCCCCAACAATTTTGATCGCCTGGAGTCCTTGATTGAGGACGCAGTCCGACAAGGCGCACGGCTCATTTGCGGTGGGAAACGCTACAACCACCCCAAGCATCCCCACGGCCATTACTTCACCCCTACTCTCCTTGTTGACGTGACTCCCTCAATGGAAATCTCTCAGGTGGAACTTTTCGCTCCGGTATTCGTGATGATGCGGGCCAACTCCGTGTCCGATGCCATCTCCATCGCAAACTCGACACAGTACGCCCTGGGCGCCAGCGTCTTTGGCTTCCGCCAGCGCGACGTCGAGGCCTGCGTGTCGGGCATCAAGGCCGGAATGGTGGCTGTCAACGACTTTGGCAGCTACTACGCCGTGCAGCTCCCCTTCGGCGGTGTCAAGGGATCCGGGTACGGCCGATTTGCCGGTGAGGAGGGTCTCCGTGCCGTGAGCAACATCAAGGCCGTGTGCGTGGACCGCTTCCCGAGACTGATGTCGACGAAGATCCCGCCCGCCGTGGACTATCCGATCCAAAAGGGCGAAGGGGATCGGAAGAACGGCAACGGGGCGTGGGAGATGTGCAAGGGAGTTGTGGAGACTGGGTACCAGCTGACGCTGGCTGGTAGGGCTGGTGGAATATTGAAGATTCTGAAGAATATGTAAGACATGTATGTATGTAATTCGATCTGATGGTAAAGCGTATTATAAACAGTAATTGTATGTAGACATAGTCATAGGCATAAATATGATGATCTCACGTCAAGCAGGAAACTCATACCAGCCTCTCATCCAATTCTCTGACAATCAGAAGAAAATCAAAGCAACGACTGCCTACATATTCGACCCATCCTCCATTTATTTGGTCAACCCTTCCTCTGTTCAGACCGAAACTCGTCCAAGTTCTATACCTAATATATCTCCTATCTAACGTAATCTATAAGCGAGAGCGACATATAAACGAGCGCCACGCGATCCCCAACCTATAACGCGTTCAATGGATTCAAATCAAGATGTCAACATCACAATGCAATCAAGATACTTCAAAAGAAGGCAGAATTCTTTTAGCCATTCAAGCTTTTAAAAATGGTCAATTTTCAAGTATCTGAGCAGCTGCTGCAAACATGTACGATGTCTCATATTCAACTATTGCTTACTGTCTTCACAGTTGCGCTGCACACATCAATTTGACACCTAACAGTCAGAAACTGACTCCTACTGAAGAGGGCACTCTTTCAAAAATGAATACTATCAATGGATCAATGTGGTCTAGCACCAAGAGCTAGTACAGTTCAGCAAATGGCCAATCTATTACTAGCTTAACACACAAATCTATCCAATCCACCTACTATTGGTAAATGCTGAGTTCGCAACTTTATCAGCTGGCATGATAAGCTCAAATCTAAATATAAGTGCAAGTATGATTATCAATGAGCTCAATGTGAGGATCCAAAGATTATCTGTGAATAGTTTCAATGTGTGTGAGATGTTATTCAAAAAATATGGTGTGGTTGATCAAGATATCTACAACTTTGATGAGACAGGCTTTTAAATGGGTGTGATATCAACTGCCAAAGCTATCACTGGTTCAGATCAATCAGCTAGCTGTGCTAGATTCATACAGCCAGAAAATTGTAAATGGATGACTGTGATTGAATCAATCAACTCATCTGGATGGGCCTTACCTCCCATGATTATATTTGCAGGAAAGATGCACCAAACTTCATGGTATAAAGATATACCATCAGATTTGGTGATTGGTGTCAGTGAGAATGGCTGGACAAATGATCAACTTGGCTTGCTTTGGGTAAAAGAGATATTCCATAAGCACACCCATGCCCGTGCAATTCGCAAGTATTGGTTGTTGATCTTTGATGGCCATGGAAGCCATGTTACACCTGAATTTGATCAGTTCTGCACCCAGAATATGATCATTCCATTATGCATGCCATTGCATTCCTCTCATCTTCTTCAACCACTTGATGTTGGCTGCTTTTCATCTTTAAAGAAGACATATGGTCAGAGGGTTGAATCTAACATGTGGCTGGGTATCAATCATATTGATAAACGGGACTTTCTGATTGCATATCAACATGCAAGAAAGGAAGCTCTATCTGCGTCCAATATCTGCAGTGGATTTGCAGCTACTGGACTGGTCCCATATCAGCCAGATCAAGTGCTTTCACAACTTCATATTCAGATGAAGACACCTACACCACCCCCTACATCTCACAGCAATCAATCAGTATCTTGGGTCCCTGAAACTTCTTATAATATCAAGGAATTGGAGCTTCAGACCCAGGCTCTTAAGCACCTTTTGAAGCATCATTCACAAAGCCCACCAAGTCCAGCAAAGCAAGCTCTTAATCAACTAGTTAAGGGCTGTCAGATTGCAATGCATAATGCTGTCCTTCTTGCGCAGGAAAATAGGGAGCTACAAGCTGCCAATTAACACCAGAAAAAGAAGGAACGCATCTAGATCCTATATAGCTACTGGGGGCATTCTAACAGCTGCAGAGGGACTGCAACATGCACAGCAAGCTGATCAAGTGTATGAAGAGGTGGTTGAGCAGTCAGATCCATGGCCAGCAAAGCAGGCACCACCAAAATGCAGTGGATGTGGAATACTAGGGCATACTATTAGACAATGCTCTAACCATTAAATATTTAGGATCTAGTCGATATTAGATATTTAAATTCAAATATGGTGGTTGAAATTGGTGATAAAGACATCTAGTGGATGGTGTGGCGCTCGGTTATATGTGGCTCTCGCTTATAGCTTACGTCACATCACTTGCCCCGTTATATAAGCAAGGAGATGGGAACTTGAAAGGGTCGGGAAGGTGAAGTCCTTTTCCAAGGCCCAGAACAGAACCAGGCCATTTACAATGAAACTAAGCCACATATATATATATATATATGTATATATAACATTGGAACTGGTCGTGACTGACCTTTGGCATGGTCAGCATCGGTTTCCCTGTTTTGTTCTCTTGTCCCGGGTGGCATCAATGGCAGACAAACTGACGTAGACGGTAGGCGGTGATGGTTCGGTGCCAAGAAAAGGCTAGCGCAAGGGTTATAGATCTGCTTATATAATCCAACACGTGCTTTTTGTGCCCTAGCCATAACAGGTAACTTCTCTCCCGCATTTGCTCTTCGCCAGGCCAAGCTTCGATTCTGCTGCGCGACGCGAGGATATGAAGTAGCCCGGTATGCCTCGAATACCGCTGCTGCCACTGAACCTCATCTCCACGGCGACACACGAGGTTGATTTAAGCCTACTTCATATTCCATAGTTCGATAAGGACTATTGGCGTGGAGATGGCATGACCAATATAGACCCAGCAGTCCCATCCGACATCTTTCCCTTCTTGGCTCCATCCAATGTCGCTCACTCCCATCAAAGTCCGCGGCCGCAGAAAACGACGGGCTGTACAGGACAAGACTTCAGACAACAGAAGCAATAATAATGCAGGCGCAACTGCAAATGCAGCGCCACGCCGGCCAAGAGGCCGGCCGATGATGTCTTTTGCGGAAAAGTCTAACTCGCAGTCCAGAGCGGCTCTGAGAGCGCGGCCTCCGGAGAACATCAAACCGATCAAACGGCAAAGAGGACTGTCGAGACTGGAGTGTCTTCCAGTCGAGCTGATTGAGAAGATTTTTCTCTACTCTTTGGAGGTTAACCTGCCGCGTGCGTCGCCGGTCCTAGCAGCTGCGCTGTCTAGGGAGCGGATCTACAGGGTGTTTATTCTCCTTTCGTTTTGGGATGATTCCCCCGCTGAGAGTAATAAGTCTGTCGCGGCCATATCCCGGATTATGAGACCGCTGGACTACATGCCGCTGGAAGAAGAGCAACGCAGAGCGCTACAGTCTGCCGTTCTGCGCTGCAGATGGTGCACAGTCCAGCGCATCGTAGCCCATCTGCCGGATTTAATGAACTTGACCATACAGAAGCACTGGTTTGGAGCCGGGATCACGATGGATGAGACACAGCGCGATGCGCTGAATCGATTTCTGGAGAGGAAACATGATGGCAGAACGTTCGAAGGTACCAATGAAAATAAAAATCGGTGCACAATGTCAATCGTCCCCTTGCTTTCCGTCAGTATCTCCCGTCCTGAGACGGATAAACGCCAGACACATCGCGTTCTCAGCCTCAAAACGTTTCCTGCAAGGCTGCTTCGTGGTGATGGGGGTTTTTCGGATGACGATATAGCCTCGCTCGAACTGCTTCGTACCGCTCACGGTTTCGAGAACTCAGGCACTGACGTCTCCTTCTCCCGCGATGACCTGCAACAAGGAGTCCACGTCGCCCTGGTCGAAAACAACCCCCGGGCCCTCACCACTCTGCTAAAGATAGACGAGTACTTTACCCGCGGTCGCACCGCGATCCCCACCAGAAATCACGCAGCAAACGGTGCCACCGACCTGCAGTACTCTATACCAGCAGAGTACTTCCGCACCGCTGTGCGCCTCGCAGGCCACGATCCGACGCTGCTTCAGATCCTCCTACGAGCCAACGCGGAATCGCTCCCTCCGGACGATTGGGAGATCACGCAGTGGGCGATGGATCTCGACAGCGCGTTCGGACGGTGGCTGCTCGATTTCATGTGCCAGCTCCCTCAGCAGATCGAGGCCGCGCGGAGTGATCCTAGAGGGGCGGGCGTGTTCTACATGGGGAGAGCGAACCGTGAGGTTGAGATGGGGAGGCGGTACCTTGATGAGGTCCTGGGGGTCGCGGAGCTGCCGAGTTGGATGGAGGAGACGTCGTTTGATGTGTCTAGCCAGTGGAAAGTGGTGGAAGAGGAGTAGACTGTATCTAGCAATAATTACTACGATGCAATATGTAAAGGGGACCTCCTGTGTATCCATGGATTATGATGGATGTCGAATATGATTACCGAATTTGGAGAGCCGTATTTCAAGTAATCCGTCCTCACTGCAATGGAGAAAACGGACATTTGAGATCATCACTTTTATTTTATTAATTCATGGAACAAGAACATTTTGCAACATGGATCTTGAATCGCCACTATCTAGAGATCCTTAAGTACCTAGTTTCCACAGTTTTTACTTTTCGGGGTGATCATTGATGTTTCCAACATTTCTCTTAATGATAAAGACAGTGCTTCTGGCAGGCAGGGAATGATAATTGTTTCTACTGCACTGACTTTTCTGTGCGCATATGCGAGGCAGGTAAGGTACCTACCGATCTATCTAGCTGAAGAGAGACGAAGAAGAGGGAATGAATGGAAGCCGTATCCTATGTCCAGTACAGTAGTGGGGTATATTACCTATCCTATCTCTTCCCCTCCCTTCTTTTACTTTCTTTTCTTCTTCTTCTATCTACTCACCTATATCTATATCTGCCTACACTACTTACCTGGATGATATATACATTGAAATATAGCACTGTACCTCATGAGTCCATCTACTTGATCGACTACCTAACTGTATAGACGCAACATACTTGCATGCCATGCCTTTCTGCCCTTTCATATTCATGCTGCATTATACAAGACATAGATATATAGTGCCTAGCAGTCTCTGGGCGTCTTCCACTGCAGGCTCGGTGGAACTGTTACCGCAACCGCAACCACAACCAGAGATGATATGATTAATGACTCTCTGTCCTATTACACTTATGTTTATATATTCATTACCAGTGCTCACACCCACCTGCTATGCCCAGAATATGGACTCTGACCTATTTCCCATGGGAGAGGATAAAGCCGACATAGTACTGTACTTGATTCCAGCTGTGAGATTTTTTTTGTCCTGCCCTATCCTATATATATTTTATTGTCTGTCAAGAATCACTGATCGATGCATTTACAGGTCCCCTGGAAATGGGGTGCAGTGTCTGGATAAGGAAGTAGAAGAACAGTCTGGAGATACTGTATATACATACATACAATGGGTGGTGTTCTGAGCTACAATCTTGAATGGGCCAATGATGGAATATCAGAGTATGGCCTAACAAACCACCATATTGTCCTTGAAGATGGACTGATATCTGGTAAGGATTGTCACTGCTCTTATCTGTTCACAACTTGTAAGGGATTGAAAAAAGTCTAACTCTTTCTCTTTTATGCAGCTACCAACAGGCACCGCCCTCTACTGCACAGTCATCAACTAAGGTTGTCTCTAGCAAATGTCTTGTAGTGGCATCTCCCTGTGATAGGGACACCGAAACTCACCCATCTTGGAAAGCAAATTGACAGAGACAAGGAGAACCCAGCAGCCCTTGTCCTGAAAGCAGCGCTCCCGAAGCTGGAACAGGAATCTAGATCTAAACTTTCTACATGCTTTGCTAGTACAAGCCGAAAATTATATCTCTAATCTCTAATCTAAAACCCGAAGACAAAGCATGTCTCAAGGGAAATAAAGATTGAGGAATGGTTAATATCATCTGTCAATCATACAACCAAGGATGATGTCAACTCCGCTTCGTAAGCGATGTTGGGGGGAGGGAAGGGGGTCCAATCCACAGTTGAAACACCCAAGATTTTGTATGTGTACCGTACATACTTGTTATCTGAGCAAGTACATACCTACTGTACAGCACATGCTAGTAGAGATCCATATTTGATATTTGTTTGCAGGGAGGCCGCAGATAAAAGCGTCTATCCTTTCTATCTCCTCGCAGGGTATCTAGACTCCACAGAAAGGATATCCGCATATATGTGTTTGATCTATGAGGTATATAGCAATAAAAGAGATATCTATGGACATTTGTCTTACATGCTGAAGTCTTGATATGTACAGTGCTATTATTACATTATACTATCAGACACATTAATTACATCAGAAAATTATAACAAGATGGATCTAGCTAATAGCCTACTCCGTAAAAAGATCTATGATACCTGCAGGCACTCGGCGCAGATATACTTATCTAATCTCGTCCTGTATCTAGCCCTTAGGTATCAGCATCACCCCATTGGGCCATACATACATTATTCTTCGAAATGCCCAGGAGTTCCATCCAAATCCATATCCATTATTATCGAACCCTCCTCGGACTCACCACCCTCCCGCCCGTGACCCTCTCTAGGGAGGCTAGCCCAGGTAGGTAAGGAACCGTGTGACCACAGATCCCAGATCCCAATTTATTTATTTGTATTGATTAGCATGTACAGTACAGCACATCCATGTACTCCATACTTTAAAGTCCAATAATCCACCATCATCCTCCTCCAAATCACCAATAAAATCAGATTAAAATACTAAAATTACACATGGACGACTGAATACCACAGAAAAAAACTTCTACTTTCTCACACAATAGCAGACATCTGTCCAAGGTTTCTAGGTCCACCCTGTTCTGCTCCGCTCTTGCTCGCTGCAACCACCACCTACATCTACATCTACATCTATCCATCTCCTACCTAACATCTAACATCTGACTGAACCTTGGAACCAGAACTCGAACTCCAAACCCAGACCCAGACCCAAAAAGATGCGGGATCTAATATCTAGAGAGCTAGATCTAGTTATGGATCTGGTTGAATGTTCCGATGAGGCACTGAAGCCTGCTCAACTTCCAACATGCCACACAGATCAATGAAATTATCTTCCATTGCTAGCTACCGTATGAATCAAAATACATACATATATGGTATCTTTTTTTTTTACGGTAGTGTAGACCCTGTGAAGAGACGTATGTATATAGCCGCTTTCGTGGGCAGCCTAGTCTTCCTTCTTGGGGGACCACGAACAGATCGGTGACATTCATTTCACTCCGCTGAAGGGGTTGATTTGGTATTCAGACTTCGTTGTCCCCGTCGTCCAGATTCTCTGTTCTTCGGGGATTCATCTCCCCAGGTCCTGTCGGTTCTCCTCATCTAACAAGGGTCTCTGGCAGAAAATGGAAAAGGAACTTTTCTATTATTTATTTCCCCGGAAGAGCAGTAGCCCACGGAGATAGAAGAAGAAAAAGAAAAAAAAAAGAAATCATCACGTAGATATGATATAATGTAGACAGAGTAAGGAAGTACGATTTCATTCCTCGACTTCACGCTCGCGCTCCTGCTCCTGCTCCTGCTCCTGCTCCTGCTGACGCTCACGCTCCCGCCCGCGTATGCGGCTTCGGCCGTCCTTGGCCAGCAGAGCGGCGCGGAGCCGCACGTCGTTCGGGGGCAGTTCCTGCCAGCGCTTCTCGACCAGCAACCGGATGAAGGGGTCGTCGTGGTCGTCGGCGTAGCGCAGGGCGGCGCGGAAGTGGGTGGGCCGCGCCGGCCAGCGGAGCGGGTAGTTGTAGACCTTGGTGCGGATGTGCATGTTGAGCAGGCGCTCGAAGGTGGGGAAGTCGCGGTCGCGGATGACCTGGCGCAGGACCTGCTTGGAGCGGTCGTAGGAGCTGCCCTCGTCGATGTAGGCCTCGGTGGAGAGCAGGGCGAGGTACTCGAGTTTGCCCTCGGTCCACGGCGGCTTGAGCAGCTTGTCGGGCATGCGGGCGGGGTAGTCGATGGAGCAGCAGGGCAGGCGGAAGACGTCGGTCTCGTAGAAGACGGGGCTGGGCTCGCGGATCTGCAGGGCGCCAAAGTTGAACCAGATGGCGACCTTGAGGTCGGCGTTGGAGTTGGGGGCCTTTGCGGTGAGGACGAGGTCGCCCTTGCCGCGGCGGCCGTTGCGGCCCTGGTCGCACTCGGCGCGGCGGGCGAAGCACTCGTCGAGGTTGGCGAGGCGGCGGCGGTCCTCGGGGGAGAAGATGAGGTCCTTGCACTTGATGCGGATGGCGTGCTCGACGTACTCGCGCTGGCACTTGCGCATCAGGGCCAGCGTGCTCCAGCGGCACTGCAGGATGTTGGTCTGCAGGTCGCGGCGCTCCGCGGGCGACAGGGCGAAGAAGTCGAGGGGCGGGGGCAGGAAGTCAGGGGTGAAGAAGCCATGGCGGGAGCTCTCGTTGGCGCTGCTGAAGGCGAGGCGGATGAGCCAGGTGTAGATGAGCGGGTCGGAGAGGGCGCTGGCGATGTGGATCGAGGCGCGCGGCAGGTTGATCTCGAGGCACTCGAGGAAGATCTTCTGGATGATCTCGACGGGCAGCGACTCGAGGCGGGAGCGAGGCCAGCGGTTCATCCGGGGCAGACGCGGCGGCCCAGCTGAGGACGGGGGAGAGGTGTGATCCATCCATCCATCCATTCACTCATTCATTCATGCCGTAGGGGATTGCTGCATCGCTGCGGGTATATAAGACGGGGCTCGAGGCCATGCATAGCAATCTCGACCGTCCCAGCTGCGCGGATCCGGAGGCGGCGGGCTCCCGGCCAGGCGGGCTTCTGCACGATGAGCTGGAGGTGCGGGGTGGCGAGAGAACGGACAGACTGATAGGGCGCCTGCGATGGAGATTAGAGACCTGGTATCCGACTCGTCGCGGAGCACAGGCCGGATCCGGAGGCCTGGAACGAACAGGGGGAGACGTCCAACGACGTGTTCCAAGTCAGAAGTACTGCACCTCAGGCTGGCGGATGGATGTGTCTGGGATGGACGGTCCGCGAGAAGGAGCAGCAGGACTCTGCGGGGCCGTGGACGAGAGGTGGACGAGATGCTCTTCTCCAAGAGAGATGGAGATGTCGAGAGTCCGTGATGTCCGTGATGGCGTTCAGGCCGCCGCCCGGAGCCTTGAGCTAGCACGCGCTCGTCTCGTCGCCCGGAGGCGCTTCCATCACGCCTGCGCGGAGCCGGGAGCAGGCCCTCTCTCGTCCTGCAACAGGGACGGCCTGGCTACGAGAACGGCGGTGGTGTCGCTCGTCACCGTCCCAGCACCCGCGATCAGGTCCGTGTCTGTTTGGACGTTGATATACTGACACGGGCAAGTCCGCATCTGGACGCCTGATTGGACGGGCTGCCATCTCCGCCGCCTCGTTCCCTGGGGAGGCACACGACATGCTGAAATCTCACCTATCCAACTCTGCTGTGCCAACTGCCAGGGCATTGGGACTTTGGGATTGAGACATTCCTACGGGAGTCTGAAATGCATATCGCACGAGGCCTGAGATGTACGGTTGGAGGTGCCGAGCAATAGGCCATCCCTTATCTCGATATTCTGCGGATCGATGGTGCTGATAATGAACACCCTCGCCGCATGTACAGTTTACAGTCCGGTTACCAGTCCACAAAGGTGCCAATATCATGTCCGCGGGACACGGCGTTCTCCCAGACCGCCGTCTATGACGTTTACTCTCGGATATCACAGATCCGATTAGGCAGGAGGACGTGCACAACCAGATCTAATTCAAACCTCGATCTATACACATCCGTACGGCCAAGATCACAGAACCAGAACGCGGGGAGCAGCGCTGCCCGGTTCACCTGCTTGACAACGAGGATACACCGGCATGGTCACACCGGCTGAAAAGACAAAGGGCAACAGGAAGGTCGGGACGTTTACAGGAGAGAAAGGTCGCCAAAGCGCTCCTGCAGGGCGATATTAGTACCATATACGAAATATGCATGAATGAGGTAACAAACCTTGTATCCCGGCGGCATCCACTTGCCCTTGGACACCAGGGCCGCGGCCTTCTCGTCGATCTCGGGCTGGGCGCGGGCAACGTCGTCCTAAACAAAAGACACAAAACATCAGTATCCCACTCGAAACACACAGGGACAAGAGAAAAAAAAAAAAAAAAAAAAAAAAAAAAAAAACATACCACAGTGAGGTCCTCGAACGGCCGGGCGGTCTCGATGTTCTCCAGCGTCTTCTTCAGGCTGTCCAGCTCCTTGTCGACCTTGCCCTTGGTCTCCTCGGCGTTCTTGATGGCCTGAGCCTCAAACGCCTCGATGGCCTTGAGCTGGCGGTTCAGGTCGTACGTCGCCGGCTTGAAGTTCTTGAAGGCGTTCTCGATCTCGTCGACGATGGCCTTGTTCTTGAGCACCCGGCGGTAGTAGTCAAAGTCGACCGTCTGCGGCTGCTCCGACAGCATCTGCACCTTGCGGCGCGCGTCGTCGTTGCGCTTCTTGAACGCCTGGAGCGAGGCCGCCGTCTGCCCGCGGAGACCCAGCGAGCTGGTCAACTTGGCCCAGTCGATTTTCAGAGCGGCGCTGCGCTGTGGGTTCACGGTCAGTCAGGCCAATTTCGAGGAGCGGTCAACGCAGAAGGGGCAATTGGACGCAATTGACGTACCGTAGCCATCGTGGCGGGTGGGGAGAGGGGAGATAGCGGGGGGAGGGGATGCAGTCAGCGTGCAAAGCTGGACGTCCGGAGGAGGTGAGGTCGCTCGGCAAGGTTTGGGTGAGAAGCCGCATCACGTGATTACATGCTTCCCGTGTTCCGAGGAGCGTCTACATACATCTGTGGGCAGAGTCTCATGTACATGCACAGCAGTGCGAGCGCATTATTCTTTCTGCGCTCAACGAGCCAATCGCAGTAACAAGTGGATCAATTCGTTTCATTCTACCTAACTGATTTACAGAGTGGCTGCCAGGAATCGGAATCCTGGGATATCAGCCTGAACTCTCTTGCGCGCCCAAAGTCCTGCGGGCCAAATGATGAAAAACAAGCGCTAACTCAGGTCATTTTTGCCAAATCTCCTCGGCCGGGTCATCATATGCTGAGCGCCATGATCGAGTTGACGATATCGTTGTCATTCTCCCTGAGGGCCTTGACGGCCTTCTTCCGCGACACGTTCGCCTGGGCCATGACCAGCTCGATGTCCTTGGGCTCCAGGCCGGTCTCGTCGACCTCCTCGCCGTCGTCCTCTTCCTCCTCCTTCTTGGCCTCGGTCTCGGGGGCCTTGCCCTTGTCGTGGGCGTGGTCGTGACCGGCGTGTTCGGCAGCGGATTCGGTAGCAGCCAGCTGCTGGGCAGCAGAGGCCTGGGCCTGGACGTTCAGATCCTCGATCTTGGCCTCACCGAAGATACTGCGAGTATCGTCAGCTAACTGGCTCTCTCGGCTATGGGGAAAGTTTGGGCCACAAACATCCAGGTGTTGTTCGAAGGGGATCTGTAGACATCGGGCTGGTTGATGACGAAGAGGATCTATATAAAGTCGGTACGTTAGCCCTCCTCTTCCTCAAAACACCTCCCCATGCAGTCGAAAAAGAGCATGCGATCCTGCTTTCAGCCGGCGGGCGCAAACACCACATCAATCGCAGGATACCGAGGGGACAGAGACTTGACTCGTACATTCTTGGGTCTGCGGAGGGTGACACGGGTGATGCCCGGGACGTGCTTCAGGCCGAGCTTGCCAATGGCCTTTCTAGCCTTCTTCTCGTTGCGCGAGTGGATGGTGACAGCAGCGCCGCCGGGGATGGTGGTGGGCTGCTCCTCGCCAGCCTCAGCCTCGGACTCAGAGCTCTCGTTCGCGTCCTCAACGGCCGCCTTGGGGGCCTCCTCTGCCTTGGCCTCCTCGGCCTTGGGGGCCTCCTCCGTCTTGGGGACCTCCTCAGCCTTGGGGACCTCTTCCACCTTGGTGTCCGACATGTTGTGTTTTGGACGAACGCGAAGGGACGAACGTGAAGGCTGACTGGTAAAAACACACTGTCAGTGCTCCGCACTTTTGTAGTAGTTCCATAGTGTGGAATTATTAATTATTAGCGAGACACTGGAAATTCAGAAAAACACCCCGCAGTCAGGAGAATTCTGATTTCCAAGATATAAATCACATAGCCATGGCTCGAAATGCAACACCGACGTACCTTGACGTTGACAGATGGTTTGTGGTTGACGATGGGGAATTTTGTCTTACTGAAGTTGAAGGCCGCACAGTGTGCATGTCCGAGGCGGGCGGGCGTGCATCTTACCGAAAAGCGTTAGCGAGCCATGGTCCCAGGCCCTCACCCCAATCTTAACAGTCATGCAAGTTGACATAACTACAGCTCCTACAAGATGTCTATAATCTACAAATGGGCAGCCTTTGTGAAATTACGTCTAAACTGTCATTCCATCATTCCGAGCGAAACTGGCAGGTTCCTTCCATGTCTCCGGAGTCCGTAGTAATGGTGAACGTGTACTCTTTCGTCACAGACAAGGAGAGCAAACTGCCCGGATATCAAAGATTTTTGAATCTTTTTTTGCTGTCAATGATAATTCGTACAGCCATTTGCTGGAAAGGAAAAGACCAGCGACATCAGAACCACCTAAGCAATTCCCTCACGCGATGCACCGAAACCCGCAAACGTTTACGACGACTTGGCAGCAGCCCTGATCTTGGCGTGCGCCTTCTGGATCTCGTAACGAGCCTGCAATTGAAGTCCAATTAGCAACATTCCTACACCGGTGATGCAGGAGCACTAAACACGCTCCCAATTCCGCCTCCAGACAATAGAAATGACCGCCAACATACCTGCTTCTTCAGTCTCATGACCTTGAACCGCTCGAAGTCGGTCAGGTTCTTCCGCTTCTCGCGCTGCTCCTCCTTCTTGACATAAGAGCTCTTGGCCCACTTCTCGTCGATCTCGTTCTTCTCCCACAACCTCCTGACGGGACCGGTGCCGGCGGCACGGGGGAACTTGGGGATAACGAAGGGAGTGAGGGTGGCGTGCGCAAGAGGCAGAACGTGACGGGGCACGACCTTGTCCTCCTTGCCGGAAGGACCGTCGACCAGAACCTGCGGTTCGCAATTCACGTCAATATATACCATGTTCGAACAACCCGTTTTCTCGCCCTTTGCTCCCCCTTTTCTTCAGAATTGAGGTACACGTACGCGTCTGTGGTCAACGATCTCGACAATGACGGCCAGCTTGCCGGTGTATGGGCCGCTGCGGATCAGCACCACACGGCCGACCTGGACGAGCTTCCACGAGGAAGCCTTGATATCGATTTCGGGCATGGCGAAGGCTTCCTGAACGGACGCAAAACAAAGTGTATGTTAGCGCATTGAGAAGCCGGACGAGCGAGAATCGTCGGGATTTGGGGGGATAGACTCACGGTCGACTACTCCGGAAGGGGGCAAAGGAGGTGGTTTGTGATCGAAGGGGGGTCGAGTGTCGAAGTCGTCCGAAGCAAGCAGACAAGGTGCGGTGCTGGGATCGCGAATTTCGGAGGTTGTAGCGTGTAGCCCACAGTGAGTCTCGCTTAGCAGCCAGTAGGACCGCGCGCAGACAGTTGTGTGTGCTCTAGGGTTGGCGTTTCCGCCTAGCGTGGCCCCTTAGCCGAGATCTTTTTCCGTTCCGGCCAGAACCTCAAAGTTTTAAACTCTCCAGGTTTCCCCCTCTATTTTCTCTCGGCGTTTCGCCGCAAAGCTCTCTCGATGGGCACTTCAGCGTGAAATGAGATATGCGCTCAGCTTCTGGCGGCTATTCTTTTGTGTTCTGCTTACGCATACTAACGTGATGAATCTGTGACCAGCTGCTTTCTTACTGGTATGTGCGAGGCGCTCTTTTTTCCTTCCACGCTCGATATGATGTGGTAATTTGCGATTGACCCAGATTCCTGTGAAGCTCTTCGCCGGAGTTTCGATACAGGGCTGGAGCATGATATTCAATTCTTACATATTCTGATCTTCACAACACAAACTCTGTCTCCTGTCTCGTTTCTCGTTTGCCATATCCAGACTTTTGCTGACTCGACCAAGACCAGAACCAGGAGCGAATATTCTAAAAGCCGAGCGTGCTCGTCACACACCGCAATTCCTGCGCAAAAGGTGGTTTTTCTTTAAACTAACAAGGTATGTCGGTTCCATTTTTTTCTAGTCCCCGTCCGATGATTATGCACTTTACGCCTAGATAGTAGTTGACGCCTCCGGGCGATGATATATCTTCTACCACACCAAGATCTCTGAGGACATCATTCTTCTTTCAATCATTGACCGCAGTTAGAATGAATCTGGTCTCTAACTTTGCGCAGTTCGCAGGTTCGATGTGTGTTTGCTATTCATAACAGAAACCGTGTCCCTGCCTGGGAGGCCTTTATTTTAGGCTTAGGCTTGATTTTTATTCCAGATTGATTTTCCTTGAGCTCAGTTCTGCACATAGAGGATGTCTCTCTTCGCAACGCGTGTTAGCTTTATTACTACTCTTGAACCTTTGGCTTAGACGTGCCTTGACAAGAATGTACTTGGATAATTTTGGCATGATCAATGGCTTTTATGATCCTTCAATGTCCTCTGTTTTGTCCTTGACGTAGGGAAGATGGTAAATCTTCTGTCTTGTAGTCTTACAAAAGTATCTAATTTTCTGATAAAAGCTTATCAGGTATCCAAGTATGGCACTGTAGCGGATAGACGAGCAGAATATACTGTAATGTCCCGAAATATAACTTCATCTACCAACTCCCCAAGTTATAGCTCAAGGGAATCGCAAGATCTATCTGATCCTTCCAGCTTCCTGGCTGTCCTCCCCGTGCAGGTTCGAGTAAACATGTCCAAACAGTGAACAGACTCATGCGAATGCTCAGCGGCCGCCCAGTTCAGCCAGAGCGCACGGACCACGTGCATCCCCTAGGTAAGAGCCCAACAGCACTTGTCACTGTGCGAGATGCCTTCCAAAATACTCCGGACTTACAATATCCTTCAGGGTTTTTCTAAGTGTCAAACTTAGAGTCCTTATGCTTACTGTCTTTCACCTAGCTGCATTATGTACAGACACTATTAGTCTGCATCACGTTTGCATCTACTGAAAGACGTTCTGCCGCTGAAATAACTGCTTTGGAATATTTGATTAATTACATGCCAGCCACCAAAAAGCATCGAGATAATATGCTTCTACAGATATCATCCCCTTTGAAAAAAACCTGAATTGAATTGAGATCTCACCTACTCTGCTACAGTCCAAAGAAAATCCCAGTCCTGACAAGAAAGATATATCTTGAAGGACAACTTTGCAGCACTCGTCATGCGAGATTCCTGTTCCTCACTTCATCCCCGTGATCTTCTCCTCGCCATGGCTCCACCAGGGTCGTATATTCGTACATCTGGATTGGCACATCAAATATTTGGGAGGCCTGGTGCGGGTCTGCTCACGGCCGGTGGATATGCAATATCTGCCTGATGGGTTGACGGAGACATAGAAATAGATCAGCGAGATGGCGACAACTTGACAGAGTTCTCCCGCATTCATTAAGAAGGTCGTGGTGCTAACAGGAAGAGGAGAGACTGTCCGAAGCGCTCTGATAGTCTTCCGGAGAGTAGAGGTGACGAGAAAAGGGTCTGCGCCGTCGATTCTTAATGTCTTCTCGCAACATATCAACTCGAAATTTCCTGGATTGGAAAACGTCACTCTGACGGATCTCGAAGATATCGCAGCTCCGTCGGAGTCTAAATGCGAATGAAGTCGTGGATTCGACGGTAAAGCTCAAAGAATCATACAGTAATCAAGGTCGAAGAATACTCGCACATAGCGCGTGAATCTGGCAATTATCCTTCGATGTTAGCTTCGTTTGAGAGCACCAAGGAATGACCATGCTTTTCAGCGTTCATGTTTACCGGAAACTCTTAACAGGGGAACCTTGGAATCCTAGCCCGGGTATTTACCCACAAGGAAGTCAACCTTGTTCGGCGTTTTCGTTGTCATCTCCACCGTCCGATGGCTGTTCATTCTGATCTTCATTGTTCTTGGTTGCATTGGCTTTCTCCTTTTCAGCAGCAGCGGCAGCTTCAGCCTGCTTGGCCTTCCCCGCGGCCTTTTCTGCTGCATACTGTCTTCTCAATTGCCCCGCTCTCCTCGCGCTTCGGGCCATGTAACCCGAAGTGGCGAGCTGCTGGATGGTCGTTTGATCAGTTAAAGCCAGAGTGACACTCTGTGATGTCTGGCGATCATTGTTATTCTTTCCATGATTGTTGCTGTTCATCTCTGTTGGGATGGTCATGGTCAGTATCCGCGTCTTGAGACCACTTGGGGAATTGTTTCCTACTATCTGGATGACCTTAACTCTGCACGAAAAACGTGGGTATTTGAGACAATGAAAAAGCTCCTAGGGTTCTTGAAGGTGTCGGATACAAGATTCTCCGTGAAGAATGTAACTTGCTTACAGCTCAGGGTGAAGAGATGTGAACTTCAGAACAACTGGGATGAAGAAGTTCTCTAGCCTTTTTCTCTCCGTTTGTGTGCTGTCTCCGCTCCTCTTCACTTGATCTCTTTGAAAAAAAATGAGCTCATCTCCAGGCAGCGCTCCGCACGTATCATGTGCCACTCGCGTGTGAGGTCGTGCGGCAACAGTCAGGAAGGTGCTCAAACCAACTCATGAACAGTCAGCCAATGAATGGTCTTGAGAGGGTCACCTGGTACAGTTCTGAGTGCAAATGATTACTCATGACTAAATCCTGTTAAGAGATCCTTCTTTTCAGGAGTCAGAACATATGAGACGAAAGCTTGCTAGCGTGAACCTGCTTGCAGATTGTTTGGACCTGCATGATATTACCGGGAAATTGGAGTCCACCCTTCAGTTGATATATGAAGGCAGCCTTAAATATCATGCTGTGAGCTAAGAACATATCCTGTTTGCTCCCTTACATTTTCCGTTGGCGTCATGGATTCAGCTGCTTTGGCGACATTCACGACATACTTCAGTCAGTTACGCGGAGATCTGTCTGCATGAATCCTTTCTGCATATCTTGTTTACTTTCAATCTTTCTGAGGTGGTGAGTCCAGTTTTAATGAATAGGGGCATGACTGCATGCAGTTTCCTAGTCCAAAATAAAGTGGCATGATTTTGTTGTGCACCTAATATTTAACAACCATTCAATACTGAATAGGGAAACAAGATTCATATCCCCCAAGTTACAACTGACTAAGGTGTATGACGCATTAAACAGAGTAACTACGTTACCATACAGAAGAATGGCGATAGAGGCAAGTTCATCGAATCTGTAAGTTAGGGCTATTCTGTTATCTCAAGCTGACTAAGCAAGATCCGGAACTTGTCCAACTTGTCTGAACGCCGTTCACCTCAGTCTCGACACATTTCCAAGTGTACCGTGAATACAATGAATTATGCCTAACACTAATTCTAAGTTGACAAGAAAAGCACCGGCTAGAAAGAAGGCTTGCAAACAATGTACCCAGGCCAAGGCTCGTTGCGGCCACGAGCGACCGCGCTGCTCGAGATGCATATCTCGGAACCTCGACTGCCAGTATTTTACCCCAGAGGATGAATGCCAATACCTTAATAACTTCAGTCACAATACTCAAGCAGCGGAACATCTTGAGCGTCAGCGTCAGACAAGGGCTGTGTTTGGAACAACACCACTGTCGTTGAACAGCCCGTTGGACCCAGGCGCAGTGGCTTCCGTGGATAACATTCTACTACTAAACAATCCTGCTCCAAGTTCGCGACATAATAATAGAGCATTGGAAGCATCAAGTTTGGACTTTTCAGATCTCGATTTAGTCCCTATTACCGATAGCGCCAAAATCCGGAACCGCTGGTTGGAGTCCTTTCTGCCCTCAGAGGATCAGGTCCCCAAAACCTTTCATCCGTATACAGTTCAGTTTCTAACATGCGTCCTGGGGACGTATCCGAAGTACATGCTGCGACAGGGGGGAATTCCTCCCATTATCCATCCCCTGCAGGTCGAGGGCCAACAACTTCCGCTGCCTCTGGCGAACTGTTACAGTCTCGTGCGCATGTGGGAGACGAGAGCTAGAGGGAGCGAGGCGATCGTCACAGCTACTGTTCAGCGCGAAATGGAGAGACTATTGGAAGAGGTATGATTTTCTCACCCTTATCGTCTACTTAATCAATTCTTGGCTAACCACGTAGTGCTTCGCAGCGCGAATCATACAACCAAATGGACCTCGTGGCGGCCTTTCAAGCATATCTCATCTACGCCCTGCTGGCATATTTCTCACCGGCCGAGGGCATCAGTCTCGTTGACCATTCAACCATGGTGCACCTCCAGGAATTTGCCTGCCAGCTCTCCGCCACAGGGCTCGTCTCGGCGGGGGAGCTCACACACACCCGTCCCAAATGGGAGTCCTGGATCGTAGCCTCCGCCAAAAGACGAGCTCTCCTGACCGCATACATCTTCAATAACGTCTTCAATGCCGTGAACGACATCCCCGTTTACCTGGCGAAGGAGCTGAGAGAGCTTCCGGTCGCCTCGAGCAAAGTGCTCTGGGAGGCGCGGGACCGCGCGGTCTGGGAAAGAGAGTATGATCGACACCTCTCCGTGTGGGGGGATGGGGAGCTGCGGATCTGCGAGCTGTGGCGGTCGCCGGAGACGGGGTCTCCTACGCGGCGTGAGAGGATCGATCGGTGGTTGCGGTCGGTGGACGAGTTTGGGATGATGCTCTTTGCTACCTGCGCTCATCTGCATGGGTGCTGAGTCAAGGTCTTCTTGTCTGTTTGCTGCTACTCGTGACAGCTATCACCATCCTTTTTGACAAAATGACACGTGAAACTGACCCGATACTCTGAAATAAAGTTATGAAATTGATGATTGAGGAAAATACAACAACTCGCAATTGATAATCTCCGACTTGGGAAGACAGTTGATTAGGTAGGAAATGCAGCACACCGTTGCTCTTGTCAAACCCTTTTCTGACGACATGAAACTCTGGTCATTTGTGGCTCAAAATCGACGCATGATAATGGATATGGCTAATTTGCGAAGAATGATATGTACAGATAGCTGTCCCGTTACTGCGTCCCCTTGACGATTATCCCCTCGATTCCGGAGATATCTAAGACATTGAGTTAGGGCTTTAGAAATGGCTCTATTACGAGTATTGCGATCGACTCTTACCGGGAAGTATGAAATAGGGATGGGAAATTTAGTCAATATCGAGACGCAAGTAACCATTGCTGGCTGGACTGTATTCTCTACACTCTTGCACTTTTGCTTCGTGTGATACGTCGTTCCTTGGAACCGATACTGCTATCATCGAGCAGTACTGATAAGGAAGCGGGTATAGGCTGCTGCGGGGTTGCATGCATGAACATACGGATATGCCCGCTTCTCGGATGCTAGGAAATGCATGGATCTTCCATTTCAACTTGACCATCCTCTGTACTGAGCTGGTTTCTATAAAAGGTATTGTCGGTTGTTTTAAGGCAGCGGAGTCATAATTTGGTTTTAGACTCTCCCATCCCAGCTGTGAGCAGCAACAGAGATACTAGTAATATCCCGAACTGCAAAGCAGAATGGAATCTAACCGACTGCTCGAGCCGTGGACTCCTCAGCCGCAGAAGACGTACGTCTTCAAGAATGCAAATATCATAGATCCCGTGGATGGTTCAGTGCAACGGAACAGTACGGTCAAGATATCTGCCGGCTTGATAGAATCCATCACCGACAGGGACGCGGACGCAGAAACCTCCACTGTTGAAGGAGTAACAACGCTCGATCTGCAATCTAAATACTATCTTTGCCCAGGACTGATCGGCTGCCATGTCCACGTTACCGCTGTCCCCGGCGCAAAGGACATGGGCAGTTCCTTCGGAATGCCCCCCGACGTATCGAAGTTCAGACGACCCTTCGTGTGCCAACAGATCCTCCGTCGCGGGTTCACCACCGTGCGGGACTGCGGCGGCGCATCGCTCGCGTTAAAAGAGGCCATCGCTGAAGGCGTGTTTCCGGGACCTCGTCTCTTCATCGCCGGGTGTGCTCCGTCCCAGACCGGCGGGCACGCCGACCTGCGAGGTTCTCACGACCACACGGAGTTCTGCAGCGGCTTGGTGCACCAGCTCGGAAGGCTCTGCGACGGTATGCCAGAGTGCATCAAGGCCGCGAGAGAGGAGCTCAGGCGGGGCGCTGACTCTGAAAATCATGACCGGCGGCGGCGTCGCGAGTCCGACGGACGCGCTCGCGAACGTTCAGTTTACGGCGGAGGGGATCAGGGCCATCACCACTGTGGCAGAGAATAATGACACCTGGGTCACAGCGCACGCTTACACGCCTCGGTCGATCATGTACGCGATCAACAACGGCGTCAAGGGCATCGAGCACGGGAACATGATCGACGCGGAGACCGCGAGAGCCATGGCTGAAAAAGACATCTCCCTGACCTCAGCCCTCATCACATACTCCGAGATGTCATCCCCCAGGTGGCAGGGCTTCCTGCCCCCCGAGTTGGCGGCCAAGAATGAGGAGGTGCTCCATACCGGGCTGCGTTCGCTGCAGATCGCCTCGGACGCCGGTGTGACGATGTGCTATGGGACCGACCTCGCCGGACCCCTGGGGATCGCGCAGACGAGAGAGTTCGCGCTCAGGTCGCAGGTTCTGTCGCGGCTGGAGATCCTGCAGAGTGCGACCTTCAACGCGGCGAAGATGCTGAGGAAGCCGGATTTCCTGGGTCAGATCAAACCGGGCTTCGCGGCGGATATGCTGATTCTGAATGAGAATCCGCTGGATGATATCTTGGTATTCGATGAGCCTGATAAGCATCTCCTGGCCGTGATAAAGGAGGGACGGGTGCAGACCAGTCGGTGGATGAAGCTCCCTGAGGAAGTTTCGATCCCTGTTCCGGTGATCGAATAATGGTAGTGCCTGGGTTGGAGGATTTACGTGTAGTGTCTAGAAAATGATGATTGAAAGTCATGAATACTCGATGTATGACCTCTGGGTTCGAAGGGAAAAAAATACAAGTGAAGCTGGAGTGAAGTCGATAACTGCTTGGCTATTTCGTACATGGTAGTCAGTCAATGAAGAGCCACTGTCAGAGTCCTTTGACAACCATATCTAACGACTCTTCATTCAAACGCTTATAAAAATGTGAGAGGGCCATAGGGAATCCGAGTATCAGAGGTTTGGAAAGACTGATAACGCACTTGGTTTGATATAAGAGGAATTAAATTATGGTTGCTCGTCAGCTACGCAACTAGGATCTTCTCGTCGTATCCGGTCTCTATGCCCAGATCCTGCCAGGGTCTCAAACCGAGGACGAGTCATTATTCCATTGAAATAAAGTCCGATAGAAAACAACGTGGGTACCTAACCACCAAAGAAAGCAACGATATAGAAAAAGACAGCTGACCGAACACTATACACCGCCCACAATGAAGAAGCATAGCTATAAAAAAGAGGAATGTTCCGATTTATTTCCTACATTATCCCCTTGCCCTTCATGCGTTCAGTCTATCATGAAGCTAATGAACATTAAGCCCGGCTTAACGAAATTACGACAAGGATCCAGCAGCACCAGCCTTAGTCGCTGGGGTGGCTGGCCCCTCTCGGCTGAGAAGCCACATTAAGAAAAACTGGATGATATAGGAGTAGATGAAGAGGAACTGGGTGCGGCGGTTGCGCTGGGAGCGGGCAACAATGTGCATGGTTCCGGTGCGCATGGAGGCGTCGCTCGTTGAATCGGGGAGGAGGACATACTTCAAGGAACGGAGCTATTGTACATGTCAGTAAGAGGTCGATAATGGCAGAAAAAAAAATCCCACGCGTTGCAATTCATAGGACGATGCTTACCAGGAAGAAAGCATTCGCAAGGAAGGTGTACGTAAACGCTGTCCAGCCAACCCAGCCGCCGGTCCCCCTCCCGGGAGTCAGGACTTCGGAGGCGACCAGAGTCACGATGATTCCGACAAACTTGTAGCCTGAATAGGCAACCAGATCCAAGAGCTGGGAATCGTTGCTGATGCTGAGGAGGTACATGGCCACCTTCAAGCAGAGAATCTCAAAGACGATGACCGCCAGAGCCGTGGTCGTAATCGAACCCAGAAGCTCCGGATGGAAGCTACCGCGGAGACCCGCCAGCACCGCAGAGAGCAGAATGTACGTCACGACTGCCATGGTAGGGATGTACAAATCCGGCGAATTAATATCATCCCGGGGAGGGAGAAAGATCGAAGAGTATTGCTGCTGCGAGATCTGGCCATTAGGGCCCGTAGCGGTCGAAGTCAACCGTGCCTGCTGACGGGACCAAGGCTTATGACGCCAGGGAAAGAGGACGAGTGCGAGCTTGTTCAGGACGTACGAGTTCGAGACGTTGAAGTAGTGTTTGAGGGCAGGTATGGAAACGTAGCGGTTAAACTGTCGATGGTCAGTACTGGACATCTAGCCCGCATACAGACTGGAGAGTATAATATGGCAATCCCATACATTCTGCTCCACGTATTCCTGTCCCGCCAACATCGCGGTCTTGCCGACCTGGAAGCCCATCTGTGCCGTCGGATCGTTGATGAATCCTCCAAACGCCGGGGGAAACATGCTGCTGCCGCCCTGGGAGGGACCAGGTTGATATGGGTTGCCATAGCTCGAGCTCTGCGACTGGGAAACTGGGGGAGGTGGTGAGCGCATCATGGGCACCGTCGACACATGCTGCGGCACGGGATGATGGAGGGGAGGGGACTGCGCCGGCGGCGGGGCGAAGGCTGAGCGATGCATGGTGAGTGATGTCGAGAAGGTTAGGAGGGATGGAGAGAGGGAGGGAGGAGACGAGTAGAGGAGACGCAGTCCTGGTCTTGGTTGAGGGGCGCTGGAGCCGCGGGAGTTGGAGATGGTGGACGGCGCAGTTCCGGCATTGAAGTTTGGGCAGTCCGTTTACGTGGCCCGAGTGCAGTTCGCCCGCCGAACGCTCGCCCCGGTTTCTGCAAACTCCCCGCCAGGCTCGTTCTTCAGCTTCTCGAAGCGCAGATCACACGGTTTCTGCCTGCGACTAGCGGAGGCGTACAGCGGCTTCTCCACGATGCTTGACACGTTCGAGATTCTCACCACCTCCGGGGTGGTGCTGTGGTCGAAGTCGTACGCTCCGGTAGGCGCCCATGTCATCAACAGCCTTATCAACGACGTGTTTATCGAAGAGAAAGCGCGGCCTCAGGGGGGTTCTACAGCGGACGGTGGTCTCTACCCTGTTTATAAGAAGGAGAAGTACACACTGAAGTGGAAGCAGGTCAAGGAATTGGGTCTTATCTTTGTGGTCAGTATGAAGCTTCCCTACCTATATCTACGGAGATGCTGACTTGATCCGCAACTTTGCCAGGCCGTTTACCAGTCTCTGCTTCACCTCAGCTGGATCGATAAACTCCTGGATAATATCGCGACCATTTTCGTCGACCTCTACAAGGATGATTTGCAGAGCACGCGGGCTAGAGTGGTTCAATATCCGTTTGATAAATACTTTGATCAACAAGTCCGGGAGCTCGAGAATACTGCGGGAGTCGTTGTGGAGCATACTGTTGAGGAAGTAACGGACAAGAAAGATCCGTTTGTATCGTCTGACAATGGTGGCCCGCCTCCACCTCCGGTTCCCGGTCTTCTCAAAGGTATGTACTCTGCTGATCTCGTTGTGGTCGACAAATGTGCTGACGATCTATCTCACAGCGCAGCCTCAAGCTGCGCGGGCCGTGGCGAGCTCCGATGAGAGCACGCCATCCCAGTCTCCTGCGACGTCTAGATCCACTACTCCTGTTGGGAACCATATTCTTACTGCCAAGCCCGGGCCTGGTGGCCGTGCCTCTCGCCGCGCGCGAAAAGCCGCGAATGCCAATGTTAATGTCTCGTCGGGAGATGAAAACACTAAGAAGGGGAAGAATGCGAAGGCTGGAGGAAAGAAAATGCGAAAATGGGGTATTGACGGCCTTGCGGAAGAGGACGATGGCGAGCAGCTCGATTACTCCGCCCCCGCTGCCGGTGAGGATGAATCGGCACCTGCAGTGGAGGCCGTTGCGCAAGAGTCTTGGGGACGCAAGGTCGGCAAAGGCCAGTTCGTCTTGAAAGATATCGGAGAAGAAGTTCATTCTATCCTTGAAAACGCGGAGGCTAAAAAGGCGCAAGGGGCCTCATCCACGGGTGTTGTGGGATCCAGCTTCAACGCCATTGGTGGTTTCTTCCGCAACATCGTGGGAGGGAAGGTTTTGACTGAAGCAGACCTTGAGAAGCCCCTGAAGGCTATGGAAGACCATTTGCTGAAGAAAAATGTCGCGCGTGAAGCGGCAGTTCGTCTGTGCGAGGGGGTAAAGCGAGAGCTTGTTGGAAAGAAGACAGGAAGCTTCGAGAGTGTCGATGCGGCACTCCGCTCGGCGATGGAGTCGTCTTTGCGGAAGATCCTGACGCCAACATCTTCGTTGGATCTGCTGCGTGAAATCCAGGCTGTCACCGCTCCGACAAGCAAGCAGCAAGCTCCTCGTCCATACGTCATCTCCATCGTTGGCGTCAATGGCGTTGGTAAATCAACGACTTTGAGCAAGATATGCTTCTTCTTGCTTCAGAATGACTACCGTGTGCTGATTGCAGCGTGTGACACTTTCCGTTCCGGTGCTGTGGAACAGCTCCGTGTTCATGCCCGGAATCTGAAGGAACTCAGCGCCCGTGAGAATGTTGGCGAAGTGGAGCTTTACGAGAAAGGGTACGGCAAGGACGCAGCAAACGTCGCGAAGGATGCGGTGGCCTACGCTACGGCCAACAAGTTTGATGTCGTACTAATCGATACCGCTGGTCGCCGCCATAATGACCAACGCCTCATGTCCTCGTTGGAGAAATTCGCTAAGTTCGCTAATCCTGACAAGATATTCATGGTTGGAGAGGCGCTTGTCGGAACAGACAGCGTCATGCAGGCCCGCAACTTCAACCAGGCGTTCGGGCCCGGTAGGAACCTCGACGGTTTTATTATCAGCAAGTGCGATACGGTCGGTGATATGATCGGCACACTTGTCAGCATGGTACATGCTACTGGAATTCCGATCGTGTTCCTGGGCGTTGGACAGCATTACGGTGATCTGAGAGGTCTCAGTGTCCCTTGGGCAGTAAGGCTATTGATGAAATGAGCGGCTCGCAGTAACGACGCGAGACGTTCGAGGCTGTGTTTAAGCACCTCTCTGGCTTCGACTACTCTCTCTCTACTCCCAAAAAGGAACTCTTCCGTTTACCTTCTATGTCATTACTATCAAACAGATAGCAGGCTGAATGGAGCATAATGTCTATTGGTACACATCACGTAAATTGTTTAATGGTACGTGGGTTTGAAAGTATATCGATAGACAAATGTCCCTTAAGTTCTCAACCACACAGCCTACATTGAGACCGCCTGCTCTTCTTAATTATAACCTCTATATTTTGCAATTTTTGTTCCCCAAATGGCACTGGACAGACAACATTGTATACTGATCGGCAAGTTATGGGATGTATCTGTACTTGACTACTTGCTTAATCGGCACAATACATTGTACAGAACTGATATCCTTATTATTAGGAATACCGTACTTGTCCCTCAGTCCGTCATAGATAAGCCCACCTTTTCTTCTCCAGCTGCAAATCCCAATTCCATCTATGTGGCGACTGATGCTATTTGGAAAAAAGAACAGCCCGGTTCGACCGAACCAGCGGCTGTAGAGTACATACTTTGGTACTTACATTCTACTGCTAAACATCGATAATCTCGACTCTTGTTCTCCTGTACTATTGTGGCAACATCCAGCAGAGAATGGGAAATCCCCAAATACCCCAGGGCCCAACTCCAAGGGAGGCCATCCATCCGATACTCAAAACAGATATTATTCCTCTCCTCTGCTCGTGTCTGTATTCATTCGTGTTCAGTTCACCGCACCGAGCGTGAAAGTGAAAACTAATCCAGTCTCCTATCCTGCACGAACTACACACATACATACATGTAGAGTACTATGCTAAGCTAACAATGCATACATGGAACATTCTCCAACAACCTTCTTTCTCTTACCTTCTCTTCTACAGAATCTACCTAATTTTAGCCCATAAGTTTCATAGTAAATAGGTTAGGTAGGTAAGGTAGTCCAGTCCTGTGGCTTCGTTTGCTGCTGACATCATCTCAGCACTAGGTCTTCGTATTGAGGCGAAGCTGCCTGCTGCATACTAGCCTAGGTACCTAACTTATAATGCAGTGCATTGGTAATTTGAGACCGAGGTAAGCGAGGCGCATGTTGCATATGTCGCATGTCGCATGACAGGGATTGTTTCCAGGTCCCAGTGAGTGGGCGCGCTTGCACATGGTGGATTAGTCAGTAGAGCAAGGCGCGTATGTACTGTAGTACGCAGGTCGGGTGAAATTGAGGCGCGAAGTTCCGATTTGTATCTTAATTATTTTCTCGAGATATTAATTGATGGAACTTTCGGCCGATCGGTATCCGGCCGGATGACAGCCTTGGACTGCAGATATGCTTCTACAGTAGATACGCAGTGCTGGTGCATGCCATCTGAAGTATAGTCGCGACTACTGTATGTATGGCCAGGAATAGCTAAAGACGAGAGAAAAATTCCCACAAACTAAACGTGACATCAGAGCGCATTTTATCTGCTGACTCCAAAAATTTTGACCTTCTTTCTGTTTGGTTCCAGATAAACTCGACAAGATATGCTGCTTGATGCTGTGATTATGGAAAAAAAAGAAGAATAATAATGGATGCTTAGTTTTGTAGAGATATGTGCCCAATATAACATGCCCAATGAACCAACCATACAAAATCTGACAATCGTTCATTATCCTGTCCTCGTGACTGCTCACCTCACTTCAACTCGTACATAACCTTAATTTTCGAGGCTCACAGAGAGCCATAGTGAGACACGATGATGGTTTATAATCAGACATGCGGCGAGAATCATCGTCATTTAATAGGTATTCTTCCTTTAGCAGAGAACTTATAAGCTCCATTTATAACAGTGGCGTGCATTAGTTGCATAGTACAAGGGTTTTAGTATGTTATGGTCATCCCGGCCGAAAATCGAGCAGTTGGAACATTTAGGGCTGCATTAGGGCTGCAGGATTAGTGGAATAACGTTGATCGGGTTGCATGGACTGTGGCGGAGACGTCTAGAAGGATCCTCCAGGCACATACTTAACTATCGGATACACCGGATACTAAAGCAAAGATGACTCAGTATGTAGGAACGTACATGCGTGAATTACATACGTACATAAGCACCTATGCTGCATTTAACAATATCATTGACCATTAGTGCTCAACTTTTGCTATAACGTACAGTACAATACATCCAGGTTACTAACATCGTGCATTCAATGAGAGATTAAGAAGAGAAGACAAATTGATACGAGAGATAAGCACAGTCAGAACGGGGGAATCGGGTTATAGTACCGGGCTGATACCCCAAGTTTTCGCGTAAGTGGAGATGTAAGAAGATGACAGAAGAGAGTCGATATGGCAAAATATCTAAAAATCAAAGACTCAAACATTTGAAAGCGGCTAACACGTTCCAAGCAAAAAGATACGAGGATAATGGCGGTGGCGAGGCAATATCTTGACGTCCTATATTTGTCACACATCCGGCCACTACCGACCAGTGGTAGTTGGAGGAGTATCCCAATGTCGCAGCATCTGACGGACGGCGCGCGTCCATTCCACGATGCAGGCGTTAGCCAGCTGTTCGATGTTTGCGGCTGAAGGTGTGCGCCCTCCCCACATAGCCGGTTTGGCTGCAAGGGCTCGAGCGTGTTTTGGGATCAATTGCCTGCTCGGGTATCAGAATAAAGCTTGTGAACAGACACGATCTAAAGCAAAAAAGTTGTTTGGCGTACATATTCTGAATCTTGGTGAGGACTAGCCAGCAATAATTCCAGCTGCGAGAGCTTTCAGGATCACCAATGACCATCCACTTTGCTTCATCTAGACATTCAGAGCTGAAGGGGTAGTTCTTCGTTAAGCCCCTCAATTCGCTGAGAAGATTGTTCGAGTTGACGTAGTGAAGCCAAGCACTGGTCATGGGCTCCGTCACTTCAGGAGTACCAAGATGCGCGAATATCTTCTCAATGCGACGAAGCTCTGTAATTGTATTGACGCGGTGAGTTCGGAGAGAGTGGATTAACTGCTCCTTGTTGTGCTGCATTTTGATATCAGCTCCGGGCGGATATGGGAGGCCTGATAATGGGTGAATAGGAGTAACGAGCAAAAAAAGGAAATAAATGTTCACCGGAAACGGATGTCAAAGAAGGAAAAGGAGATAGATCAATATTATTGTAGCTGCTCTGCTGATGAAGTAGAAATAAAAGTTGAAAGGCGAGGAATACTTACATATATAAAGCCCGGGCTGACATCGCTTGCTGATCTGGGATCATTTAGCGTTCCCGGGATCACCAGGGTGTAGTCATATGGACCAGGGGAGCTGTATGCGATATTGTCAGGCGAGGATGACGAATGTTTTTGCATTGTTAATAATGCAGGCCTGTAGCCAATTGCAGATGCCAGGTCGAAGCCTCGAAGAGCACCTGCAGATAAGCACTCGGGAGCGAAAAGGTTAACCGAGTAGTTACGATGCCCTGAGATCGCAGAATAATGATTGGCGGAGAGGGGTACTGTCTGATGCAATCAAATCAAGAGAAAGATATGTATCTGCTCCGAAGATAGTTTTGAGTAGCAGGTATGGTGTCTGACGGCTTCCAAGGAACCTAGTGTGATCCCTCTGGATCGCAGGGTAGAGGAGGATAGCCGGTCTTCAGTATGCGTTTGCAAGGGAAACGTCGGCTTTTGTACTCAGCGTTCGAAGATTGCAACAAACAATGTGACAATATAGTATTAAACAATTTCACTGCTAGAGGTAGGCAACTGGCCCTGCGAGTCGTGGAAAAAAAAATTTGGCAAAACCGAGATTTTATAGACCTGACCTGTACGTCTGAAGAAATGGAATCTGAAGAATTGGAACTGACACTGCAATGCATAGCCTTGTGACACGAGACATTAAATAGCAATGGGGGCCAACATCTAGGCAATGAAGGTAACATGCTGGTGGAGCTGTATTCCTCACTCCTGATATCGAACCCCTGGATAATGCGAGAGACGTTGAAACCAGTCATTTCTTCAAGACCCGAGCCAAGAATCCGCACAGAACTGGAGCTATACCATTGTTAGATGGAAGAATGTTCTTTCTTGACAGAAAAGGGCGTGTGAAAGCTGAAAGTACTCCATAAGAGCCAGCTGTCCGTCAGCAATGTCCCATATTCGAGGCAGATATGGCAGGTAAAGCGAACGACCGGACCAAATCGAGAATCGTTTAACAGCGCCATATCCAAAAGAAGGCACAGCACCAGTAGTCTAGCTTATTTTGATGGGAGAGTAGCCTGCCAACTGCCGAAAGTGGTCGCAGAGAGAGGACTTTTTCAGCAGCAATGAGCACCTCGTATAGCCTTATGTGGTTTGGTGCCGGGAGAATATGGTCCAATGACTATATGCAAACGCTTAGGCTGAGCCAACAGATGTAAAGGGGAACGCACTCCTCATGGAAGGGGACTCTGCACTGGCATCGCCTCCCAGCTGACTGGACGAAGACGACAAAGGAACAGCTGGTGCCAAACCGCGGTGGCGCCGTTGGCGGTACCCACGAGCACAGCCATCTAGAGAGAGAGTACTCGAGGGCTGCCCTCGGGTTTCCATCCCATAGCTGGGCCAGGATCTGCAACCGCCGACAGAAGCATTTAGTAAAATCAATCACTGCTGGATGCCGTGATTTTGGGCTTCTGCCGAGAAGCACCGGTCCAGCCTGGTCTGATCCAAAAAAAAAAAATAATAAAAAAACGCCCTGGGAATGCCTATGACTTCCAAAAGAAACATGTTGTCCGAGGTGACAGCAGCCGGAAGCCGCCCAAAGCTTGCCGGCCACGTTGGTGCTGAGGCAGTCAGGTAAGATGGCACGCTGCACGGTGGCAAGAAAACTTGGCTCTGTCAGCGCTAGAACAAATTATGCCACTTTGCGGGGATCCTCTCTGCCTCTTTCTGGAAGATCTTATGATGAAAGGATACTGCGTACGAAGCAGCTACAGGCGAAGGGGAGGCGTTCCGAGGGACAGGCGCACGAGTCGGAGAGAAAGAGACGGCCCGCGATGCGCTCGACAAGGAGCCGCCGTCAGCCGCAGCTTCTCGCAGCCGACGGCCACCCGCAGCTCTCCACGTGGAATGGACAGATCGTCTTGTCTCTCATCCTTGCCTATAATAGCCTCCGTGAGCCACTGGATGTGTTTTACAGTCGAGATTGCTTCTAGCGTGCTTCGAATTTCTTCCATGCAGCCACGGATCTTCCCATTTGGCCGATCTATTCGCGAGTTTCAGCCTTACAAGCAGGGATACAAACGCCCATGTTTCTGACATCTTTTGGCGCCGGTCCAGCCTGAAGCGTTGGCATTTCCATCATGACCCCCAAAGGATTCCAGTGTCAGCACGCTTTCCCGCGATTCAGCTTCTCTTATCCGTCGCATGATGGCACTTGCTGGAGCCTCTACCACCGGTTGCACCAAGGCCTCTTGACAGCGTCGAGTCTAAAGTTGTTTAAGGAATAGACCAATAACGCTTATTTATTGTTGCTTTGGGCTCATATTATGCACAATACAGTAAATCATTTCATCGCCGATCGGTTCCTCGCTGCATTCCGTGATAATCCTTCGGAAATTATATCGGCTTCTACATGTGAGATGCCATTCACAAGCAAACTGATTGTGCAACCTTACTTATTCCCTTTAGTTTTGCACAAGACTCTGCCTTAGCTTTGTGCGCTGATGTTTATAGACCAGCCACACATACGGTTCCTTACTATTCTGTTGGAGTTACACAGTAACAGAATTTCGTCAGCCCTTTCCTGTGGATGCAGATATATCTATTCATTCACAGCCATGATAGCTGTTTTTAGCTGGCATATAAGGCGTCTGTTTCTCAGTTTCAGCCTCCGACAAATATGTTTGAGAAGCCGGTGACACAACATGAACCACCCAAAAGGCAGAATCTGAAGCCCCTTCAGGTCGTGGCGAAGTGGCCCTCTTTTGAGTGCCAATTTCATAAGGAGTACTTATACATGTATTCCCTACATCTCTGATATATGTGTAAGTCACAAGAGGTGCACAGGACCTATGCACTTCACCCAGTAGTGCGATGCCTTGACCCATTGCATGATAGGACTTCCATGGGCGTCACGTACCTGATTAGCCACTTGTTGCTGAACTAGCCTATCTAGGTGCGCAGGTTATGCCCCATGTTCATTTACTGACAAATAATTATCTGAGTCTTGATTCGAAGCACCGAAAATGCTTTCCGTTATTCCCAGCTGATACGGTGCGATGCCTGTCCCTCTCATAAATGCGCACAGAATGACGATATGTTCTGAATATGCAAATATGAGTGATTTGTGGATTGTATTATATGGGAGGCGAAGGTCAATGCCGAGGTCTCTACATGGGGACATGGCGAAGCGACTGAGCCCTGGCCCCAAGCCCTAAGCCCTAGGCCAATTGGCCCGGTTGAACCTCTGCGTCCGAGATATGTTGACCACGGACCTCTATTCATTCCCAATGGTGTCGCGAATGCGAAAAATAACTTGAATTTTGGCAGATTTAATGCGGTAATGGAGCAGAATGCAGTCTCGATCTGCTGTGTTTACATCTGAGCGCCCGAATAGGAAAGACCCTCCACCGGCGGAGATCCGCGGCGTTAATCAGATAAGATCGATTACTCATCGATGGCGGCCGCTTACATCAGTCGCAAGAGCACCTTCCGTTCTTCAAGGATGATCTAGCCACGTTCCTGTCGCCGTCTGTTAAGAGGATGTTCTCTTCAGTGGAAGAGAGAGAGCACTGCAAACGCCATCCGGTGTGGTTGACAAGCGATTCCGCAACCCCTTCTTAGTCTGCCCTTTCCGGCAGACGATTACGACCGTGACCACAACCCCGCCAACCTCGACGAGCAATTGAACATTGCGCAGCCGGAAACATAAGGGCTGGTAAGCACCAAGGTATCAATCTCTTGGTGATCAATGGCTTGAATAGTTGGTTAACACTTGCATTCAAAGGTTGCTGTCGTCACAGCTACATCGAGGATGAGGGCACCAGAGCGGAAACCGCTCAACCGGCGGCGATCCTCAACGCAGCACTATCAGACCTTTGCGACATCGCCCCCGAAGTCTCGCGGACGCCCGCATTCTGGTCAATCTGGTTCCTCAAACGGCGGCTCCAATGATCAGAGCAGTGGCCGCAACAACAGCCTGACACCTCAGTCGCCGTTGCCAAAGAGGCAGCTGGCTGTGCTGGCCATGATCGCCCTTGCGGAGCAGACAGCTCTCAATTCCATTAGCCCGTATCTCCCAGACATGGCGTCGAAATTCCCAGAAGTTAATGGGAACGACGTAGGCGTCTATGTGGGGACAATCGCGTCTGCCTTCGCGCTCGCGCAGTTCCTCACCAACTACTTCTGGGGCTGGCTGTCTGATCGGGTTGGACGGAAACCAGTCATTCTACTCGGGACCATCTTGACGGCAGCATGTTTTATTGCCTTTGGGTTTTGCAGGACGTTGTGGCAGGCAATAGTAGTGCAGGCATTGACAGGAATGGTGAACGGGAACCAGGGCTTGGTGTCAACGTGCCTTGGGGAGATAACGGATCGGAGCAACCAGTCCAGAGTGTTTACTTATCTTCCGGTACTCTATGGTATCGGGGGAATTACGGGTCCTGTTCTAGGTGGCTTGCTCGTCTTCAAGCGCAACCCATTCAACAAGAGCGAGCCAAATCCGTATCCTTACCTCCCCCCAAATCTTGTCTCCGCAGTTATCCTGCTTGTGGACTTCGTACTTACCAGTATCTTTCTGGAGGAGAGCCTTGACGTGGCAGAAAATCTTCCGCAGATCGGCCAACGGGTTCGCGATTTGTTCAGTTGGATCTGGCAGTTCACAAGCTCACACAAACCGACATATATACGAGCTGGACGTGGAGAGCATCAAGCAAATGGTGCAGAACATGACAGTGACCTGGATTCAGCATCACAACATTCGATAAACCCTTTCCGCACCGATCACGAGGAGCTCACTCGTCAGGACATCTTCAACAGAGATACGATCCTGCTACTTCTCACATACTTCATCTTCGCCCTGTGCAATGTTTCATTCAATTCACTGTATCCCATTTTCGCCCAGGCCCGGCCCCCCGTTGGACGCGGGCTCACACCTCAAGGAATCGGGCTTTCTCAAGGCTTTGCAGGATTGGTGACGATCATCTTTCAGATCTGCATTTTTGGAAAGTTGAGGGACAAAATGGGGAACAGATGGTCCTACCGTATATGCCTCTTCGGATTCGTCATTTCGTTTCTTCTCATGCCGCTCGTTGGATACAAGAGTAAGAGCGGCGGCGTGACGGGCAAGTCTGCTGTGCTTGCCTTCGAGATTTGCTTTGTGCTGTTGGTCAAGACGGTGTCTGCTGTTGGTGGATTAACAAGTGCTCTCTTATTGGTAAGTCAAGATCTTTTCAGAAATACGGGATCAAGGCATATACTAAACAGCTATTTACGGATCACAAACTCCGCGCCCAACCACCACGTTCTGGGAGCCCTCAACGGTCTTGCCCAGACACTCTCTGCAGCTGGTCGTGCCGCGGGGCCCTTGCTATCCGGTGGCCTCTTCTCCTTGGCAGCTAGGGTCACAAAAGAGGAACTATTGTCGTTCGGCATCTTTGGTGGAGTGGCCTTCATTGGCTTTCTCATGAGCTTCGGTATCCGCGCCCAAGGCCTGGAAGCGCAAGGTTGGGGCGGTGACGGCGATCATGATAACTATAAGTCTGATGACGAGGAGAATAATGCCCGTTCCTGACTCGGCTATCGCTGTGTCTGTCCTGATATTCTATGACACTGTATCATTATTATGGCGTGCTTTGATTTTCCCTGTTCTTTTCGAGTTGCCTTGTATGCTGTTTATGGAAGTAAAGGTTGAAAGGAAAGGATACAGAGATATGAACTAGAGGGTAATGGTATGCATCGTTTTTGGGCAATTTATCTACGCTATGGTTACGGGGTTGTTGCTGATGGGATGACTTGACACTGGACGGGTGATTTGATTTTAGACCCCGGCGTGCTTCAGTAGGTATCCAGATAGATGGAGTCCTGAGAGAATACCTAACTATTCTGTTTAATATCTTTTTTATGCGCATATTAACATGCTTCCCCCTCCTCAATGGGTACCCCTGCTAAGAAGACATGATAGATATTTCTTAGTGGAAGGTTGGCAGAAGCCAGAACAAGCGAATCGATTGATCAATTCATTGAAGCTAACATATTTTTACAAGTACACACATTCCTGAAGTGAAAACAATTTGATCTAACTCTTACAGTCAGTTGGGCAAATATTGCTTTTGGGAGTTGATTAGGTGGGAAGGTAGGAGGGTTTTAGGGTTCATTATGAACCATCTCCCTGTTGCCTTGTGTCTGTTCATTCGTACTGAGACGCTCATCATCAAGTCCACTTGGAAGATAAAACAAGATAAGACAAGACTGAGCAAGAGAAGACAGCAGACAGGGAAATTATCTGATCCGAAAGTAAAGGGCTGAGATTAATGGATAATGAATGAATCCCCTCGTGGTGAGAATAACGCCACATTCAAAGGTTTTTCAAACCCACTCAAACACGTACATGAACGCCTCCCCTGGGTACCCACTGAGCAGCAGTCCCTGCGAATACTCGATCAGCTCCTTATTCGGCACTTCGAGTGCCTCGAACTGCTCTTGCTCCCCGCCGCCGCGGCGCGCTTTGACTCTCTTCGCGACGGTACGTTTTAGCAGCTCCTTCCCCGGTGCTACGAGGAGGTAGGTTGCTGTTGTTGATGAGTGTGACTGCGGCGTCGCGGGGATGTAGATACAGTCTTGGCTTTGGGGTGTTGACCATTCGACGATTTCTGGCTGGGTTTCTTGAAGTTTGGGTGATTTTAAGGTGCCTGCCGTAGACGAAGGAGACTCTGGTGCCGGTTTCGATTCCTCAATGGCATTGTCGAGGATTATGTATTGAACATTGGCGTCCGCGCCGAAGAGAACAAACGAGTTGACTGCGTTGCTGAATTTCATGCGGAAGGTCGTAAAGTTGCGCGGGTCGAGATAGAACGTGTATGTCGCTGTGAATCCCATGAGGGGACCGTTACCCTTGGACCGGATCTTGGCCAGGGCCTGTTCCTGGACTGTAAGTGGACATCTGGGCTTTGTTGCGATGGACTTGGATTCGCAGAATGTGACGGACGGTATACAGCGTGGAAGGTGAACCCGAGCACCTAGGTTGCTGCAGGTTTCGCAGCAGAATCGGACAATGTTGCATGCTAGTAATCGATGTTTGAATGTCAGTTTAGGAAAGAATAAGGTAGTTCCGTGGGAAAACATTGTGGAGGTTTCAGAGAGAAAGGTGCACTGTACTTACTGCTGCAGAGATTTGAAGTACTGGATTTGCAATTGGCACAGGGCCATTCTTCACTTAAACGCCATTCCTTCCTTTCCGCTGCAAGGACTTGCCGTCGATTGGCCAACTCATTGACTCTCCTTTGAGCGTAGTCCATTCTCCTTCGAGAGGGATGGTTTTCTGGGGTCCTCCGTGCAATCTGGAGAAGCTGTCCGTATGAATTGATAGCTTTTTCCAGCCAGTCAAGATTCTCCTGGGCAACACACAATGCGCTAAGAGCATCCAACGATTCTGGCGCATCCACTCCCTTCACGGCGGTGAACTCCTCAAATAAGACTTCAAAGATCTCAGCAGCATCTCTGTTCAGTCCTGCATCCATGTATGCTCTTCCCAGGCTGTGAAGGATCCGGAGGCATTCTGGAACATGAGAATGTCGATAATTGTCAAGTATATCTCTGACAACAGGCGGAAAATCGAAGTTCCCGGCATCTTGGACACATCTTGTGACAGCACGTCTAGTGACAGGGCTATTTAACCCGAAAGTAGTCTTGCAATGTGGAAGTATTCTTCGAGACATGTCACGGCACTCCTCTTTCATCCCGAGTCTCTGATATAGAACGCAAAGACTATCCATTGCGTTTAATGTATTCTCATTCTGCAAGCCGAGGACTGTCTCCAGGGTAGGAACAGCCTTTTCAAATAGGAGAAGGGCGGATTCCAGATCACCAAGTGATATCTTGATAGTAGCAAGGTCCTGTATGCTGCTCAATGTTTCTGGGGCGTTCTGCCCGAGTACCCTCAGCCGACCTGCGAGCGACCGCTCGTATAGTTTTGCAGCTTCAGTGGCGTATCCGTCTCTCTCGCAAAGAATTCCAAGGTCATTTAGAATGGCAAAATTCGTCGGATAGTCCCGTCCAAAGTTCCTCTTGTACAGTCCCAAAGCTTCCAGATAGCACGCCTCTGAGTCTCCAGTTTGGTTCATGATCATATACGCCTGCCCTAATTCGTGCAAGATAGCCGCTCGTGATAATTTATCAACATCCAAGCCCGGGGTCTTGCTAAGTATGTTCAAAGCTCTATGGTACTCTGAAATCGCGACTTCAGCATTACCCCGTCTCAAAGTTATCTCGGCTCGAGCTTGCAGTGCATTCGCTTTGGTCCTCATCGCGGCTGAAGAAAAACCCTCGCTGATCTGCAAGTATACCTGAGCAATCCGGTCCAGTGAGAGGATTCGTTGGCGTCCAGAGACATCGTTAATAATAGCTCCAGCAGAGTGATACCGAATGTGAACAAATGGCCCTTGACTGCCTTCAAGAGAGCCCCATTCGCTAGCAATGTCTGACAGGTTCCCCGGTATCTGTTTTTTGAGTGCAGGTGACTCTCTACCATCTACTGATCCAGTTTTCTCTCTGCCCACGTCATTTGTGGCTTGGGCATTGTCCTTCGGATTTTTGGACATGGAGAACTGGATACCGGCCTTCTTTTCAAGCTTTCTGCCACGATTGGGTGATGAGCTAGTCTGTGACCGCTCTGGAAATTGGTAAGTAATTGATAGCTCGAAGGGGCAGAGATCTATGCTTACGTCTGGAAAACTTCTGACCAAACATTATCCGAAGGAGGGATTTCTTCCGAGATAAACCCGTATCGTGGGATACTGCATTCTGTGAAGACGGCTTGTCATTTGGGTTGATGCTCATCTTGTTCAAATGCACTCCTCTGTCTTTACAGAGAGTGGTCACCAGATTTTTGGCGTCGACGTTCGATACGGCGGCATCTTCGTAAGCTGATCCTAGAGCATGTTACCCATGCTTTGTATTGACGCTAAAGGAAATTCAGAAGCAAAATTACATACCTGTATAATCCGACTCTGGGATTGCAACTAGTTGGCTAGTAGGCGATACGGTGATGTTGCTTTTTGAGAATTCTTGAAAGGCACCATTCGGTGCATACACTGGCCTCAATGTCAGCTTGCAAAGCTCATCTTGGAAAATAGATGAACAATATATTGTCCATCATTTTACCTCTCTCTAAATCTTCTGCACTAATGAAGCTGATTGCAACCAGCTCACCATCATCTCCTTGAGCGTATTCTAGTAACTGTTAGGCTCAAAACGTACTACAGATAGCGTACCCAAATTACAACCTACTTTTTAACGGCCATGAAAGCTTCTGGGACATTGATTTCCCACCCGATGTATTCGAAATTGTTGCCTCGACGCTCGAGCCAGTCACGTGGGTTGCTATGGAAGCATGCTTAGTTGAAAATGTAATGCCTGAGCTTCTGCTACGATTAGTTTTCGATGTCTCGTCTCGAAACAGTCGATATTCCATATCATTGTGCCAATCGTAGTGGAGATTCAGCTCATATCTGATATGTTACAGTCAGTAACAGCCTCGACAGAAAGAAGCTAGCCATTTTGTCCTGATACTAACAAGGTATCGCATGTCCGTTCACAGTGAACACATTTCTGGTTTTCCGACTTATCTGAATGCTACATCGTTAGACTTGATCAGGGAAAAGGAGCAACTCGATCTCACGTGTCTTTTCGTGGGCCTTTCTGTCCTCCTCACTAGTGAACTGCTCCTCGCACTTCCTGCACGGAATTCGGAATGGCTGACTGTCCAAAGGAATTGACTTCTTCTCAACTCTATAACCTTTCTTTACATGACTGGGAGCGGTCGGAAAAGATCAGCGTCTTTCACAAGGATAGCAAACTGCGATCCAAGATGGGGCACTTTATATAGGTCCAGGCAGGGAGCGACCTTACCGATTTTGTGTCATGACATAGACGACGACAGCAGCACCGCGGCAATATTTCGTAAGATAGTGTTGTTCTATCTCAATCCTGGAAACGCGTCAGAATGTCAACGGCAGAGTCAGCCTTGGGACTTATGTGGAGCGTACGGTGAGGAAAAGACAGCTTCACAATCTGGACAACGGATACCTTCCTCCTCAGACGTGGTGTCATCCTGTTCCCGATAAGGGGGGAACAAGCGCAGAGTATCCTGGAAAGTATCCACAGCTGACTCTGCCTGGGCTAAGTCTGCAAGTAGCTCGTTAATACCGATACCTTTAACAAGGCATCCCAGTTTCTACCGAGGAATGGTATGTACCGTTCAAAGGCTTGCCCTCCAACAGCGAGAGAATCTCTGCTCCCCGTAAGATTACCCTTTGCGATGTAGTTGGCTTGCCGTTATTGTAGCCCATTCTGTCTGATATACCTTGGCTCTGAAGCGCAAGTTGACGGTCAGCATGGAATTGGCGATGAAGGTCAAATTCCTTTGTCGCGTAAGTCAGCATTAATTGGTCTTACCGGGATTATTGGGCAGGTCGCGAAGTGAATTTCTCACCGGTTAATAAGACTCTGCAAGCAGTGGTAGCACTCAATTGTCGACCTTTGAATAGCAAGTGTCACTGCCGGTGGTCACAAGCAAGCACACAATGCGGAGGAGATCAGAGGGCTGCCATTTTATCCAGCTACTGATCTCTACCATGGCGGGCGGCCTCCGCTGCGGTCGGATCTTGCCATTGGGATTGCGGGGGTAGACGACAGCCTCCCATATATCCCTTGGGCTCGACATGACAAGAGCCCCTAGAGCTATCGACACTTACCATCCCTCACATTCAACTGGGATACGAGCCAATCGATGGTGCATCATTGAATGAAGCTGCCATAGATCATTTCCCGGAATGATATCCTGCTTCTCCGGAGAGAAGCGGCGGTTTGCTCTGCGGTGGGACGGAATTCCACCAGCATACGATCGACCCGAGAGAATACACCTGAGCTTTTTGGTGCTTCTCCATGGCATTCAATGGCTCGCACCGGCAGCGATCAAGACGGTTCTCAGGGCCTGTTGGTGTTTACAGCTAATCTCTCCACAGCTTCCAAGGCGCGGTTGGCGCCGTGTTCCCGCACGATTCCTGACGCCCCTTGCTTCGTCCTCTCCACAACCACGACGGCGCAGTCTTATCGACGTAGCAGCTTTTCCTATCACATTTTCGACTCCTCTGCGCCTGTTTGAATGATGTGCTTTGCGATTCACTCCTAGCATACGCTATTTTTTTCACTAACAATAGGATCTGAGGTTAATGCAGAAAGACAGTCACCATCAGCTTGAGGGATGAAACAATGTTGGCAACTGGCGCAATTCAGAAGCATTATGTCTGCCTCTCTAGTACAAACCCACAATTAGTCTTCCTCAGTTTTATCCTACTCGACAACAACTATGAGCGGGTGGTTGTCGCTCATTCACAACTCCCGACGCGTCTACTAAACAGGGCTTCAGCTGCGCCTTCACGTACTAAGTCTATGGGTCTTATACACAGCTCTAGTGAAAGGAAAATCCAGAGTAAAGATTCCCCTTCTTAGCGGCCATGGTTTGCTTTGTTAGGGAGCTTGGAGGTCATTGACTTTGGCTCCTCCTTTGGGTCTGTCACCGTCTTCGTCATTGGCTTCGACAATAATAATGTCCGACCAGGGCTCAGGTCATAGGTTAGCGAGCTGTGCTTTCCTAGTGAAAACTTCGGCTTTTGGAATTTCAATCTTAGTTCGAATCTCCTTTATTAAGTGCCGAAAGGTGCATTTTCCCAGCAATCCGCGAAAGTTGATCAAACCTAAACTGCCGTTTACAAAGATATTAAGCTAGGCTCTATCTCCTGAAGAATGCATGTGAAGATGACATGAATTGTAAGTCCTGTGTTCCCTTACCACATATAAGCTGCTTTCCGTTCTTGGACTGTCATTCCATGGTTTACAAACCCGAGAATACGAAACGAAGCACTTAGCTCTGGGAGAGGTGACTGTCCTGGCAACCTGGTGTAGTGCCATTTGACTATCAGGAAATTCAAGAAGGTTTGTCTGATTCTTCACGCTGTCTCTTGAAGACAGCTCGACTTACTTGACAAAACGGTAAGGTCAGAGATGATGGGCACATAAATGAGCAGTTGTTGACGAATTGTTTGCAAAGGCCCCATATATTACAAACCACCGATGTAGAGCAGCAACAACGGGTCCCGACGCCCATGCAGGTTAAATCTCTTCGATCCTGCATCTAAGTTCCCGCCCGTGAGTGTGCTATCTATCACAGCGATTTTTACCTACAAAGTATTGGACAATGCTGCAGGGAATCCTTTTGTTCCATGTCTTTGGCTCTCAGAGATAGCGTCTTCAACCAGTCGATGCGCCGTCAGCAACCGGAATTTTTCGTTTCCTGTCAACCCCGCTTGAACCGGACTACCCGATTATCGTCATGCTCTCATCTACTGGAGTTCAGCGTCAATTGTACCAATGAGTGTTCTCGCAATGCTAAGCGGGCATGTCAAGGTGACGTCGAGGACGTCATGCTTACCTAGGCACGTTCCGGATATCATCCGACGCGTGTCAAGAGACGTGGTATACATAAGCAATGAAAGCGCTTGCTCATGCAAAAATGACTTCTGATGCGAATTGAGCTTTCTGGAGTATCTGAATGGCTAGATCTCCTCCAATTGATCCTCCGTTTGCACAGCAGTAATCAATTCGCGTGTTGCTGAGCAGAAACTAAACTCGCTAGTAAATGGCTGCTACAATTGCTGGTGGGCTACACAAGGCCCAGGACCTCATCAAGAACACCACATCGAGGGACAAGAAGCTGGTGGACTTGGAGCGCGACACTGACAATATCCACACAAAGTGCCCCTTTACGTCAGACCATGGCGTTGCTATTAGCAATACCGACAATTGGCTGAAGGCTGTGGATTACCAGCATACTGGTCCATCCCTCCTGGAAGATCAGTTTGCTAGAGAGAAGGTATATCCAATTTCTCTTCCCGAATGAAAGCTCGGTTGCAGCATTTGACTCGCATCCAGATTCACCGCTTCGATCACGAGCGCATTCCAGAAAGAGTGGTTCATGCACGAGGAGCAGGTGCCTTCGGAAACTTCAGACTCAAGGAGAGCGCGGCGGATGTTACCCACGCAGGAGTACTGACGGACACGTCGCGAAACACCCCAGTCTTTGTCCGTTTCTCCACTGTCCAAGGGAGTAGGGGTAGTGCCGACACAGTCCGCGACGTTCGAGGATTCGCGGTTAAGTTCTACACCGACGAGGGTAATTGGGATATAGTGGGCAACAACATCCCTGTCTTCTTCATCCAGGAAGCTATAAAGTTTCCCGATGTCGGTACGCGATCTCGTATTCTACCCGTTGTCAGGTCTAGCAACTAACTGCACTAAGTTCACGCTGTCAAGCCGGAGCCACACAATGAGGTCCCTACAGCGCAGACGGCCCATAATAACTTCTGGGACTTCGTATATATGCATCCCGAGGCGACACACATGTTCATGTGGATCATGTCTGATAGAGCAATTCCACGATCGTTCCGTATGATGCAAGGATTCAGTGTGAACACTTTCGTTCTCGTTAACAAAGAGGGCAAACGCTCCTTTGTCAAGTTCCATTGGATCCCCAAGCTTGGCCTGCACTCACTCGTTTGGGATGAGGCCCAGAAAATTGCTGGCCAGGATCCCGATTTTCACCGGAAAGACCTCTGGGAGGCCATTGCCAACAAGATCTACCCCAAATGGGATTTTGGTATCCAGGTGATCCCAGAGGAGAAACAGCATGACTTCGAATTTGATCTCCTCGATGCCACCAAACTCTGGCCCGAGGATCTCATCCCCGTCCGTATCATCGGAGAGCTGGAGCTTAACCGCAATCCGGACGAGTTCTTCACCCAGACAGAGCAAGTTGCTTTCTGCACCAGCCACATTGTCCCCGGCATAGAATTCTCTGATGACCCTCTACTCCATGGCCGCAACTTCTCCTACTTCGATACCCAGATTACCCGACTGGGAATTAACTGGGAAGAGCTTCCAATCAACCGTCCCGTATGTCCTGTTTTCAACCACAACAGGGACGGCCAGTCGCGACATAGGATCACACAGGGAACTGTTAACTACTGGCCCAACCGCTTCGAAGCTTGTCCACCGACCAAACCCGAGGAAGGTGGGTTCGTAACATACCCGTCGACATTCCACGGCCTCAAACAGCGCACCTTGAGTTATAAATTCCGTGAACATCATAACCAAGCGCAGATGTTCTATAACTCCCTGTCGGAGCACGAAAAGCTCCATCTTACCAAGGCATTCAGCTTCGAGCTTGACCACTGCGACGACCCAACCGTCTACAGTCGGTTGGCCGGCGAACGCCTGGCCGAAATCGACCTCGGGCTCGCCCAGAAAGTCGCCGAGATGGTCGGCGCCCCGATCCCGACGAGAGCCCTCAAGGAGAACAAAGGCCAGCGAGCGGCCCGGCTGTCCTTCACGGAATTCTATCCTCGTAACCCAACCATCGAGTCCCGCCGTGTGGCTATCATAATCGGCGACGGCTACGACCCGATAGCGTTCTTGGGCATCAAAGCAGCCGTCAAGGCCGCCAACGCTCTGCCCTTCATCATCGGCACCAAGCGCCAGCCCATCTTCGCCGAAGGCGAAGACAGAACCACCTCCAAGGGCGTCATCCCGGACCACCAGTACGACGGACAGCGCTCGACCCTGTTCGACGCGACCTTCATCCCAGGCGGCTCTCACGTCAAGACGCTGGCCCAGAACGGGCAGATCCGGTACTGGATCACCGAGACCTTCGGGCACCTGAAGGCTCTGGCCGCGACGGGCGAGGCTGTCGACCTTGTCAAGCAGGTGCTGAGCGTCGTTCCCAGTCTGCAGTTCGCCACTCCAAACGAGCCCAACGTCGTCGAGTCATACGGCGTCGTCACCGTGGGCGGGAAGCAGAAGCCTGAGAGCTTCAGCGAGGGGTTCAAGATCCTCAAGGATGCGAAGGACTTTGTGGGCCAGTTCTTCTACCAGATCTCACAGCATCGGAACTTTAAGCGTGAGCTGGAAGGGCTGCATGCCACCGTTGCGTTTTAGCCACCTAGAGGTAAACTAATAAAAATTCAACTTATATTGCATGGAGAATCGTAAACAGCTAGATACAGGGAAGGGGAGGAAATGGAAGAGCATATGATAGATATTATATTAATAGCATGCAGAGATTGCCACTCCCTTTTTTTCCACTCTGAATGTGGAATGCATCAGAGTATTGTCAGTAGCTAGCAATTATCACAAACGCATGAGAGCTAAAAATATTCATATAATTGCTGACTTTTTCAAGCTCAGAATCTACAAACCGTCCTTCTTTGGCCAAGAGCCAACATACACCGACTTCGAGCAACGCTCCTTCGACCGCTTCTACAACTGGTTCCTCAAGACGAATAACGACTACGGCGCCATCCAAGCCGCCCGGCCGCAGACGCTGGGGTACGCGATGCACGACAGCCGGTTGGCCTTCTCGTCTGGATCACGGACAAGCGAGAATCCGGCGTAGAGTTCGCTGTAGGCGCCGTATTTGGCGGGTTTGAAGATGAGTTGCTGTAGGTCATAAAGAAAATCAGATCAGCGATGGTAAAGGTTGATTGATTTTTCTTCTAGATTTCCCTTTACATACCATCATTTTGCCCATCATCGGATGCGCATGTCGCTGTAACTCCGTCTTCATAAGGCCTGGATTAACGCTCTACGCGTACATCATCAGCATATTGTCCTACGAAAGTGATGCAATACAAGGGGAAAGTGCTCCCATACCATGCTCAAAATCCCCTCCCCTCCCAACCGCTTCGCCCACTCATGCGCTAGAAAGACGTCCCCCACCTTCGACTGCATGTAGTTGTTCATCGGGTCAGATAGAATCTTCGGACTGCCTGTCGCCGGATCAAACGTTATTCCGCCCTTGATGGTGCCGACGGCGAGCAGCGACGTCGCCCAGACGATGCGCACGCTGCCGGGACTTGCGACCTGATGGGCCGTCCGCTGGAGGATGTCCTGCAGGTGGTGGTTCAGCAGGAAGGGGCTGAGGCAGTTAGTGGCCATTTCGAGATCGTGGCCCTGCAGTAGTAGCTCATTAGCTGCATATGTTTTACTGTATATTAAGAGTTCAGTTCAATATGCTGCATCCAACCCACCTGTTTCGACTTGCTCCCAGCTGGCGGCCTCATCACTCCCGCATTGTGCACCAACACGTCCAGCCGACTTTCCTGCGCCAGAAACTTCCTTGCTGCCGGCCCGATGGTCGTCAGATCTGCCAGATCCACAATCAGCGGCTCGAGACGGCCTCGACTGTCCGGATGCTCCTGCTGGATGGATGCGATGGCCCGGGAGATTTTCTCCTTATTCCGCGTCGCGATGTACACCGTGCCGTTCTTCTCGTAGAGGATCTTGGCTAGTTCGTAGCCTACTCCGACGGCGGAGCCGGTGACGATGAATACCTAAGAAAGAAAATTCAGAATGAGTAAAAAAGATAAATAAAGTGTGTTGCTATTGCTGTGGTTTGTTTGTTCGTACCTTGCCGGACAGATCGGGGAGATTGTGCTCTGTGAAGGTTGGAGGACAGGGAAACGCTTGACTTAGGGCTGACATGTTGAATAGGCAATATTAAGATGATTAGGGGTGCTGTCAGTAAACAATTGGAAGTATGAAAGGGTTTCTAGTTGCTGTAAATCAGATCAATTCTGGAAAAAGTAGAGTTATATAGTTTCTCAGAATGGTCACCGACAAGTGTTATCTATAAGAAAGATCAGCTCAATCAAATGGCAAATGCAGCACAGCATGTTAGGAGTTTTTTTTATATATGTTCGTCTCTCCTCTATATTCCAACTTAGCGTGCTAAAAATATTCTCGAAGGGGCAGACATCAGGAATGGCTCCGGAGATCAGTCGTTTCTCCGAACGACGTATTTTGGTTAGTCGATAAATCAGGAAAGGGAAATAAGAAAGAAAAAGAAAAAGAAAAAACAAGAAAGAACCGGACTAACAAAAAAATCTTCAAATTTTATTCTTTAAATTTAGCAGTTCTATTCCTATATCTGCCTGCCTGTGCTGACATGTAATGGAATAGATACATGTACAGCCTAACCAGGCTATTTTGGGCTATTTCATACCTCAGGTATGTGTGGAACAGGGGCAAGTCTCAGTTGAGCATACTTCTAGTTTTACGATATTTGCGAGCGTATAATCCAGCATAGATATTGCTGATCCTTAAATCTAACCATACTGGGTTATATCTATTGCCAAATGTTACATGTAATATTGAGTTCTTCCGCTGCAATTAAAAATTACCCCGGTATCTCCGGTACCGGATTTCGTCAGAATCACCGCTTCCAACTCAGCTCACTCCAGCCTTCCCTGCAATCGAAGACGGAATTCAAACAAATGCTGATGCAAACTGCGTCATAGACTAACTACTCTTGTCTGTTCCAGTCATTGCATGACCGGACTTGAGAGCCATCTCCGGAGCGCGACATGTCGGCATCTCTGCCGAAAAGAAAGGAACGGCTGCAGCTCTCCTGCAGCTTCTGCCGTCAGAAAAAGTGAGCCTTCTATCATCTATTGATTTTCAATACCCTGACTGGATGTAGATTGAAATGTGACCATAATCACCCATGTGGTAACTGTGTCAGACGCGGTCTAGCTTCGTCATGCCGCTTCATGAATTCTGACGCCCAGGCCGATTCGGACATTGTCCACGTGCGCAGACGGATCCATGACCTCGAGCAGCTGATCCGGTCTCTGGTGGAGGATCGGAATGGTCAAGCTGCAGCAGCTCTCGATCAGCTACCAGACAGTCGTCCTGGTCCTGTTCTGTCAACTCTCCCAGTTACCCACGACCACCAGGCAGGGACAGGAAAGGAAGTTTGCGAGTCCATTGGACGCATGCAGATTCGCGACGCCCAGACGATATATGTCTCGCCAAATCACTGGGCGGCGATTCTGGATAATTCTGTTCATCCCATATATCAATACTGGACCACGCTGATAGATACAGATCGCAGAAGTGAAAGATTTCTTGGAGAGCAATAGCGAGCTCGAGCGACAACATGCACTGACGAATGACAATCACTTTGGCCCCGAGCTTCTTCGCAGCGATTCGTATTTACCTACCAGAACGGAGATTCTCAGTTCGATACCACCGCGACCCGTCGTCGATCGACTGGTGTCTCGTTACTTCAGTTCGGTGGATGGACTATCTGGTAGGTTGTCGGTTGTAGTGATCTACAGTGCTGCCGGCTAACTGGCGCAGTCATTCTCCATACGCCAACCTTCCAAGTCGAGGTAGGCCAGATGAACGACTTCAAATGTACACGCTGACATGTACCAGTATGAACAATTCTGGGAAAACCCCCAGGCCACCCCCATCATGTGGCTTGGGCTATTATTCTGCATCATGTGTCTGGCGACGCTATATTCGCTGCGTGCTGGACGTCGACCGATTGACTCTGAGGCCTATCCAGAAGAAAGTGTCCTCCTTTACCGTCGCCGGGCGGTCCAATGTTTGAAGCTGGCTGACTATACGCAAAATGCGCCCTATACGATCGAAACGCTCCTGCTGTATCTTTGCTCGGAATACTTCCGCAGCAACGAGACGCAATTTGGCGTGTGGCTGGTCTTTGGGATGGTTGTCCGCCTCGCCTTTCGCATGGGCTATCACCGCCATCCCCGCCACTACCCCGGACGGATTTCCGCCTTTGACGCGGAGATGCGTCGTCGCGTGTGGGCAGTACTGCTGCCGCTGGAGACGCTGGGGTCAGGGCAAGTCGGCCAGCCTTTTCTGATCAAGCTCTCCCAGGTAGATACCGAGCCACCGGCCAATCTCCACGACCAAGACTTTGATAAAAACACGTCGGTGATGCCGCCGGGGCGACCACCCAACGAACTCACCGCGGTCTCCTATACCATCATAAAAACCAAGCTGGCCGCGGTGTATGGGCAAATCTCCGATCTGACCAGCTCGATTCGACCCGCGAGCTATGACGACGTCATGCGTTGGGACCGGCAGTTGCGAGACACGTATGCCTCCACGCCGCCGCCATTGCAAATGCGACCTGTTCGAAGTTCAATACTCGACCCGCCCCATCTAATCATGCAGCGATTCAATCTGGATTTGTTGTTCCTCAAAACTGTCTGCATCCTGCACCGCAAGTATCTGATCCTGGCCTGGTCCGAGTCACAGTACTCTTACTCTCGAACAGCCTGCATCGAAGCAGCATGGAAGATCCTCCGCCATCAAGCCGTGATCCACGCCGAGACCAAACCGGACGGTCTCTTACATGAGAACAAGTGGTTGGTGTCCGCTATCAGCAGCCATGATTTCCTGCTCGCGGCGATGATTCTGTGTCTGGACATTGATCATCGGCGGCGAAGCCGTCATCAGACCGAGCAGACGACATCCCCTCTCAAAGAAGAGGAGCTCCTCCAGGCGCTCGAGGAATCACATGCCATCTGGCGCGAATCGAGCGGTCAATCCACCGAGGCGTTGAGTGCATACCAGACGCTCAGTATTATGCTGAACAAGCTGGACCGGAAGGATCCAGCTTCAGTGCAAGTCGACAACAATGACATAACGATCATGCAAGGTGCGTTATCTGAGTTTATATTACATTTCATCGTCTAACTCTAATATCTAGCATCGAACCACCAACCATTGCCCGCGCTTCAAAGTCAAGACAATACACAGCGGGATTCGTCAGGACTTTCCATAGGCGATCAGTTTGCCCCTCGCAATGACTTGGCCTTGTTTCAGGAGGGTGATATTCAAAGATGGATGGATGCAGCGGAGATAATCAACTGGGTGAGTTTACCCTCTTGTTTTATTCTTATCTACTTCATTCTTTTTTTTTTGCTTTCTCGGGTTCTTTCTTCTTTTCTTTATATTCCTAAATTAACAGCCCTAATTCTTTTGGTTTAGGATCTATGCGACGATATTTTGACATCTCGTCCTGCGACATGAAAAATACATCTACTGTACAAGAATTGTATATTCGCAGAAACGCTTACATGATCTATCTTATATTTATATAGAGAGAGTATAATCTTAATTGGTTTCTATATCAAGATTATATACTAAATTATATATACTAAATAGTGCTTATAGGAGTAGACATCGTCTATACTAGCTTTAAATCCTTTAGCTTGTTGTATAGACAGAAGGTCTGGTCGATGATCTCGTCGACTTTTATCATGGTGTGGCAGGAATAGAGTTGATATATCTGTCTAGGGCTACGATAGAGTACTCTTCCAGGAGATTCGCACTGCGCTTAAGAACCATAGTGCATACGAGCAATTTAATTCCGTACTTGTCTGTACCCATGCCAGGACTATTATCTCGATACACTTCTGATCAGCTTTTAAAGTAATCATAATGATCAAGCCAAATTGAAGGTTGAACGTCACATGAGTGATGAACTCACAGAGCATGCGGAAACAAGACTTGACTGGCTGATATGCCTAGGTAGTATTTCGCTAGCTTAGCCTATTGCAATGCCATCCATTCAGAATACTGTATTTGGGAACTAGTCTACGCCCCTGTTGGCTGCAGCTAGACAAGCGGGCGCTGGGGTCCCTGCGGGAAGGTATATAAACCCTAACATTGACTGCCCCTCGTCTGATTTCTTTTTTCCTCTTAACATCCTTGCTCCGGAGACAGGTCTTTTCTTCCCTTCATCTAGACACTAAATAATATTATCATGTCTGGCAGAGTGCACACCGCAGAAGTCCTTGTCTTGGGTCTCCCGACCAAATCCGTCACCATCGCCCCGACCAGGGCCACCGTAGTCCGGGAGATCCAGGACATTGTTATGGACCTTGCCATACAAAGGCCGGATAATTATAGGACCGAGGGAAGGAACTGATCAGCACATGACTACGATCACTTCAATCACCTTGATCACCATGATCACTGTGATCACCAGGACCCAGGGAACCGGCATGTATATAATGACGCTCCTTTCAGATAGATTTCGACCCTCGTGGTCGATTCACATAGCAACCTGGCATATAGGCATTGCTAGTAACACAGGCTTGTTCTTACTATTATATTGCTCCCCCCCTTGTTTTCTGTCCTCAAGATAAACCAACGACCCCCTTGGTCTAGTCATCTAGGCCTGTCGTTACAGTTCGCTCAGTCCGACAAAACTCTATGCCATCTCTAAGTTAGAGGGCACTCTCATCAAGCTTAATTCTTCTTAGATATCTTTTTAACTTCTTGTGACCGCGCTCAGGCATAGTAAATTATGTATCAACTATGGTAGCTAGTCTAGACAAGATCCAGAGCATAAGGAAAGAAAGGAGAATTATAGGTATGGTAGGAGTTCAAGATATGGGCAAATTAGTGTGGCAGAACTCTGCCGCCTACTTCACCGCCTTTTGCCTGTCAGCCCATGCCGCGCCATCACACGTAGTGCCTTTTAAATAAAAGAATAATCAAAGACACACAGTCACTTTTATTTGCATTGTTAAAACTATTTAATCTATCTGATTTTACATAACATATTCAATTTAAACAAACAAATCCTCCAGACAGAAAGGCAAATCACAGTTGAAGGCTAAACTGAACAAGACCGAACCAAGCGCATCAAGTCATGTACTGTACATATAACATATGATATGTACTGCACTGCACTGTGAAATGAGCTGAACGGATAAAAAAATTCGATGGATGATACAGGACACCAGACCAGATATGCACAGGCTCAAAATGAGTGGTATATTGCATCGATCAAATCAACTAATAAAGCAGACAAGCAGGCCGAAGGATATAGAGAGCGTAAGTAAATTGGGTATGTAACATGAAATCATAACGAAATCAAAAGTCCAACAACATGATAACATGATGTATCCTCATGGGATTCCTAAAAGTACAGTTGTACAATGTTAAGAAACAAGACTCCCGGGGGGTGGGGTTGGAAAGAAAGTAGGGGTAAGCGCATAGAACGTAAAAGATAGGTAGGTATGCACAATCGTTAAGAGGAGAAGTCATCAGATATCAGATACAAGGATATATGTCCCTCCACCTCACGCCCATCTCCACCCGGGTGTGTTTGGCGGTGGAGATCGGCTGAGCAAGGGGCTCATAAGGCCACTATTGCTGTTGTTCGACGATCCACGTCTCAACCGCACGAGCAGCTGGTTGCGCTCGCGCTTCTTGCGCTCTTTCAGAAGCAGATTAACCGCGGCATCGGGGTCGATCGAGTCGCCCGTATCTGTGATCTTCAGCGCCCACTTTGCGTCTTCCTCGCTGAAGCCCAGTTCGTTGACTAGCATTTCAAGCGCTCTGTCGACAGGGTCTTCGACTTGACGATAGAAAGGAGGAGGATGTGGTGGTGGTTGTCGTACTGGTAGCGATGCTTGGACGTACGTCGTCGGGATCTGAGTGGTGGGCATGGGCATGGGGGTGGCAGGAGCGACAGGAACGGTAGGTACATTGTAGTTATCGGAGATGCTCCGATCTGGAAGACCCTCGAGGTGGTTCACGATCGCTGGGTAGCCGGACACGGGTGGCTCATCCGCGACGAAATTACCATTTGGGTGGGGTGTTTGTTGTTGCTGTTGTTGTCGCCGGTTGCGAAGCTCAGCCGCAAAGGCCGCTTGCCGTCGACGGTCCTCCACAGTCGCGTGCTCAAATTTCAAAGGATTACCCGCAGAAGCTTCTGGTGGAGCCAATACAGGCGACTGTTCTCTGGAATTTCCCCGGGAGGATGGTTGCTGGCCTGGTGAACTATGTCCCACTACCCTTGTCTGGTAGGCGCGTGAGACGGCTTCCTTGAGGAATGAAGCACGTGTTGTTCCACTTTCAGGTGGTTCCCATTTCGTCAATCCCAACCTTTGGGCTTTGCTGAAGGTGGCTTCCGCAGATGCATTGGGACAGACGGAACTGAGACTCAGTACTGCTGAAGGTCCGAGGCTGAGCACATAGTATGTCCACTCCTCTGTTTGATATGTTAGCCTTGATTGAATAAAATAAAACAAAAAAAAAATTAGAGACACTGACCTAGCATAGCCTCCTCCTTGGGGATGTCTCCCTGCTTAAAGTCCAGCCCATCGTAGATCCCAAACTTGCGAGCTTCAGTGCACTTGCCATGGATCGGCTGGAGTAGAACGCCAAGACAAGTCCAGATTTCAGTCATGTCGTACAGCTGGCCTGGCAACAAGCCATTCCCATTTCCGCACGCGAACCCGGGCGGCGGCTCCAGCAGGACATTGTTCATGCCAAACGGCTCCGTCGTAAGAGTGGATAAAGCCCTACCTTGCTTCCTTGCAAGGCGTCCGCCATTTAACCAATCAATCTGGCCCGCGATGTCATTCTCTCTGTTTTTACCGCACCCGAAAATACGACAGAATGTCCAGATGCGCCAGAAAGCCTCGTCTATCTCCGTAGCACGAACGCCGTCGACTCCCGCGAGACCGCGGACCGTGTCTCGACGTAGGAACGAACCGCAACGCACGAGAATCAGCGATTTCAGCTGGGCCACGGTATAAAGATCCTGAGCATGATGGCGAAGATAGAGAGTGGGCGTGTACTCGGGGACCGGGGCATCAGGATCCCTCAGGCTCTCCCATTCACTACCCCACGGAGGGCTCATCTCGCGCAGTTCCCACGCTGCCGGCGACATCTTGAACAAAGTATTCTTCATCAACGGAAGCTCGTGGCGCTTGAACACATAGTAAAACCTTTTGTTCAGCCTGGCACAATTGAATAGATCTTCTAACTCGTCAAGACTCTCCAAAATTGTTAGAATAATTCTTTCCGGCGCATTAACAGGCATGACGATTTGAGAGTCTTGTGTCGGAGTGACAATTCTTATCGATGGCGACGGAGGTCCAGCATCAAGCTCGAACACATTGGACAGAGTTTTACTTTGATCCAGCCGCGGCCTTGATTTTCTTTCGGGAACTTGAGATTTGCGGGTTTGGTGAGAAGAGCAGTTCGGACACAGATACTTTGAACCCTCCTCCGTAGGAACAACCTTCTCAGTTGAACTGGATTCCTCCCTCTTTACCTTCGGGGAACTCTTTTCTTCAGTAAGCTGGGACGGTTGTTCCATATCAGGATGTGCGCCTACAGTATGAGAAGTGTTCATGGAAGGAGTGACAGTTGGGGGATTATCCGTTTGAAGTCGGGGAAGTTGTTGGAGAAGTTTTCTTTCGCAGGAAGAGGAACGTGACCTTGGAAGGCTGGCAACCTTCGGAGGACTCGAGATTTCTGATACTCCTGTCTGACAGGAAGATTCCACGGAGCCTGCCAATGGACCATCTTTGATTATCCTGGTGTTCTTTCCTGCAGCTTGTTCATCGAGCTGGGGATCTGAGTCTTCTACTGTTGTCTTCGGTGTCCGGACGCTGAATGAGCGGGTATTAATCGACGGCTTACGGAGTTTGCGGACAGAGAATGAGAAATTTAACTTGTGTTTTCCAGGTTTCTTCTGCTGTTTCGATTCGGAGGCTGGTGCGATACCAGACGGCCGTCTAAGCTCTGCCCTTTTTTCTCGCGGGGAACTAGGTGATGCGGCTTTTAGATGTGGTGAATATACCTGCGGCTTTCTAGGAGGAGTGGGAGGTGGTCGAGTGGCGATCATCTGCATACTCCCCCTGCTGATCTGCAGTGGCTGATTGAGAACAACCTCTGGGGACTCCTCCAATTTGTCCAGCTGAGGCGCCAGCTTGGAAAGTTCATCCTCCAACTCTTGGGCGGCTTGGGATAACGTCGGAAGGTGTTTAGAGGATCGGCTCTCTGGTGACTGATCAGGAGTCGAACAATCGTCTAATACGTCCAAATCCCGCGAATCTGCCATCTGAGGCCTGAGCAGATTGTCCCTGGACGTTCCGCTGGGAGATTGAGTGCAAATCGTATTAATCCGGCGTACCGTCAACGGTGCCAGTTCAATCGGAGGTTCCAACGGAAGAGGCTTGTTCTTCGCTATCTCTATCGGCAGACTCGCCTTTCTGACCTTCGTTGGACATCGCTGTGCGGAGTCGGTATCATCAAATACGCCAGCGACAGCAGGTGATATGACAGCATAATCCTCCGATGGCCTATGGCGCAGTACCGGTTGACATCTGGCTTCTCCCGGAGACTCAGAGTCTATGCTAGTTATAGAGGTCCTGCGGCTATAGCATGAAGACGCGCAGTCGAGTGTTTCTTGCGATGACGATGAGGATCCGCTCTTGCGCTCCGTCGATTGCACGGGATCTTTGGAGACGATGTTTTCTATCGGGGAGATATCTTCGGCTTGCAGAATATCGACGCTGGCCGGGGAGACGACTGTGAATTCAGAGAAATGGGAAGAGATCTCAGGGAAGAAGCGCCTCCAATGGTTTCCTGAATTAAGTGGCGTGCGTTCGGACAGCGGGGATATCGTCGGGGTCATGTCTCCATCGGAATCGCTATCACTATGCGATTCATCAGAGGAATCGAAGTGGACAGAGGTTCTCATAGCTGTCTCCGAGGAGTGTATCCGATGGCCTCCGGTGATTGTAAGAGACGTTAGGTTCCCCCGCTTGACAACCTCAGACTGTCCGGCTCTCGACAGGCCACCTGACATGAGCGCGGCCGTCCGTGATCGTCCCGAATTGTGTGATTGGTCCGGGTGCAACATCTTGTCAAGGGCAGTGTCCGATCTGAAAAGCTTCTGACGACGGGAGTCTGTAGACTTGGAGTAGAGGGACCTTATCTGGTCAGAGGACCAGAAACTTTGAGGCTGCTCACGAGAGGAGTCTTCCGCACGTTCACGCACGCCCGGTAGACGAGCATAGGACATTGATCTCGAAATCACAACATTGCTGTGTCTGACTAGCTTCTTCCTCTTCCTCTTTTGCTTTTCCTTCTCCTTCTCTTTGCCCCGCATAAACGACATGTCGTTGGAGGAACCATGGCCGTTGGAGAGATGTAGTGAAGGGAAGACCGGCATGGAGCTTGTTACGGCTTCTCCCAACCTTCAGCCCTGTCAGCCTTTATGATGACGTACCTAGCAGTTTGTAAAAGAGAATGCAAGTAGTCCTTGGTCGCGAGCAACGGAGAGCTCAGAAGAGGGAAACGGGAATGGACCTCCGAGATAAGTGCCAGAGCAGCTCATAGCAAACGTGGCAATTCGGCCACTCCGCGCGAATTCCGGAACGTTGGACGAGATTTTAGAGATAAGATGTATCGTCCAGACGGCAGGCACAGCAAAGAGGCTCTGTTGATTCAGAGCCAATTCCAACAACAGCCAATTTTCGAGGCAAGAGCAGGGGAGACTGCACAGCGCCCGGCCCGTTCAGAGATGCCTGTCAGTACTCAGATCGAGTAACGGGACCAACAGCCCTCGTTACATATGGCAGGCGAGTAGAGCGCAGCTCACGGACCAGACCTGGTGGCCAGAGGTAAATACCCGTGCGCTGACGGACGCCGATCCATCGTGAGCAGGGAGGGGCTGGGGGAAAAAGCACGCTGAAGATCCAGGGAGGCCCGGCACTGGAGGCTTGGCTGCTTGTGGCGGCGATCGCTGGGCCATCGAGGGCGCATGCAGTGCGACGGGACCCATGTCCATTATTGTTGTTCGGCTGAGATCTGACGGTGCAAGGAGGCTGGTGATGTCGTTGTGAACGGCGGTGATGCTAAAGTTGCCAGCATGAACAAGCACGCGGCGGGCCGCTTTTGCGCTGCCACATCCGATCAGTTGCGATAGAGACACAAAGACCGGATTCGAATCCAATCTCCAAGAAACGTTTCAAAGCCGCCTCAAAGGAACAGACGCTCGACAACTCTGGTCGCGTCAGACAAGGCCGACGCCACGGCGTCAGTGATGGTGTAAGCCCGCAGAAAGGATGTTCTGCCGAACGCTCGCGTCTCTTGTCGGGTCAGCAGCAGATCACCGTCCCCAGATCTAAGTACAGCAACAGGCTAACTGTATCTGCGGCCTTTGACGAGCGCGTCCAGCAGCTGCAGGGATCGAAGTTCACCGTACCCCGGTCGCGATGGCGCAGCTCCATGCCACGCCCTCTCTCGTGTCCATGAATGAAAGCGATGTTGTTGATAGTCGCGGACTCCGGTTCCAACAGCTGCAAGAATCTCTTGTTGCTTTCCCATCCACAAGCTTATCCGCTTTCTCCACATGTTCGCTTTGCATCCAGACCCCACTGGGGCAAGCCCAGGTCTGTTTTAGCACCAACTAGTTTATCTCTCGGGCAGCGGCTGGACCATGTCAACGGCCGCCTCACATCACTAAAAAGACTACATCCTCCCCGGGCGGGTTTTCCAAATTCGCGCGGTCCCGGCGGTGGTTTTCTCAATAATCTTAGCCTCACTCTCGAATCCTCATACCCTGGTCCGAGAGAAAAGGACGAGAGATGTTCTCGGAGACTCGTGAAGCTACCTGCTCTCGCCCCAAGGATACCTACCTGACCTACTACTACTACAGGAAAGGAAACCGGTCTTCCGATGATGCTCCACGGGCAACTACACCGTACCGCATACCTAGTAGGCATGTATATACTTAGTATACTCCATACACAGTCCGCGGAATCTGCCCACACCACAAATCAATGATCGTCAGGACAGGACAGGACAGACGAATACTTTTTTCTGCCTGCTCGCCATACTGTACGGCCCTCGTGACACCATTCCTGGACGTGCGGCAAGTCCTCAGCCCTCGCACCCCACGTGGCTGCGAGGATCTTTGAAACCGGATGCTCAGGGCGTTAAAGTCCAGAAACAACTTGAACCGTACCTACCTACTTACTCCGGAGTGACAATGAGCGTTTCACGTAGGTTGCACAAAGTAAGTTGCAGGTACGTGACTTCTTGAAAGAGGATCTTAATTTTAAGCCTCATTTTTTATCCGTTCGTTTTTGTTTCCTTTTGCAGGCTTTCTGGGTTTCCGGCTATACTATGGAGTATATATGGAGTAGATATCCTTTCCCGCAAAAACCCCCTCGAGCTTCTAGTACTAATCATGAACAACGTGCCCCATAGAAACTATAATTTTCCACTGGCACTGCTCTAAAATTACTCTCTGTCTTGGAGATTATTAATTCAAAGATATCAGGTATCCACAAGTAATCTGGACTGACTCTCGAGTCTTACCTCGTGACCAGCCTGCGGTGCCTGCAGGTACCTGGTACCTGTTCTCCGAGCAAGAGCGGACCATTTCTCTTCTATGCATGTAGACTCAGACTTCAGGCGTCATGCATGCATGCATGACTTGATCTTGATCTGATTCGCATCCAGCCCGCCCCAAGCGCGCCCAGAACTCGCCTAATAAATAAGCATAGATGTCCTGATCGGATCGGAATGACAGGTAGGCAGGCAGGCAACAGCCGGGGAGAGTTTGGAATTTGATGTCAAATTTCTTGTGGTTCGAGCCTCTTTGCCATCTTTCTTGCTTGCATATTGCAGCGGATGGAGATCCATTGCCTGGGATCTACCGTGGCCTATGGCGGGCCATAGGGAATGATACAATCACGATTAACGCCCTGACGTGGTACTACCTACGAGTACTGTTTACCTTACTTCTGCAACTACCTACCTTACCTTACCTAGGTGGACCTGAACCGGATTACAGTAGGAGTCCAGGACACAGGACATGTTTCCTCAAGACCTGACGCAATTGAGAGAAAAAAAAAAGAAAATCTTGGAACTGGGGGGGGGGGGGGGGGGGGGCGATTGCAGACTCAGGGGAGGAGTTAGGTACAGTAGGAGTTTCGGACTAAACCCCCTGGGCTGGGATGTCTGTTCGGCCTTCACTGCCCAGTTAGCAGTGGTTGGGGGCTAGACTACTCCGTAGATACTGCTTTTTGATTAAAAAGCTTACTTGCTAACCATTATTACTTATTACTCTTATCTAGTACCTACCTGCCGGCGCCCCCATGAGCCTATTATTATTATTATTATTATGACTTACTACTCCGTGGAGGCAATAATAGTTTTTGAGTCTATGTATATTTCATCCATCTCTACAGCAAGTAAGCAAAGTTCGGACAAGGGCTATCTTTCGGACCCCAGTTCAGTTCGTCGTTGGTTTCTTCTTTCGATATGATATACTGTGTACTGTACTACTTAAGCTATGCAGGAACCCAACGGTCCTGCATACCCGTCGGGTAGGTTGTGGAACATCAAACTCGAGTGGATGGAATCGACTCGAGCCATTTTTTTTTTCTGTCGAAAAGAAGGTAAGAGGAGGGTTCTCGTCCACTCGTTGGTCATTTTCTATCTATCTACCTATCTATCTCTATCGTCGCTTCGTTAGCCGCCGATTGTATGTGAATCTTCCTATTTTTCCAATGCTCTATGATGAGAACAAACAACAGCCGCACCGCTTAAAAAAAAATAACCAACGTTAACGGTATCACCTTGGCCAAGGGCCAGGTTCAACCAGCCAGAAGAAGACGATGAAGAGCTCCAACGTGTCATGTCATATGCGATCACCATGGGATGAGAGCCCATCGCACGAGTCAGTCTGTTCATAACTCTTTCCTTTCCCATTGCCAGTTCTAATTTGCCAAATTACCCATTTCTCTCGAGAGTCAAAAGTCTATGTATGTATAGGGCCGGAGACTGTTATTCCTGATCGACCAAAGCACTGTTTCAGTTCAGCTTCGACCCTTTAATTTCCAATTCTATCCTTCTTTACTTAAATAAATTACTCAGTTCGAGAACAGAACGCTCAGTTCGACACGAGGCTCAGGTAGATGGCCCAGAGCACGCCGAAAAGGCTGGTCACAAGAAGTCTTTTGTCGGCAGGGACGACCGTAAAGCAAAGAATCGAGACCAGTGGCCACATCTTGAAACCAGCGATCATAATGGGCCAGAAGTCCTGTCAAAATAAAAAAGAGAGTGAAGGAGAGAGATGTTAGTTGAGGTTTGTGACACGGAGAATAATGAAGAGTATTATTGCAGGGGCCCGGTGGTCTCTTTCATGCAAAGGTACGATGCTCTTTCTCCGGTACATTTTGACCCGATAGAGAAAACGCGAAATTCTCCGCTTACCTTCCGAATGGCCTCCAGGACGGTATCGTAGTCCTGGCCGCGCAGGATTCCCATGGTCGTCAGGAATAGCACGGTATTCCATGCCGCGCCGATAGTCTGATCGATGACGACCTTAATGACGGTGTTGCGGACGTTCAATTGCGGCTTTTTCTTGTCCGTCCTTTTGTCGTCGCTGGCACGGGCATCTCCCTTCTCAGCCTTGGGCTTAGACTTGGCGGCATCGCTGAATCCGGGGAATGCGGACTCGAGGTTCTCCAGCCACAAGAACGTTAGCGGCGAGATGATAACCGCGCACGTCGTAAATTGCAACAGGGTCCGGACATCGAGCTCGAATGGTCTCTATTTTTCATTCATTCATTGAGAAGGCCTAGATCCCGCCGCGGAGGTAGTCCCACTCACCACGACGGAATCCGGGGGAAAGCTGCTTGTCAGCGGTTGCATTATCCGGAGCTGGTTTTCGTTTACTTTTACTGAATGGGGTGAGCTGAAACAAGCTGAAACGAGATCTGGGTGTGATTCATCGCAACCTCCATGGTGTTGGTGCCTTCAACCATCGCCGCTGTAGGTGAACAATAAAAGCGTGCCACAGGGGAAATAAAATCGCCACCACTCATTATATTTGCACTCCCCTTCCACCCCCCCCCCCCTAACACTTTCCTTCGACGAACCCTTTACACTACAGGTACAGGAGCAGTGCAGGCTGCAGCCGCTGCAAACAAAAGAAGATAATATATGAAACTGAAGCATCGAAAGATCGAACTAATGAACGAACAAAAGAACGAATAAAAGCCCTGATAACGGAAGTACGTACCTGATCTCTATACGCCTTAATTCCCTGCGCAAGCACATTCGACCCCGCGTTTATCAGCGCTGCCTGAAAAGTGGCCTTGACGATTGGCGGGGCAGACATGGCTGTCGAGGCTGAGAAAAGAGGAAGACTCAAGAAAAAAAAGCCGTGTCCAAAGATACGGAGTTGTCCGATGCTGATGCCGAAGTGTGTCCTCTGTTGTCCCAACGGACCGCACAGCACTGCGGGGGTTAGGTTAGGCTGGTAGGCGTGTCCAGGCAGAACGAACTGGGATCAACGGAACGTTGTCTTCAACCACCTGCGGCCTAACGCTCTCTGGACTCTGGGCGACGCAAGACCCCTCTGCCTAGTCCTACAACTGTTCGAGTGAGCCCTGCACGCAGTCGTGTCTAAAAATAAAAATCATTGCGAGAACACTGCCCGGCTCGGCTTGCAGGGGTCCCCTCCCGAGCGGGTAACTTCTTACCTGGTATTATTCGATGCAGATGGGCAGGTAGGTATCCTCGGTTGTCGACGTCAAGAATTCGATTAGAGACGAGGCGGACACCTGTCGACAGAGCCGATGAGGGCAGCAGAATTGAGGCGACCTTTTAAATAACATGCGTTGAGCATTGGAGCGCTGTGGTCGCGCCAAGAAGCGGGATGCGGGCACTAAATCGGCGTCTGCCGGCCGGCTCCACTGCGACAAGGATGTGTACACCGTAGGGTCCTGAAGGGCTTGCAATGGTCCAATCTGAAAGTTCAATAGAAAGGGAGATGTCTTCAATCATATTAATTACTAAAAATTCTAGAATACACATAGGAAATAAGAAGAGGAATGATGGATGGATTTGTAGAAGAGGATGGGTTTTGTTCGAAGGGTCCTTTGATGGCCCATCGCACTTCCCATAACGAATACCTTACCCGAAGGGGTAGCTGGAAACGAACCCTGGGCCCTACCCGAAGAACCCCCATACAGATCCATAGCAGGACAATAAAGTATGGAGTGGTTGATATGGAGTCCGATGTGTTGGAAGCCCTCAGGGACCCTCTGGACATCTATCTTGTCCAATACATCTTGGCATCACAGAGGTGGTACGTTGATTCTGCCATCTGCCATTCATGTTCATAAGATGAGATATGCTTGATTAAAAAATTATGTATATATTAAGCAATCTTATTAAATAAACAGGTCTCACGAGGTTAATCTTTTCATAATACCGTGTAAGCGACCCGGGAAGTTTTGTGGTTGTGAAGCAGTTCCGGTTACCACGACTGCAGACCCAGTTATGCTTTTGGTCATAGTTGCTGTGACACAAAGATAACATGAGAGTTGAAAGAAGCTCCTCTTCCACTACGCAATCAAGACAGGTAGGAGTTCAATTAAGTAAATTAGCATGTAGACAAGCATCTCTGGTAAACTTGTAAAAAGAAGAGAGGGGAAAGAAAGAAAATAAAGAAAGAGAAAGAGACACCGTTCAGAGTCAGGTATTTGAAATGATATTCATTCATCACGTCATAATAGGTACCTACTACCTTGGTCCAATACATAGGTATACCGCTATCACCACGCAAGGACATCCTTGCCTTGCGATCCGGCCGCGGAATTCATCGTAAATGACCCCTTGCTGAGGCACTCGAGCTCTTTGCATAGTGCACAAGAGTTTCAGAGTTAGCATTTATATTCTGTTCCGTCCTGAGAAGAAAAGGATCCTGCCTGCTGGATAACAAGCACACGGAATGCAAAGGGACAAGAAAGGCAACTAAGAGATATGGAATTGGGAGAACTAACATGCATCCGCTTGCGCATACTTGCTGCTTGTCGTTGACCGTCTCAGGGCAGGGAACACCTCCGTTCCCATGGTCTTCTCCAGCTTGAGGTGTGTCTTCAGGTGCATAAGAATGTTGTACTGCGCGTCTGGTTATGTATAAAGATCTTCAGGTTAGTAGTCGGTTTGTGGATGATACTTATGGGGAGTCTTCTTTGAGGAAGGCATTAAACATAATGTAAATATATAGGTCGACAGATACTAGGAAGAGTTTGAATCACCTTTGCTATTCTCATCAAGGCTGGAAAAGGTCATATCAATAGTCCTGGATGCATAATGAAGGGAGAAAGATTAGTCCCTACTACTTATTATTAGCTAATGCTGGATCTTGTTCCTCGAGCAGTGCAGTGAACAGAGCTTACCTTGTATATAGATAGAGGTCTTTTGGCTAAATCCTCATATACGTACCCTGACTCCTGGTAATGAGATTTAAAGTCATTCTCTACGTTTTCAATCCTTTCCCGAAGGATTTCCACCAATTTCTCTGACACCAGTTTGGAAGTTGCGTCAATTGTCGGACGGCGGGAGTATAAATCGCACCGGATCAGAGTCCGGCTCTCAGACGAAGGGAAAAAACACAGCGAGTACCATAACCCGGTAGCTGGAATGGTGTGAAGGGAAGCCGTTGGAAACAGGGACAAGCTGGAGGGTCCCCGTTTGGCGCTCTTGTCTGTAAGTAAACTGAAAACAGAGGCGAGCGTGGACCGAGGAATGTGATCCTGCAGAACGTGCATATCGAAAGAATTGTCTGGATTAACGAAGAATATCTATTAGCGACATCAATGAAAGCAACAAAATAGACCGTTTCCTTGGAAAGACATACCTGCCAACTTCCAATTGAAGGCACCTTCTAATGTCCAACCCGCCACCCACGTTGAGTTCAACAACAGACCTTGACGACTCGCGAAGACATCAGTGTATGTAGAATCCACTTCCGGGACCGTTGGATTGGCATCAAGGTTGATAAAAATGAGCCCATGCTGAGTCGTCCGCGTGTGGATCTCGAACAGCCCGTTCTGCGATTTATCGAAACCAGGGACGTTTTGGAAGTGCGGAGCGTTGATAAGTTGGCCACGGGTGTTGTAGCTCCAGCCATGATACCGGCAACCAAGGACAGTGGTAGATCCCGATTCTTTCCTGGTGATTGTATACGCTCTATGGCGACAGACGTTGTGGAACGCTCTTACGATGCCGTCTTTTCCCAAGATCAGGAAGATGGGAAAGCCCGCGAGCTGGAAGGAGTGGTAGTCTCCGGGTTTTGTGAAACGACTGCGGTGGGAGACATAGAGCCATGTCTGTTTTGGCTGGTTTAGCAGGCTACTGTGATATAATTAGGGTTGGGCGTTGTAACATACCTTGCTAAATATTGCTCTTCTCTCGAGATCAAAAATATCTTTCCCGGTCCACCAGTTTCCAGGGAAGTCAGACTCTTTGGAAACGGTAGACTGGATTGTTTTCGCAGCAGCTGAAGGCCGCGCTTCGTCCTTTCCAGAGCCTTTCTTTCTGGACAGTAACTGCGTATCTGAATTTTGTGAAAGAAGAGAAGCTTTATGCAGCAGATATGCAACGGATACCAGCAGCGCCAGTACAGACACTGCCACTGACGGGGACGAAACGGCTAAAGGCAGAAGTTCCTGCATTTTTGACTTAAAAAAGGATTTTTGATCGTCGTCGCACCCTGACTACATGATCTTCCTCGAGGGCTCTTATAAATGAATCTTATTATCGCCGCCAATGCTGATCCATACCACACAAGACTACTTTGAATGAATGTAATTTCGTCGCGGAAGCATCCAGACAACCAAGACCAGCCTGCAACGCGCCGCCTTGGCGTTACATGCCGACCGTGCGAATTCCCACAAGAAACAGGTACTCCGGCCGTCTTTCGGTGAAGATAGAGAGATATTCATTCGATATTCGTCGTGTTGCCTAATTGGGTGCGATGATCCAGCGCGGCTGCATGGTCACCCCGCTTCTAGTGCTGCACTTCACTGTTTCCGCGGACCTATTAAACATCGCCCTTTAGACTAGCATTTACTAAGCGGACGTCACAATTCGATGTGGAAGGCATTATGGAGCTGTAATATGCTTATGGGACGATAATCATCAGATGACCTTCTACGTGGCTTATCTCAATTCAACTGCGATCTCCTCGTGACTGATAACACTATGCAGTCCAAGTCATCACAACCATGTACTGTACCTATGCAGCAGCTTGAACAGTCTCAGGAACAATATTCCCGTCCCTGATATTCGACTTCTGTGTGCTCTTCGCTCGTTTCTCAGCCTCGTATTGCTGGCACACAAGGTCAAAGACCCGTTCCTGGTAGACTAGATGGAGATTTTAGCTGTGTGAACTCATTGTCAAGGTCAGGAGACTGCACATACAGGCTACTCCTGTTTCTTTCTCAGGATTCAAGATGCCCTCATTATAGACACCTTTCTCCAGGTTTTCCTGCGCCTTTTCGCACAGCTCGAAATCTTCGATTGCAACCTTCCGGACGAATTTGAAGTATTCTTCAAACTTCTCTCCAGACTCCACGTGATAGTAGTCAAACTCCATCCTGGTGACACCGGGGTTCTCTGTTGGACAGACTCGGAACGAAGACATTCCTCCACCGTACACATTCAGCGTGCAGTTAGGAAAGAAGTAGAGAAACAGCCCGTCGTCGGGTTTCTTAGGGTCGGCCACGTGCTGCGAGAAATTCTTATGGTTGTAGACAGTGTAGAACGTTGGTGGATAATATACGGAGAAGGACGGATGCGTAAACTGGCAGTGTAAGCATTCTTGGTATCCATCAACCCTTGGCCACATTGTTAGTATACCATCTAATAGATGTCAGTGTGGAGACGAGACTTTACATTGTCTTCCAGTTGAAGTTCCCATGGTACTTGATGCTGCGACGATATGGACGCTTGGTAAAGTCCACCTTTGCAAGGAGTTCCTCCAAATAGGGGAAGAATTCATGGAAGCTGGGCGCTTCATCTGACAGAGTTGTGAAGACGAGACCTGTGGGAGTTATATGGCTTCGTAGCTCGGCTCCCTGGAAGCATTGTTAGAATTCCGCTCTTTCCAGTATTTGTAAATAAATGACAAGGAGATAACATACATCGCTCGTAGAGGTGACCTTGATATCTCCTGGGCCAGGGAAAGCAGAGCCTGCCGATGTTCTGAAGGCGCAGATCTGCTTCTGAGCAATCTCATACTCGACTTTCTCACCAACGTTCATGAAGCGAGTGACGGGACCAAGCAAGTACCAGGACTATCGTGGCTCATCAGATAACCGTAAAGGAGAAGCAGTGATAGGAGGCCATACTTTCATAAAGACACCCCGCCGCTCAAGTTGGTAGAGCGGAAGGCTACGGTACCAGGACGCTGGCAAAGTCCGTGCTAATTCTGACATTCTGGTGTACTCGGGGCGGTTTCAAACCGAATTTTTTTTGTCTCCTTCTCTCGCGGAAGATTATTATTTTTGATTGCGGTTGGGGAAAAAACCATAGGATTCTTCTGTTGTTGACATTCTCTCTACACTATGTTCATGGTTTTGAAAGCGGTCATCCCCGCGCAGCTCCGTTCCTCCTTATTGGTCCAGCATATTGCTTCCTGAAGAGGTTATCTGATCCCGTCGAGAACGTAGAAACGAAAGCAAATGCAGACAAATGGTCTAGTTAGTTCCAATTTGACATATCGCATATGGCTTGGTACCTAAGTTGATAGGCGACTTGTGGAAAAGGTGATGCTGCATGTGTAGCCTTGGAGAGAGCCCGGAGGTACCCACATAGGTATGATTTTCGTCAATGGCAGGTCGCCTATCTGTTACTCCCACATAGAGCAGAACACGTCACCTCAAACTCAATCAGTGATACATGTTTACTGATGCGCGGTTCAAGATATCAGGTGATAGTGCTGTATGTGAACAAGGCCTTGAATAATATTATTATCTAAATGAAAGCATTGGCATAGTGGTGCATGGGTCGTGGAACACAAGAGCGATATATGGCACTATTTAAGGACAAAGTCTGGGTGTATTATGCCTCATTTCTTTCTCCTCATACTTGTTGGCGAATTAACGCAGACTGCATAACATAAGAATAGAGAGCCGTTGCAGTTTGTGGCATGATGTACGGGAATAGACGTTCCAAAAATAATATCAGACTCCATCTTTTATCTTGGAACTAGTCTCATTCATAAAGTCAATGGCCTTCCAGGGGCTGTTTAGAACATTCTTCGAATATTCAGTTTCTGGCACAAACGGTCTCAAGCATTAAAGCAGTATCTCCCTGAGTGGCATTTTCTTAGGCTACTATTTTCTTTTGTGTGTTTGGCAATGGCACACATTTCTGTCATTTTCAAACTAGGTGCAAAGACAGCCCCAGTCTAGCTTGCAATGTACTATATTTTATAACAGCCATCTTTAACAGGATTATCAAGACAGCCTGGATAATATCCATGAGGCTAACACCTTAATAATTTCATTTTGTTGTGCTCTATGATGACACTAGGGAATGAATAGGATACATATGAGAAAATAGAGGAGAGCAAATTTTGACTCTGAGGAATGATGACTTTACCGCCGAGGATGTCGATCAAAGGCAATTTCGTCCTTGACCAGGAAAAGTGATATTTTCAAATTAACCATTCCCCGTCGATCATTCTCAAAGACAAATATTGGTAATACATGCCCAAACAGGGGTAGCCATACAGTGCCCGGGCACGTTCATGCAAGCCTGAGCATACCCACCGTTATCCCAGGGCTGGCATTTGTAGATTGAGCCACTATCACTGTACACCCAAAGGCTCTTGTCGCGCAGAGTGTAAAATTCTGATGTCTGACCGCAAAACGACGCTTCGGCGCGGGATTCAATGAAATTTTCAAGGTATGAGCCACGAATGTGCACATAATCATTGCAGACAAATTTGCCGTGTGGAACTACCACATTGTAGTACCAGTCGAGATCGACATCATTACTGCAGGAGAACTTCCAAATTGTAAATCCGGTTTCAGTGGGCTCGGATCCAGTTGAAGTGGTTGTGGTCTTGGAGGCGGTTGTCGAGGTCGTCTTTGTGGGCTGAATCGTAGTTATAGTCATCGGAGGATCGACCGCGCAGATCAAAAACGTCGACTTCGCGGCATTGGTCTTGGTTGACAAGACGGCTCCCCAACCGCCGTTGCAAGTGCAGAAGGTTGTCGTACTGCTTCCTTCATCCGTTCTGTTTTGGAAGAAAAGATTCCAAGTGAGTTTGGCGATCCACCCCTTAATCTGGCAATGACAGGTAGGTAGGTATATACTTACGAATGCATGCCACATGACGTGACAGAGATAGCCGAGGTCGTAGTCGCTGTAGTATGTGTTCGAGTTGCGGTAGGCCCTGGCCCGGATATGGTAAGTATTGTGCCACTCATCATGACCGGATCCATGGCAGTAAGATACGGATTGATGAACGAGGCAAATGAATAGGCTTCGGCAGTCAGCTCATTAGCAGGCTCGCCCTGCCAGTCCGCATTCTGTACAAACACCGTGCCAAGCTGAATACCAGCGAAAATAGTAGGTTCGCATCCAACGACCACAGGATCACATATAGTGGCACAGTGAGTGTCACCGGCATCAGTACATGCTGTATCGCAGGCGGTTGTAGTGGTTGACGGTGTCGTACAGGATGACGTGCTGGTTGTCGAAGAGGTTGGATCTTCGGGTAGACCACCACCTCCTCCAGGTTGACGGCAGTTTCCTATAGTTCCAATGTCAAAAGATCTGGTTGATGTCTCTTCATCTGAAGAGGTTTACCGTCTCCACACCCTGGACCGCACCCTTCCAAACCGCAACCACCGCCGCAAAAGCCCAGTCCACAACCTCCATCACATCCTAAGAATCCACATCCTCCCCCACATCCAAACAGACTGCAATCATGAGTCCCACAGTCCGATAGCAGTTTTCCTGCACTGCAGCCGCCACTAGATGGAGGACGCCCGTGTTTGTAGACAACAGGAGGGACCTTCGTTTTTGTGGGCTGGATCGATGTAACCGTGGGCTGGGGCTGGATCGTAATAGGATAAGAGTAGGTAAAGAAAACTGGAATTAGAGTCGAAGAGGTTGATGTAGTGATAGTGGATGTGGCAGCCACGGCAACACCTGCGCACGGTCAGTCAGGGAGCTTCCAGGGTGGTAAGGAAAAGGCTTCTCACAATAATACTCGTTGGCCCAAAGCCCCGAACAGTCGGATTTAACAGCTGGGTTCCAAGCCTGACAAAATGATCAGTTCAATTTCCAATCTGTGGAGAAAAACTAAGACACCTCGTCATACTCACTACAAACTGCTCCAGAGTGATACCGTGAGCGATCGCGATACCGTAGCAAGTATCTCCAGAGACGGCCATATAAAAGCTGATACAATTGGATGCTATGCCAGTTTGCACAGCAGCCGGGGTGGAGACAGATGTACTTGAAGTGATAGTAGCAGAGGTAGAACTGCTGGTCATGGTGTGATTCAGAGGAAACGGTGTCTCGGTACCAGGTAGAGTGAGAACAATCGGGGGAGGCGCAATGCTTTGCATAGGACTAAAGATTGCTGATTCAACAGTCATGCTAGCAACCGTTACTGCCCAGAAAGGAATCTCAGTAATGACAAACGGAGGCACATGAATCGTCGTTGTCTTGGTATAAATCGATCCTTCAGAGCTCGATAAAAGGGATGTGGTATATTCTGGCCAGGTAATTGTCGCCGGGGTCTCCAGGGGGAATGGCGGCAGAACAAGAGTGCAGGGTAGATTGCACGCAACAGCAGGAGTTGCGTTCTTCCAGAGGTCCGGTCCGATGTAGACATCGCTCTCTTCACCATTGGAACCATCGTCCCCGGGGAAGGGATCGGTGCTGCCAGTCAAACCATCTTTGGGGGAGGAGGGAAGTCAGTTTCCAATTTCTTTTGTACACGTAGTAGATCCGTCTGAAGGGACAAATAGTGGGAATTAGACTTACTCGTGGCAGTGCCATCACTATCCATGCTCACAGCCCATACCATCGTGCTGTGGAAATAAAAAGGATCAGCTTACAGAAATCCAAATAGACAAATGTGGTGCCCACTCACCCGCCAATACAGTGTCGATTTGCATAGTCCAACTTAACCTCGAAGGATTTCCAGTCATCATAGCTAACCCACTGATCCCCATCAAAGGTGACTATTTGCACAGCCGCTTCTTCATCGAAAATCTTTTTCGCGCCCCGGCTTGAATCTTTCAGAATGGCCTCAATCTCACTGAAAGATAAGATGCCCGCAGTCTTGGTGCAAGGTCCTTCTTTGCCTGGAAATTAACCGTATGAGACAGTCTTGATCTTATCAAAAGGGGTCAGTGATGTGTGCCTTACCTGCTGCGGAGAAGGGGCATCCCGATGATGCGCATGTGGGATCCTTGAGAGTAAAGCCTGAGATGTCCGACGTTAGTATTCTAAGGACTAGTTTTTGTGTCAACAAAGGGAGTAGTTAGAAATAGGAAAGATGTTCAAGATTCTGAAGATAACATTTTCACCTACTTCGTCCATAAAATCCCAATCCCATGACCACCTTAGCTGGATCGATGTCGTTCCGCCACAAGAGATCCATGGCCCCCACAATTTCCGTCAGGTTGGTATGAGAATTCACAATAGAGCCAATCCATGGGTTATTGGCATCCCATGTTCCATCTTCTTTGATTAGAGCACTCTCGACTTCTCATGGAGGATCCAGATCACGTACGGAGATCATAGGTCATCATATTGAACTAGATTATTCAGATCAGAACAACTCGTAATTCATCCAATGAGCAGTAGGATCCTTCTTACCCAATCAACGCTTTTGGCCAAGTTGACGATATCAAAATGCCTCAAGTACCAGTAGCTGCTGGGCAGCGTAATAGTAAGGCCATAACTTCTCTTCGAACTGTTGAGTGCTGCCCGGAGATTCTGCAGAAATTTGACAAAATTATTGAAATCTGCTTCGCTGCCTCCACGTTCCGAAGCTACTGGGTATTCCCTACGTCGAAGAAAAGTCAGGACCAGTAAATATAGAAAACGAATGAGTCAGATATCCCAGTGCGTAACTAATCTACTAACTCACCAGTCCAAATCAACTCCATCAAACCCGTAGGTTTCCAAGAAGGATAGTAGGGACTGAAAGAATGTGTCCTGCCTGGAGGTGGATGCAGCAAGTTGGGAAAATGTATTGGCAGTGGCTCCGGGGTCATTGAAATCCCATCCGCCAATAGAAATCCAGACCTCCAAGCCCGGCTTACGCTTTTTCAATGCAACCGCACGTTGATATAAGTCTTGTTGGTTGCTAGCCATAGGAGTGATGGTAAACAACTTCGGATCAATGTAAAGGAAAGCGAAGTTGATATGGGTATAGCCGCCTATGGGAATCTCCTCGGGTTCCATGGTGTTACAATTCCGACCTAGATTCCAGCCTTCATAGTAACCAATGGTCCGTTTTGTGGCAGAAGAGCCGGTACAGACAGGTTCAGCAACTGTGACATCTCCGCAAAAATCCTTTGTGATGCCACAGAAACCGAAGGGACTGCAGCAGACTTTTAACAGGCACATTTCTGCTTGTGCGTAGTCCGAACCTGTGAATTAACTGTGAGAAATCTGATGGGACATCAAGAAATAATCTTGATCATGAAAAGACTTACCCCAGACCTCTCCCCAGCCTGGATACACGCCTGGATCACATTCCGACTTCTGTGCACAGGTCCCATTTGCACTTGCCTCTGGCACACATTTCTCGGCGGCACAATATGATGGCCCGTAGCCGCAGATCCTTAAGGATTTTGAACAACATCCCAATTGGCAGGGCTTGTGCTCGTCGCAAGTGACATCACAGGACCCAAATAACAGGATGAAGATGTAAAGAACAGCTAAGGCAAAGAACAACCTTCGCATCTTGATCAAAAGAGATCACCTTCAGTTGTTGATATCGAATGGGCAATGGAAGGGTTTCACTCTTGAAGGGATTGAGGGTGAGAAGGATGTTTTAAATACTAAAATTTTCCTCGATCAGAAATGTGGGAGCACGCCGTCTCTCAAGGGGATATTCACGTCCATGGCACCCCCTGGTATATGCTCCTTTCCAGGAGACATCCGTCCTGTTCATGGACTATTCGAATTCACGACACCCTCCAGTATACTCGCCCGTGTGCCTTACCCCTCCCCCCCAACCCAGGACACACTCTCCCTGAAACTATCCTTCGTTATCAAATTTTCTAGTTTCTCAATACTGTTTTAGGATCAGAGGGACTCCGATCTCATTTCCAGACAGCCACAATTCTTATATCGCAATTTATCATCCATTTTTTGCTTGCTTCAGTATGAAAATATTCAGCTTTCAGTGTCAAATCGGCCTCCTCCTTCTAACACTTGCATTCATCCTTTATCCTACAGGCTTCTGTGTGGATGTGGATGTCTACACCCAATTTCGTGTTGAGCTAAGTTCTGGCCCTGTTACTCGACAGGGAAATAGTGGCGGTTCATGCCATGGAATAGATGCAGACCTGAACGCCATCTACAGGGAAGCGATCGATATGGCTCAAGTGGCTCTCGATTCCATCAATAATTACGTTGAGGATTCGACCGTCAGAGCAACGCTAAAGACATTCTTTGGCATCAAAGAAGACGAATTCACCACTCTTGTCGACACAAGATATTTACTTCTTTTCAATTTTGTTGAAGGTACTGTACATCATTTTTCAAGGATGATATAGAAAAAAAATATTAAGCATGTCATTCACAGAAACATACAAAAAGATTGTCGCATTTTCAACGACAACACACAACGGGCTTGAGCCGTCGTTGTTTTGTTCCGAGAGCTGGCGTTGGAGGACTGAGTGGGAGTACGACAGGACAACTGGGAAGCGGACTGGCCGACGCCTCCGGGATATACCAGGTAATCGCTCCTTGAGCCAAGATGAATACAAGAAGAGATCAGAAGAATAACATAATATCACATTCCAGGTTTGGAACCTTTCAATTACTGGGCCCCACGCTTCAAAGACTATGTTGGTGGCAGCGAAGCCTTATGTGAAGGGAAAACCATGGCCTTCACGACCCTTAGGAGAAAAAGCATCACATTTTGTCCCTTTACTTTCGAGGCGGGAGGACGCAGGGACATACTTGGCCCCTGGAGAAGCGGGGAGAAGTTTATCCCGGAAGGAGTCCCTTTGTTTTTCTACGCATCTACATCAGGCAATTTCTTGCATGAGCTATCCCATTTGGTTACCGATGGCCGTATGCCTCTACATTCCATTAGTTATAATTCACCTGCTTGTTCAATGCCACTGATCCATATAGCAGGAGTGAATGATCAGAAATACGGAGATCAGCCGGCATATGGGCCCGTACTTTCGGCGTGGCTAGCAGCTTTGGACCCGACGAGGGCAGTAGTAAATGCAGACAGTTACACGTGGTTCGCAATTGCTATGTATCTCCCCCAATATGACTGGTCAAGGGCTATGAGCGCGAAGAGGGCAGCAGGCCAAGATCTTTATATCAAGGGCAACGACGGATTGAAGAGCAGAACATTTCACATATGGAATTTGACTTATCCGATGGCAGAAGATGAAGGAGAGGATGACATGTCCTAAGCAGAACTCTTGCGCCAATTTTCTGCAAAGAACTCTGCTGAAATGTTGGTCAAATGAGCCCTGGGACGGAAAGCAGGAATTGATAAAGTGGGATTTCAGGTGTCAGGGGCCTCCCAGACTACGATTTACCACGAAGGTCAATTAATGATAAGAAGTTTTACAATTCACAAGGTCCAGGTGTGCTCAATCTCCTCAAAAACGCCCATGTTTCGTTTCAATCCCCAACATCCCACATTCCTCCAAGTCATCCAGAGAAATTTCTATAGCTATCCGCAGCTCTCGGCCATTCTTAGTTTTCTTGTACCACCTCTGAGTCTCTTTATAGAGCTTTTCCGCCTCCTCGCTCTCCCACAAGAAGAAATATACGAGCCTTTTCGCAATTTGCCCTTCATATTGGATCTCCCCTTCGAGCCATCCATGGTTAGTTTGTACGAAGACCATCCATAGGGCCTAGACTCTGGTCTTCGAAACCAGACATGTGACCTATTTTCGGCCCACATAAATCTTCTAGTCTGGACTTTGCTTGTTCGGATAGATCATATGGGAAATAGACGGTCCAAATCTCATAGATATCGTTTGGATGTGCGAATATGCGTGGCTTGATAACATGTTCGTAGCTAACGCCCAGTTTGTAGATAAGGTGGACATCTGGAGTATCGCCCCTTGTCGTATGCAGAAGCCTCTCCCAGAAGATCTTGAAATCCTCTGATTGCCGAGACTGCTCTCTGGAAATAGCAGGCCACAACTCTACAAGGTTACATATCTTCATAGAAGCCGGTACCCACTAACCAATAATAATCCATAATCTCTCAGGAGGCTCAACCGGTCGACTTGTGAAAATGCCTTTACACCCGGATTGGCCACGTAGAGCTGCTAATGCAGCCTTCCATCCCGAGTTTGCGAGTCCGTCTGTATATTCCAGGTCAAACCACTCGAGAAGGCGACGGCGTTCATTCTCAGCAGGCCGCTCAGTAGTCATCTCCCCTTTCTCAGTCAACTTGGTATCCTTTGCGCCTTCAGAGTCCAATTTTATCGCAGCTTGTGAGCTTGAGCTGGCTTTACTTTTTGGGCGCATCACGACTGTTGAGCGCGAGCTCCGTGAGCGCTTCCCGACTAAGTTTTTAGGGTTTGAGCGCTTTGCGGCAGTTGAGCTTCTCGTAATTCTTGCCATGCAGGGATCCCTACAAAGCGATCTTCAAGCATTAGGAGATATTTTATCTGCGCGAATGAAGATCTTGTGAGATCTAAAATGTTGTAAGTTGCTGAGTTATTTGGGAGTAATGTTGATGCAAGAGGTATTCCATACTACGTTCCGTGCCTGAGGTGTCTAGACGGCCAGAACTTTACTAGTACTCCGTAGTAGCAGGGCAGCATCTGCAGATTCCTCTTAGCGACGTCCTACAGACTCCATAAATAAAAAGGTAATAGGTCTCTAAGTGACGAGCGAGAGACCGGATCCCAACAGCGACGCCACTGCATTATTTCGCTGTTGCCTGATCTTCGTGTCATCGTCCGCATGTTGTCGACTTCAGCTTTCTAGACCAAGCTGGTAGGAGGGACTGCACAAGGGAAAATGAAGATGTTTGTACAGAGGACTCCAGTCGCTGGTGTGTTGAGAGCGTCAAGGCAATGAATTAAATGCTCTATCAGCGATGGAATGCTGCTCTGTGAAGTAAAGATCTGAACAAAGTATCACAGGATCTCGCGGCGTGGGCTGGTCACCCCGGGCCCACGATTACATACAGCGTGACGTCCGCGCCGTCGATCCCCGACGGAGCCTGGCGCCTGACCGTCCGCCTTGCATCCTGCTTGAACCAGAGCGCCTCATACCTCCAGACCTCATCACTTTTTTGCCGGGTTCAGATACAGGCTTTCGGGAGATGACCTGCGTATACTGAAGAAAACATTTATCCAGTTTCTCCAGAGAACTGCCGCCATGGCAGACTCCGGAATCAGGCTGACCCCGCCGCCCTCGCCGCCGTCTCCATCAGCTTCATTCTACGACGTGAGCGACGATGAGGAGAACGAGTACAATACTATTGCACATTCGCGGTCGGGAAGAGGAGTGAAGCTTCTCTTCTCGAAGAGCAAGGTGTGTCCGTTCGATTATTCGCCCGTCATCTCTTCCGCAGTCGTCTTCCGCAACGGCATACTGACACGCGAGTACCTGAACCGCGCTGCAGGTCTATGTCCATCCCACGCCTTCATCGAAGGACAATATCCCTGGGTTCATTGCCCTGATTCAGCAGAAGCCCGTTCCCGACGCGAATCGCTCCACGTCATCCGTTAACTCGCGGAACATCGATACTTCGTCCTATCTCCTTGCCTGGGTGCCAGAGTCATCCCTTGGCGACGCCTACAGCACCTATGTCAAAGTCGACCTCGCCGACAGTTCGTCTCCCCCTCGCCAGACATACCTCGTTCCGCCCCTTCCAACAACCACAACTTGCAAGGACCCGATCGGTCTCTACGCGTTTGCGATACCACTTCGGGACATATACTCGTTGATTGTGCGACCACCAAGTCTTGGATGGTGGTTTGGCAGTCTCGTGATCAATACAAGGGCGGGAGACAGCTTTCCAGCGCTGTTTTTCCATGACAGCGAGTGCGAGTCGACAATACTGCAGAAGAAGAAGAGGGCAAAAGAAAACTTCGACCCATTCGGCGAGGATGGGAGCATGTTCTGGGGCGGTGACGAGGTGTTGAGATGGCTCAGAAAATATGTGGAAGTACAGCGCTCCGCGGTGGACCCCAGCGTATATCTTATCGATCCCTCCGAAGAAGACAAAGAGTCGTTCGGTAAGCCATTACCTGGGTCTCCGAAGGGCCAGGCCCAGATTCAGGCCGCGGGCCCAGTCCGACCAAAGGGAAACACCCAACGAGATGCCGGGATGGATCCCTTGACCAGGACGCTGAAGGAGGCCCGATGGAAAGTGCTCGAGTCGCTCAGTAGGATAACGACCTTCACGCGTCGGACGGCAAGTGAGCTTGCAGAAAATCCACGAATCCCTCCACAGGTCCGTCGATTGATGAAGAATCCGGAGATCCAGACGCTGCAGGAGGAATTCGACAGCGCCAGGATATACCTGGCGCGGTGGGCTATGAGCATCGCAGAGCAGAGTGAGCGAGAGCGGAACCAGCGGATATGGACCGCACGAGATATCCAGGAGATGGAGGACAGCTCGGTGGGCGAGTTTGAAATTTTGAACCTCGAAACGGCAACCATGTCGATACAGGATCGACGGAAGACAGTTACTCTCAAGGAGTGGAGGGGGTGGTTTGACTCGAGTGGAAGGTTGCAAGTGACCGTTGACGAGGTTAAAGAGCGCATATTCCACGGCGGACTTGACCCGAACGACGGTGTCAGGAAAGAAGCCTGGCTATTCCTCCTAGGTGTCTACGACTGGGATAGCAGCGAAGATGAGCGGAGAGCGATTATGAACTCGAAACGTGATGAGTTTGTACGATTAAAGGGCAGCTGGTGGGAGAGGATGGTGGAGGGAAGCTCGTCAAGTGAAGAATATGAGTGGTGGAAAGAGCAGAAGGTTCGAATAGGTATGCTCTTTTGGCTCCAATTTCTCTTTGGAGGCTTCGATATGCTGATCAGACATGTCACCTGAGCAGAGAAAGACGTCCATCGCACAGACCGTAACATTCCCCTCTTTGCAGGGGAAGACATTCCCCATCCAGACCCAGAGTCTCCTTTTGCAGACTCTGGGACGAACGTGCACCTAGAGCAGATGAAGGATATGCTTCTAACATACAACGAATACAACCCTGATCTTGGCTACGTCCAAGGCATGAGTGACCTGCTGTCCCCAATCTACGCAGTTATGCAGGACGACGCTGTTGCTTTTTGGGGATTTGTGGGGTTCATGGACAGAATGGTAAGGAAATTGTCTAGAATATGGTCATATTGTGCTAATAACTTCCAAATAGGAACGAAACTTCCTCCGAGACCAGTCTGGTATGCGTGCGCAGCTTCTCACCCTCGACCATCTCGTCCAGCTCATGGACCCTCAGTTGTACCTTCACCTCCAATCCGCTGACAGCACCAACTTCTTCTTTTTCTTCCGGATGCTGCTTATCTGGTACAAGCGGGAGTTCGAATGGGTCGATATCTTGCGCCTGTGGGAGACGCTATGGACCGATTATCTGTCCAGTAGCTTCCACCTGTTTATTGCCTTGGCGATCCTGGAGAAGCATAGAGATGTTATCATGGACCATCTCAAGCACTTTGACGAGATTCTGAAGTATAGTAAGTTATTCCCGTCTCCGGAATTTTAATTTCGCATTACAGCCGCTGAGAGTTTGTGTTTGTGCTTCTAGTTAACGAGCTCTCCAACACAATCGAGCTCATCCCGATTCTCACGCGCGCAGAGTCTCTATTCCACCGCTTCGAACGGAAAGTCCAAGCCATAGACAAGAAAAACAACTTCCCCACGCCCTCAGTGCGCCAACGAAGACCCGGTTCCGATGCGTCCGCTGTCGATGTCGACAAGGGCAAGTCGCCCCAACGCGCAGCCGGAGCTGAAGCTGGAACTGCAGCTCGTAGCAGCGGCAGCAGCATCGGTCAGGCCGTCGCGCAGGGAATCGGCGCGGAGAAAGAGGAAGAGAAAGAGACGGTCATCTCTGCCGAACTGAGGCAGCTTCTCAGCAGGGAAGTCATCACTCGGGATAAGAAGGACGTCAGGCGGCGTGGTGGCGTGAGCAGGTGAAGGTGCTCAATTGGTACTAGAGGTGCCCAGTCTTTTTTCATGACCAGTTTTCATCAGCTCGTGTATGCTCTTTCTTGCAATGACACTCTTGGATTCCCAGAATATTCTGCTCTTTCTTGTTCTTTGTTTTACGGGCTCAATTGTATTTCGGAGTTGGATTAATGAATGGGCTTTGGGGATCATGCGGATGTTTCGCTTGTGATATATATCGGCCTGTCTTACACCTTCTGTCCCCAGCATGCATGGTGATGTTTTCAGGGTCAATTATGTTATGTTGATGTATGTCACCTAGTGGGCACCTACATACCTACCTAACTTACCTAGCCTAAGTACAGTACCAACTGGCTTTATATAATGAATTCAAGTCACCAATCTGCCCTGGAATGGTCAAGGTACATGTGATGTGATGTGCACTTATTGTTCGTCTTATCTATTGACGACTAGTGCAGAAATAAGAATGGATGGATGGGTCAATCGAGTCCATATTCTTTAGGGAAAGAAATAGTAGAAAAAGGGTATCACATACTGTTAAATTTTTCTCCATTGACATGTCAAACTCAACTCAGCTCAACAGGTAAACATGTAGAACATAGAACATGACCTTGTGCTGTATATTCTGTACTGTATGTACATGCACAATACATACATACAGGGTATGTAAGGTACACAAGTCCATCCCATCCACCGGCATCCATTTATTTATCCTGTTCGTTTATAATTATTTGTCAAACAATTAGCTGTCTCAGCCGCCTTCTGTTAACCTTGGAGTCCTACTCCGACAGTTGAAGGATTATTCTTAATGTGAGAAGATGGTAGAGTCAAGAAGTAGAACTTATATTGAGACCAGCTGATAACCGTAAGGTTGGTTTGGAGAATAAGACACGGTAGATGAAATACAGGATATGACTGCCTTCTTTATAGTTCCTCATTCCTAGCCCTCCTTTGTCCCAGATGTTCCAAAGGACGATAACTCCATCCTTTGCTTCGTCCTGTTTTTGTCCCTGATGCCAATGAGACGATATCCCTATCTCTGCATCCGTCCAGTTGTGGTCTCTTTATCTTCATGTGACTTGTGCAATTCTTTGACCGTCTGCATGCCCAGTTGTACAACCTTCAATTCCTTCGTGAAGTCCTTTCATTGGGTCTCGTGCCACTTGCACCTTTCAGGGGTTCGCTCATCTTCTGACATTATTATTATAAATACTTGTCATTATCTGAGTCTTGACTCAACTGACAACAAACAGACAGACAGACATAAGTTTGATGCTGACTCTCTTCCTATCTAGTGTAACATCCTAATGTCCTAAATACCTTAAAACCTCAACACAGGCAGAGACTGGGCCAGTCAACCAGCCAAGCAGGCAGGCAGTTAGTTTGGTTTAGTTACCGATCAAAATCAGATCAGATCAGATCAGATCAGACCCAGGTGGATGGATATACATATATATATAAAAAGAGGAAATGATGAATCACAACTAGTTGGGAAAGAAGACGCTCGCATGTATATCCATCCATACATGCATGTAGTCTTTTTTGTTTAACCCATTGTCTACATTATGCAAGCAGCAGACTTGCAGAAGACACAAACTTGTTGGGTATATCTAACTACCTACTCTACCTAATCTACACTACCTAACCTATCCTATCCTACCCTAAAAATAACCTATCTACAGTACAAACTTGAACTCCGTACCCAGAACCTATAATAATATGATCCGCAGAGCCAGCAAAAAACCTGCCTCGCTCAGGGTCCGGGTCTAAACCTAACACCTAACTACCTAAACTACTCCAAGTCCGAAGGGTCAAGCCACAAACCTGTGCATGGCGTGATGGCGTGTATGATGAACGGAAGGAACAAAAAATAAAAAAATGAAAATGAAGAAAATAAAAGTACATACAACTTTTTGGGCATTGCATTGGCGTTGGCATTAGCATTGCAAACCTTGCGTTAAAAAGTTGTAGGTGAAAAAAGGGAGAAGAGAGGAAGAGGGGGAAAAGATGAAAAGAAACGACAGGAAAAAAAGTTCCAGTCCGGTAAAGTCAAAATCCAGTCCATCGCCAGCCATGTAATGCAACCTTCCAATAATCGATGGATACTAAAATTAACCACGGCCTGTTGCTCCGCGCCAATGATCCCAGGTTCCGTTGACCCCCAGTAAGATTTTAAAATCCGCACGAACAGCAACAAAAAGAAAGGAATGGAAAAGAAGGCAGAAGAAAGCAGGAACGCCAAGCAAACAACCCAACTAGCGTGTGGTATCTCAGTAACGTATGGCACCTTATGCACCGTGTCGCCGTCGAACCCGACCCAAAACCGACCGACTCCGGGATATCGCAATCAACGCCGTCTTTTGCAAAGAAAAAAGAGAGGATAAGAGTGAATAATCATCAAAAGGAACGTGAAAAAAGAAGAGGAGGATGAGAAGAAAGAAGAATCGTACGCCTCGGGAGTCCACCGGGTTTGTGTGCGAATCATGCGTTGTCATCTCTTGTTCAAGCCGCGCAGCAAGACGCGCTTGTTCAGGCCGGCCGTACCAATGTCGCTGACGCTTCTGGGTTTCGGTTCACCAATGGCTCTGCCTCCGCCGTGTTCCCGGCCGGCACCACTCATCTTGGCCTGCTGTTGTCTCCTTGCCAGCCCGAGGACATCCTCCACCCATGCCTCGCTCTCCGGGCTCATCGAGACACGTCTAGAGCGGGGCTTTGGACCGGCGAGACCGAGGGGCGTCGAGTATGTTGAAGAGTACGGACTGTCCCCGAAGGAGTTGTTTGACGAGACGGACAGGCGACGGCCCAACGACGCAGCGGAACGCGGTGAACGCGGTGAACGCGATGACGGAGACTCCGCCGACAGATCTGCGGGATCTGGAGTCTGTGCCGTCCGCCGAATTTTTTGAAGCCCAAGCGAAGAGGACGGCCGCCTGCCGACCACGGAAGCAGGGCGAGAGAATGGCGTGGGCGTCGGCATCAGCGTACCCGGTGAGGAGAGGGCGGAAGAACCGTGAGGCGGGAGTTCCTGTACCTCGACCGGCCCCTCTGGCAATCCTCGACGGCCATGGTGCAGGACGTATTCCCTCAGGTATTCTCCGAGATCAGCCCATCCGCCCCCGACTCGCACCATCACTCGCTCTCCATCTGCACCGACGGAGCGAATGAAAAGCTTCACAGGCGCCGACTTTCCATTACGATGGAGGTGGTAGAGGCGCCCGGAGCTCTCATCAGGCGTGTTCAAATGAGAGTGTCTCGTGCGAGGGAAGGCAGGGGTGAGAGTCAAGGATGGCGTCGGCGTGCTGGCACGAGAGGGAGTCACATGGGGGGACCTCTCGTTCTTGAGGGGAGATATCGAAGAGGTCACTGGACGCTGATCGGAATCAGAGACAGGCGCTGGTCCCAGACGAATACGAGCGGGAATCGTCGTCAGAATAGAACTTATTTTCTCGTCGAGCTGCTCGTCCGCCGACTTCGATGAGCTCGTGGGACGGACATTTTCAGGTTTGAGGGAAGAAGGCTTGGACTCATTTCGCTCCGCCATGCTGTCTTGCGCGGCAGTTTCGCCATCCTGCTGCTTCCACTCCAAGCTATTAATGCTAGGAGATGCGGGCAGCCGTTTGCTCGACCGCGTAGCAATGGGAGGGACATCAGACGCGCTTGGGCTGGCAGTCACATTGATCGAAGGCTGTGACTTGGATCCCTTCAACGGAGCTGGTTGCGAAGATGGCTTGTCTTTGTCGCTTCCGTCTTGGGTTGCCGTTTTCACGAAATGAAGACCCGAGCGCTGATGTACTGACTGTCGCCTGACGCTTGGAGGAGAGTAGGAGCTCGCATTGCTTCTCAAAGGGCTGCTCCGGGACTACGGAGACTGTTAGCTAACAATCGCATTCAGGAAGAATTGGGGGGGGGGGGGGGGGGGGGGAAGGGTTCAGCTACGCACATCACTATTCAGCACCACTTCAATCGATTCGATGGAGTCCCTTCTGAGTGTTGGAATATCCTCTGGCAAGAAATGAACGTCCCCGGGATCTAACCCTTCATTGATAAACCGTTGCAACGGCAGACTTGCCGCTCTGCTGTGCTTGAAGACAGCGGCAGCGGAGCCATTCTGACTCTCCAGGCGAAGCAGACGGTCTTGCCGCAAGGTGTGGTCGCTATTCGTGCGGGCACGGCCGGACGGTGGATAATCGGTTTGTAACGGGGTTGTAGGATCAACGACGAGTGGACTTCCCTGAGGCGTGGCACCGTAGTCATCCCGTATTCCAGGGGTGGATAGCGGAGAAGAATAATCAGTAACGAGAGAACCTGCGGTGGAGATGTTGGATGACTGAGGATGAGACTCCCTGCTATCGGGTTTGAGATCAGAGGGGGGTTGGGGCCTAGATTTAGGAGCCTCTATTGGGCTTTCGGGACCCTGCTCAGGAGAGTGCCCTTCGCCCATAACAATGATCTGGGCATAATCTGGGCGCACACTGACTGCTTCAACGTGGCCTTGATCGACGTCATTTAATGGACCCGGAGTAGATTCCGGCGGCTGAGAAGCATCTGGAGGAGTATCGAGAGTAGAAGGTTTGGACGTCGAGTCGATCGACTTATCCGGGTGCGCTGAATTATCGTTATCGTGAGTTAGGGGAGGCGAAAGCAGTTCTGATGGGGTCACAACCGCCGCATCCCTTTCATGCTCGGTGGATTCATCCGCGGGAACGTCCTTCCCTTTCTGAGAATCACCGGTAGACAATCCAGGCCGTTCAGAGCATTCAGGGAAAGCGGATCCCGCGTCTTCGGTTGTCGAGACATCTTTTGAAGGAAGAGGCTCAGACCTGGTGACCTCAGGGCTGACCGGTGGCTCTTTTGGTGTCGAGGAAATGTCCACCTGGCTTTCTCCTGCGTGGGTGGTCGTTGAAGACGGGGTGTCGATCTCGCGAACTTCGTCCCTGGACTCTTCGCCGGAGTCGACGGAGGACTTGTCTTCCAGCTTTCCCGATTCAGTCACGGACACACTGCTCTCAGATCCGTTGTCCACTGCGGGATCCGATGATGCCTGATCAGCTGGGACCACCACGATTGGCAAGGAGACGTCCACGTCTCTTTGAGTATCCACTGACGTGCTTTCACCACCATTGGTGGCAGACATGGCATGTTTCTGGGTCGTATGGGGTAAGGATTGTTCATCACGTTGCGTGGTATCTGACTCTGTCGAAGGGCGAACTTCGGGAGGAGACGCCGTTTGAGCTTCCGGCCGGGTGGATGAGGTCTCGTGATCGCTTGAGTTGATTCCAGCATCAACGCCCTCGGACACGCCGTCCAGCGCAGGAATGGACGCAACCACAGTCGCACATGGTTCCGGGCCATTCAATGTGTGTTCAGGATTGCTCCGCGGGACAGCGCTGTTGTCCACTGCTGCCTGGTCGGCATTCTCTCCTGCTTCGCGGGAGGGGTCACTTGGGCCAGGCTGAGGAGCAGAGCGGGATTCCTCATCCACCAGCTCTGTGGGAAGTTTTCCGTTTTCTTGACTTGCCTTTGGCGTATCCACAACCGATTCTTTAGTTTCCGCACCCAGTTGGTGCTTTGGCGTCTCTGGAGACTTCTGGCTCTTCGGGCGCTTGTCTAGACGTTTCCACTCGTTTTCGAGAGCCCGTCTTTCAGCCGCAACGACCCATGTGCCAAAGTCCGTCTCGATGGCTTCCAGATCGTCGATCCAACTCTCGGGTAAGGAATCTTCTCGTCCCTCCAACAGATCGAGGATCCTGTCCATCTTCTTGCCGGCGGACACAACCATCTTTTCCAACTCCGCCCGTTTCGTGCGGAAGGTGTCCATGGTGAATGGAGCCGCATCCTTGCCCGTGGGTTCTTCAGCCTCGAGGACAGCCATTGAAGAGTCCAGGGCCGCCCTTGCCGTTTTGAGTCCTGCGAGTAGGCCAGGGATCTGATGCAGCACGAGTAGCCGCACATCCCAGGCGTCGAGAAGGATGTTGAGACGAGACAGAACGGGGAGTAATCGTAGTATGGTGGCCGTGATGATGGCGTTGAAATCGCTGAGCTGGACGTAGCTGAATGAGGGCGGGCCAACCGAGACGGAACTGGCCGACGAGGAGGGGCGGGATCGACCGGGGACGTGGACGTTGAGCACATGTTCCTTCAGCTCCTCGACGTCCAAGCCGTCCATGCCATCTCGGATCTCCTCGATGCGCGCCTGATATCGCTTTACCACGTCTGCCGGCAGACTCCCCAGATACTCCGCGTCGGAGGCGGCAGGGGGGATGAACCCCTTCCCCAGACGGGCGCCGAGCCCCTTGGGCCACTGCCATCCCTGGACCTCCTGGTACCATTCCTTCAGCTTCTGCGCGGCGACGGCGGCGCGGATGCCCAGCGCACGCTCCGCGGTAGAGACCTGGGCGATGCTCTTGGTCAGGATGTCCTGCGCGACCTTTTCGGTCCGGGGAACGGCGTCCGCGGCGGTGAGCGCGCGGAGGGTCGACTCTGGGGACAGGTTGCTCAGCAGCGGATCCAGCTCATGGTAGCGGAAGGGGGACCGTCTCTCCGGCGACGAGGACGGAGAGCGGGAGCGGTGTCTGGGTCTCGTGGGCCGCAGACGGACCACCGGACGGAGGGGGCTGGTTCGAATGTCGGCCATTTTCGTCGACGTCGAAGGTCATGGCCCTTGCGGGCGCGCCACTCCACGGGCCAGGCCAGATAGTAGTGGTAGAAGTAGCGGTGGTGGTAGAAGCGGTGTCGATGCTCTGCTGCGGGAGGGGGAATGAGCGGATGGTTCGGGGCGTTGTCGCGATGTCAACAACGGTGGGCATGCGGATCTGCTTCGAGAAGCGCCGTCCCGCACAGGCGTCTAGAGCGTCGAGGGGACCATCTACCCCGGAATCTGACATTCGAAGAGGTAGTGAGATGGGCGCGCGCGACGGGGAACGCCGGGGGCGGGAGGGCGCGAGTCGAGGTGGGAAGAGACGGTGACAAACGAAGGACGGGGAATGAAGTTGAAGTTGCAAGAGAAGGGCGGGCAGCTTTGGAGGGGAGACAAACGAGTGTGGGGCAGCGATCGGAAGACAGAGCAGACCAGCTCTCTGTCTGTTCGGGCGGGCGTTGAAGCGTCGACAGGTCGGCTGGGCAAGGGTTTGCGATGGGATGCGAGTCTACGCTGCGAAGATGCGTTGTCTCGGGCTGCTGCTGGGTGCTTGGATAGTCGGGTGGGCCGGGCGCTGCCAAAAGGGGCACTCAGGTCGCGCCGCGGATCCCCGCCGTTGCCGGAGCCCAGGACGCGTGCAGATGACAATATATCGAAGCCGATGAGGGTGCTACGCAGGCAGCGCGCGTGTCTCTGAGACAGAGGGGTCCCGGACAGCAGAGCAGGAGGCCAGCTTGCGCAACACGTCATGATATATAATATATATAGGTATATTGTATATACTATGTGTGCGCTCGCGCGGTCTGGGAGACACGCCAGGACCGCGGCCCCGGGACTGCGCGCCCTGGACAGCCTTAGGAACGGGGTCTGCGCTTCGAGAGGGCGCGATGACAGGCATCGTGAAGCCCCGGGAGCCTTCCGCGAGGCCCTCTCCCGCAGTGGGTGCGCGCGGCCCGGCGCTGCCCCGTCGCGGCGCTTGCACAACGGCCAGATCACGCTGCACCCTCCGCCTCACGCTGCACGCACCAGCGCCCGATCCCGCCAGCCTCTGTGCAGCTGCCTGCATGCCGTCATGATGGCGTGGGCGCTGCTCCACCCGCCTCAGCCTCAGCGCCCAGCTATGCTTCAACCCCTCATTGGCCTTGGATATACCGGACTTGACATCCCGCCAGCGTCCGGAGGGACTCTGCCAGCATCGACGTCAGGCCATCAGGATATGACGTCCCAGGCATCTACGGACATCCTGCTGGAGATGCTGCTCCTACCGATATCTCCCACCTTTTCTATATTCTGCAGAGCGCAGGCCGCTATGTGTTCTGCTTTCATGATTACGGGATATCTTCCTTGATCTGGTAGTGATTTTTTTTTTCTTTGTGTTGTTCCGGGGTGTGCTGCCGCCAGCGATGAGCAGCAACGGGAGTCCGCCAAAGGCTTTGCAAGGTATGTGGCTCAAGTGAACGTCCATAGCAGAGAATGAGGCGTCTAACGCGCAAAAGAGGTGCTGGCCGAGATCCCTGAGGACTACGTCCGCGAGGTCAAGCGCGTGGAGGGCATGTTCGCCGTCACCAAAGACAAGCTGAAGCAGATCACCCACCACTTTGTCGGTGAGCTGGAGAAAGGTCGGGCCGTTCGATCCTATCGCATCCCACGGAGTGGACGGCAAGCTGACAGCGGGCTCTCCAGGACTCAGCGTCGAGGGCGGTAACATTGTCAGTCAACGACTACCCCTATCTCCTTCCGCGACAAGACACTGTGACTAACCCAGCAGGGTGCTTCCAGCCGATGAACGTCACCTGGGTCATGGGCTTCCCGACGGGCAACGAAAACGGCAAGTTCCTCGCGCTCGATATGGGCGGGACGAACCTGCGCGTCTGCGAGGTGGTCCTGACGGGCGGGAGAGGCAAATACGACATCGTGCAGGACAAGTATAAAATGCCAGAGGATCTCAAGACGGGCTCCGCGGAGCATCTGTGGGGGTTTACCGCGGACTGCATCGGAGCGTTCCTCGAAGAGCGTCATCTGCGGCAGTACCCCGAGAAGATCCCGATGGCCTTCACCTTCTCCTACCCCGTGACCCAGCGGACCATCAAGAACGGCATCCTCCAGCGGTGGACCAAGGACTTCAACATCGATGGCGTCGAGGGCCAGGATGTCGTCCCGCAGCTGGAAGCCGCTCTGGCGCAGAGAGTTGGTGGACTCCCGGTTTCAGCAGAAATGACCTGGCTGACCCTGCGTTCGTAGAATATCCCGGTCAAGATCGTCGCGCTCGTCAACGACACGACCGGGACGCTGATTGCGTCGTCCTATCACGATCCGGAGATCCAGATCGGAAGCATATTCAGCACGGGGTGCAACGCCGCCTACATGGAAACCTGCGGTGCGATCCCCAAGATCAAGGACTACAACTTTCCCCCGGACACTCCCGTCGCCATCAACACCGAATACGGCGCATTCGACAACGAGCGCAAGGTTCTGCCCATCACCCCCTTTGACCGCGAAATCGACAAGGCCTCACCGCGACCCGGCCAGCAGACGTACGAGAAGATGGTCGCGGGCCTGTATCTGGGAGAGCTGCTCCGCCTCATCCTCCTCGAGCTCCACAACACCAGCGACCTCTTCAAGGGCCAGGACATCTCCCGCCTCCACCAGAGCCACGTCGTGGACTCGTCGTTCCTCTCGACCATCGAAAAGGACGTGTCCGAGTCCATGGGGGACATCTTCAACCTCTTCGACAAGCAGCTCGGGCTCAAGCCGGCCGCGTACGAGCTCAAGGTCTGCCGCTACATGGTCGAGCTGATCGCGACCCGCGCGGCGCGTCTCTACGCCTGCGGCATCGCGGCGATCTGCAAGAAGAAGGGCATCACCAGCTGCCATGTGGGCGTCGACGGGACCGTGTTCAAGTACTACTCCAACTTCCGCACCCGGGCCTCGCAGGCGCTGCGGGAGATCCTGGACTGGCCGCCCGACTCGGAGGACCTGGTGACGCTGCACTCTGCGGAGGACGGGTCAGGCGTGGGAGCAGCGCTGATTGCGGCGTTGGCGCTGGAGCGGTCGGATGGGAGCTTGCTCAGCTGATCTTTACCGGAAATGGTATTTTCTGCGCTGCCGCCCTACCTCGATGGGTGAGCATTGCGTTCTGATCGATGGGTCCGTAGACTGGACTTTGCATCTGTATAGTATATGTGTGTCTGGTATCTTGTACATTATGCATCTTCAATGGGGTACAGCTTAGAGTTATCTCTGCATTCGGGAGTCAATAGCGACAACAGCACGCAGACCGTGTTCAACAGGTCACACGATCGTGTAGAGTGCATACCAGCCGAGACGTTAATATTAATTAGGAAAAAAATTAAATAAGAACAAGGACCAGACGAACACTGACCGCCCTTTTTCCAGAAAAGCAGGAAGCATCATTCCAATTTCCCCTCGACGGGTCCAGCTGTTGGGATGAAACTCACCTCCTTTTTCTTCACGTCCCTTGCCGCACGCAGGGACCTTCTGGCAGTCCCGGCACCGTGCTAAACCAGACCCATGTGGATCTTCCCCCACATGGGCCGCGAAAAAGAACACAAAAGAACACAAACCGATGGGGATGGCTGCGGTTTAGCATGTCAGACCATCCTCTGGCTAAATCGAGACCCGGGCGGCACGGACCACCGCGCGGATCCCCCACTCCGGCATCCGCCGGACGGAACGAAGCGAAGGAAAACGAAACGAAGATGAGGATGTGAAAAGCGACGCGTCCAGACCAGAGCGCGCGCGCGGCGCAACCAGCGACACGAGACGAAATGCGGTTCAGGAGCCACCTCTCCAATGTCACCACGTTTGCCAGTACGTCTGCTCCTCCAGGAGGATTCAATTATATGTCGTTGACTGATGCATCTTACATGTAGAGTTCACCGCGTCCCTCGCGTCCCTGGGCAAGATCTGCTGGATGCGCCTCGAGGATGAGGTGGTCCGCTTCACCATCATCCCCGACCAGGGCACCCAGGTCTGGGCCCAGTTGCCGATAGTACGTTTCCTTTTTTTTTATTTTTTTCATTCATTCATTTTCGTTCTCCTTTACGTGCTGCTGCTAAACTGCAAAGGACACCCTCTTCGACGACGACTACACCCTCCAGTCCAACTCGGGCGTCATCAACCTCGAGGTCCCCATCGGCGCGCTGCACCGCGCCCTGCGCTCCGCCATCGGCGCCACCTCCGCCCAGCTGCGCCTGACGAAGAAGGGCAACGTCCCGCTGCTCGCGCTGACCGTCGTCACGTCCTCGTGGACGTCGGGGACCAATGCGCTGGGCATCGAGTCGGAACATGCTCCTCCAGCAGGCGGAGAAGAGAATGATGAGGGACGCCCATTGCAGCCGGCAGGAACAGGCCCCCGCGAGCGCGAAACCATCATCACGCAGGAGATCCCCGTCAAGGTGCTGCACCAGTCCGTCGTCGAGGGCCTGCACGAGCCGCGCTGCCGCGACCCGGACGTGCACATCATCCTGCCCAGCCTGGCCCAGCTGAAGGCTGTCTCGGAGCGGTTCACGAAGCTGGCCCTGGGCGCGGCCAAGACGAGCACCTCCACCTCTTCCTCGTCATCATCCTCCGCGATGTCTGCTGCATCCAGCCCCAAGCTCGAGCTCAGTGCAAACATGCACGGCTCCCTCAAACTGGCCGTCGCAACGGACGCGCTGCGCATCTCCAGCGTCTGGACGGGACTCGTCAACCCCCCGCTCGACCTGAACCAGCTCTCGCAGTCGGAGATCGCGCAGCTGCCCAGCGAGCGGATGCGCGCGCTGGGCGGGGAGAACGGCGAGGACGAGGCCGGGTGGGCGAAAGTCCGGATCGATGGGAAGGACTGGGGGAGGGTGTTGAGTGTCGGCAGGCTGAGTCCAAAGGTTGTGGCTTGTATGTTGAAGCTCCTATTCCTCCTCGTCGTAAGAAACGTGTTTCAGGTCTTGCTGATATTGTGTCTGGGGGGTTAGGCTTCATCCACGAAACGGCGCTCATCCTCTACGTGTATCTTCGGGGAAGTTGGGCCGGGGAGGAGTCCTGCTTAACGGTGAGTTGCAGTAGTACCTTGACCAATCTTCTAAACTATCACCGTGAAGACCGATAGCAGGGCAACTGATGGGATTGGATACCAGTACTACATCAATTCCTACTCGACCTGAGGTCCATTTCGCACATTCTAGTACACGCTGACCATCGACCGATTAACGATTTTAATGAACGTCCATGACGCAGAGACACTAAACGATATGAAACACTTGTAATGAAGCTCTCATGTGCCAGTGCAGGTTTTCATCTCATTTCATGAATCCATAGATTTACAAATTACGGCTCCAGGTGCTCACACACACACACATAGACACAGAGAGAGAGAGGGAGAGAGAGACACAAGCAGAACAGAATAGACTCTGGCATCGTGTCCTCCATACATAATGGATGAATATATTCTAAATACAGTACATATAAGGCAATGAGAGGGCTGTCGATGTAATGTATGTACTGTACCTGAAATCAGAATGGAAACGAAATGAAGGAAAGAAAAGGATGTGATTGTTATGTACATAGATGTCCCTAGGCTAGGTATGAATCAAATACTTAGATGTACTATCTCTTTGCCTATCTATCTATGTAGACAGGCAACAACACTTTCACAGATTGGAAAAATCTTCCATTGATACATAGATAGACAGATAGATAAGACACACAATCTCCATATCATAGTATCTGTACGGCACTCCGTATGTACAGTACAGTACAGTACATATGCACAGTTTCACATCTGCATGTGCATGTGCATACATGCTCACCGTAACTCTGGAAGAGGAAGCACTGCACCGCCCCGCACTGCACCCCTGGGCCCCCTTCCAGCTGGAGGGGCCGGCTAATTTAGGTACAGTATCTAGGTAGATTAATTAATTAATTACCTACCTACCTAACGTAATCTATAAGCGAGCTGGCCATATAAGCGAGCTGGCCACCTACCCCAACGCGCGACGCGTTCGACCATTTTAAATCAAGATGTCTACACCACAAAGCGATCAAAATACCTCTAAAGAAGGC
>Ga0207841_1000066_pt1 | contig 172014 bp, 154 predicted proteins | sample HigsolmetaGSP18D_FD_184846 | JGI IMG/M metagenome (GOLD analysis project Ga0207841, IMG submission 184846) | High solid enriched microbial communities from the Joint BioEnergy Institute, USA - SP1-8-D (SPAdes) | ecosystem: Engineered > Bioreactor > SSF (Solid state fermentation) > Aerobic >...
GGTGTTTGGATCATGGAGCTTCGTTGGATCATAAGGCTTCGTTGGATCAGGATGGGGGGGTTTTGATCCATTGTCACGTGCTCCCTGCATGACATACCCCTCCTTTATGCCAACTCCGGCTATAACACTACCTGCCAGATGTTATGGACCTTGCCATACAAAGACCGGATAATTATAGGACCGAGGGAAGGAACTGATTAGCATGTGACTAACCATAATCACCTTGATCACCATAATCACTATGATCACCAAGACTCAGGGAAAAGGCATGTATATAATGACGCTCCTTTCAGATAGATTTGGACCCTCGTGGTCGACTCACATAGCAACCTGTCATATAGGCATTGCTAGTAATACAGGTCTATTCTTACTTTTATATTGCTCACCTCCTTGTTTCTTGTCTTCAAGATAAACCAACAACCCTTTTAGGTCTAGTTATCTAGGCCTGTTGTTACACAAACAGACAAGTGAGGAATCTCACAGTTAGCTTCAAAAAAATCACTATCATCACAAGTAGTCAAACCTCACTGGATGCACTCCCCACAATAAAAATACTTAGAATTTATTTTACAGACAATCTCAGGATCCTCATCCTTTCAACAGGCTTGAAGAAGGAGACACAAACTGCAAGAAATAGATATTTTGTCACCTAATAGATCAATCTTGTCAGCCAGGACTAAGTGTTTCTGGTGTTTGACAGATTGGGGGTCAGAATGCTTGTGTTTGGGAGGCATGACAACAGTAGACCTACATAAAGAAAAGAATCTAGAATAGGCAGCAGAGAAAGTTATAAGTCAAAGGTATAGATGAATCTTTGAGCTGAAGATCTCTAAGAGGAGGAGTAGTGTTACAGACTAGAAAGAAGGTCACATAATGGATTGTCTATAATTCAATTCTACAATTCAACCCCATGATCTCATTTTATGATCCCCAGAAACCCAGGAAGACAGGCATATATATAATGATGCTCCTTTCAGACAGATTTCAACCCTCATGGTTGACTTATATAGCAGTCTGGCATATAGGCATTGCTAGTAACACAGGCTCATTCTTACTATTATATTGCTCACCCCCTTGTTTTCTGTTCTCAAGATAAACCAACGACCCCCTTTGGTCTAGTCATCTAGGCCTGTCGTTACATAAATATAAATAAAGCTGTTTACCCAGATATGTATCTAGTCTACTGTGTTTTATTCTCAAGCAGATCTTAGAATTTATAGGGAATCAACTAAGTTCTTCCTTGGCTTCTACCTACTTTGCTCACTTTAAGAAGAGTTGTGTCAACTGTTACCCAGTTGATACCTCTATAATTTGACAGGAATCTTCATTTTGATTCTCACACTGGATCTCACTGTTATCTCGACACTGGTGGCAAAACTGTGACAATTTACAGTGAGGGATCTGAACAATTCAGTCAGCCAGAATAGAATAGAGTAGAAGTGAATGTCTGGTACAGTGAAACCAAGGCTAAAGTCAGCCACCTGTGTAGGATGTAAGTAATATGTGAACACATGTGTTTTGCAAACATATCCTGCTCTCTCTCTCTCCCCCCCCTCCTCCATCTATTTTGACACCTCTATGTGATCATCAGGTCTATATTACATGCAATTATACACTTACTCCCCTTTCTTCTCTGCTTACCTACCTCTCAAGATTCTATACATGGGTACAGTACTATGTTAGGTAGACATTTATGCAACATCCTCTTTCAAAAAGTCCACAACGGCTATGTGACAAATGTCAGCTTTGGTCAATATACGCAGTACATATTGTTATTATATGTATGCATACCTCTCCTAAACGCCTCCGGATTCTCCGAAATCAGCCAGTGCCCCGCCTCGACGTCCTCGATCCGCGCCCGCGGGAAGAACTTCTTGATCGCGGGCACCGATTCGTCCGGCACGTAGGGGCTCCGCGTGCCGCGGACGAAGAGCGTCGGACCGTCGTACGTGACGTCGTCCGCCTCCGCGCGGTAGGGGAAGTCGCCCATGGCGTCGAGCGAGGCAGCCAGCGTCGAGAGCGGGTTGCGGAAGACAATCTTAGGGTCGTGGTCCCCCGAGCGGATGGCGTTGGTGAGGAGGAATTGGCGGATGGGGAGGGACTGGGTTGGGTTGTTAGGTTTTTGTGTTATGTTTTGACGTTTTGGGGTTTTAGGGCTTACCTCTTCATATTCTTTAAGGATTTCGTCCGCCTCGCTCTGCTTCTCTACCTTTGCCGCTTCGACGGCCTGCATGCCGCGAATATATTTGGCAAAGTCGCTCCGGAGGGGAGCCTTGATGGGGGAGTTGTCGACAGGGATCAGAGCGGAGACGAGCTCTGGTGAGCGCAGGGCAACTGTCATGGCGGTTTTGGCGCCCCTTTTGTTATTTTTGTCAGACTTCTTTCTGTTCTTTGCTTCCCTTCCTGTTGCTACATCCTGATTGCTAGATAGACAGGTAGATAGGGGTTGATATCAAACATACATGGAATGCCCAATCAGGACCGGCCGGCGGAGTTCATGCTTCTTGATGAACTGCTCCACGTCCTCGGCCATCACAATGTAGTTGTGTTGCGGGGCGTGGGGTGATTGGCCATGGTTGCGGAGATCCTGTTCAGACAGACAGGCATGAGCGACTCCGCTTCATATATCACATCATCAGAGAAAGGTATACAGACCACTATGTAGATCTGACAGTTCAAGTCACGTGCAAGCACCCTGTTGCGGAGTTTAGTTATATGCCAATATACGCATCTAATCTAGAAACCAGTACTGGGAGATAAAGACGTACTTACTGATGGTCCGGTTGTTCTGTCTGGAGCCGAAGAGGCCGTGCATGAAGACAATCGGATTACGCTCCGGTTGCTCATGGCCGGCTCTGTTCTCGGGTTCAATGACCTGGTATGAGAGGTCGAGGCGGAGCGTGCGGGACGTGGAGAACGCCCGGCGCGCCGGGAGAGTGCGTAACCGCAATGGCAGCATGATATTGACCCTTATCTAACTCCTCGTGGACCTGGGGATAATCGTCATCACCCCCGCGGATCTCGGGCGGAGGGAGTGGGAGCGCACGTGACCGCCAGGTTGGGGCGGAATGCTTAATCAGCATGTTAACGGACCGTGGACCACCCCATGTTATACTGGCCAATCATATATCATGTCCATATTTCGGGGTATGGTCGGCTCGGTAACATAGCCTAGGGCTTAGGGCCCAGGGTTAGGGCTGGGCGCCTCCACTCTGCTATTCTCCCCTCGCCTTCCAGATCACTTCCTTCCCACAACCTCAATCTATAATATTCTTGAAGCTTCTATAAGCAAACAAATCCGGTATGGTGTAGTGGCTAACATCGCTGTCTCTCACACAGCAGCCGGGGGTTCGATTCCCCCTACCGGAGAGAGAACCTCATTCTGAATTCTCTTTTTGCCACCGTTAGGAAACAGACCATCCTTCTGGTCTAAGTAAGCATCTCCCTGTTCTAGCGACTAATAAGATAAGTACTCGGGGCAATACTATGCAGGCACTTCTTATATTTCATTTTAATCCTTCAGTGAGTGCCTTTGGGCGTTTGGTCAATTTGAAACGATACAGCGAAGATTAGCATGGCTCCTGAACTATGACACGCTTTTTTCATTCACTACCGGGTTGATTCGAAGGTAGGAGCGTCAGGGTGTTTTTCACGATAAAAAAGTAACTTGTCTATTTTATTTAAATTGTCTAATTATTATCAACACAGATAGACTGTATATAACTGTGCAGACAGATATATTGAGAATTAGACCTCTCATTACTAGCTGAATACTACCTAGCAGGATTGAGAATTCAACAGGTCCTTATCCATATTTCCCTTTCTAGGATATAGATTTATGAATATTAGGACCTACTGAGTGACTGGGGGATCTACGCATACGCGCCGTTCGGGTCGCCCAGACACTCCGCGACGGTCACCATTTTCAGGTTGTTGCTCTTCGCGTAGTTCATCACCCACGGGGCGAGCTCGTTGACGGTCGTCGGCAGGGGTTCGTGCATGAGGATGATATGTCCGTTCCCGCCCGTCCCCGCGCTGGTGATACGCGCCTCACTCTGGGCGGGGGTCAGACCGGCCCAATCTCCCGAGTCGATGTCCCAGTTCACGATGCGGTATCCCATATCCCGCAGCGTGGGGACGACCTGGCCGCCCACCGACCCGTACGGCGGTCGCATGTACGTCGGCTTCACACCAAGGATGGTCTCCAGGGCCTGCTCGACCGGGATCATCTCGTTGTTGCGGATCTGATCCGCAGTCAGCGTGGACAGATCCGTGTGAGTCCAGGTGTGCGAGCCGATCTGGTGCCCGGACGAGAAGGCATGTTGCAGCGAGGCCGTGTGGTTGTAGATGTTGCCGTACAGCGTCCCGGTGACGAAAAAGGTCGCTTTGGCGCCAGCCGCGTTGAGCTCGTCGACGAGCTGGTCTTCGTAGATGTACGGTCCGTCGTCGAACGTTAGGGCTATGACCCCTGGCTGCGAGCACTGCGTGATGACGGTGCCGGCGGGTGGGCCTGCTGCTTGGACGGCCGTCAAGGTGAAGACAAGGAGGTAGATGATAGTTGAAAGCATGGTGAATGTGTCAAGCCACTTTCTATGGTTCAGCTTTCAGTAGAAAGATTGCGAAGTAGGAGGATAGAAAGCAGAAGCTCTATACAAACCTGATTTGCGTCGAGCTATACCTCCAGATTTTAGCCTTAATATAGCCTTCAGGCACGTTGTACAGGCCGGAGCAAGAATGCCCTTCTCCGCAAAGTTAATATTCGAAAGCATGGTGGACTCCGCCGGGTAAAGTCGATCGGAAGGCGGGGACGAATCATACAATCAATCCACCTTTTAAACCTGTGAACTGCGGATAAATTGGCCCAATTCAGCCTGTTCCAGAAACAAATATTGTCTAAAGAATTTTTTCTGGATGTATCATTCCACAGCGGTATAGGAGTGTGAATTTAGTCATGGCCTACCTGTGAAGCCAATTCCTGCAGCAATTGGGGAAAATCTGGGGAACGCAAGGATATCAAGGATAACAGGCTGTTTTGTGCGGAGATCTGGGGTCGAGAAAATACAACCTGCAGCAGTAGTGCCCAATTGGTTTTTTTCCTCCGGTTCAGAAATTTCAAAACAAATAGGTACATAGTTCTCCACCAACAATCGAATCGCTCTCGTGTCATGTGATACCATGGGCTGTGATTCATTACTTGCATTGGCGGCCTAATTAATACGTCCCCGACTTCAACAAATAATAGGATTCCGGAGTAAAGTAAATGAATCGCTATCTAAAGGAGTATAACCTGCGCGACCTTCCGGAGATTCCACTGCTTTTGTTTGGTTGCTACATGCCGCATCCCACAAACACCACTGGAGGACCCCCAGCCAGCACCCCATGTATTCCATTCACAACGCAAACCCTCAACAGAACCAAGGGCCTCTAGCTCAGCGGTTAGTTGGCCAGCAACTAGAGGCAGTGGGTTCTAACCGGGGTCCGGGAGGCGGATATGGTTGCAGCGGTGCGGTGATTACCCAATATTCTTGCTAACAGACTAGATAACCCTCACCTCCAGGACAGCAAAACCCTGCCCACCACCTTGCATAGGCGGGGTTTTCGTAGCATCCTTCCCCTATCGAGAGATGAGCCGGGGGTGTGAGCTTTTTTGATGACTTGTCAAGAACTTCTTGTTTATATCTCACTTCTGTGGGATTTCTGGTTGTATCCCAGATATAGAAAATTTAGTAGATTCCTTTAGGGACCCATATAGCCCTTCAGATTACCATTACATAGAACTAGATCAAGCTCAAGCAATACTCTCCTTTTTTACAGGGCAGAGGATGCAGGGAACATAACTTGGTCGTGCGTGAGCCGCGAAGACAGCGTCCAAGTCACCATCTTCCCAACGACGCGGGATTCCGCCCGCTCCGACCATGGCGATGAGGATCCGGCTGCTCTCGCTCTGCCGTTTTCTCAGCGATTTGGAAACAACTGGAGTTATATTGATGTCCAGGTCTGTTCTGCGATATGTCTTCATATAGTTATAATATAGCCTCTTTGTTCTCAACTATAATCGAACTTAAGCCATCATATAACTTCAGATCTGACTCTGCTCCTACAGCTCCGGTAACGCGTGGAATGTGGGCGAATTATTCAAAGGTAAAGCGGGAATGGCGGATCCGGATATGGTGCTCCAGACAGTGTAGTTGTCCATGTATTGGAGAAGTATTTCCGGAGTCAGGTTCATAAGGTAGTCAGGATTTCCATGGTTGATGCTAAACGATTCTGTGTAGCATCTCACATGGCCCTTTGTCCACTCTGCAAAGAGTCCATGTAGATACGGGACTTGTCCAGAACGTAAAGCAGTATGGATCATGTTTTGAGTCAAGTATTCTGTCTTCGTCACGTTCTTGGAATATTTTCCATCCTTCATGTACGTGTACAGCTGGCTGTGAAGAGTCTCTGCACATCTGAACTTCAGGCGCAGGCTTTTCTTCTGGTAAGAGCGCAGGATCCTCTTTCGGGGACTCTGATGATTCTGACGAGTATGACGAAGACGATAGGGCCTTCACAGTTAGAAGGTCAAATAGATCCTCCAGTGAAAGGGCCACGAGGGCGTCAGGTGGAGTGGATGGGAAGAGCTTTTGCAGCATAGTTTCATACCGGGAAAACTTTCTGACAGCTTATTAATATTCCTGCATTATACAATTTAGTTCCTCTAAATCGGATCCATTTTATTTTATTTGGGTAGATTTAAAGAGAGTAACAGATATTGATGTAACCTTAAGAATAAGGAAGAGGAGGTATCTCAGTTGAAAGAGAAAACAAATATGAAGTTCCAAGTAACTTAGATGGACCAACCTCCTTGTCGGCAGTGGGAAGGGATAGTCACATCGATCAGCCCTTCCATACCATTGGCATGCCTCACAGGGCTGCCCCATGTCACGTCTAATCTTCCGTCGTCTGAATTCCCTACACGCGCGACAGTTGTTGTTTTGCCTGAATTCTGGACGGGCCGTTCGGTAGCTCCGGTTCAGTGGAATATATCAAATCAGCTTCCCCATTGAGATGACTAGAGACAGAGAAGATACGCCGCAGTCTTGTTACTCCAAGAGCGTTCTAGGGGTTTGAGAGATATTGCGGGGTAAGCTCTGCATAATTATCCGGAATAGCCAGAATTGCCAAGAGAGCACGCTTAATAGTTTACTACTATTTATGCTGTCTTCAGAAGTTTCTGCTCAGCAAATCCATATGGACATAGTCTGGTGGTTTGTATATATGTATTTGCGCTGAGATAATGTAAGCTAGTAGACAATGACGACTCTGAAAGACGTACTTAATATTCAAAAGACTTTGAGCGTTCTAGCCAGTCCAGCTATCAAGCCTGTCTTGGATACTGGCTTGAATTCCACTTCAACTGCCCCTGGCTATCCGAATCGCAATATCCATTGGGATTCTGTGAATTCAAATTCGATAGCACTCAGCTGTTCGCCAGCATTTCCTTTGTGGACTTTGTCAGCCTCCCGATTTCTCTGAACCTCGCAAACGCATCTGGAGTTATTCAACACGCCTCTGGACTGCCAACTGATGGACTGTACACCATCTGCTCCAGCTTAATTGCTCGGAATGAGAGATGTAGCCGGCTGGGACAAGCTCATCGCCGCTGCCAATGGACGTAATCAGAGGGCATTAAGTCCAAACATGGGAATTGTCATGGACAGCTCTTTGTCCTCAGGTTCCTATGAAGAGTACATCAACCAAGTGTGGACCAAATACAGCACTGATCTATACATTAACACCCAGAGTTCCTACGGCACCGTAGTCGGCAGTGTCTCCAACAATCTTTCGACATTCGATGGAGTCGGGTCATTTACTCAGCCATCAACAGCGGACATAATCACCTGCGTCACGGGTCCGTTTAGACTGACCGACAATGTAACACTGAACAACGTGACTGCGCGACTGGTAGCGGCATTCAATCGATCAACTCTCCACCTCGACGCCGTTCAGCCGGACGATGTGGTCACGTCCGAGTACTATCAGAATCCTGTTACAAATCATTATGCGAGGATTTGTCATGCTACTAGTCTTGATGGTTGTGGATATGGGTTCCCTTACGATGATGTCGGTCCCAAGGGTGATGTCGACCAGTCTGGTGCTGTCAATGATCCTAACCCGCAGCTTCTTACGGTTGTCGTTGGGGGTACTAACGACTCTTCTCAGAACTTGTAGCCCGTGTCAAAGACTGGCTGATTGTCTATTTGGTGGCCAACTGGCCTTGAGCCCCCTTTCATTGTATTTATATCACTAAATTCGATATTCTCCTACTCAAGTCTGCTTCTTAGACTGTTTCGCGGAACAAACATTAAAATTGATTTCTGACTTACCTTTATAGATAGCCCTAAAACTGGCATTTCCATCGACTCCAGGAGGAGAATAAAGCTGTGAGCTCCGAGATTTAGTCAGTAGTTGTTATAACATGCCTCTTCTTAGTTCTGATTCCCGCCTAATCCGGATAATATCTTGCATGTAGACTTCGGTTCTAATCAGTAAATCGAATAAAAGCTCTTGACAACAATGCCAGCATTGTTTCCCTTCTATCTGTGCAGTAATTTGTCATCGTATCGCAGGTTTGGAGAACACCTTTGCGTTTCCTTTATTCGACATCAACTTTCCCACTCAATCAACCAAAAACAGAAGAAGCATAAGGTTCTTTCCACCAGGCTATCCACCACAGCTCAACTATCCAGCAGCGGCGGCACCTTTTCCAGGAGATATTCCACGATCGCGTCCGGCCCTTTCTCCACCTGCAGACCGTACGGAATGGCGTGTGTCTTGATGTCAGGCTTTATCTGCTTCGCGATTGACTGGATCTCGGCCGCTTGCTCGGCTGTCCACATGGATGCGCAGAACTGTTTTGTTTGTGGTGATCGTGTCAGCACGTATACAGTATACTCCATTGAGTGTCTGTTTCTTCTCACTAGTAAATCTGGCTGCAGTTCCTTCACTTTAGGTGCAACTTCCTCAATTTCTGTATAGATATCCATTAGCAACGTTCAGGTTTAAGACAAGAGTATGACCATCACGTACTTTCGCAATTCGCCTCATGGATGATGGTGTATCGATCCTTGAGCGTCTCGGCCACTCGACCGATCAGTCGGAAGGCTCGCTCAGGCGCCGTGTTGACGGTGACGAGCCGGAAGGGCCCTTTGGGCTTGGGAGTCGTGTCTGACATGGTATATCTAGATGCCTCGATTGGGCCAGTCTTGTTGCGGTATCGCGATGATGGCCCGTATGTGAGTTCAAGGAGTAGAAATTGGGTGCCGGGTGTCAAGAAGGTGTAGGAAATGTATTTCTGTGCTTTCTATCCTTTACATTTTTCAGATCATATCCAGGAAGTATATACCTCCAGGCTCGTCTGTACCTCCCCACACGGCACCGGGTTCGGCGTGGGGCCGACGCTCGCTCGACACGCCGTCGGATATGCTCTCTGCCGCCACATCGTTCGACGAATCAGTGCAATTTTTGCCTCACAAGCTATAACCAGACCGCAGATCATGTTGCATTGTCTGTGTGGACCTTTGTCCATAATCGTTCCGACACCGGCACCCGGGGAGGGGCCGAAAGCGTGAAGAGCGGGGAGATCGGGGAGATCGCCGTGAAACAGTTGCTGCAAACTTACATATGCACGGGAAATACTGCTATGTATAAGATCATAGAACCAGATGCTTGCGAGGTCATTATATACCACGAATTCCCAATAGGCACTCATTGTGTGGTTTTATAGTGGTTCAACGGACTGTTTTCTCTCTTAATTCTCCCGCGCGCCGTCATACGGAAACAGTGATAAGGCAATAATCGTCCACAATGACCGCTTCGTTTTCGCGTGAGCCTCTCCTAAGGCAATTTCAATCTTATTATGTACATGTATGAGAAGCTCACACAGATCCAGGCCTCGTCCGTTTCGTCCCCAAGTCCGACCCGACAGCCGTCCTGATCGGAGAGCCTGTCGATTCGTCCTTAGACGTCGGTCTGGCTGTATACCAGGGGCGCGAAGTCGCTGTTCAGATCTTCTCCGGGACGTCTGTGTGCGCGCCTGGCCAGAAGACAGAGAGGATCGAGAGTGTTGATCGGCTACTGTCGCCTCTGGCCCCAAGCGAAGTAGGCTCTATCAGATGTATTGGTTTGAATGTAAGTCAGGGTTTCCCCCATTCATTACTAGGTAGCCCGCAAGCCAGTTTCCAATAGAGTTTCTCATCGCAATTGTATAGTATGTCTCCCACGCAGCAGAAATGAACCTCTCCCTCCCAGATGTCCCATCACTGTTCCTCAAGCCAGCAACTTCCCTCGCAGACCCATGGCCCGCACCATCTATCCTTCCAAAAATCACCCAGCGCGACGGTACGGGCGACTACGAGGCCGAGATGGCGATCGTAATCGGCCGCGACGCGAAGAACGTGAGCGAAGCGGACGCGCTGGACTATGTTCTGGGGTACACCGCCGCGAACGATATCTCGAGCCGCACGGCGCAGACGGCGCAGAGCCAGTGGTGCTTCTCGAAGGGGTTTGATGGGTCGTGTCCGTTAGGTACGCACCATACTGTATATGTGTTTGTCTTTTTGATCTTCTCTGTGAAGTGGTTGAGATGAGACTGACTTATTCCTGTCCAGGACCGGCAGTAGTGTCAAAATCACTGATTCCAGACGTGTCGAAGCTCCGTATCCGAGGCTTGAAGAATGGGAAGGTCATGCAGGATTGCGGGTTGGAGTAAGTCCTTAGTGTCCTTTACACATAGAGATCACAGAAGAGCTAACTACGATTCCAGAGACATGATCTTCACCGTTCCTCAAATCGTCAGCTTTCTCTCTCAGGGCACGACCTTGCCCGCCGGGACTGTGATCCTGACAGGGACTCCGCCAGGCGTTGGGGCCGCGAGAAACCCAAAGGAGTTCCTGAAGGCAGGCGACGAGTTTGCTGTCGAGCTGCTTCCGCATGTTGGGACCTTGATTACTAAATTTGAGAATGAGGTTTGAGGTGATGGGTGCTCTATCTACCACGGTAGAAATATATACTAGACTCCCGTAGGGGGCCTATTTCAGTTTCTGTTTGGTTTTGACGGTTTTTGACTAGAGGGTTGGCCGTGTTTTTTTTTTTCTCTTGAGGAACTTGCAACTAAGTAGACTGATTCCGTGAATATATTTCCACCGTAACGCCCGTATCGACTCCCACAGAGCACATCTGTAGTCGCTCACGTTCGGTGTTGTCCTTGCAATAGTGTGGATATGGAATTTGGCCGGCTCCTCATTCGTCATGAAGACGCCAGCATGGTGGTCAGAGTCTGGTAGACTTGTTTCTGCTCCGCCTTTTTGAGATAGGAAACAATTCGACCACACCTTCATACATTATGCCTCGGGACCTTGACATTGGTAGATTTCCTGCTTCGGTTATGTCGTTGTGATCCCGTCTCCTCGGCCGCGCGGCCTCCCCACACTTCGGACCCCCACGATCCCCACACTCCCCACGATTTTCAAACGGCTTCGTGGGCTCCCAACAACCACATCTTGCGTTGTCGCTCATTATTAACTCGAAACAACAGCCCAGGAGACTATGCATTCCGGTAACGTGCATGTCTCTTCCCTGCCAACAACTTCTTGTTCCTCAGATCTCGGCCACAGCCACCTCCATATCCCCTCTCACTTGCCTCTAGAAATTAGCAAGAATAGCATCGTATGAAACTGAATTGCCTGTGTTCAAGGTTATTAGCTGCCCGGTTCTAGAGCTTCGAGAATAGGGACGGTGCCACTGAGGCGTAAGCACTGGAGGAGGAGACGGGGGGGGGGGGGGGGGGGGAATCAAAGTTGCAGAAGAATGCGGTATTTTTGCTGTTCACTACGGGTTACAAGCAACATACTCGCCATCATTACAATGCATGTGTAGAGCAACAAATAATTTATCAGAATGACATAAAAAGCCCCCCCCCCCCCCTTCCCCGACCCACAAAGACCATACTAAGGGGCCTACGAAAACTCCCACATATGTTTTTCGCAGGCAGAGAATTTTTCATTCCCTGGATACTTCACGCCAGCAGCCTCATTAAATGTTGGTAGATAAAGATAAATATCTCACCAACCGCATCTCTGGTGAAGGCAAGGACTGGGTTTGGGTCCTCTGACAGGGAGGCTATTAGAAAGCCGCTGACCTTAACCCTGCACCATCATCCCATGTTCTGGTTGCTAGGCGAAGATGGTTTCAAGATCTAACTTTGAAATAGGAGGGTGACGGGTTGCCTGGGGAGAGGAGGGGGGGGGGGGGGGGGGGGGGGGGGGGGGGGGGGGGGGGGGGGAAGGGTGTTTCCAGTAATCGGGAAGCTTTTAGGCCATCATCAGAGAGCCTTTGTCGGTGGGATATAGTTCCTCCCTAGGTAGGAAGTCACTGAGAATCTTCTTCGATATCATTCGTATCATATATTTATTACTGGCAGATCTTGGCAGCTGTTCTCTACATCTTATCCTGGATCTTCAGGCTAACTAACTCCAGTGTGTATGTGCTCCCTCTCTCTGTTGCGGTCTAACAAACAAAACACAGATAGCTCAGATTCCGGCAGGGCATTCTTATTTTTGCTTTACCCGACTTCCTTTTATCACCACAGCCAACAGGACGCGACTTTTGGGTGTTCCAGTCAGGCATGCAGAACAGGACATTTGGCGGAGAGTAAGGTATAGCGTGCGAATCTTGCGAATATTAATAGACACGATAGGAGCGAGAGGGAAACTACATGGTAACCGAGCTGATGATAATCCAGAAGGTATTAGATGATATGATTAAGTCTCAAAACATAATGATTTAGTCGCTTCACGGAGAGCTATTGATAATCTGCTTATCTTGATTTGGATACTAGAGTAGCATATGTCAAAAAATATCATAAAACTACATATAATTGTGATACTTCATGTGACGACATTCCATGTTCACTAAGGCCGCATGTCGCGAGTACGATTCTTCAAAGTTGCAATTGTGGATCATTAAAGTGATTTGAAGTAGCCTGAACACAGTTCATTGGTCCAACAGGTATTCATCTGTCGTCATTATGTCCGGAATTAGGATTAGATAGCAGCTAAGAAGGAATGGGAGAAATATCAGGTCTCACTTGCATACTTCATACAAAGACGCTAAACAAGCCTTGGAGATGGGAGTTTGCATTCCATGTTCCATCATGCCACCTCCACATTAGAATCGACATTATCGTTTCCAACTCGCCACACTCGTCCACGCCAGTGGAGCAAAATGATGGGTATGGCGCTTATGCAAACCATTAGGGCTGTAGTGATACCCGAGCTGGCTGCAATACCGACGTTCTCGAACATCGGTGGAAACCTGACTAGGTTAGCAAAATGATGGACCTTCAATAGGAGAAACATATGTTTTCCCCTTACCAGAATGGGCCGATAAAACCCCAGATCTGCCGGACAAATGTAACGAAGACACCGACGCTGGCAGATTGCTCCGGATAGCAATCGACAGCATATGTGACCAGCACGGTCGTGACAATCTGGTTGCCAAACGCTGCGATCGTCACGCCAACAAGGGGAGTTATCTCCCAGTGGCCTTGCCGTCCCTGCTCAGTGCGGGCTAGAAAGATAATGGCTCCGATTATGGTCAGGCAGAAACCGATGTAGCTGAGCCAGAGCCGGTACTCAGGCTCTGGTCTTTTATGGGTTCGTCGCGAGCGCCGATTCATCCAGTAATCTGACGACGAACCGCCTATTTGTTCTCCCAAGATTGACCCAATTATCACAGCAATGAACTGCAGTCCGAGCTGCTCGGTGTTCAGATCATACTTGAGCTGCAACAGTTGAGGTATTTCGACGGTTATCAAGACGCTACCGAAGAGAAAAACCATGGCGTAGGCGATAGCTGGGATCAAAACGGAGGGGTGCCGGCCTAGAGCAAGAGGCTGAACAAACTCCCATAACGTGAATGGCGTACGGTCGATGCGCCTTACGACCAGATACTCTTTCTTGAAAGCGGAGGCGCGGTTCTCATTGCCACTGCCAAGATAGCGAGTCTCGGGTCCAAGGAGGATGTATAGAATAAATTGGGCCCCATTTATCTGCAGAGATCGACATTAGCACCGGATATCCATGAAAAGGAAATTAAGACCTTACTATGGCCAGTATCCAGTAGATCCACCGATAACCAACACGGTACGCGACAAATCCGAAGATTAAAGGGCCGATTGGAACACCAAGAGTGACCATCACTGTCCAGATACCCATACATCGGCCCCTCTCTTTCTTAAAAAATGTCTCCGTCACGACGGCGCTTCCAATGGCGGCGGCGGGCGAGATAAAGAAGGCCACAATTGCCCTGCACGCAGCCATCGACGCATAATCTGGACTTTTTGCGCAGCCAACATTGCCAAGTAGACTACAAATGGTTGATAAGAGGAAGATAGGACGACGGCCGAAGCGGTTCGATAGGGGTCTCCAGAGCAGAGGGGCCCCGCCGAGAATTGCAATCTGGAGAGATGTGAGATAGGTCGCCCGCTGGAGGCTAATGCCAAGGTCCTCGGCGATGTCCTTGTAGGCTGGGATAATAGATGCTGCAGTGAAGGTGGACATGCAGGCGTGGAAGGCGACAAGGATAAGGTTTGCGGTTTTCTGCGACAGGAACCAAATAATTGAGTACTGATATATGGGCTTGAAAATGAGGAGTGGAGAACCTTCCATGTTGGCCAGTTGTACGGATCAGCACCTCCCAATCCTGGAACAGGGTCGAGGTCTAAAGTGCCGTGTCTCTGGAGAAGGTATTCTCGATGCTGCTGGGAGAGGCTAGCTGCCTTATCCGTGTCGACACGACTAGCATGAGACACAAGCTCGTTTTTTTCAAGGGATTCGCTGTCACCATTCGCTGGTGGAGGATTGCCGTGTTTGGTTTCAGCCAGAGCAGAGACAGATTCTATCTCTTGCCTGGACGACATAATCGATATAATGGGCACTGGCCGGGCCTAAAGTGGACTAAGGATGCCAAAACAAAAGTGTTTTCTAGGCGTCGAAGAGACTAATGTATTATTATTCTCAGAGGATGTAGTCTCAGACGTGCATACGGCAGAATAAAATAGAAGTCTGAGAAAAGTTATTAGGCGTACACCAAGGAGCTTATGTATCTTGCGGACAATAAGCCAAGCTTCAAACAGCCACAGCAGGAATCAGTGGACATATGGAAGGAAAATCTTCTCACTGGGACCAAGCTCGCCTGTCTCTATAGACTTGGCATTAATGAAGCCTCTCATACATCTTTACCCGAAGTCCCCAGATCATTGTGGAGTTTGTGAGGGGTTGTGAGGGGGAGATCCGCACGAGCCTGCAAATGACGCGTCTCCCTAGGCCCAAAGAAAGGAGCACTACACCGTAGTTAGCAATGATACTCCATACAGAGCGGGATATGCAGAGAGGATAATGCAACGGATGTTTTAGTCTGTGGCGTCTTGCAAGGGTACTCGGCTCGAACTCCAAGGATTCCTCGGTTATTCCATATGCTACCCCACAGGATGCAGATCTTGGTGCCTCCATGTTGTGATTGTCTCATGCTATAGGATCTACTTAAAGCACTTTAATGGCTGGTACTGTGTAGACCTACATCTGGTATGGCCTTGGGGTATGGCGAAGTCGTATCTGGACAGAAAGGTTGGCTCTACTACCCCAGCGACAGTGAAAGCTAAAGCAAGAACACCAATGAGAAATATAAAGGTCCAAGTTATTCAATACGTTCCTTGTAACAATATTCGGACAGCTTACATCTTAAGGATACATATAGGTCCTCTAGTCGGATTACCTGGTTGCCCCATGGACATGAACTCTAACAGGGGTCAGGTTTTTGATGCTGCTTTTGTATACTCTCTCCTCTCTCCACATGAATCTTTTTTTTGTACAAGGAGTCTTCAACAGCACCTAAAACTGGCTAATAGCCCCCTCTGATTGTCGAGAAAGACTCTTATTGTTCACATATGATCACATTATATCTTCAGATGAGTCATATATCAAGAAACTAATCAGTCACTTAGCTATATTAAATGATCTTAGAGATCCAGAGCATCCTGAAGACAGTCGGGATGGCCAGCAGCAATTTTGAAAGGCAGCATTAAAGACTGGGTTTGATCAGAACCCCTATCTGTGGGGTGCGCCAGGTAATTCTTCACGAATTAACTGCAGCAGAAATTTACTCTGTAGTAGTAAGTTTTGCTTACAATCTGGCCACAGGTCTTGGAAGAAGTCTTAACTAAATCTTAGCTAAGTCCTGGGCGCCTTCTTAACCAGACCTCAAGGTTCACCTAAACAGCTACAATAATAGGCTGAGTCACTAACCCCCGCATGAATGATCTACAGCGTCCCCGCATCGGCTAAAAGAGGATAACCATAAAAATGAGGAGGCCCGCTCTTGGTGAGACGCCGGCTCGTTTTCCGGGAGAAAATCCGTTACTCGGCCGGGCTGGTTTATCGGATATAGATAACTGCCCCACACTTCTTCATCATCCATCTCCCCACACTTCTCCCCACGTTTTCGGAGGATGCCTCATTCTTCACAATCGCGATCACCATGACCGAGATCTCTCTCAATAATAATGGAGGGCGGAAATTAGTGTGCAAGGACTGCCACAGGGCGTTCTCCAAGGCGGAACATCTCAGGGTATCTATCTATGATCAGACGACCATGACTGACTGACTGACTGACTGACTGACATCTGACACAGAGACATGAACGCAGCCGTAAGGGTCGAGAAATTCTTTCTTTCTTTTATTCTTTAATCTCAGATACTGACGATGATATGATCATGTCAAAGATACGGGATCCAAACCGTTTGTGTGCAAATCATGTCGACGGCCTTTTGCGCGTCAAGATGCTCTCACGCGCCATGAGAGGCTACACACCCGCAGAGAGAGCAACAACAAGCGTGTTTTTCAATCTCCCTCGACTCCTGTCTCTGGACCTGCCATAGGAGATAACACTCTTCCACCATGGAGCGCTGGTGGCGGCCACACCCACGCGGCAAACGAGCAGCAGACATGGACCGCAGAGTCTGGGCCCGGAGAGCCATCCGCCGGGCTCCAGAACGCCTCTCCAGCCACGGAGCTCGACTTTGCTCTCATCTGGCCCGACTCGGAAGATCTCTTCCAGACGATCATGTCGTCTGATGTCACGGACCAGTGGCAGATCCCATTGGGGACGCTTCCGTTTCCGCCAATCGTGCAGCAGATGGGCAATGGTAGTGGTGTCAATTTCGATTCACCCAGCTCGTTCGACGATCGGGGCTCCTCGATCGGCGCCATCCCGTCTGGTGGAGGCCATCAGGCTGTGCGCGACGTGTCGGAGATGGTTACTAGCTCGGTGAGCGTTCTTTGCAATATGTCACTTGGCTTTGAAGCTTATGAGTTGACCAGTCTTCCAGTGTGACAGCTGCAGTGAAGGCCACCTCCATTACGTCTGTCTTCCTGGACGAATGTCTGCACATGTTCTTCGTCCGCTTCATCCCTACTTTCCCGATCCTGCATCGGGCGACGTTCGTCTTTCGGGAGTGCACACACCCCCTGTTGCTGAATGCGATTGCCATCGGCTCCTTGTACCTCGGGCCGAAGGATTCGATTGCGAAGGTGAGTTATTCTATTCACTGAGATTCCATGTATAAATGCTCACAGAAAATTCAAGGGAGAAGCCCTATGGCGCCTCGCCCATACCGCAGTCGCGACTTCGGTAATACTATAATAAGCTCCTAGTCCCTTTTCACCGGAGCTTGCAGCTAAGTCTCTCGCAGTGGCAAACCTTGATATCGCATCGCGGTCCGTACGACGCGTGTAAAGGCGTCCAGCTCCTTCTCACCGCTCTCCTGGGGCAGATATACGGTGCATTATCAAAGGTACAGTACTTTCTCCACTATATCATTATATCTTTTTTTTTACCAACCCATGGGACATAGAACAGAGCAATCCGCACCACAAGCCAAATCTTCCGCGCCCTCGGCTTCTTCTGGGCGCGCCACTGCGGCATGTTCGACAGCGAGCCGTACTGCCTCGACAACCTCCCCTCGCCCAACGCTCCCCCCGCGGAGAAGGAGCGCCAGTGGCGCATCTGGGCGTCCCGGGAGATCCAGCAGCGCGCGCTCCTCGCGCACTACATCCTCGACGGCCTCGTGTCCCAGATGTCCGGGGACAGTACGTCCGTCCGGCACGTGGCGAACCAGCTCGGGCCGCCGAGCAGCGAGGCCGCGTTCGAGGCTGGCACGGCCGACGAGTGGCTCGTCCATATGCGTTCTTCTTCGAACATGACGACAGATCAGCGACTGTCGTTCCGGCTCGTGTTCCGTCAGCTTTTCTCTCCCCCGGGGGGAGGTTCCCTCCCGTTGCAGCAGCATGCCTTCTCGGCGTTTTCCCTCCGAGTCATTCTCGAGGGACTTCAGTCCCTCGTCTCAGACTGCGACGACGAAGAAGGCGACGCCATCGTCGCTGTCGGCGTCCCCGTGCGGTCGGACGTACGGCGAGCGCTGCTCCAAGTCCACGACAACATCATCACGATCAACATGCACCTTTCGACGCCGGAGAGACTGGAGATCCTCCTCCGATGGCACACCATCTGCCTCGACACCGTCATCAACTCGTCCCTGCTCTGCAGGTACATATGCGCGAGCTACAACATCTCCCAGCATCTGTCTCCTCCGGCTGGGAAGGCGATGAAGTCTGGTTTCGACCTCGTCAAGTGGGCCAATACGGAGGATGCGCGGATGGCGCTGCTGCACGCTGTGGCGATCCAGGATATCGTCGAGCAGCTGCCGAGGGGCCGGGCGCATGTGATCCATATGCCGAGCTCGCTGTTCGCGGCTGCGACGGTGTATATTGTCTTCTCCCTGGCTGGGGTTACCACGGTCAACCTGCCGCGGACCATAGTCTGGCAGGACGTACTGTTTCCTAAGACAGAGTCTGGCATTGGTCTTGGGGGGCTTGGTACGTCCGCGATGGACTCTGAGACAAAACGATACATACGTGGCGAGCGGAGTCCATCAGGGACTCCAGGGACCACGAGGAATCTGCTCTACGAGCTCAACTCCATGCAGAAGTTGTTCCGCTGTCTATCCTCGCAATGGGGCATTGCACATGATATGGAGGATATCGTGGATCAGTGGATCGCTCTCTGCCACTGAGATGACGCTCAGTCGAATGGTTACCTTGTTGTCGCTGTATACGTCCCGACGGGCTTTCTGCAACTGAGGATTCTTTCATACTTGACATAACTTTACCATTTATCTATGGTCAGAAATAACGCTTCAAGTCGAGTCAGAGGAGACTGTCAGCTCGGCCTTTTTTGTGGACTGTATCAATAGAAATAAATAAGGAATTAAACAATTCACATGGTAGAAGCGGTTCATGAACACACGGCATACATTTGTCTTCATAATTACTTCTACAACACTACAGTTACACAGGTGCTGGAAGACTCCGCTAGTCGAGTTGAACGCGGTCAGTCCCCCTCGGCGCCTACATGACCGTAAACCATTTCAACTCAAATTGATCGACGACAAGTAAATATCGATCTCGGGCCTTGACACAGCGGTAGGCCCGAATCCCGGATCCGTTATCCGAGCCAGTGACGAACCGGCATCTTATCAGATCATCATCATCATGTCTGCAACTTTATCCCCGATGATACTCGGAGCCCGAGTAGATGCGTCGGACATGGACATATGCATCGTACTGTACTTACTAAATTATTATAAAGCCGAACCGAATTTCCGATGTCGTCTGACGGCTTTATGGGACTGCATGGTCTTGCTTTCTAAGCAGTAAGATCCGATGCAAGGTTACTACATATGTAGGCTGATCACGCCGGAGACTCGTGGCGGGATCGGACTCTGTTACCAGAACGGTGCAGCGGCAGACCGATCGAGTCTCCGCGTGGTCTGTGTCCACGCAAGCCGTGACGAAGAAGACCGGTCCAATCGGGGATTGTCCGTTCGGGTAGTCATCTCCGAGCTCCATCGATACAGTATGGCCGATGGTCCAGAAGTATATAGATGAATGAACGCGTCGTAGATATCGATGATGGACTTGGATGCTGTGGTTTAATTCAGTGTTCTCTCTGGAAAGAATTCAGCTGTGTCTTTATAAATCCTTGGGAAAAGATAACAAGCTTCACCACGCAGTCAGCTTCCAGTAACTCACCTCCCTTCAAGATGGCTACTCCGGTCGATACCGTTTCTACTCCAGACAAGAGCAACTCCAAAGCTCCAGGATCTCCCAAGGGGAAATGGAAGTTCCCGGTTAGTTACCTACCTACCTAAAAACATACTGCTTGATCTTCACAACCTGTCATTATACCCACTTCCGTCCCCTATTAGTTGCACTTACTTACCGACCCTCTATCCGCAGGAGCCAAAAGACAACCGCCACCTCACCCTCCTCCGCCACATCTACTCCCTCCCCAATTTCGCAGACCTAAAAGGCAACCCCCAAAGGATCCTCGCCGCCATCGACGACTTCTCAGAGAACAAGCAGCACCTCATGAACATTGGCCCGAAAAAGGGCAAACTCATCACGGACCTCATCGCCCGGATCAAGCCCCAGACGATGATCGAGCTCGGCGGTTTCGTAGGCTACTCCGCGATTCTATTTGGGGACGCCGTGCGCCGCGCCGGCGGCAAGCGGTACCTCAGCCTGGAGCAGAACCCGGAGTTTGCGGCCGTGGCGAATCTACTCGTCGATCTGGCTGGCCTCAAGGATTTCGTGAAGATCATTGTCGGGCCGAGCAGTCGGGCGCTGCACGAGCTGTATGTGAGCGGGGAGATTGGGGAGAAGATCGAGCTGCTGTTCCTGGATCATCATAAGGCGATGTATACGGTTGACCTGAAGCTGTGTGAGCACTACGGGCTGATTCGACCGGGTTCGGTCCTGGCTGCGGATAACGTGATCGTGCCTGGGGCGCCCGAGTATCTGGATTATGTGCGCAGCAGTGTGCAGAGGAAGCGAGAGATGGCGGAGAAGAAGCGCACCGAGGAGAAGGATGAGGAGTTGGAATTTGATTTCGTTGGCAACCCGAATCTGGTGTATGAGAGCACGATTCACGAGATGGACTTGTCAGCTGGCAGACGGGTAAGCATGAGATCTATCCATTCGATCGAGGAGGCATCGATGCTGATGAAGGCTCAGGATGGCGTTGAGATCACCCGGTGCGTGGGCGAGGAGAAGGCCTGATCTTATCGATCTTATCGGTGGCACTGGATTGCCAGGTGTTTGAGCAGCATGAGCACTCCTGTCGTTCTTGATTAGTCTCCTGTACGACATGCACATTCGCCACATCAACCATGTAGAAAATAGTCGCAAATATAGCGTCGTTTGAAGGAGCTTGCCTCTGCACGTTAAGACGTAGACCTCCGCGCAGCTTACCCCGTGGGAAAACGGCCGGGGAAACCCCGCCGGAGAAACACCGCAAACAGCCTAAAGTCGCCTCCTCTCCGCATCTCGTCTCCACGTTCCCACTCGCCTCCATGCTGCTATTCGGCACATCTCACACCGCTGGCAGGCATGCGTCACGCACCGGCGACACTTCGGGTCAACGGTTCCCGTCCATTAGTCCGGGCCCTGCAAGACTGCGACAGTGAGAAGCCGTCCGAGGCTCAAGATGACGATGCTAATAGCCGGTGCCACGCGGAGAAATTGTTCCCGCATGCTCTCCCGAGATCAGTCATTCCTCTAAACAGCGATGATCCACCGTCGACCCGGGCGCTATAAGAGCGAGCAGGCTTCCCCTTTGCTCCAGGGACGGTTTCTGACCGCTGGACGACCCTCAAACCCAGTCGTACTGTTTCCTAGGTGTTGACTGTCGTTCTACGCACCTGGTAGGCCCATCATGAGGCTACCGACCTTCCCCAAGATCTACAACACCTACTTCGTCGCCGTCATCGCGACGGTGGGCGGCATGCTCTTCGGTTTCGACATCTCGTCCATGTCCGCCATCATCGGCACCTCCCAGTACGTCGACTTCTTCGACAACCCGCACGGGGTCCGCCAGGGCGCCATCGGCTCCGCCCTGGCCGCTGGCTCCGTTGTCGGCTCTATCCTGGCGGGCCCGGTCTCCGACAAGATCGGCCGTCGCGACTCGATCATGTTCGCGTGCGTGTGGTGGCTCGTGGGGACTGCGATCCAGGCCGGAGTTAACGGCTTCGGCACCCTCATGGCCGGCAGAGTGCTCAACGGCGTCTGCGTCGGGATCACGTCGAGCCAGGTGCCCGTGTACCTGGCCGAGATTGCGAAGAAGGAGAAGCGCGGCTCCATCATCGTCATCCAGCAGCTGGCCATCGAATGGGGCATCTTTATCATGTTCTTCATCGGGTACGGTTGTTCGTTTATCCCCGGTCCGGCGTCGTTCCGCACCGCATGGAGCTTGCAGTTTGTCCCCTGCGTGCTCCTCATGCTCGGTCTCCCCTTCCTGCCTCGGTCGCCTCGGTGGCTGGCCAAGGTGGACCGCTCGGAGGAAGCCATCACGACTCTGGCGAGGATCCAGGCCAACGGCGATGTCAACGACCCCCTTGTTGTTGCGGAGTGGGAGGAAATCACCACCGTGCTCGCGGCAGAACGCGCAGCGGCCCCAGGCTGGCGCAAGTTCGTGTACAACGGCATGTGGCGCCGGACGCTGACGGGCTTCACGGTCCAAGCCTGGCAGCAGCTGAGCGGCGCGAACGTCATGACGTACTATGTGGTATATGTATTCCAGATGGCCAAGTACGTGCTGGTTCCCCAATTTACCACCTACTTGGAACAGCGGTAGCTGACCATGCGTATAGTCTCAAGGGCAACATCCTCCTTATTTCATCCGGGGTCCAATACGCCCTGTTCATCGTCTTCACCTCGGTCATTTTCTTCTACATCGACAAAACCAGCCGCCGGAACCTGCTCATGTACGGCGCGCTGGGGATGGCAGCGTGCCACTTCGTCGTGGGCGGGATCCTGTCCTCGGGCGAGTACGTGCCTGGTGGCGTCGACGGCAACCTGAACGTCCTCATCCGTGTGGAGGGTTCCAAGGCGCATACGGTCATTGCTTTTTCGTATCTGCTGATTATCGTCTATGCCCTCACGCTGGCGCCGGTAGCCTGGGTCTACGCTGCGGAGGTGTGGTCTCTGGAGACGCGAGCCACTGGAATGGTAAGATTCCATCAAGCCTCTTGCCATCAGGCTGTGTCCAGGCTGACAGCTATTTTGTCATAGGGCATCGCTGCTGTCGGCAACTGGTTGTTTAACTTTGCGCTGGGCCTCTTCGTGCCCCCGGGCTTTGCGAACATCAAGTGGAAGCTGTTTATAGTCTTTGGCGTTCTTTGCGTGGGCGCCGCCATCCAGGTCTTCTTTACGTGAGTGTCCCTGCGTGCAACCATTACATCCACATGCGGAATCCTTTTTAACTGACATATATCTTGCAGCTACCCCGAAACCTGCGGCAAGACGATCGAGGAAATCGAGGAGATGTTCAGCAACGGCGGCCCGTGGCCGTGGGAGACCAAGCCCGGCAACTCCAAGCTGGACGCAATGATCGAGGAGGCGCGCGAGAAGCACCTGGGCGTCAAGGACGTCGGGATCGGTGCAACCCACCACGAGGTGGTCCCTGCAAAAGAGACTGTGTAGGTGCTCTTGGGTCAGTTCTGTTCCTGGACATGTCGCAATCTGTATATATGGATGTCGTTAGCAAAGCGATATGATGAGCGCAATGAACGTAGTACTGTACACGGATCTGTACCTCGGTCCCTATGGATGAATGTCCACGCAAGCGGTCCCCGGCCTCGGGATAATTAACCCCGAGCACGGGATAGGACGGGACGGCAGCGATCCATGGATCGCACTCCAGCCGATGAACTGGAGTACAGCACAAGTATGGAGTACAGGGTTCCCCAGCTTTTGAAAGATTTGAAATTATTATATTAGGGACAACGACTGCAGCGTGGCGGAGTAGCTGGAGATGCGTGACTCTAGAAAAGTCAATCGTCGACTCAAGTCTCAGCTTCTTGGACAGGTGATTTGTATTTTTATTTGGCAGAGTGACGTTCAAGCTGGGGAATTTCCCCGTGATGGTTGCTAAATACCTGATACTGGTGAACTGGCTGATGACAGTGCGGCCATCAAGATCTTAGCCGAACGCCGAGGAATCCCCAACGGAAGGGCAGCAGGTCTGTTCCCTTTCATTGGCCCTGGTTAAGCTGCATAATAGGTTCTTGATCCCAGGATCAGATCCCCTGGTTAATTGACCCCTGCCCTTCGGGGAGCTTTGCAGGAGCCACATAGCCACGACAGCTTGGCGCTCTTTGTGCAGTCTGCAAATCGCGGCATGGACTGTTGGAGGATCCTAGCGCTGGCAGCTGTGGTGCTTAGGCCATAGCTGCAATAACCCCAGTCTGTGCACTTCGTAGTAACCACCCTGGTACAGGCTCACAGCTCTGATTGACATGGAGTCTTGATATGTGATTCGATCTCCAAATTAGAGTTATTCATAATTGTTCTGAGCGAAAAAGACAATGACAGATAAGGATGCCAACTGATTGGACAGCTTTTTGTTGGACGCCAGAATACCCAGCTCTCGCTGCAATCAGCGGCCGCGGCCTCTCTTTGTAGTCGGGCAGTACTCCGTGTTTTTTGTTGATAAGCTTTTGATGCCGGGAGATTGAAGAACACCGGCACTGGTGCCACGACGGGATCTTCAGTGACACAATCTCCACCAGGGAATGCTATAGTGAAGGTTGTCTCCCGCCTCGATCTCCAAGACATTGGACACCGGGAGCTCTCTGACATTCTCCAGTGTGATTCGCGCAAAGTTAGTCACCCATTACTCATCACAGACGCTAAAGACTAAACTGCCTGCTTTGTCTTAGCGGACTTGTTGACGGGCCTCGGCTCACGCAGTTTTTTTGGGGGCCGTTTATCCCTCTTGTCGGGTTCCATGGAATCGTGGATTCCCAAAAAATTTCAGGACCGAGCTCAGCCTAGAACATGATATCCAACATGTCAAGAACCTCAAGGCTGAGGCTCGAGCTTTGTCACGGCCATTTTCAAATTCCGGGGTTCTGCCAAGGGCTGTATCAGATTCCCGGGACCAGAAGACTAGGACTGTATTCGGACGATGGCCCCCACTACTGACAGTTTTCTGCAGTTCAGACAGGGTACTATCGCTGGCTGCTGTGCAAGCTTAGAGCTTTGCCCTCCTGAGAGCTTTCTGCGAATGCCCAGAAGGCTCCATAGTTCTACCACTTCCAAACTCCTGTCGAGAACCGTTTCACCACATCCTGCATTGAATCCTCGTGCAAATTTAGGCGTTTTTTTTAGAATTTATTCTCGATCCATCGTTTCCATCGGGTCCCGCAGCTTTGTCTTTTAGTTTGCATGCTGATATCCCCGACGGACAGCCATGGCGCATCCGAAGTCGTCGACCAATATGCCATCCAAAAAGCCCAATATTTCCCTACGGGAAGCGATTTCATTACTGTCCACTGAAGACAATCCCGGTAACTACTCAATCACCATATCGCCAGAATGGACCACGCAGATGTATGTTGGCAACGGCAACGCCGTCCGCGACGGACACACAGGCTGACCTCAACAGAGCTGTTCTCGGAGGCTTCCTAATTTCGGTAATTCTCGCAGCAACGCGGAAGTACATTGACGCCAAATTCGGCGAGGGAAGATATCCGGACCCAATCAGCGTCTTCGTCCAATTCCTGAGACCGATCCCCGCGGGGAAGGTCTTCGTCGTCTGTCAGATTCTGCGATCGTCCTCAAGACAATGCGTTATAAAGGTCGAGCTGTCGACGACAAAACCTAGCAGCACGGAATCATCAGATTCACCTTCTGCGGAGGGAGGAAGATGCTCGACAGTGGCGATCATCACGCAGGGTGACCTTTCCAAGGAAAATGGCGTTTCGCAAGAGACGAAACCCATCATAGCTGCCGATCTGCCGAACCGGGAGACGCAGTGCACGCAAATAACAGATCCGATAGTGGAAGCAACCCCGGTCACGAGTAAGTTGCGGTGGATTGCGCCTCGGTCACCGGACGGCTTATGGGGCCATCGCTTGGGAGGTCATATCCGGGAGGTCTGGCTGAGTTTCAAGGACGGGTCGAAAATTGATACTCTGGCGTTGGGCCTCCTCTCTGATACGGTAAGCAGCTAGCCATAACCAACCGGTGCCCCCAAAGTTTTCTCTGTCCACGACAGACTTGACGTGCCATGTCCGAAAGACCTTCGTTGCTAACTGGGTGTCATGAGATATAGCCCCTGCAGCCACCAGCTACCCATACTTCCGACTTCTATAGAAAATACGCCCTTTCGACGCTCTGCCTCTCCGTGGAGTTCAAGAAGCGTGTCAAAGGACTGGACTGGATCTTTATCAGATCCTACTCGAACAAAGTCAACAACGGGAGGTACGACGTCAACTTGCAGATTATGGATGAGGGGGGTGAGATTCTGGCGCTGAGCCACCATGTTGTGTATATTGTGGAGCTGCAGCAGCGACAGCGAGGTAGGAGTATGAGTCAGGGAGGTAAGTTGTGATTTGATGGGGCATATATGTATAACAGTATCCTGTGAGCTATATATCCGCACCTAATTTATCTGGTTCATAATGTGAGACGGAGTACTGCAAAACTTGATCGGTTTTATCTCCATTTCACATATGTAAGCCGTTACTTCTTCGAATATTATCTGAAAAGGACAGGAGGAGCTCTACCTAGACTCCATTTCATTCTGTTCCAGCTGTCCTTCGTGAGTGCAGGTCGCTTCGTTGATAGAAGGACGATGAACACACTAATCCCACTGGGAGGGCAATAGAAATGTTCCCCTAGACCCTGCGGGGTCCCTGTCGAGGTGGTGGTGGAGAAAAGTAGTCAATATACCGTACGCGAACCAGTTCGATCTTCATTCATTGTTGGCTTCTGAGGCGATATCGATGGCCATAGACGGTTCTCTGGTGGTTCTACTGCGGTCGATAAGGGTTTGGCGGGCGGGTGGGAGATGAAATAAAATGAACATGAACGTTCGTGTGGTTTCAATGAGACATCAAGGGACATAAGTCCTTGAAAAGCCCGTGCATGCTGCAATCCATTTTCTAGTGGGATTGCCATCGCAAGCACAAGACCAAAGGATGGAAGATTCGAAGTGGAAGCTTGAATTGTTAGTTAGCTAACGGGTTCTGCCTAAGTCTGGTAGGTTGTACTACAAAATGTCTTTCCTTCCAATAACCATTCCGGAAGCGTGTCGTGTATGTTGTGCTTATTCTTTTCCTGCAAAAGCCAGAGGTCGCGGCCTTCCCCATGCGTCGCAAGGGAGAAACCTCCACAACCCAGCGTATTTGCGGGCAAGCAGATAATGCACAAACGACTCTGCCAGGCGCGGCATGGCAGGCCAGTTGTTGCCGCCTTCGAAGGTCACGTCGCGTAGGCCCAGGACCATTGGTGGTACAACATTCTGCAATTGTCAGCACGAGGAATGACATTTAAGAATGAAGAAAAGTAGAGACTCGATGAGTCGGGCTCAACTAACTTTGTCCTGCTTCCCAGCCTGTGCAACACACTCTTTGTAGACCCTCATCAGGGCCTCACCGTTGTATGGCCGCATAGAGAGCATGCTCTGAATCTCGTCACTCAGATGCTCGCGGAGGCCAGGCGCCATCTCCTCAATGATCCCGCGCAGGGTCGACGCACTGTAGTCAGCCGGCTTTGTGTCTGAGCCGTAAGCCAGTGCCTTCTTCAGCGCTGGCTCAAACGCGTGGTGCTGGTTCACGTTTTCCTCCATGAAGCCCGGCTTGCCGATCGCCTTCTCGAAGCCCGGGAACATCACTTGCTCCTCGAGGACGTGGTGGTGCGAGACCCAGGTTGCCCAGACGAAGAAGAGGAAATCGGAGATGTCGCGGGGTTCGTGCACATTGGGGGTCTGAAGGTTGATGCTGTCCAGGCCGCGGAGTATGGAGTTGTGGGTGAAGGCCATCTCGTTCGCGATGTAGATGGCTGGATGTTCTTTCTATGTCGGGACGTTAGTCAATAATGGCCATTGTCTATGTCGTCCAAAACACCTACCACGTCCATGGTCTTTGACGGGGTTCCGATCAGCTCCCATGGCCCGTCAGCCCACGGTTTTTTAATAGTCATTCTTGTTATTGTCGACTGGCGTATCGTTCGGATCAGCTGCCACAACGTTAAGAGATGTTCAAGAGAGTGCGCTGATAACCACTAGCTTGGATGATAGTCTTCTTCTGAGTACCTAGAGTATCCCCGGTTTCATAGCACTGAGCCGTCAATAAGAGGCTCGATAAATGTGTTGACGCGGCATTCCCGGGGTTGGCGTAGGCGTCTCACAAACACGAGGTCGATACCTATTCCGTGGACCTCATTTGGCAGTTCGTTTATGATTAGGGAAGAGCCGACTTTAGCTGTCCCGGAGCCGTCCACTTGGTCCCCGTTTCCTAGCTGTCAACAACGGATAAGCTAGGAATAGAGAAGCGGCGCGGGGGGAGGGGGGGTTCCATCTTCTGTAGCTTACCACAGACCGAACATATTGATAGGCATGGCACTTTGTACAGCTACGCTAGTCCATAAATCATGCCGTCTTCCATATCTATTCAGGAATCTCTGCAGGTTTGTTCTGTGTCGCATGGTAGGTTATATCCTGGCTAAGTACTACTTAATGAAGCCTACTGTTATCCGGAAAATACCAATTCTGACTGCAATTACTAGTTATGGCATCCTTTTGTAGTCAAGCGGTATTTTTGGTCAATATCGACCTCTCTGAATCCATATTCACCGGGTTTGCGGCGAATTATAGTACCGAGTATAGGCACCTATGGAATGTCTTGAACAGGCTAGAGATATTGAAGAAGTTGACTATCTACCATGTGTAAGCTACCCGTCTTTTAACCTATTGCCTTTGGCTCGCTCGGACCCCAGTTCTATAACAAGATGAGTACTAATATGCCTGATATTTTTTTGGGCTTCCAGCTTCGCGAAGATCCAACATACTACATGCGCACCCAGCTTATCTGATGAGTTCATATATCGGGTAACATGTTCACTCAGGAATCTCGAGGACATAACGGCCAGCGATCTTTTGCTGTTCTGTTTTTTTTGGTTTCCCCTAATCAGCATCGTGTTCTCTGTCGAGGTCATATACACACAAAGCGGCAGAAAAGGAAGACCAACCCATCAGCTCATACACATGTCCCAGCTCCTTCAGTGGCGCCGTTTGAAAAGGCACCTTGATCAACCCCCGTTTAAAGAAGTCAATAGCCTCAAGCGCGTCCAGTCGGTTGCCGACATAGCTGCCTCTGATGCTGATCATGCGGATCACAATGTCTATGACAGGCGCTCTCAGGAATGCGCCGGAGGGCATGCCGATGGCCACTATTGACCCACGGGACTGCACGTAGCTGGCGGCCTGCTGGAAAGGCTTCTCAGTGGCGGCGAGTACGAGGACGGCATGCGGGCCGAGGCCGTCTGGGGAGGCTGCTCGTACGTCGCTGGGAACATCTTTCGACTTTGTGAAGTCGATGTAGGCCTAACAAATAAAATGGACGTTAGTTTCAAAGCTCTGCTCGGAATATTCTTTTCTTCTCGTGTCACATCTGGCAAGTTAAGCAACCGTGAGAGGGTCAGTGAAGCACACTTCAGCTCCCAGCTCCTCGCACATGGCTCTCTTTTCATCTCCACCATCAATTGCGATGACACGTAGACCCATGGCCTTTGCATACTGTTGGGCCATGGCCCCCAATCCTCCTCCAGCGCCCACAATTGCGACCACTTGGCCTGGACGGGCGCCAGACTCCTTCAGGCCCTTATAGGTGGTGAGACCAGCGCACAAGATGGGGGAAACTGCGTCAAGAGACACATCCTTTGGGATCTTAGCAACATGTGCAGCTTTGGCCACACAGTACTGCTGAAAGGTACCATCAACAGATAATCCGGACTCCTGTGCCTTTGGACACAACGGCTCATCGCCCATTTGGCAGAACTTGCATTCTAGACATGAGCTGTTAATCCACTTGATGCCTGCGTGGTCGCCTATATCAATTTCCTTGACCAGATCGCCCTTGGCTACAACCACACCAGCGCCTTCATGCCCGCCGACAAGGGGCAGCTTCAGCTTGTTCGGCAGCAATTCTCCCTTCATGACGCTCAGGTCGGTATGGCACACGCTTGTGTACTTCATCTTAATTAGAATTTCGTCAGGGCCTGGTCTCTTGACGGGTATTTGCTTGTAGACGAGAGGGCCGCCTTTCTGCTCGAGGACCTGGGCCCATTGGGTCTCCGGGATAGACATGGCGAAGGAGATCGTTTTGAGTATTCAATTGATGTCGAATTGCTTAAACGTTGCAAGTGAGACATGCAATCTTCAATATATTTTCCGTGCGATGTGAGATGGAAAAGAACACTGCTTGACGTAAGCACAAAACAACGGACCACAACGTTGTTCAGATGATTCCTCTTCCATTACATCATAGTTTGCTTTTCCTGCCAAAGTTGGGTTCTGGAGCTGATACTCTCGGAAAGAAAGCTTCGGATCATCAAGCTCAATCAGTCAGACGTCAACAAGGTTCTGAGTTTTCCGAACAACTCAATTCTCGGCATCATAGAATGAGAGACAGCAGCTCTCCCCTTTCTCATCCGCTCATGAAGAGCAGGCCAACCTGTTTAAACATGGAGTTCTTAATTTCACAAACTTAACTATATACGAATTGACCATCCTCATATGGAGCTAGACATCGCGAATGCCAAGAACTGTACTATCCGGGTGCGATTGGTTTGATCTAAAGCAGGAAACTAGAGGAGACAGTTCAATAAAATAACTCATATGATTCATTTCTGATACGGTAGAAATGATAGAATGCAGGTAGGATGAAGGAAAACGAAGGAGTAACAGGGAATAGGACATCGCTGAACAGAGAGGACTTGGAACAACCTATTCCTTCCCGACCTATAATAAAGAAGGTCTGACGGACGAGACCACCCCATCCATCTAGATGGAAAGAACATATACTAATGGTACCCGTACAATTCTAGGCTCGCATACTGATCCAGACCACGATGAATCCGCACAGATCAAGCTACATCCAAACACAGATGGCACTGACAATTCAGCAATTCCCACCGTCGAACACACGCGGAAGTAGAATTTCCTTCTTGCACTAGAACCTTCTCCAATCTCCTCTACAGGTGCTTCTGTGTTGTCTATTAATAATGGAGAGAAATGCTACACTGCTCAAAAGGTAGCATAGTGACCATACAGGTAATAGAAATAGAATGCCAAGCCTATGTACAATTTCCCGCCATGGAATGGCTTCGCACGCTAATGAAGATAAGGTTATAATGCAGTTTAGCAGTAGAGGAGTGTCGATCAGATCTAGTGCACCTGACTGAGAGAGGGAGCCATACAATGATTACTCTCTCTCATTCATCCAACACCTCAATTGCATGGACTAATTGTCAGGTGTCATGATTCAATCTCGACGTATCGCACGATTTATCATCAAAATCGCCCGTGATGAGAATACATAGACAGCACAGGATTGAAGAACGTGCATCCATAGCGGGCGGCGGTGCTTACAAATCCTCCGCGCTATGCTGCGAGAGCGGTGGAGTTTCCGAGGTCGCTGACAAACGCTCTGCAACAACGATGGCTGCTTGAACGCTACTTTCTCCCGCACGGGGCTTGGCCCTGCTGGCTGGTGGGGGGAATAGCTCTGCTATGAATAATCATTTACTCAAGATGAGTGAAAATATGTACCTATATATATCGAGTTCAACGGGCTCTCCAGGGTCTGATCTCCCCGTCTCGCATACATTATCGGAATTGGCAGGTTGATCATTGAAGTCCAATTGCTCTCTCTCTCTACGACCCGGCCAGGAGTGCGGTGCAATTCCTAATTGTTCACATTTTGAAAACTCTTATCAAGATCACGAACAGCAGCAATGGCTGAGACCCGTCTCCTATTAACTGGCGCAAGCGGATACATGTGAGCCATCTTGGAATTCAAGACCCCAATAGCCTTTACGAGAAAGCCCGCTAACGTGTTATCCCTGCAGTGGAGGATCCGTCCTGTCCGGCCTCCTCAGTTCCCAGAACGAGACGATCAAGAAGCTGAAGATCTCCGCGCTCATCAGGAGGGAGGAGCAGGCCCCGGCCTTGAAGGCTCAAGGCGTCGAACCGGTGCTCTTCAGTGGCTTGGACGACTCTGAAGTCATCCGTCGGACGGCGCGCGAGCATGATAGTGGGTTTTGAATTCTATGGATGTGTTGCTCACAGCGAGGCTAATACTCATGCTCCCATAGTCGTGATCAATACTGCCAGCGCATTCCATACCAACGGTGCTAAGGCTCTGCTGCTGGGATTGGGAGACCGGAAGAAGGAGACGGGGAAGGAGGTCTTCTATATTCATGTACGCTCCTCCCCTCTTAACTACTGATCTTTTTGTTCAGTTGAACTAACAGAAATAAACAATTAGACCTCCGGAACCTCCAACCTCGGCGACTACCCCGTCACGGGCAAATACCACGAAACCCGCATCTTCTCCGACGAAGAGGACATCTACGCCTACGAGAAGTCGCGCAACGCCAGCGACCCCTACGGTCAGCGCACGACCGACATCGCGGTCATCGACACGGCGCGCGAGGTCGGGGTCAAAACGTACATCATCATGTCGCCGACCATCTACGGCGTCGGGTCCGGTCTCTTCAACAGGCTCTCCATCCAGATCCCGCGGCTCACGAAGCTCGCGATGGCCCAGAGGCAGGCTGTCGTCATCGGCAAGGGCGACGCGGTCTGGAACCATATCCACATCGCGGACTTGGTCGATCTGTACCTGCTCTTCGTCGAGAAGGTCCTCTCCGGGGCGGATCTGCCCAGCAATGAAAAGGGCATCTACTTCTCCGAGACGGGCGAGCAGTCGTGGCGCGAGGTATCTGAGGGCATTGCCAAGGCTGGCCTGGCGGTAGGCGCCCTGGGTACCGCGGAGCTGAAGAGCGTCTCCGTAGAGGAGGCCAGCAAGCTGCTCGGAGTGAGTCTCCAGGTGGCCGAGCTAGGATTTGCTTCCAAGTAAGACACTCCCTTTTTATGGATTTTTTTTTTACCAACAGTGTTTTATATTACTACCGGAACTCCTGCTGACCTTAACTCTTCGCGTCTCTCTAGCTCCCGAACCAGGGCGGACATGGCCCGCAAACTGCTGGGCTGGCATCCGACGAGGACCAAGGACAATTTCCTGGCTACTTTTGAGACAGAGTTCAAGATCATCTACGGGGCGAAATAAGCCTTTTTAACGATATTCGCATGATTTCCGTGAATCCCACGGTGATCCATTATGACTACGGCATTCATTGAAATTTTTTATAACTAAATAAAAGTGGATATAATATATTCCGTTCATCCCGTTGAGGATCTCGCCGGATATTGCTATATATAGATTGGCATGATTCTTTTCAGAAATTTTGCGTCGAACTGTAAAACCGTTGTTGGATTGAATCTTTCCAGTAAATACTACTACTAGATACGATAAGAAACCGTGGTGAACTGCTCCCTAAAAATTCTAATCCAGTGTCCACCCAGTACCTACGACTATAGGGTGTGGAAAACAGGGCTTCCCGTCCGCTCAGCCGTACTTAAGCCATAATCATAAGCTCGGTCCGTTCTCAATTCTGCCCTCTTTATATTGCCGCTTCAAGGGTGATGGACGCGCGAGCACTGGGTGAGTGCGACTAAGAGAGGTGATTTGGGGTGAGCAAGGTGATTCAGTAGGTGAGTAGGGTGCTCAAGTGGGTGAGCTGGATGATAAAGGGACGATCACAACTTCCCACAATTAGTAAATACACAGTAAGGGCCATTGACAAAGAGGCTGAGATTAGCAATGCCCCAGTAAGCTTTCACCAGTACTTTCACCCTCTCACATCTCCTCATATCTTTTATATTGAAGCAATTGATATTTTCCCCTATATGGTAACATGTTACCCAATAATAACAAGAAGCTCATTAAGGAGCGGTGAAGGTAATTACTGGTTAAAGAATATTATTAACTTGTTGAGTCCTGCAGCTTTACTGCAGGATATCACAGACGCCTTGGAGATCTTGCAAATTCCCCTGTGGATCAGATTCCTGAGTCATGCTCTTACCAATGTTTGCTGATTGAGTCAGCAGTGAGAATGCAAGACAAGATCCTTGATGCCTCACCGACCTTCACATTCCCTTCCTTTATTATGAGAACATTATAGCTCTTTAAGTCACCATGGCTGATGCCAAGCATGTTATGAATATATCTCAAGACCTGATAGTGGATGTAAGGGTGTTTGCTCCCATTATTGCTGGAAGTTGTAATATAGGTATATAATTCTAACCCTCCTACTATTTCCTAATATCTGTTGAAGGGTGTTGAACAACAAATACTAGATATGAGGATAGTCTTCCCTGTTCTTAGAATGCTTGAACAGAAAAGAGTCCTGTTCTTATTGCTAACCCACTGCCAGAACTCCTCTATCTCTAAGAACAATTTTTCTATTCCCTTATTATCAACTTAGACAGTCACTCTGCTAAGTACCATAATTGACTTCTGTGAGCCATGATAAGATCTTCTTGTTTTCTTCAGACTCCTGCCATTGGAGTTATTCCTTGTTTCCAAACTGTTTAAGATTTGACATTATCAATGCAGGTTTTTCACTGACTCTTAAATATTCTTGGCAAGGAGAGCTCCTTTGAATTGTTCCTAGCGAAATTGATTGCCTTTATTACTCTTCTTTAACTTACAGAGTAGATTGTCAGGACTAACTCAGGAACTAGGGCTTAAGGCTAGCTCCCCTTGTGTGCGACTCACTGCGAAGTCATCATGACTCACATACCCACGCACCGTATGTAGTATATATGACCTTGGCCTCCTGTAGTTTAGGAGGACAAGGATCAGCCTTGCAAAACATCCTTAGCTACTATTGCTACGCCCTAGCTATAATAGTCTTCTTCACACTATCCTTATTAAGGATAGTGTGATATGCTACTGGGTCTAACTATGATAGTAAGCAGAATGTTGGTTTTAAAATATATCTGCAAAATCTGGATTCAGAACAATATTTGTATTTGTCTCTCATAGGATAGTCTTCAGCAACTGGACTTCTGTAATAATGGTTTTGATATTATGTAGTGCGTCTTTCTAGTCTAGGCTGAATTGGACAAATACCTGAGCAATCTAGATTGTCAGACCAATAATGCCAACAATACCGGCTCTGATTCCAAATGCGCCCGCTATGAGATTCTATCACCAAACCAACTCTATAGGAACCAAGTTAGTCATCATTTCTTCTCGTCAAAGGTTGCTTTTCCAATCAGTATAGTCAGACCTTGATTGTTGAAATAGAGATGGAACAAATGACATCTCGGACACTAACAACTGGAGTTTTGAAGGGCGCATTGATCACGTTATTGTGCAGTTACCTAATATAGTGTAGTTGTCTTACCTCAAGTGCTCGGCGTCTCACTGCGCGCTTGGTTCCAGAAGTGGCTAGATTCCTGAATGGAGATCTACAAAATGTACAAATGTGTATATATCTGCAGTTTGCTATCAGAGAAATATTGCAGGAGTAGGAGAGGTGAGAATGGTTTGGTATTGATGACCGCCTGTGATCCCTTAAATGAAGCAGGTATCTTGTAACCAATCAGATCTGCTGTTGGCCACCATGGTGTATTTTTGAATGCTGTGGACTGAATAGCCCGGCTCAGCTTCAAATAAGCAAGTCAAGCCTCTTTGGTTCTAGAGTACATATCTACAACATACTGACAGATGAGTCAGCCCATCAGCAAGGAATGGGGTTCAGTTAGGGGGAGATGCCGATACCACTGGATCTGTGTGAAGCGACAGTTTCCATCTCTGAGCAGATCCAATCCATCACGCTCTTGGCCTGGCATCAGACCGGACCCATGATGTGTATTGATGGATTTACTAACCCATATCTAATCCCTACCAGTTCTATAGTTCCTCAACAAATGACATTGGTTATACTATGTTTGAGAAGCTTCAAATATCAGAGCAAAGTACCCACTCCTCTCTTTCTAATTCACTATCACAGATGAAAAAGTACAACTCTACAACATTAGCTTTGGACACAGAAATCAAGCCAACACACTCTTAAGGTTCTGGTAATCAAGCAGCCACCACTGCATTGGATGTCTGGAAGTTCTATAGCTTATACAGTTGTGTTGAGCTTAGTGCCCCTCAATCTCCTTATAGGTCTTCTCTTCTGGTACAGAGATAATGTCAGGATAGGATGACTGCCGGGATGGGATATTCCTTATGGGAATATGATGGGAATCCCATCCCATTAGAAATCGGGATGAATATTAAGATTAAAATGGGAATGGAAAAAGGGATGGGAATGCCAAGAATTTCCCTATGGGACCCTAGATTAAGCTTATAATCCCATCCCTTGATATAGGGAATTTCCTTATTCCCATCCCATTAATATGGAATAATCCCACTTCGCATGGGGGACCTTCCCATGGGAAGTTATTATTTATATAGGCAGTTATTATAGTATATATAAGGAATGGGATTGTAACGGGCAGTATGCCCTCCGTTGCGGCTAATAATTATTCCATACACACTCGCAATGCACCTTGTACGCCTGGGGCCACGGCCGCAGACCCCTTTCTCTTTCTTCTTCAGCGAGTTCTCTTGTACACTAGCTATGTATATAGTCCTAGAAACACCGGGATCACAACGGATACCCCTCCGTGGTGCTGGACGCCGAAAGACCAGCCAGGCCCTCCACCAAACAACTTTTTCCCGACAATCTTGGCACGGAACGAGATTCAAGCTGCTGGCCGACCATCGCACCCGGCCACGTGGTTCTGCTGTTTCGTCGCACTATTTGCAATTTGCAATTTTGCCTCCGCGCCAACCTCGGTCATGCGGGGAAATACTCCATCAACGGGATGTCCCCAGACGCCTTCGCGGTTGTCCACTTAATAACTCCCCTGCCATCCAACCTCAACTTTCCCAGGGGCACGCTGTCCTCAAGCAGTTCTAGCTGGCCCCCAGGGGTAGGGTCGCCTCAACGCCCATTGCCCGCCTCTTGGGGAAGTCCATTAATCTCAACCTGTGCTAGTTCACCCCCTGGGGTACGGTCTCGATGCCCACGAGCCCCACCAGACACATCCTCAATGCATTGCTATCGTGCGTACAGTACTATTATGTCTAAAAGAAGAAAGCTAGTCCAAGAATCAATAAATGCTACGTTGCCACCCTCGGCCGTTTGCTCCCTCTTGGACTTATCATATCTGGAGTTGCCATGCTTAGTTCCGTTCCTCTGAACTCCTCAATCACCTTCCAAATACCCTTCGCAACTACTCTCGCAATCGGAGGCGGAAAAGCTTTCGTCAACTGCGAATACTGCACTGATTCGTGATGATAGAAAATAAAATCATCGGGGAAACCGTGAATTCGTGCCAACTCCCGGACCGTGAGGAGGTCTCCACGAGCTTTCCGTACGATTTAAATAAGCACATAGTCAGAAGAACGTTTGCTGCACTGGTTGACTTACTCGGATGCAGAAGATTCAGGATCCCAAAAGGATAGTTCGCTGCAATTTTCAGGGCTGTGGAATTAAAGTCGACTTGCTGTGTACCTTGGAGTGGTGGTTGCCCAGTGTTATGATTGTAGATGGTCGAGGTAAGACCATTACGACTTTCCGGAGATGTTGGATTCGACGCTTTAATGCACACAAAGGCGCCTGCTCTTTTATGATTGTTGTCAACCCGGGTGTTTCTGAATGAAAGGTCGCCAATCACATCATTGACTGTTTTCTGGGTAAATTCGCCCCAGACCGAGCGAGGGGCGGAACAGACAGGAGACGCCAAGAGAACAATGTAAGTTATGTCGTGCGGGAAGCCATAACTGGGAAGATGGACCTTATTAATGTGAATCGAATACCTTCTTTCCAGAAGTAAATGAATGGTTTGAAGGAAGCCGGGAATGGCCTGGGGGTGAAGTATAGCACAAGGCATTGTCCATACCAAGAAGTCGAAAGAGTCGGAAGCATGTGCCAAGTTTTCCATGAGGGCTTTGATGGTTTCTACGGGCTGCAGAAACAGACGTAAGGAAGGATGCTCGTGACACTTTTCAGTCAATATGAAACGACTGATCTGTCCAGCCACCAAGACAACTTTGGGTACTTCAGGCCCCAAGGATGGGGGAGGTGCAAGTTGACCCGATGTAATCTGTGAGAGCACGATGGCGGGAGATCCATCATATACAACCGCAGAAGGGTATCTCGCCTATCAAGCTGTTAGCAATTACCGATCTGGAAATTTTTGGCATCAACTAACTAGCCTTCCAGGACATATTGAAAGCTGGATCAAATCCCAAGCCTGCGCAGATTTCATAACCTTCTTGAAGGAATCCCTCTGAGAGCCCGAGAACACTAGGCGATAAGTCAATGACCGCTGGCCTAGATGACGGAGTATATCGAGGGAGCTTCCAGCGATCACGGTGCGAGAGAAGGTTTGACCCTATCGGTGATATACAAGCAGATTCGTCTCCGATCCGACCGCGAATTGCGAAGCGGCAAAAGAACCCACAGTGGTCGAGGTCTGCTTGTATTGTTAGCGGGAGTAGCGGCAGGGGTTGCTAGTAGAATTGGGCCATACTCTCAGGAACACGAGTTAAATGCTGCACAGGATCCTGCGGACCGGCTGGAGTGAACTCCAGATCTTGAGCTTGAAGGATATCATCCACAAATATGATTTCTGCATCCTGTCGTTCTCCCATTGTTTCGAAGTCGCCGAAATGGAGAAGCAGCTCTTTCCTATTAATAGAGATGGCGGTATTCGCGGAATGCTGCTTTGAAGAAAAAGGAGGAGTAGATTGAAGAAAAGAGTACAGGGATACTACCAGAGCGAAAGACTTTATGCCATCCTCAGGCTCAATGCGGAGGATATTGTGGATAAAAGCGACGCATTCCATTTCATCTCCCATCCCGCTGGGCGGTTGCATCCGTATTTGAACGTACTCATTCTTGACGAACAGGTAATTGAGACGTTGACAAGCCAGACTTGAAATGGATGGCAGATCGGTTGGCTAAGACAATGGAAACGTTTGCATGAGTCAAATACGAATGCAGGGGCTAACCTACCGGTAATATCCGTTCTGAGAAGAACTGGTCAAAGGCTGCTTTAAGACTGTCCCTTTCCCAGGAGTCCCACATTCTATCTTGCTGCTGTTGCCACTGCTGAAAATTCGTCTGCGGCTGTCCAGTTCTCAAAGTGCGGTCTGGTAGGCCCTGGGCCATTCCAGGGTCAGTGCCACTGGCTCCTACCACCGGGGCAGTAGTACTGGTAGGAGTCCTTGCTTGCTGAGGCGCTGGGAGATCCCTAGATTGGGCTCTTTCTTGTCGTGTCACCTCGTTCTGTAGCATACCAGCGTCGTCCTCATCGGACGAATACATATATTCTTGTTGTGTACTATCAAAGAGATTGCTGCGAAGCAAGTCTATGCGAGGGCGGTTGGGATATGGCTTCGGGTTTATTGCTTTAGAGGGGCATCCAAAGAAAGAATGGCTTTCCGTTCTAGCAACCATTGCAAAATAAGGTTCGAAAAACCTCAACCCACTAAACACAGCTCTTCGGGCAGTCTGGGAGACCATTACTTGTTGACAGCCACAGGGTGCAATCTTTTTGTCTATCTCTCCCGAGTTTTCTCCAAGGTCTCTCGATGCATCTGTCATTATACTCTCATTGCCAATTTCTAATAGAATTAGCAAGGAAATAAGTAAAGGATAAGGTTGGTATACTTACCATTTTGATGTAAGAGTTCAGTTCTCTTCTGGGAGCATATTCTCTCTCGATGCAGCACCACACAGTAGGTGATGCTGGATCCATACAATTCACGAATTAATTCACTTTCGCCATCTGTCCAAGAAATAACCAATTCATGAGGTTGTTCTGTGCAGGCTATTGTGACCATCCGAGGCATCTGTCGGAGCTTTTCTCGAACTTCATGCCGCAATGATCGGCGAAAAGTGATAGCTTCACTTTGATTTAGAATAAGGGTTTCAATAATTCCGTCCACAGCCAATTCATGGAGTTCTTCAACAATATGATCACAGAAAAAAGTGTTTGAACGGGAACCGTGAACGGCAGCCAGCTGGGAGACCTCACACGGCGCCGTTTCATGAATCTTGTCGAAGTCGAGCCATTTTTCATGTACCTTTAGACGTTTTTCTTCGTGGCTAAATAGCAGATCAATATCAGTACCTGAGCCGTTGACAAAGTCAACAGTAACATCTTGAGTTTTCGGATGGAGCGCTAAGGAGGCCATCAGGCCTCGCTTGACGTTGTCTGAAAACACCGTCGGTTGCAGGCTTGATGGCTGTGAATTTGTAAAAAGATAGACTCTTTGTTCCTGCGGCGTCCGGGCGAGCGAAAAGCGTCTGAGAATCTTCCAGAGCTTTTCAGACAGAGGAACGGGTTGTCGTTTCAAACTCTTTCTGATTATGTCGCAATCCTGTCATATAATTAACCGTCCATTAATAAATGCAACCCAAGAAGAAAAACGAAGGAAGAAAGAAAGAAAGAAACGAGGGGCAGAGGGAAATAGAAATATTCGTACTGAATCGCCGTTCGTTTGGCAGTAGAAAAACTGGCCGGTTCCAGCTTGCAAAAGGTGATTCCAGATGGCGCTTGCAGTGATTTTTGAAATTGTATCCTCTGCCATATTGACATCCGCATAGGTGTGGTAATTCTGCAGCAGGTCAATAAATCTTTGAAGGATGTCAACGCCTCGAATCTGTATTGCATGTTCCCAGATGCGCATCAACACCTCAGCCTCCTCCACTGGGTCCGTCAGCCGCTGCCGATCGCGGTTGGTTTGTCCTCGCAACAAGTTATAACCGAACCTGAATTTGTTTGCTGCAGATCCGGCGTTCGGTAGTAGAAGGCCTTTGAGGTATATTTTCCCAGCAAACTCTGGATCCAAAAGTAGGTCCCCATGATTGGTTTCAACAATGTGTGCCGAATCTTTTGGGCCTTCGATATCGAGGCTCACCTGGATCCAGGATTTGAAAGCATCTTCTGAAACTCTCTGTCCAAACTCCCCGCGTCCTTTCCCGACAACCACCGATACATCTTCCCAGATATTGGCCGTGAGACCCCTCGGGCTGCCCTGCGCGCGTCGGGTCTCATACGCTAACCTTCGCTTGGTGATTGTTTCCGGCTTGGCGGCAGACAGTTTACAGTAGAAGTTGGACCGATTGATTCCTCGAAATCCGAAATTCCAGTAATAAGAGCTCGAGACTAGTCGTACTCGATGCTCGTTGCGACGTAGAACCAGAGCAGCAATCTTGAGGCCTTCCCCATGGACTCCTGCTAGTGTCCCATTCCCGCGTTTTGTTGTGCCACCTAGTTCAAGGTTCTGACGGGTTAGTTGCGCCTTGAAATTGGTCAGTTCAACGCTTCCAGGTCTCTTTTTGTAACGAATGTAACCAAGTAGCTCCCTTCGATTGGTGCCTGTTTGGATAGCGGTTGGATGATGCACAAGAATCTGGACCTCGTTTGTCAAATCCCTTTTTTCTGGCTTGAAAGAGCGAGGATCCAGCTGGAACGAGACAAGGATGGCATCCTTCCTAATGATCGTCTGTCAGAAACTGAGGGAGATACTCCAAGGAACATCTCGAGCTTGGAAAGTCACCTACCAATTCTAGTATAGCTCACGAAAAGCATCCTGAGGTGTCCAGTCTTGGACGTAGTATCTGCTCAATCCCAAGGCCTGCGTCGTAGGTCGGAGGATGTTGCGATCATCCTCTTCCTCCTCTGACCAACCGCTCGAAGAATCATCTCGCTCGGAGTCACGAGCATGGTCAGGGGTTGCAGCCCCGAGGAAAGGCTTTATAAACTGAGAAAGGATCTCAGCGGGTGTGTCTGGGATCTCGAAAAGCTCACCCATGACGGGGAAGATGCAGTATTTCAAGAAAGTTATGATGGAAGATTGTCAGTTCAAATAGAGGAGATACAGCAGAGTGACCCTGTGACGACGAATATTAGGAGTGAACGACTGCAACAAACAAGAGGCCGTCACGACATGGGGTCACTGTGACTCCTTGTTGCCGGGACAAACGACCATGTACTGTACACTATATAAATGGATTGGTATTCCCATAAAAATTTTAATCAGCTAGAACCCGTGGCTGTGACTAGTGGCAGCTGCTTGACTGTCAATTAAGGTGGCGTTTCAAGTAGATGTTCTGTTTTCGCTGCGCCGCAGCCGCACCATGCCTTGTTATGGCAGGTCTTTGTGTAGACACGGCCCAAAATCGTCGTAACCAACTCACTGTCCCCGAGGTAATCACTGCTGATGATGTCTTTCAGCAGGGGTACGAGTCATGCATCTCCCCTCATCATTCCGCAGTATGGCTATTAACCAACAAATGAGTGAGCTATGCAGCCCACTGATTGGCCTACGAGCCCTGCCAAGCAAGGTCCGCTCGCTAGCTCTATATAAGAACCATAAAGTATACTGGTAGAATAAGGAGCTATTTCCTATTTATTAACACTCAGGCTAGCCCCCCATGTTGAGGCTTTTCTTATTAAGTGGCCTGGCTCGCTGTGTCAAGAGCTCTGCTCACCCAACTCACCCTAAAGTTGCACAACCATTGTCTTCAAGGTAGCAGTAAATACAGGGCTGAAACGAAAATTGATTGTACTTACTCCATCAGTTTAAGCACAGTCAATACTGCAGTGGGTGCTGCCTGGATGAGCTAGAGGGTGATGCTGCTTTATGGTCACTCAACCATGGGTAAGCCATCACCCATGTCACCACAGCTGGCGTGAACTCTGTGACCGATAAGCCCCTTCAATGCAAACCGCTAATTGGACTTCTTCCATCCCCCCGAAACCTTTGGCTCTTAGCTCAGCCTCATTGAAGATGCCTAAAGGAATAATAATATTCCCATAATGAAAAGCGAGCCATTGGCCCACAGCTGGGCTGGATGACACATTCTGCACTCAAGCGGAAACTCAGGTTGAGACTTATCCCTCTGCTAATTGCTGCTCTGACGGCTTTTAGTACACGATCCAACGTGACTGTCAGCACTGATGATATAAATTATTTATTATTATTATTATTATTATCAAGTTTAACGTCCATAGCGAGCTTTTCAGCCATAACAGACCCCGAACCTTGGGCATATACCCCTGTTAGTCTCTGTAACGACAGGTCTAGATAACTAGACCAAAAGGGGTCGTTGATTTATCTTGAAGACAAGAAACAAGGGGGTGAGCAATATAATAGCAAGAATAGACCTGTGTTACTAGCAATGCCTATGTGACAGGTTGCTATGTGAGTCGACCACGAGGGTCGGAATCTGTCTGCAAAGAGCGTCATTATATACATGCTTGTCTGCCTGGATCGATGGGTCGTTTGGATCATTCTGGGTGTTGGATCATTTTGGGTGTTGGATCATAGACCTCAATGGATCAAAATGGCAGATTTGATCCATTGTCACGTGACCTACGTATGTCATACCCCTCCCTTATGCCAACTCCGGCTATAACAGTCTCTAATCCCATCTTTGACCATTCTGTACCTTTTCCTTGCCCCAGGCCGCCTTGTTGCGCAGGGTTTTTGGGCATATGTGCGCCCTCCTTGGTGCCTTTCTCAGTATGGATTTCACCTGCCTGCTGCAGGCCACCCCTCCCCTCCTATCTATAGCTGCAGTATCCCCTTGGCTGTTAAAATATTCATTTTAGCGTGTGTTCAAGAAACTGGCCCTCATTGGTCAGAACCATTTTAGTGTTAATATAACCATTTTAGGAAATTGTGCACATTCTGCCGGACAGCGGTGAGCGTTTCCGCCAATGATCATACCGTAATCAAAAAACGCGAAAAAAGACACGCTAAAATGAACATTTTAACAGCCAAGGGGGTACAGCTGTTGAAATACATGGCTATGCATCATAAACCCTCCAGGGCTGTATGTTTTAGCTGTATTGAAATCAACCAACTCATTATCTTCACTTAGCGTTGGTATGGATCACAAGATTTGAGCTAAGTGAGCTTGCATGACTCTATGGTGAAGCACTGCCTTGGCTCACTCTGTTTAACCCGCACTCACACTAAAAAGCAGTATCAGGTTACATCCACTAAGGAATTGACCATGCTGAAGCCACACGCCGGGCGGTTAGTAGTTGGGTGGTGACCACCAGCGAATCGTCTGTTGTAGGTCTCCTCTCGTTTTCCTTTTATTCTTTTGAATTTAAGATCTCTTTCCTCTCTATTTTGATTTTGTAAGAATCGGTGTTGAATCCCCTGGAATGTGCGGGGTATGATCTGCACAGTAGTGGGGGTGCTTGTCAATTGATCACCTTGAGGCCGAAATTGTGACGCTGTTAGGTCAGTCATGTGACTCGTTGTGGTACTGTAACAGTTTACGGAGTATATTTGGAAGTCTACAGAGTAGCAGGAGTAGTTAATTAGGCCTCCAAGTGTTACCTAGAATTTAGTTAAAGCTGTCCATAAAACTATTACCTCCTCTGGGTGATTATACCACATCCTAGCAAAAAAATTATCTCTCCACGTCGTGACCCAATTTGAACAGCAAGGGGATGGAGCGATAATAATACACAATTTAGAAATTTCAACGCGGGAACCCAAGAAAAGGAACTTTGCAAAGGAGGAGCCAGACCAATCTGCCTAGGAGTCCCGACACCTGTTTATCCTAGACCGAGGAGTCCAGGTCGCTCAATAGGATGCTTTGCTTCCGTGATATTTTCATCACCATCCACTTTTTGCCGATCCGTACTCCTTCCACTGATTGCGGTAGTACCATGAATTATACCCCGAGACATTGCTCGGCATGACCTTTCGCTTGCCTGAAAAATCCACGCCCCCATATATGTTGTGGAAAGTTCCCCGGATCGTGCGGTCATGGCTGAAGTGTACTTCACCAACGCCGGACAAGAGGGAATGGTCAGCTACTGGGCTCATGGCTGAACAGCGATCGGGTCTGAGGTCCCAGAATGTGTTTGACGAATTGGACATTGGTAGCAGACATGATGCTGACAGATATGCATTTTGGGTTGAGGATGAAAGCCTTTTCAGCAAGTTCACCGGATTTACCTCTCACCGCCAACTAATTCCATTTTGCATGGTTAGCCTTCTCCGGTCATTCAGCAAGCTGCAGTTCATGTGGCTCCGAGTAATGCAGTTCAAAGGCAGAATGCTCGCTTCTCTTATTAACCATTGGCTCGTTGTAGGATTGAGTTGAATCGGTGAAGAGGGCAGGGGACTCCCCGGAACATTGGAATTGGCTTTTCGCCGTCAATACAGTTCCTCTCACGCAGATTCCCAGATGGGGACGAGGGAGCATCATCCTGGATCAAGACTCGTAAATATCCAGTTCAGTACTATATGAAAAATATGATCGTAGCGCGGCTCAGGAACTGGTTCCTCAAGAAGCTGAATGCTGATATTTCTTTCCCTGACCTTTTCGGGCGAGGTATGAATATTTGCCTTTCAGATCAGATTCCGGATGTTGTAAAACAGGTATATGGTCGGGAAACAGTGTAGTGAGAGCTAATCAAGGGATGATCCAAACGCCTCTGAGCACAAAGCCATTATCCGGGTGCTGCAGAACTCTGATCGTAGATGGCAAGATGTATTATTGTTAAGGAAGACGGAACAGTTGTATAGGACAACGTTTATTGCATAGAGCAGTTAAATAAGAAGAATAGGCATAAAATAATCCTGAACCAAAAATACCGCTCGACTACAAAAAGAGGCCAAGACCGCTGATTGCAGAGAGAACTAGTATTTTTGGCGTCCAATAATAATACACCCATTTTGAATGGGCAAAGGAACTCTAAAAGCAGGCCAAGTTCGCATGATAGCCAAAATATTATATCTCATTATATATATGTCAAACAAAATGATATTATATTTCACGTATTAAATATATACTGGCTGTGTTTACAGTTCCCCAGATCGTATACATTTTACATACCACTCACCAAGATAGGTTATCATCATCGTCGCAGGTGTCATCCAACACGTACATCGTCATTACTGCAGCTCACTCAGCGGCCTCCCCATCAACTCACTCACTGGCCGCTCGCCTCGTGCTTCGTACTCGTCTCCGTACGTCGACGAGATCGCCATCGAAGTCGTCGCATCCGACATTGCATGCCTGTCGCCCTTTTCTCCTCGGACCACGACCACGGGTGGGAGATCAGACTGTATGGCAGTTTTCTCCTGGAACTGTCGTGGTTGTCGTCGTCGTCGATAGAGTATCAAGGCCCACCCGGCCAGGATGAAGATTAGGACTCCCAATGGCACGCCCAGACCGATGGCTACTTTTGCCGCGGTGCTGAGACCGTTGCTGGAATCACTGACGTTGTGCTGGTCCGGTGTAGAAGTTGATGACGACGCGGTATCCCCGGTGGATTGTGGTGGGAGTGATGTGGAGGAGGACGGGAAGGATGAGGACGATGATGACGATGATGATGATGATGATGATGATGTTGTTGTTGTTGTTGAAACGAAAGATCTTGTTGTTGTCGCCGATGTTGCTGCTGAGCTGGTAGTAGCCGCTGGAGCGTTGTACGTCGTGGGCGGCGGATCATCCGAATATCGCTTGTTGACTCCAAACAACGGGCTGGTGATGTTCGGCGGAGACGGGATGCCGTTCGCTGCCCGTGGCTGGAGCAGGAAGACGCATCCCGACTCGCGGTAGATGCCACGGTTCGCGGTCCAGAGATAGAAGTACTTGTTTGTCACATTGTCTGCACAATGACTGCATGTTAGCCGACGATAGGCTGCTATGGTCGATGTGTATTCGAGGAGGCCGCGAGGGAATCGACAACTGCATCGGTCTAACGTTGCAGGGATGGCCTAGGATCGAATACACAAACCGTGAATAGCAAATCTGGGCGGATACTTACGCTCCAGCTCGAGAACCTCGTTACACGCCTCGTACAGTGATAGTCGCGGCGTAGAAACGTCCCAGGTCACATTGACGACATCTTCAACAATGAAGACATTGTCATCGTTAGTCGGAAAGGTGAATCCCTCGGCATCGACAACTGGGAGATGACGGCAACACAGCAAAAAGAGAAGGAGAGATATCTCTTTCGCCATCATCATCGTCGCCATGGCATCGCTTCCAAAAGTCGTTTGCGCGACGCCAGCAAGTAGTCAATGCTGTGCTGTATACTCATCGTTCTCGAGCAAGGCTGGCAGGAAGGGGGGCGGGGGTGGTTGTTGAGAAATTGCGGCGCAGCATCTAGACCAAACCACGCAGGGGGGGATATAGACCGTTGTTGTCCCGACATGTCGTTGGCCACCACCATGACAACAATAAATGATCCCGTTGTTGTCGTCGTTGTCGCGCAGAGTTGGGATGTGAAAAGTTATGGTGAAACGCCATGCTGGGATTTCCGCTCTTCAGTGGCTCCCATTGTTAAAACTTTAGTGTCTGAGGATATATATCGTCTTCATAAATCCCTACCTTTGTTGGATCCTGCCCTCCGTTAGCAGTGTTGGGATTAGCGACGAGGACAGTATGACCAATCACAATATACAACGACGCGCCTCGACTACGGGCTATCATCGATGTGATCACTTTCGCACAAGGATGGGGAATAATCTCAGCAGGAATATCTCCTTGAAGCAAGTATGTCCTGTACCGGTGCAAGCAGCTGCTACAACATGCACGCACCCGGTGCATCTTAAAAGTAGGGGCTGATCTGTCCTCGGGGGAAAAGAAAAGAGGACGGCTACAATTATTAATAAATTATAAATACCTTAAGCAATATCTAAACAATAATACTATTCTGCGTTATTACTGTTGTGGCGGCGCTCAGGCATAGTAATCAGTCTACTAACTATGGTAGCTAGTCATACAAGATCCAAAGCATAAGAAAAGAAGAATTACGGGTGTCGTCAGGGTCAAAGATATGATTACCGTCTGTACTAATTATCACAGTTCTGAGATAATAACTAGTCTGTTTCAGTGTTATGTCTTTATCTCTAGTACGAACTAAAACGCTTATATTAACTGTCTCCGATTGGGCCTAAAGACAAGATGCAGCTTTAATATACTTATTGTTACAGCGCAAACCCGGTATAAAGGAAAAGAGGGGTATGATGCAGGGAGGGCTCACGTGACATGGATCAAATTGATCCACCTGGCACCTTGATCCAACAAGGCCTTTGATCCAAATAATCTACTGATCCAAGCAGGCAATCATGTACATAATGGCGCTTCTTACAGGTAGATTCGGACCCTTGTGGTCAACTCATGTGACAATAGGACATCCTAAGATAGCAATAGCACCTTGTCTTTTATCCTTATCTGACGCTCTTGTCTCTTGTTGTCAAGATAAACCCTACAACCTAAGGACCATTCCAGGTCTTTCGTTACACTTATCTAGTCTTTTTTATATTAATGTTAATAATAGAACAGTTCAGAATTTTAAGAAGAAGTCACACGGAGTCTGGATAACGTGGTAGCAGAAAAGATATCGGGCTATGTATGGAGGAACCGAGTTATGTGCTTTTTCGCCAACTGTCTCGTCTCCCGGCGGACGGTGCTACGAAATCTTGTTCAACTATCGGTGTTTGAAGAAATGCCAGAGGCTCTTTCAAGCCGAAGCGCTGTAGATATCCCCCATATCCTCGTATCCGTTGTCATAGTAGACGTTTTCCATCCTAGACATGTCGAAGTCGTCCTGGCTGGCGCCAACGGTAGCGGCAGTGTGCCCTGGAACAGCTGCCATTGGGACGTCGAGGTAGCCGTTCGACCGGCTGTCGACACGCGGTTCCTGCTTGATACCGTGGCTGTCCAGTCCCTTTCCGAGCTGCGGTTTCTGCTCCTTCTCGACATTTTCGATGCTTTCAATAATCTGGTCCTTTTTGATGACGAGCTCGCCGGTGTCAGAAGCAGTGACATTGGGAAATCCAGCTTCGCTATTGGCAACTACGTTCGCCTGGGTGTTCGAATCGCCGTCACCATCGAGGGAGATTGCGTCGAGGATGCTTTTGCCGCTCTTCTTTTTGGCATCCAAGCTCTGCTTGCCACGGCCAGTGGGGGTAGACGCAGAGGACTTGGTGACCCCATTTCTGGGGCCGCGTGGAGTGCGTGGAGTACGTGGAGTCGAGGCGCCGCTGCCTCCATTTCTGCCAGAACCACGAGGAACACTAGTGACGCCGCGGGCGGCGGCTTCGGACTTCAGCTCCTCGGCGATCTTGCGGTAGTTACGGAAACGGCCCTCGACGGAGTCGTAGGTTGCGCCGCGACCGTACATCGCGGCCATGCCGCTGTAGTCGAGCTGTCGGTAGTTAGCCTCTAATCGTGAAGAGATGATGTGATGCTGGTAGCAACAGGTGCACATAGATAAGATGACGCAAAACAGGCTATAATGTAACTGAAATAGGGAGCGATTATCAATCCAAAGTTTAACTGAGATGTGAGAGAAGCCAAGAAGGTTCAGCCAACAGGCTTTGTGCGGTCTTCTGCGCGACATGAGGTACAGGATGCGGCTTGCTCACCTTGAGAGATGGATGAGCGGCAATCAGCGCACCGAAGAGGCGATCTGTGGCATCATTCGCCTTCCAGTTTACCATATTGGCGGTTGATTATCGGATCTGCAGTTCGGTAGAGGCTTGTGTTGTGCGATGTGTTGGAACAAGACGGATGCTGAGGAGAACCAGAGATGACGAGGCCACTGGAAATATTAGTTAGATGATAGTTGTAGGCGGATACAGATGTGAACATGAGTATTTGTATACTCACACAGGTGTCAGTTGGGAGGCCAAGTCTGGAGGTGCGTGGTAAGAAGACGGTAAGAGAAGGGAAGAAGTTGTTGAGAGAGAGGATTCGTGTTAAGCTCGCAGGTGCTGACTAGACAGCTGTGTGTAAGTCTCTATCACCCTCGAACTCTTTAAGAGAACAGTAGGAGTTCAGAGGAGGCAACACAGACTCTGAGGAAGGCAAAGAGCTCACTGAGGGGGTGGGCACCGGGAGATGTAGAGACAATTCTTGCTCAAGGGTATCAAGCCTAGTGGCTTTCTAAAAGTCACTAGTGTGGATAGACTCAGAATTCTATACCTTTCTTGGGACTTCTGCGAGTTAGAAGTGAGTTCTACAGACTCTTTTGTACTGTGGTGGATTTCTTCACAACACAGGAGATTTTGGAGCACTTACACTGCTGACTCATTGGCTCATCCTTTGACCAGAAATAAATCCGTCTACACTCTCTGATGATGAGTCCCATCCGTAATTCTTTCTATTATTTCCAGCCTTGGAGTAGAGGAGGCTGACATCGCAGCATCACACCGTAGATATGCGCGTCAAGCGGTCAGCGATGTTCGATCGCCCAGCCTGCCAGCTTATTGGTTGAATAGCGAATACCTCGTGCCTGATAAAGTTGACAGGTTTATGTATGCTACATTCTGGGACTTGCTTAGCATTTGATGCCAGAATCCATATATACAGCAGCGCATATTGTTAGTACTCGGAAGAGCTCGGTTCTATCCTGCAGATATGTATTCACTATACGGTTCATCACCAGATAATTCGTGGAATTAGAGCATTGCAGTATTTTGCAGTTTTTAAGTTGAAAATTTTGAGTGAAGCTTAGAAAGAGGTGGAAATAACACATTCTGCCTATTTAAGAACTGCAACTCGTTGTTGGACCTCAACCTGCGGCGCTGTAGAGAATGTGGTGCTTATGGAAGAGAACCTGCTCTTGAGTGATTAAAAAATCTAATTGTCTCCATATGTGTGTTCTGGCTGTCCTAAGGAACGATGGCGAAGCAAATTCCTACTTAGGTATGTACATAGGGGCCCCAAGACGATGGTATCAGTGACACAACTTCGCGTGGAGATAAGCTAACTGCAGGGATCTCTGGACACAACAAAAGTATTGAGACTGCGGCAAAAGACTGAGGCTGTGTGGATGCGAGGAGATATGCAGCAAGAGGTCTCAAAAAGCGCATAGTTCTTATGGTAGGATACAATGGTGTACCGGTCACTTTGGCACGCGTTGACAGCGAAGTTAGACAGAGACTGGCGGAGGGGCTAGGGCTTGCATTGTCATGTGACTTGCCCTACCAAGTCACGCTGACTAACTGACAGAGAGTTCAACCCTGTTGGACATCTTGAATATGAACTATGAACTAAGCCTGTATCATATTTTGCCGGTGATACAAGGGCACTATGCCAAATCCATGTGCATAAATGGTATTCTTTCTGGAGTGATCAATTCTGGCTTTTAAGTATCCGTCTAAAGCAGATAGAAGAGACACATCCCTATTTGGTCTTACGGACATTGAAGGGCTAGACACCTGCAAGAAACTGTCGGGCTATTTCTTTGAAACTAGGTAATGTTATTTGTGAATGACCATAATTGCGGCTGCAGAAGCTGTTGTTGTTGAGCAATTAGCTTAATCAAACTTGAAGGGCAGGGAAGATGGTCCCGTAATCCTCACAACAATGCCAGACCATAGCCACACGAACCGTGATGGTTCGTGACTTTGTTCCCTTGGAGTTTAGTGCATATGACAAAATGCATGATATGCACTAAACTTCAAGAGACTAGAGGCTATCAAGAAAGGCATTCAGCTGCTGTTGTGTACTCCTCAGGCGAGATCACCTATCTGAAGATCAATGTTCACAGTCTATAACAGTGTTTGCAGGAACTTCTACAGTGGATGTCAGCATGAACAGTTCTTATACAATCAAAAAACAAAGTTAACCAGGCTCTGAGCCATAATCTTCTGTGTCAGAGACATGGAGATACCTTTTCTCTCTTCTGAGGCCTTCTGCGCTTCTTGTCAGCTCGAGGACTACGTCCATGTGGGAGCACTGGCTATTCGACTGTCTTAGTGTGCCAATAGAAGGTCAACCAAGAGCCAAATGGCTGGGTCACTGCCCCAGTTCCGCTATTATTGTAATATCCCTGGGATTATGTATGCGACTGTATTTGCAGGATGCTGGTTGTGGGGGAGTGCTTCTGGACATGTAAAGGGGAGGCAAAAAAGCAGCCGTCGAGTACAGAACTTTTCCCAGTTCTAGGCAGAAATATTAGTCACATTTTTCACGCTCGCGCTTAGGCTTTGTCATGTCGCTGCTGCATGAGTCACACTCCGTGCCTGCTTTTTTTTGTTTTTTTAGGGGAAAGAGGGGTTTAGAGAGGGGTAAACACCATGACTTAGGGCACTTGACAGAAGGGAGAGACAGAAGAGCAGCGTGAAAAGAGCGTTGTTGGTGTGAGGTTTGCGGGCGCGCCGTAAGTGAACATGTGTCTTGGCGTGCTGCTCGAGGCGCATATATTGTCGCCAGGAATGACGCATATATCCGAGTCTCTGGACTCGAGCAGGATAATGAAAAAAGACAGGAGAATCTGTTTGTCTGATGCAGGCAACCTGCAGGACAAGATGTTATGTTTTCTCAATAAATGTTTGCGTCACCTCTTGGGAACGTCGGATTGGCTCAAGTTCGTACAAGTATCTGGCGTCTTCCTCGATATATCAGAACGACTCGAGAGAGGTAGCAGGGAGAACTTACATTCTCTGCGTTCAGTTGTCATGCTGATCCCTGTTCAATCCTGGATGAGGAAAACATCTGGATCCAAGAGGGCGCTGTAAATCACACGTGCCTTGAATTCTCTCTCAGATATCCCTTGCGTTGAGCGAACAATTCTCGCTGTACTTTTTTCTCTCCAACATCACACCTGTCTCTCTTGGACAAGCGCAGTTCTTACCTATAACATTCTTCGAACCGTCGCCTCACATTTGTTTCCCACACAGTCTCCACAACCTCTTCTTAATCTCCCTTCTCTTCTCTTTCCAACACCCAACCCGTTCTAATCCTCGTGGTGTCTCCAAAGCTACATTCTATCCAGTTAGGAAGACAGCTGAAGAGAGAATACTCTGCAATCGACTATCATGCCGGTCAAGTGGACTCCTGAGAATGATCACATTGTACGCTCCTCTCCTGTGCCCCATCACAACTTGTGTTCCCTTCCAAGTTGTGTTACCATGATTCTTATGTCGTCCTTTGGCACTCTACTACCCACACAAAGCTGACAACAGACTTTTTATACATAGCTCCTTCTCAAGATTCTGGAGACCCATGAACTCTCTGTCGACGCGAGGAAGGTCGCTGCAGCATGGCGTAAGTGCACTCCCCACCCCGATATCCCTCTTAGTGATCTCCCTCACTGACACCCTATAGCGGGAACCGACCCCAACGCAAAGCCGACCCCCCGTGCCATCACCGAGCGCCTTGTAAGAATGCGCCAGATGGTCAAGTCGAGCAGTGCCGGCCACTTCAGCATCGGTGGCGGCAAAGGGACCCCGCGTAAATCACGCGGCAACGCCAACTCCGCCGCGTCGACTCCGGCAAAGGGAAAGCGCAAGAGTGATCCAGTCCCTGCCATAAAGGCAGAGCCAGACGCCGGAAACTCTGACGCAGGAGACACCGAAGTGGATGAATTGATTGCCAATACCCCCAGCAAGGTCAAACCGCCACCACAGGCCCAGACGGGAGTCAAACGTCGACGAATTAAGAAGGAGTCCAGCGACTCAGAGGTCACGCTCGCCGATCTCGACGCCATCGACGAGACTCCAAGCAAGCGTGTCCGTACCCCCGCTCCCCTTCCGAAGGACATGGTGGTCTACCAGGGCCAGAGCGAGTCCGAGAGTAACGTTTACGAGAGCTCCATGTCCGAGTTCGTCCCGGAGGATTCCGTCGGTCAGAACGAGGATGACAAGGACATTGACGACGAGGTTGACGTGACAGGATGGGCGTGAGTTCGGTCGCGAGATGCGTACATGTACACTAGAAACATACGTTTGTGATAGCAAGTACTGCCAGGTGGCTTTGTTGAGGTGGAGGGACTGGAAGAAGGAAATACGAATAGGAATAATGTCGATGGAGAGGTTGGAAAGGAGAATTAGCTAGCTACTTGCACAGCACCAGGGAATCAAACATAGTTGCTCTCTCCACACTTTACGGAATGATAGCAGATTCGATCTCCTTCCTTCACCACAGGGATGTAGAATAGTACCATGCGTTTATACCTCTTAGTTATAATGCGCCGTACCTTCTTTTTTTTCCCCCTATTCACCCACATCAAACCACAGCATCCGCGCCATACCCTTTTCCTGCCTGGGACTTGAAAAGATATCTACTCACATATCCAGTTACTATACGTGTACTGTAATTATTACGCACGCCCGACTCTCTCTTCCTCCATAACAAGCCAGGTAACTATCTGGAGAATCAATGAACAGAGATACTTCCTAATAAAGGACCGCAAATAAGGATAGGTGGGAGATATGTATTTCGGAGTGACGCAACTGCGGACAGCGAAGAATTGATGTGCTAGATCCTCGTTATATGTATATGTGGACATTGTGTCAATAAGTAAAGTAATAGAGACTTTTTCAGTGCATTCATGATATTTAATAATAGAGATTGCGATCCGTGTACGCAATCGAAGTTTGGATTGTTCTCAGGTTGGATATGGCTAAGAAGGTGGTACACTCCCGCTCCACGAATTTAATCCAGAAATTCGATTTCCAGCCTACAACATGGAAGTAATGGGAGCATCCATTACTGCTTGACATATTAACGCGCAGGAACTCTCTTGCTATTTGTCCTCCTGGACAGCCAGGGCATTCATTTCAGTCAAAAATGTAGGAAATAAGTTTACATTCTTGAATGTCAGCATCAGACGACAACAGCACATGGAAAAGTCCCTCCTGTACTTTGATGACTGCGCCGTTGTCAAGTTCTCCATCTCGCATTGTGCCATGCTCTCATGCAAATAGATCACACGATTCTCTCAGAGATAGTTGAGGGCCAAACCACCAGTTTCTAGAAATCTGATTGCTGAAGTGATGTGGATATTGCAAGTCATTGTCTCAAGCACGCATATGTTGGAGCAATAATGCCTGGTAGTCAATGATGAGGGAGTCAGTCTAACAATTCGGAAGTTCGAAATGACAGAGAGCTATATATAAATAAATGCGGAAACACATTGTAGAAATCCTTGAGTTCCCAATGCTTTTAAATTTTCAACATTTTTGGCCGCAATATGGGGATAAAGACATTTTTCGTCCTTTTGTAACGTCTTATCTTGCCTGTACAGAAAAGTACTATGCAGTAATAGCTTAAACCGAATAGCAACTGTACTTCCCAGAGATTCGATAAGGCGTATCAAGGTCTCGAGCAAGTTCCTTAATAGTTATAGAGGAACCTAAAACACGTTATGTCCCGCTCCAAGACGGAAAGCGGTATTGAGAAAATTTACGACACGAGACCTATGTCCACACTCACTCAGACAAAAAATATCATCTGGAAATGCCTTGGCTTTGACAGATGCAGTCTTATCATGGCTGCTATGTTCTTTTCCCAAGAAGTGTTTAGCAATAAAGGTCTACTGTTATTTATAGTTCTAGATTTAAAGCTAACTTACGTGCTCAGGTAGTGGATTCAGTAAGCTAAGTCCATGCGTAGATAAGTAATACCTACGGAGTACTATTAGCGGTCTTGGTATATACTACTCTCGAAGACCTCCCTTAAGGATGAGTAAAAGAATAAAAGAAAGAGAGGTCCTAATTTTCAAATAATGACCCCGTAAGAAGAAGAGATCAAATCAAACTTGGGATTTGATTCGTCTACCTATAAAGGTAGATAGGAACACACGCTAATTACAACACTTGTCATCGGTCGAGCTAAAGCACAAGATGTGCATTACGGAGAAAACAGAATGTCTTAAACCAGAAAATAAAAAGATGAAAGAGCACGCGTTCAAGTCCCTCGACAGATATCCACGCCGCAGCTGCTGAAGCAAGCTTGCTGCCGGCATCAGGTCGAGTCAATGTGATGTAGCGTGCTGTAGGTTAAGTTGAAGCCTCATCTTCAGCGACAGGGGCAGCCTTGGCCTTTTTAGTGGGAGAAACGTTGTCTCCATTGCCCTTACTCTTGCGTCTAGACGGCGTGGATGGGGCGGAGCTGCCGAGGTCCTTATTTTCTCCCTCAGCTTTGGCCTGAATCTTGCGGATACGGTGCTGAACAGCGTAAGGTGTGCAGTCTGTGACTCCTATTAGTGGTGGTCATGAGATAGTGAACCTACATACGTAGACACTCGTCTGTGCCTTTTTTTATGGAGGAGGATAGCACAGAGGAGGAATGAATATACGGAGTATCTATCTTGACACGTACCGGGACCCATATATTGGGCGAGAGCCTCCAGGTTCATTTTGGGTTTGCAGATTTTGATGATACCAGCGAGGAGCTGCAACTAATATGTTAGTTTGTTTGATGCAGAGGTAAACGGGCGATATCGACGATATGTATCTTGGGCAGGCATGGAGACAGGAAATCCAAGCTTGTCACAGGATCAGGTTCATGTCTCAAACTCACCTTGGCGTCAGCCTGATTGTTCCACGTCATAGGCATATTGAGCGATGATTTTTTTTTTGATTGACTTGAGGGAAATCGAAGTCAAGTCTGTTGTAAGGCTCGATGGTATGAGGGACAGAGTGCCTTCAATCCTTGTGGTGTGTTTTGCAACAATAGATGCGAGTTTGATGCAGATGGATTGCGATTGTGATGATGCAGAGATGAAAAGGATGAAAGTAGCTTGACACGGCAGGGTGACGAGGGATCTATGTCGGGCGGGCACTGGTCCCAGTGAATAGCCAACAGAAGTCCTGGATCAGAGGCCTCCCGTCACGTGTGAGCTTGGAGGGATGTGCGGAAAGGGCTGAGGACGGCCCGGTAGCCAAAGATATGGACATCTGTGTATTTTCTGTTTTCTTTTGCAGGCTCGTAAAAGATGAATGGAGACGTGTATGCGGGTTCTCGACTAGATAGTCATAGCTTAGATGCTCAGTTGCATAGTCTCCATCCTGCCGTGATCTATGAAGCGTTAGAAGTGCTCTCGCATGCAGTATTGGTTCCAACACGTCTGAATGCAGCCAGAAGATGTGAAGAGCAATTGAGGTAAACGTTCTGTATCTATTTACATAACACAGAAGGATTGCAAGGGCTGAGCATACAGGACATCAACGTCCAGATAACCGATGCGTAAAAGTTGTCTTTGCTAAGAGACCATCTTGTATAAACTTTAAAATAGAACAGTCTCCCTGGAGAAACAAGTTCATGACTAGCTAACTAGAGCACCTTATTCGATATGCACTTCGTAGTCTTAAACAAGCCCTCGCGGTATCCTGGCCTTAATACAAAATGCCATCGACGGTAGAGACTTCCAGAGAACAAGAGACAAGAGACAAATCTCCCAGCTTGAAAGTGTGAAACTCAAAAAAAGAAAAGACAAAAGCTCTGTTTCCCAAGACAGGCGAAAAGCTTGACCTGACTTCAACACATATCTTGGTTGTCGACACGCCCAAAGAAGATACCGGATACCCGTTGCGGGTGCTGCCAAGGGTTCAGAGGATTTTTTGTAAATTTTTTGGTTATGTCTGTTGGGAATCATCGGTAGAAACTACGAAAAGTGATTTACGTGATCACCAGGGAAACTGTTGGAGATCCTTGTCAGTCACCAGCCACTATGGTTTCAGAGGGGTATCTCTTACGTATGTAGAGCGGAACAGTCAACGCTATGCGTCGATTACTCAGTGTCCGACTCTTCTTTCTTAACCACAGCGGTGCCGTGACCATCGTTATCGTCGTCGGTGTCGTCAATCTGAACAGTAGAGGTGTTCTCCGCTTTGACATTTATAGCAGTGTTTGTAGAAGTTGTATCCGCCTCGGTCCATTTCTTTCCACGACGAGGTTTCTTGTTACCGGACTCAGCGCCGTCACCGTTACCAGCGGAGCGCTTACGAGAGGTTCGTGGAGTGGAAGTCGGGGTGGTCGTAGCAGAACCCGTGTTGGGATTGTTTTGGTTGGCGATGGAGTTCAGTCTCTGAGCGTCTTTTCTAAGCTTTGCGAAATGCTGACTGCAAGGTCATTAGTATGTAATAAACAAAAAGTCCTTGAAACTATAGATGGTCATCAAACATTAAAATTTTGCAGCAGTAAAAATGCAACTTCAAGGCTCCGATATAATTAGGGTTATAAAAGTATCTCAAAGGCGTCGGAGGGGGAAGTGAACACAAGCAAGAGAACGCAGAATATATCACAAAATTAGGACATTATAATATTCAAAGCGAGTTTGACTTCATACCGGCACGCATTCCAGTTGAAATCGGACCCCATCTTGGCCGCGATAGCGTTCCAGTCAGCTGCGCTCAGCTTGATCTTTTCGGCGTCGATAATGAGCGGCAGGAGCTTGCGCTCCAGTTCCTCGTTCCAGACAACCATGATGAAGATACAGGTATCTTCGTCAGGGATATTTGTAGAACAAGCCGTATAGGACTCGACGATGGGGGGGTGAGACAGGAGATGATAAGGGGTTGGGTAGATGAAGGCGGTAGGTACAGGAGGTGCTGTGTTCAGAGTGAGAGAGAGATGAGAACAGGTTTCCATCAGAGACAAACACAATTCGCGCGTTGGTCGGTAGTGAATTGTTGTAGGTGATTGTCAGGTGAACGTCACACTCGCAAAACACTAACAGATTATAGACATCTGGTAAGAACAAGAATATAGAAACCCTTACCGGCAAGCCTCCGCCGTGAAGGTTCCACCCATCGCGGCAGAGACCTTCTCCCAGTCATGCTTCGAGTTTTGGTCGACGAGAACCAGAAGCAGCTTCCGGTCGAGCTCAGGGGTCCAAGGTGCCATATTGATGATTATGGTTGTAAATAGTGTTTGAAATGGATGAAGGCGAGCTTAGTGGTTATAAAGATTGAAGTTTTAGGAGCGGGAGACGCTGAAGTCTGGGAGTTGTGGTAGAAGGAAGTAGTGAGAGGGTGATGTGGTGAGAGACAAGAATGAAGCCCTCACGAAGGTATAAATAGACGCCTCCTGTTGTTTACGTGCGGACGTGATGCTGACGACTAAGCGATCACATGGGGCACCGAGAAGAAAACAAAGAGTCCGCATGGAATGTAAACGTTTGGGCCCATAAGCTGAAAGGTGGTCCTATATAGTGCAGGCGTAGTGAAGGTCTTATGCCTAAGTATAGTAGCCATTCTTTATATTAGTGTAATGTAGAGTCGAAAAATCTTCAATAATGGCCGAGTAATATAATATTTTGATCAGGAATGGAAGACGAAGAAAAGGTCAGGACAAAGAATATAAGATATAAAGCCATGTTGAGAGAAACATCTTCTCTCGAAGTAGGTATATGATAGTATACGAACGACTTGAGTGATTATATTAAGATTTGTTTGGTGCAATGGCAAGAGCCTACAAGACGGGAGTTGATGGAAACAAATACCCAATATGACTGGATTGCCAGCAGCAATTATAACTCTCCCAACATTTTTTGGTGGCGGATAGCATTATTATACCGTGGTCAAGGATAAAACCATATATAAAATAGTATCGGCGACCAGTCAGGATCTGCAACAGTGACGGCTGCTACTGCTCCCAACCCTGCAACAGCATGCCAGTCTCATAGCGGAGAGATGATGGCTCACTTCGTGTGTTGTAAGCTGGTATTGGGAAGATGGCTGGTCCTGAATGTGATTTCAATGCTCATTTCGACGACGACCGCATGTCAGGTTTCTAGCAGTATTTCAGCGGCCTGGGAAGAAACATGTCTTAACAAATTGTAGCACGTTGATAACATCTGCAGAAGAAATAAATAGTATAAGTGCCATGTCACATTGGAGAGTGAACCAAACATCTCCAGGAAGAACTGATTTCCTGTTTGCCATGGAAGGACAGATTGGAAGTTGCGCACCTTGAAATGCTGGATTGTTCCGCATTAGAACCAGATGCTTGTTTAACCTGTCGGGTCGAGACCTGTCAGAATCACAAGGACATGGGATTTTAGCCGAAAGAGATCTAGCGGTCTCCAAGAGGTTTAGCCTGGAAGCCTTTGTTGTCAAGATGCCCTTCCCATAACATTGATCCGTCATATCCATCAAGAAAAGCGGGAAGTCCTGCATTTCTTTCTTTTCAGTTCCCCATCAGTACCGGCGGGAGAGATTCCAGAGGTTCGAAACGTAATCTGCAGATGGACACAACAAAGATCGGTCACAGCAAGACCTCCCCAAGACAATATACCAGCGATGCTTCAGTGAAGCTAGGGACAGCCCGCGAGTTCCATGAAAGCCCATTTCTATGAGAAAGATCGCGTTTTCTTTCGTAATCTCAGGCCACAGCCTTATAGCTTCTGCACAGCTTCGCTTGCAGCTTTTTGTGTCGTACTTATTCCTTCCTACAATCTTTTGATATTTTCGATTGTCTCAATGTCTGGCCAAGTTGCTGAGAAACGCACTGCCTCGAATTGACACGGATGGAAGTACTGAACGCAAAGGAAAATGGTTAACAGATATAGAGAGTAAGTCTTGTTGGGAACCAGCAGCAATTTGAGGAGAAGAAGTCGCACCAGAAAACAATTGCAGTTGTTCACAAGCTCTAATACAGCGGAGCTAGAAGCGCGTAGGCATATAAAACGCGAAACTGTATCCAATATGCGAGAAACAAGAGGAAATAAATAAGACCTATCTGGTAAGATAGTAGTGCAAAGGCACATAGGTGGTATTTATTTTAAGAAATATAATGAAGAAAACCAAATATGAAGTGAGGAGTAAAATATTCCTGATCATCACAAGCAAGATGGAATCAGGCAATGGCTCTGAGACTTGATATATGGAAGTACGGCAAAGACACTTACCTGAAAAGCCAGTTTCGAAGGAGCAAGTGCGGCACTGGGGAAGTTAGTGGACCCACGTAGCTCCGGGCATGGCAGCAGTTCTGTCCTACAACGAACCACCTCCGAATCTGCTTGACTGGAAAAAAAGTAAGAGTTCCGATTCTGCTAGAAGAGACTGACAGTCTCAGGTCACTGACAAACATCAAGTCAAGCCAGCATCCTGAAGCAAAGACAGGGAGACAGGAGAGAGCCTGTCCTCCGTACACAGTATCTGCACTTATCCTCCACCAAACGAGCCCACCACTTGTACAGACATGTAATTGTACGGAGAAAGAAGGACTAAGAGAAGCAAGGACCATGAAAAGGCAGGGAGCGGGGGACAAGTGGAAGACAAAGAGGGCATTGGTGGGTTGCTGGATCGGATAAAAAACATGTGTCTGATCGGCGTTGAGAATCTGTCGGACTGAGAGAACCTAGTAATCCGAAGATACGATGATGAAGCTCTGATTTGCTTAATCTACCTATCTGACCAGCTATTTATCTCATGAATTAGGGGGCCATAACAAAGGAAAGTGTGCGATTATAAGCGAGTATAGACCGGGGTACTATGATATTGCAGGGATTATGACCTATGAGAGTCCGGATCGGCGTGTGCTGGCTAGGTTGATAGGATTCTTGGCATACCGACAGGTCATAGTCGTAGTATTCGGCTGGCAGAATCCTAGCTTTTCTAGGCAACTCTGCTGCGCTTCCCTTAGCGTCTCTATCACGTGGCTTTATGAAACCCTAAAGAATCCTACCACGTATGCTTTATGAAGGGATGTAGATGTATATGATTCAGGGGCTGGCTTTGTGACGGGAGACACACAAACAAACAGAGATTATTGATGGTCTTTAGTTTCCACACCAGTTAAAGACATGAATGCTACAACCCTTTCACCACGCAAGCAGGTCTCCGCTCTGTAGGATTCAAATTCTTTGGATGGCTTTAAGTTCTTTGTCTTCTCTGCAGACTGCACATGCAGTGGCAACAATAGTGAGGTTTATTCTCAGAAAGAATATTTATCTGCATCTCCTGTGCAGGATTTGCACATTTCTTCATCATCTGTAGAGATCAAGCAGTGCTGCTGGGGAGTTCGTTCCTCCCTAAGTTGAACTCAAAATCGCTGTACTCCCACTCTACTTCTACCTCGGTTCTACCGCTTTTCCATTATCTTCACGGAATATCCCACCTGGGAATTGCAGCAATGGCAAGTCTCAGAAGAAGCAAGACCATGCCGGGCGACGGCCAGACGTCCAAGTTTCTCTACACGATCATCAAGCAGCTCGATTTGAAAACGGTGAGTGTCAATTCCGAAGCAGATGTTTTAGTCCTGCCAATACATGGTAAAATTCAAGTCAAAATATACGTATTCGAGCAAAGCTAATATGACCGGGATCCACAGATCGATTGGAATCTCGTCGCTTCTCAACTCGACATCTCCAACGGCCACGCGGCGCGGATGCGCTTCTCCAGGTTCAGGCAGCACATGGAGGGCATTCAGACGACTCCACGTCCGAAGAAGGCCACAAACAACCAATCTGACAAGGGTGAAACTAATAGCAAGGGGGTCGCGAAAACCAGCTCCAAATCAGACAACTTGAAGTCCAACAAACGTCCAGCTCCCGCCGAAATCGAAAGTCCGCCGATCAAGAAGGAGCGTGGAGAAGCAACTGAGCCGTCGTCAAACGTCAACATCTTCGTCAAGACCGAGCCGGTCCCTGAGCCGGCACTGTCTGCTGTACCGCAGGCTCCGACGATGACAATGACATCAATCGCGCCGGTTCAACCGGGGCTAGGGACTCAGTACCCCTTTATGACTGTTGCGCCCTCAGATCTGACGATTCAGCGACCTGTCGCCCCATCTCTTGCCTCCGGTTTTCATGCGCCGATTATCAAGCCTGAACCTGTGTGGAGTCCCGTCAAGATGGAACCCAAGGCGGAAAGATGCGATATCTTCGTAAAGATGGAGCCAGCAGAGGGTGCGTAATGGAGATTTACTACTTTCACAATAGTGATAGAGGTTTTTGAGAGGTCTGAACAATACAAATAGCGAGGGTGGAGTACAGGACAACTTGATGCTTAGTTCTGATGTCCTACATACGAACTTCATGTTTGTAATGGGAGCATTAGCTTCTTACTAGCTCTTTCTGCGATTCTAGTGCACTAGTAATAAGAATCCGCGGTGTATTTTCATATCTAGTGGATATTTTATTTCTTTTCTCCCGCCGATATGGAGAGTATCCCTTTCATCTGAGGGAGCATGCTGTGTCTCAAGGGATCCCGAAACTGCAGCTAGGAAAAGTACCATTTCTTTCTTACGCTCCATTTCTTCATATTACAAAACCAGCTATGATTAATATATAAATATACCCACTATGCACGTAATACTCCTTCACGCCTACTATGCATGTGTGTAAAAAATATATACACCCTCGCAGAGACCTCCGAGTCATCGACGTCTTCCCTTAATCCAACACAAACCATACTGCGGAGACCTTCAAGCGTTCCATCCTATCCTGTCAAATGATCAGTTAGTCTATAGAATCAACAGGAGATAAAGTTTTTCTTACCCTTTAGGACCATCCGGTTCGTTCTGTCTTTTCTCTACATTCACTCACTCAGTCTCTGACAGATCGTCCATCGTGGAACATAGTAGGATAATAACCACCTATGTGGTCCTGGAGTCATGCGAGAAATCTCTTCTCAACCTATTCTGTTGAAATGTCTCTCGTCAGCAGGTACTCTACAGCTGAGCGAGGGGAAAAAGGATAAAAGCACGGGCATACCCTTGATGTGGCCTGCAAGAAACTACCCCGCAGAGCATTAGTTTCTTGTTCTGTACTTTTGCATTCTTGTCCTTGTCCGCAGAAGATGCCAGCAATCATTGCATAGGAAGAGACTTTCGGCGTTCTCATCGACTTCGCAAGGCCTGCTACATAAAGATATATATACAGATTAGTCTCCGTTTTCTTTACTCTAAAGACGCCAACGTCATAGGAGATTCTGAACTCACGGAGGACTCCTCGACATCGATGAGCTCTGCAAAATAAAAAATTGAAAAATGTATACCGGAGAGGAAAGACTCGCAGAGCTCTCCTTGGGATCTCAAGCTCAAAGAAAGAAGGCGTTAAAATACCATCTGTATAGATCGGTCTCTGTTGTCCTTGCTGACAAAAGCGGAAAGAAGCGACGCATGGAGTTCCCCTCAGGCTCACAACTAGCTATGCAAAACAAGGAGCTGAAAGATAGATATTTTAGAGGAACAACTCACAGAGCACTCCTTGGAGTAACAAGATCCTGAAATAAAGGGTTAAGAGACTGTCTATATGGATTACTCTCCGCCATCTTGACCGGTAATCTTGGAGAAAAACAACTCACAGCCCCTTGACATCACAACTGGCTCTGCAAAATAAGAAGTTTAAAGATGGGATATTGGAGAGCATTAACATCCAGAGCACTCCTTTGGATTAGAAGCTGTGCAGAATATGAAGATGAAGGATCACAAAAATCCTCAGAATCTGTATACAAGGTGACCTCCCGGCATCAGTCTCCCATCTCCATCGCCCCTGAGCTTCCTGACATCTATCCATGAAGAGAGAAAAACATAGTGTTCATTAGATCCATCTGCGATCCAGGCAGCCCTCTGCGGTCTCTCACACATCATCTCAGTGCATCACACTTCCATCCCCTCTTCCGGAACTGCATAGAACCAGGCGCTCCAGGCAGCGCCCTCATTCCCCGACTGTGACGCGGGAGTGAAGGGCACACGGGAGGGCACCCAGTGAATGTATGACCAACGAGCGGTTCCATCTGCCTGTTGACCTTCTCCCTTTGTGCTCCCACAATCTCTCCTTGTCCTCCTTCACACTCCCACACACCACGTGAGTTGACTCTCGGATTTTCATAATTCCGTGCTCTGTCAACCCTAGCTTCTATCCAACAGACTTCAGGTGAGCGAACACTCTCTCTACTGTCACCATCTATGGGATCTTCGAAGGAGTTCAGGGTTGAGGTTTTGAGGCCTCGATGAAGACAAATATGAGGCGTCCGGTCGAACTCCAAGCTGACCACACATCCAAACAAAACCATGCAGGTTCGAAGTATCGACATCGTTCTGTAAATTATGACCCAGAACGAGGAGACTACTTCTCCACAGAAGGAGATCCCCAGGGACGACAATGCGTTCCTGGCTGAGCTCCTCAAGAACATGGACGAGCACCGTCAGGTAAGCACTCCAAACAGAGTGCCAGTGACAGAAATATGAAGTGAACTTAGCTAACCACAGTCTTCTAGGTCGATTTAGTCAAGGTAGCCGATACTCTCGGCTACGGTAGCGTAGCGGCTGTTGGAAATCGCTTCAGGACCCTGAGAAAGAAGTACGGTCTCCAGTTATTCGGCAAACAAGCTACGGGAAAGTCCGAGACCACTTCTGCCAGCGCTTCAGACAGCCCTGCCTCTACCCCCAACACTGTAAGTCCCAATGATTCATTCAATTCTGCTGCAGCTCTCACTGATGCTCCTCAAGCCTACTAAATCCACTACTCCTCGAAAGCCGCGCCCCCGTAAGGGGGCAAAGGCGACAAACGCTCCGATTCCAGCTACCGCGAACTCTCCTGAGCCCAATTCCTCTGCTACCAAGGTCGCCAAGAGCAAGGATGAGCAAGGTAAGCGTTCATCATCTATTATGCCTCCTCCTCATAGTCGAAATTACCCTGCGTGAACTCCCGAGAAGGAAAAGCAAGCAAGTAACAAGAGCTAACCTTATCAAAAGAACTGTCTTCAGAAAACACCAACGTCGAGGCCACCAATGACAGGACCGACGTTAACGCGTAATCTCTGACCAAGCATCTTTCGAGGTAAGATACGCTTCGTTATACCCTGCATACCTCCTTCCCGATTCAATCCCGACTGACTATTCATTCTGTAGTTCAACGGCATCTTCTCCGAGCCGAGCCGTCTGGAATTAAGACTTTGTGTCTTCTCCAAGATCCGCGTTGCAGGTATCCTCAGGATATGTTGATTCTGGTTTCGACGTCTCGTGAAGGGGCTCTTTGTTCTGCTGGTGCTTGTTCCTTCTCCTGCTCTTCCGGTACTTGAAATTCGGAGTTCGGATAACACAGAAAGAAGACTTCGGTTCAATCTTTTCTTCATATTTTTGCTCAAACGGATCAGCTACTGCTGTTTATTCCACGCCTCAACCATGTACTCCGCGATCCGAATGGACACTTAGAGTTGTCTACATAGTTCGGCTACACATCGATCCCATCAGCAGTTTCAAATACGTCCTTATAAGCATCCTAGATCCGCTACAGAATCAGATATCCTCCATCTAGCCCATAAGAAACAAAGATACCTACCCAGAAACCATCAACCTTCATATGCCACATCCCGCCTCTCCCATTGTTCCCTTTGTGCATCCCTCCATTCCCCATCCCTCCCGCGCAAACACAACAGAGCGTGTCCCATCACTATCGGCGGTAACCCGCACTTTGTCCATTCACTCAATTTTCCTCAGACCTCCCCCCCTCCTTCACTGGGGCCGGTATCATCACTGCCTTTCATCATTCTCTGAAAGGGGAGACAAACACAAGACAAGACAGCTGACGTCATCCACAACCTGTCAAGTCTTTTGCTTCTCTCCCGGACATCTGTCTGAAATCTCTTCTACTGCTCTGGTCTGGTCTACTCTGCTCTACTTCTCATCTGTCTCTTCATCATCACCTCCTAGACTCCTCAAGTCTGTGACGAGAACAGACACAACACACTCCTCATCTGACCTAACCTGACTGGGATCTTCACCTCATTGTCAAGGTACCTAGCCTGATCAACTCTGCTCACCATCCAGACAAAAACATTTTACCTTACCGGTCCTGAGAGCAACAATTACTGATTTCCTCGCTGTTCAACTCACTCCGGCTCTCATCTATTATTCTATTACATCTGCTAACTCAAGCACGCAAGCAACAACAAAAGAAGGCACCGCAAGATGTCCCGCGCTAGCAGCGACGAGCAGTTCCAGTTCCTGCTGAGCTGCATCAGGTACTCGAATAATGGCAAGGTATGTACTGTGCATTCGCTTATTATGGATTTCGCAGCAGAACACAGTCATCAGTTCGCTTGCTCTCCTCCTGGCTTGTATCCATACCATGTCTATCATATTCTATTATATCTATGCTTTATGACCGCGAGTTTCTCCCAGCGATGTACTGTACGATAGCTCTGCTGACGGCGTTACTTGTTATCTTCTACAGGTCGACTTCGCAGAAGTAGCCAGGGAATGCAACATCGTGAGCAAGGGCGCCGCGTGAGTCGTCTCCTCTCTTCTCCTATCCTCTCCTATTTTGTCTTCCGGATCCCGTAAGCTAACTCCATACATACTTGCAAACAGCGCCAAGCGCTACGAGCGCATGATGAAGGCCCACGGCATCAACCCCAACGGCGGGCCCGCGAGCCCTAGTCCTCCTGCCAGTTCTTCTCCTGCTAAACCAACCAAAGGAGGAGGAGGAGGAGATACAGCAACGACAACGACCAGCGCCAAAGACGGAACTGAGCCTTCGAATTCCAAGAAGACTAAAACTGGGAAGCAGGCTGGTAGCAGCAAGCGCAAGGCCGGCACCACTACCGCCACCGGTATTGAAAAGAAAAATAACAGCAGCGACAGCAACACCTCAAAGAGAGCCAAGGTCCTCGAGAGCTCGGAGAAGATCGTGCGTAATCACGCTGCTACTGCAACTGTCAAGGAAGAGAGCGTCGACAGCCGCGGTGCCACCCCAGCTGCTGCTTACGAGAATAATCATAATGACAATTATGCCGGCCAGAACCAGAACCAGAACCACCTCATCGCCGTCGCGCGCGACCCACTCCTCTCCGAAGCTACTACAGTCGGTCTGCACGAGCACCGCAACGACGCCGACGAAGACGCGGCCCTGTTCAACGAGTTCTGCAATACGGGAGGGAACGGCCGCAGCGGTGGTGATGGAGAGCAGTTTGAGGTCGTGGCTCCGAGCAGCAGTCTTGAGAAGGATGAAGAAGACGTTGAGGACGATGTCACGGTCAAGGCGGAGCCTATCTCTGGACTGGAGTAGGAGGCCAGTATGCCGATGGCATGGATGTGCTTCTGTCGGATGACAAAGTGCCGCACGAATGAGCTATTGCTCTAAAAGGCAGAAAGAAAGGGGACGAATGTCTCACTCGCTGCCGTGGCGGATCGGGTTTCGGATTTGGGTTTTGCTAGTGCGTTTTCTTTTCTTTCATGTTCCATATGGGCTCAACACTGTTCCGTTCTAGTTGGAGAAGTTGCATTTCGGGGAACCGCATTTTATGGCTTTCTGCAAGAGAAGAACGGCGATCTCGCCAATAGTATGTTTTGCGGTCGTTTTCAAAACAGCCCTGCTGTAAATTAGGAACCTTGAACAGTGACTCAATGGCATCCCTTCCTACGGTCCTGGTTGTAATAAGTTGTTTTAAGAGTATTTGCTTCCGTTGTAGACCAACAATTAGGGACTCTGGGTAATGTCGCCAATGGTTCTCTCCGCGGAGGAAAAATATATAATGATATATCCACACGACAATATCGGCCATAACAACAATCCGGAATGTGGCAACGTTACTGGAAAGATTGGAATAGGCTTTTCAATGGAATCCAACATATTGTGGGCCTCGACAAAAAGCCCCGACGTTTTAACCAAAGGTCGCAAGAACAAACCAAACTGAATGGAAAAGAAAAGACATCGACATTACGTAAACAACCAAAACGCTCCGGGGTATTTTGAAAGTCAAGGAACCTAACCCAGAGAGCACAGACAATAAGCGCTCATGGCTTCCTGGTATCACAAGACCACTAAGACCTAACTGAGATCATACATCCACGGCGCAGATAACCGAAGCGCCATACAGGGACTAGCAGACATCCAAAACAATGACAATCGCTTCCTAAGCAGCCGGCCTTCCAATAGCCTGGCAGCGTCAAAACAAGAGGAAAAAAAAAAATACACGGATAGGAATCCGTCATCAACCGGGTAAAAGAGACGACCACTATATAAGAGCGAAACTGGCCAAATCGGTCATGAAGTCGACCAAACACCGCTGATATCGGTCCGAAACGGGGGGATCATATATCAGCCATCACGGCTTGCAGGATATTCCGCTTGTATTCCCTCAGAGCGGCTTCCTTCTTCTTCATTTGCTTCCGTAGTCTCATGTAGCGCTGCTTCCACGTCGCTTCGGACGCACCGGCGTTTAGGGAACTGCCGTCCAGCTCATCGTCGCTTGAGAAATCCAGCGAATCGATAGTGTCGTTCAAGCTATCACGATGGTTTGCCCCATTGTCAAGCCGGGTGTTGCTTTCCGTCGATTCGAAGGGAGCATCACTATAGACAATATTCGTCACGAGCCCTGGGGCCTGGTTGAATTCGCAGGTGACGGTGTAAGTCAGAGAAGGCAGTCCTCCGCCCGTGCCTGATGTTCCCGCTCTTGCTCCATTGCTCGAAGACCCTGTGCTGGCTTTGATGGTCACCGACCCTGGTGATCCACACCCAAGACCCAGTTGTTCCCCAACTCCTAGATAGACCGCACACAAAGTAGTCAAATGTTCCGACGGTACTCCAGCGCACGCAGCGGCCAGTTTCTGGACTACAGAACGTGCTAGATTTCCAGCTTCATCAGAGCTCAGGGGGGTAGAGCGACCAAGCAGCTTTCCACGCAAGAGTTGAGCGGAAAAGGCGCGAGTGACGTCGTCCAGGGAAATTCTCGAAGCGGCTTGCGTCTCACCAATTGATGTGCTGGCTCCGGCCTCAATGTCCACTATGTCGTTAGATGTGGCACGAGAGCTGCGACGCTCTTCTGTATCACGGTGTGACGGGCTCGATATGCCATTCTCCCCGTTCACCAAGAGCGTGGGTGGAGTTGCAAGTCGGACAGATCCTCCAGGATGCGGAGGGACTTGCAACTGGAGTTTGCTGGGTCTTGAGCTGAGCGGCTGGAAAGAACTGGATGTCTGTTGAACTTGAGGATTCGAGAAACGGTTGTTGCTCGTATCACTCTCCACGACAATTGCAGGAGAGGACCGGACACTTGAGTTGTCAGCAAGAACTGTGTCCGACTGCCTAGGATTCGCAGCAAACGACGAAAAGGACCCGCCGGGGGCAGAGCCTCTGTTTGGTGGTCGTCCACGGACCTTCCCCGTGGCGGAGTTGCCACTGCTCGGCCACGCAGATGAAACCGCAGGCCCATGGCGCCGCCTAGTGCGACTCCTCTCGCGAGAAGACGGCGTGACTGCGGACCGTGGCTCAGGTGACATAAACATGTCAGCAGGATGGTGACCCCTCGGGATGATGGCCGACTGAGGGTAGCCGACGGGAGATACATCTCTATCAAGCGGCCTCCAACGAAATTCCTGACCTTGGTGGACGCCACTCGTATCCGTCGGGCCATCCGTGGGAAATGCGGACGCTGCTACCCAGGGATCGGTCGGCTCCATATCGTCCGTGAAAGCGCTGAAAGGGATGGCGCTCTGTGGAAAGCTTGTATGCACAGAGCCGCTGTGCAAAGCACCAACTGAAGTATCCAGATGCGGCCGCTTTGCAGTTTTTGGTTCATCATTTTCCTTATCTTCAGCGCGTTTCCGGCCGCGTTTGGGCTTCCACTCGGGAACGAGGGCTCGCAAAGCGAGGTCTTCCTCTAGTGGAACTCCATCCCGACTCTCATAGGGCATGCCGTTGGGGGGCGGCAGCTGCGTATAGTAGGAGTGGGGATGCCCGAGACAGTACTCGAAAAAGGCGTCTACATGCATAGCGCGCATCCAGCGCTGCGCAAACGTCAGATTCGGCTAGACGAGGAGCTTTAGGGACACCTGACAAACCTTTAGCCTTACAGCATACTGCTGGACCTTCTGCGTGCTCTGCTTCTTTTCCAGCGACGGCGGTTCCACCCCGAGCTCAATTGCCAACTGGATCCACGTCTTAAGTTCTTTTCTGTCCAGTTTTCGGATGAGTTCCCACAGGGTGAAGATGCTGAAGCTCTTCCCGTCGCTCCGGGGAGGGGATCGAAAGATCCTTCGCAGCTCCGACGTATCGACTGACGCGGGGACATTCGGATTGCAGTAGAGGATGAACGCAACATAGGCATCGTCAATCGTCTCATCCGTGATATCGCGGGAGGGCAGTGTCCGAGACTCTGGCGGGCCGAACGACTCCCTCGCCTGTCCCTGACGAGAGACAGCGTCGAACAGGGGCGGCGGAGACATCGACGCTCCTGAGCGGGTTGCTGACGGCGGGGGCACGGCGGATTGCGGACCCCTGGGTGACGATTGCAGACTGCGAGGCGTCTCCTTGCGGCGCAGCGGCGGAGAGGCCGATGCGGCCATCCTGCTGCGAGCGCTCCCAGCTGGAGACGCGCTCTGAAGGGAGGAATCGAGAGCGGCGGGATACCTGGCATACTGCTGGATCACCATCTGACCCTCTGCCAGGTTACCCCCTTCCGCGGGGTTGTGGACAGAGCCCGAATATGGCCCGTCCATCGTGGAGCAATGCAAACCTCTGCGATGGCCCGACTACCAACAAAGTCATTCGATGGGTATTATCACAAACAACAGAAGGAGGAGTTCGTCCAACAAGAGTTCAATGGCACATGTTCCAAGGAAACAAGTCTGGGGATGAGGTGCGGGGATGAGATATGGTCTGCGACGGCATCAAAAATAGCTACACGAGGCCGAATGGAGCATTCTCCGCGATAGGGCTGAAGCTCGCATCAGCGCGACAGAAGCGGGCTGTGGACCAACACAGGACAGATGTCAACCGGGGGAGCTGCACAGAGGCATTGATTCATGGATCAGCAAGATACAGCTGGATCGCTTTCTCATCCCTCGATGCACTGCAGCTACAGCGCGGCCGGAGGGGATGCGAAGGAGGACAGCAGCGGCGCGACGGCGAGCTGGAGGCGCCGCGTTCTATTTCTGGCGGCCGGCGGAGCGGGCGTTTCCTCTTTGGGCTAGGGCTCGGGGCTTAGGGCGGGGTCGCAGGGCTAGGGCAGGGCTTGGCGATCACATGCGAGCTAGTCCCGAAACAGACAAGCGCCGGAAGCCGCCGCGCTAGTACCAACCGGGCTAGCGCCAGGTCACGCCGTAATCCCCAGATGCGATGCCTGATGGGATGCCTGAAGCGACATGCCGGCTGTCGAGGTATAGAGGGGTTCAAAGAAGTACTCCGATTATCCTGGTGAGGGGATCTCGAGGCCTGTCTAGGGCATATCTGCCAAGGCTCGCTACCGGGTGACATACATAGCTGCGAACTAGCGCCAACTAGCATGGAGCCAGGCTGTTATCGCGGTTATCAGTCCACTCGACAGCGGGGCCGGCGGCCTGAGGCAGCTCCCGATGACGGCCTCCGCCTGGGCAAACGAGGAGTGCCCGCATTCACCACCTGCGCTTCTTTATCCTCCTTTACCTCGTCTCTCCCTGGTTCCCCCCGCCTCTTTCTTTGTCTCCCCCGTGTTGCTGCTCCAGACGGGTGTGGGTTCGTCTCCGCTAGTCGACCTGGGACGTTATCATGCCGCATCTGCCCCGCGAACCGTCCCCGATCTGGTCCTAGGCAACCCGCCGTCGCCATGGCGTCCTCCCAGAGATCCTTCCGGCCAGTCCGCTCCAGTCGCATGCGCGTCCAGTCCTACTGCGAGGAGAGCAGCTCAGAGGACGGCCTCGACGACCTGACTGCGTCGGACCCAGAGTTCTCCTTCTCCGCCGCGACGACCTCGTTGTCTGTACGCCCGCGGCGATCGAACCGCGCACCGGCATCGTACCGGGAGCTATCCACCGATGAGAGCTTGGATGAGGGTGAGGAGGAGGACGAGAATGACGACCCCGAAGCTGCGGCCCCTGTCGAGGCCCCGACTCCCTTCGTGTACCCCTTCCCTGAGACCGCCAACGGGGGTGGCCCTTCTCGAGCACCCCGCAGACCACCGCCGGCACGCAAAGCCAGCTCCAGGTCATCCAAGAGACCTTCGCCAAGGAAACGCCTGAGAATCGGGGCGCCGCTGAAGAAACGAAGGAGGGTCGAGCAGCCGGAATTTGTTGGTTCCGGGGTCATCCCTCCCTGGCAGACTCTACCGTATCATATCCTCTTTGACATTTTCCTCTATGCGTCGGACCCGCTCGTGGATGAGAGGACTGCGGCCAGATACAGCACCGTGCAATGGCTTGTGAATGTCGCCCTTCTCTGTCGAGCGTTCCGCGAGCCAGCGTTGGCGGCCCTGTATTATTCTCCTCCGCTCGTGCCAGCCGCAAAGTGTCACGGCTTGCTGAGTCTGCTCTGGAAGCCACAGGAGTCTCTCTCGACCAACTATGCGAACAAGATCAAGGAACTCAACGTGGACGTCGAGACTCTCCTCCTATACAAGAGCGGGCCCACTCTGGGTTACTTTGACCTGACCAGCTTGATCGAACGGACACCGCAACTGAGAAGGGTGCGGCTGTATCATAAAGATGACAGCGTGATTGGGCTCCCCGCGTGGCAGATCCAACAGTCAAAGTGGTCGTACCCAGTTACTCTCTTTTCTAGCCTGAGCCAGCGTCAGATCCGACTTCAAAGTTGGGACTGGAACGCTCGGTTTATGGAGTCAGAACGCTTGGTCCCGCTCATTTTGGCAACCCACCGGGAACCACCATTCAAGAGCCTCCGTGAAGTAAGGCTCCTTCATATTACGTCCGACGAAACGCCACCAGAGGGCGAGGAAGAAACCTCAAATACGAGAGAAATCGCGCTGGCTACAGCGCTCAAGGAACTTCCCGAACTCCGTCGTCTGGAGTTCATCGAATGCTCCATCGTCAACGACTCTCTGCTGCCACGTCTTCCGTCTACGCTGACCTCATTGACAATCAGCAACTGCGACGAGGTCGCGACCTCGAATCTGAAGCCGTTCCTTTCAAGATACGGTCAGCGCCTTCGAGAGCTCACTCTCAACCACAACCGTCATCTGAACATGTCGTTTACGGTGGACCTCGCCCAATCCTGTCCCAAGCTCGAGAAATTCAAGATGGACCTCTCCATGCATGACTGGTCGAGCTATCATGACGTTGAGCCCCATTTCAAAGACCTCTTCGGCCCCTCCGAAATCCCTACTTGGCCTCGAACGCTACGGGAGATTGAGTTGACGCAACTTCGTAACTGGGACGACACCACTGCGGAAGGGTTCTTTACATCCCTGATCGACTCTGCCCCGGATCTGAAGGATCTGAGGAAACTTGTCATCAGCGCAATCCTAAAGATCGGATGGAGGGATAGAGCGACCTTTCGCGAGAGGTGGATCGGGAGACTTGAGACGGTGTTCCTCAGACGGAGTCCGCCTCCGGACCCGAATCTTCGGAGCATACCCCGGCCGCCGGCCCCAAATGCTGCGGCGCCAACATACACTGCCGAAAGCACCACTTCAGATGGCTTCACGCAGGTGGCTGCTCCTCCCGCCACCAACGAGATACTCCTTAGCAGCGGTCCCTCGACACCTTCCAAACGCAAGAGTGCGCGTCTCGCCCAACGCCAACTCTCCGGCTTGGAAGAGCCCTCCTCGAGCGCCACGGACTCGCGACGCTCATCCACCTCCCGAGCGCGAAACAGGGACGAAGATATTCCGCCGAAGAACGTGCAGGGAATGTGCGACGTCGTCATGATCCGCATCGATAATCACCGTCCGGCCGAGACCCAGTTCAACGAGAACGACTTCCTCGATGACGAGCTGAGCGGCGACGAAGACTGGAACGGTCATGATCCGGATCCTGACGCGGATGGACACGCGTGGTGATCTGCCTTCCTCCTTTTGCTTTTGCTATTTTTTTTCTATCCCCCTCTTCTACCCTTTTCGCGGTTTTCATGTACTGCTCCCCATGGTCATGATCAGGTCCAGGTATTGGATGGAAGGCGGGATGGATGGATGGATGGATGGACGGGTGGATTGGTGGTGTATCTATGTCCTTTTTTTTGTTTTTCCTTTTCCATTCAGAACACATCTATTCTAGGCGCGCGGGGCAACGGGTTTGGTTGGGTGGATGTGGCGAGGAGTCTGGTTCTTTTTTTCTGCTTCAAGAGATATCCTAATTTATTTCCTTTGTGGGTCAATGGCGGCGTTTTTAATCTCGCTTTGTTTCTTTGTTGAGCTCGATGGAGCGGAGTACGCGGCGTTCTTGTTTCATCGAGCAGTACACCCAGATTGTCTTGACTTAAAGGGACCAGAACAGATCAGATATCCCAGCGAGTGAGCCGTCCCCATGATCCCCCTCTCCCCCCCCCCCTTTTTTTTGCATTCTTTTCTTCCCTGTCTTGTTTTCTTGCTTCTGCACCCGCCGCTATGCTATGGTGTACTGTACTTTACGCTCTTGAGACCCATGACCCATGTCCCGATACCACCGCCTCCAAGTTGTACCCTCGCTCGCAAATGGGATGGAATGGAATGTACTTGTACTGTACTCTATGCATGTACAACAGAACAAACCATCCTCTTTTGTTCCCTCCTATCTTATCTTTTTTTTTCTGTTGTTATTACTATTTAGGTTTATTTATTAACGGGTTTCTTTTATCATGGCCATAACCACACAGCTAGCTCACCGAGTAGAGTAATTCTAGTGTGTATCTTGTGTCTCTCGTCTCGGGTTAGGATGATATCTAATATCCTGATCTGAACTGTCTGATCTGATTCTGATCTATGAATCTGCCTAGGCTAATAGTGAATGATCTTACCTACGTACCAATGTGTAAAGATCGAAACTAAATATGGAGACTGAAGAGCTTGCAAGGCTAAATAAAGACAAGACCGGGAGGGATGTGAGTTCCCTGCTAGTTTAGTTTCTCTTGCAAGTTGGCGATCCTATATATATATATATATATACCCCAACAAAGAGAATATTAGCACAGTAAGCAGTACGGAAGACATCCGATCCATTCAATGAATCAAATAAGATCGCTTGCTTTTATATATAAGATGTATATATAGATATATTTGCATATCCAATTTCATTTTTCCATCCCTTAGACTGCCCTTGCAACATGATGCCCAACCTACTTGCGTACCTATATGCAGCCTGATAACATCATCATCATCGAAACCTCATTTTTCCGGCTTCCGCCCGTACACCACGAAACTGTCAGAAACAATCTCGTTAGCTCTTTCTCTCTTAGCTCACGGAGAGGGGCAGATAGGGGGAGGGAATATACATACAAGTCAAACAGACTATGGATCGAACGGTTCCGCGCGTCGTTCTTGGTCTTCGCCGCGAGCACCGCGACCTCCTCCGGCTTCCAGTTCTCGAACCGCGTCAGCACGGCCAGCGCGCTGCCTTCGAAGCCGGCCTCTGCTTGCATGAGGTTCCATGTTCCGAGGGTTTTCTATAGCGACCACGATTGGATTAGTTATTGCTGAAGATAGCAGATTTCTGGGCAGTTGAGGATTGGGGATAAGATGGAAAGCATACGTAGTACTTATCCTTGGGCCAGGTGCCCATTGGGATCCGGTACTTCTGCACATGGATATCAACGAATCCAGCCTCCTCAAAATACTGCTTGAGCTTCGGCCCCGGCCGGGCCTCATAGCCGGCCTTTTCGAACGCCTTGACGATGTGGAAGTAGTACTGCTCGATGTTGGTGCCCTTGGTCGAGCCGTCGTCGGAGTAGATCATGATGTCCCAGTCCTGGAACTCGACCCAGCCGCCGGGTTTGGTGCAGCTGTATTATATCATTAAGCTCCGCTCAGCGAGGGCTCAAGCTGGTGAGGGTAATTGAGGGGAGGGTTTACCTGTAGGCCTTTTTTACCAGACTGGAAACATCCTTGACGGATGCCGCGATGAAACGGGAGTGAATGAAGTCGAAGGGGTTGTTCTCGTATCCCCAGTCCTCCTCGACGTCGTCGACGATGAATTTCACGTTTGGAGGGACACTGCAGGCACGCCGTCTCTCTTAATATTTGCGTGATCTGCCACATATCATGGTACTTACAGTGACGGCTGGATAGGGCTGAGATCATTCCCAATGACCTGAATACAGAATTTAGCTTTCTGTCCACAATGTAGAAACAAAACGACTTACCTCAGCGGAAGGATACCGATCAGCTGCAGCAGAAATGTGAGCATTTAGTTTAAATGTGATGAGGACAACTTAATTCAACGCCGGTATTACCAAAGTCTATGGCCCATATTCCCGTCCCTGTGCAGATATCAAGAACACGTCCTGGATTGGGTCCGATCGGCGCGAGGAATAGCTCTCCGTGCATCATATGCGTGAACATTGCGTGCATCATGTCCAGGCGGTCACACTCGTCCTCGTCATTGGGAAAGAGGTAATCTTCTCCAAGTTTAGCTTTGAGCCCTCGTACACAATCTGTATTGCTGCCACCTACAGCCATCGCGGTATCCGTGGTAGCGTCTGCCATTTTCATGTCGATAATCGAGAACGGAGGAGGTTAGAGAGGCAGTGTACGTCGATCTGCACGTAAAGTCAGGTTATCTATGTCAGCTTCCTAACTGTGCCCATATTTTAATAACGTAGGAGCAGGGGAGTTGCGAACAGTTCTTTTCCATAAGTGGAGTCATTGTCGGTGGCCTAAGAGGAGGACAATTAGAAATTGCACCCATGATATGGAAGGCGTATTATAATGCAACACGGAGACATGAAGTATCAGGATAGGCAAACCTCGGCATCGACTTCAACGGCAGGAGCATTGTTGTTTTGGCTGGTAGCACGTATTTCTTCTGCCATTACCGGGTTTTTGAGTCTGGGAGCAATAAAAACCAAAGAGAATTGTTCACTTCAACGCTCTGTTATCCGTGTTTTGTACGCTAAACAGCCAAATAAAAATAAGGCTGAAAATCACGGAGAGTGGAAGCTGATAGGACTATTATGATATATATCTGCCTGGAAGCACAGAAGCAAACTGACCATCCACGGTATTGTCGTAAACAATCCCCGCTCAAATCTTAACTCAATAAGAGCGGAGACTGCCGGATCCATTGACCGAATCTGTGCATCTGCATACTGCCCACGGAGTACGGTGTCCTTGACTAAATCTGGAACGGGGGCGATCCGCGTTGAAAAAAAAAACCCCACGCGGTGTGGGAACAAGACTGCTCCGGCGACATTACTGAACATAGTCAGCCAGGCCCACGAGCGAGGAATGCATTAGCGTCATATTTTTCGCCCGTGCTGCTCCCCATTGAAGAGAAGCGACGGAGTAGAGCGCGGATATCTCCCGGCCACCCCCGGAGTCCCGGCAGTCTGCCTGGGTCAGGCGATGTTAAACCTGCAGGATTCGCGCTGCAGAGAGTGCTGTATGTCTGTTCAAGGGCACATGGCAGCGTCAAGAGTTCCCCAGACTGCACCGCATTTTTGCTGCTTAATCAAAGCCGCGGTGGCCCCGTTGCAACTACCGCTCATCTGGAGATGCCACCACTCGCCCCAGCAACTTCAAGAACAGAGCCGGTTAGAAGGCCCTGGGGCCTCGGGAGGGAGTCACGTCTGCAGATGGTGAAGCGGTAGGAGATGTATCAAGCAGGAGGCAGAAAAGGGAAATTGTTAGCAGATGGCACGTCGAGATAAGCGAGACCGTTGACGGGCCGAGCCGATGCGGCGCCGCTTCCGACGTCCCACGGCCTGCAGCACCTATCCACGCAATACAGAGTACAGAATACAAGCATCCCCGTGGTGAAAAGGAACAGATACGTCCTACAGACTCGATCGCCAGGTACAGTCTATAGCATCCGTGACAGTTGACCCTGTTCTCAAGGAGACCAGTCTGATAGACCCCCTTTGCTCTGTGACTGATGCTGATGGCAGGCGGAATGAGGGCAGTGGAGTGCCCCGTCCTTGCGTCCATTGTCATGCCCATCGACGGGCCGTGGTGGAGCGTCTGGTAGCAGACTATACTGCGTACAGCATCGCTGTCGTTTAGGCCATCTGGTGATGCATCCGTGCAGATAGACCATTCAAACCTTGCTCGCAATTGACCAAATGGAGTTTATGCCCCAGCAGACCAAGAGAGGATCGTCCATAGCCTAGAACAAGACGAGATTCGAACCAATAACAGCGTTATACTCCCATACGGATACGGCATATCGAATCTGCCATTGGGCAGACCCCGCCTTTCTAGTGTCACGGCGCGCTGTACTCACTGCACTCTCTCTGCAGTATGAGCCTGACAAGAAACAATAATACCGTTGATAGTCACTAATCATAATCCATTCGAGAGCGATATTGCTGATTTTGCACCGGAAAATGTCCGAGACCCGAATTGGCGCTGCAGCAAGAGGACCTGCAAGGTTGCAAGAGGACCTTCACTGGGCCAGCCAAAAGAAACGAAAAAGGTGGCTGCACTAGGCTGTCCTTGTGAAGATCTCCTCGATAGCATAACTGTCTTCATAGGTAGTCACCTGCTTAGCAGAAGAATGCAGGCGGCGCGTGGCATCGCGCCAGGGCCCGCAGCGGAAAATATATCCGGGCAGGATATCGTAGCGGTGAATTAACAGTAAGGAAATGGCAAGGCGCGCAGTTAGTACCAACAATTAAATAGGTGCCCAAGGAGAAGACTTAAAAATCGCGTCTGAAGGTAGTTAGGTACGGCTTGGCCAGATTGGTCCAGCCCTGCCGGCGGCAACAGGAACTCCGTCCTTCGTGATATCGCTCTTCACGTGGTACCGGTATAGAAGGTTTCGGCTCCGGATACGTCTTACTCGGCATGCAAAGTTAAATAAAACCCCACAGTGCGATGACCATGCTCTGGAAGCTCATCGTCGTCGGTATAATTAGAAGATGAAACGCCCTGGAGAAGGGGGCCATGGTTCTTCAGAATCTCATGTCCGGCTCGCTTTGTTTCATCCTAGAGTCTTCTGCCAAGAATGGACATCGCGGACCTTGTTAAAGGCCGTATATTGCGTACGAAGGTCATTACACTTCGATAGAGAGAAGTTCGACTCGTATGTTTGCCTCAGGCGGGCACGAGGCGACGTATGCCTCAGCCACAGACAGAGCCTGTGTTATCGGATATTCTTCACTCTCCAACTTGAGAACGGAATCGAAGATTAGTCTGTCTGGCCTCGGACTATCCGGTCGCGATTTCAGCATGGGGAAGAAATACATCTTTCTTTAACTTCGCTTGTTTGTACTCGAAATCCAATGTATGCGTATCCCTCAAACGTATTCCAGAACATTGGATGTCAGACTCTCGGTTCTTTCGCCTTCACTCTGGTAGGGCATTCTGAAGATGACTGGCTGGTACAGCCCATCATGATGATCTGGGAAACTACCTAGCGACTCTGTTTTTTGGTTTTGAGATAATCCAGGCAGAATATGGGCTTGAAAGTTAACAATTTTTGCTCGAGGTTGTCGGAAGAATGGACTCTTAAAACACCCGATGGTTCTTCAGTGATCCTGGAAATCGTAGGAAGTGTTGAAATGTTACCTTCAGCTATCTGGGGTATTCAGGAGTGAGACTTGCACTAGTTCATCGTAGTCACATCCTGCTTCTCGGAAGGCGCTTTGGATTTTCATATCCAAAAGTGGATGGATTGTTGTCGGACTGAGCGAACCTAGTAATCCGAAGGTATGATGATGAAGCTCTGATTTTCTTAATCTACCTATCTGACTAGCTATTTAGGGGCCTATGACCTTCCGAATATGGGAACCCGAAAAATATGATATATCAAAAGTTATAACAAAGGAAAATAGGCGATTATGGGAATAGGCAGTGGGATTCCTTTATTGCAGGGACTCTGACCGGATCGGCGTATGGTGGCTAGGTTGATAAGATTCTTGGAATACCGATAGGTTATAGTGGTAATATTTGGCTGACAATTGTACTTGAGCTATAACATTGTCATTGTGAGCGGTTAAGCTTAGATAAGTACTATACAAGTCATGCAAAGGAAGTATTAGAAGTGTGTGTGTAAGCATTGCTTCACTCTAAAGGTAGTGTAGGTATAAATGTGACTTTAATGTGCGCAAGATACGCAGCCAGGTCGCATAGGACTAGGGCACATCATACAAAGCTCAGATGAGTAAAGCTGTGAGGGCATAGCCCTAATCCTTGATTGGGGTGCTGCGCGTAACCGATATGCCCACTCTTGGAAGATCATGCAATATACATCAAATTTTGTCCAAAAGAAGATAAAAGTCGTCCCAAGAAAGGAATCTTTAATTCAATACCTATATGTGTGTTGTGTTGGGGCCCTGACGGGCGGGCACCCCCCGCATGGGTATAGCTCCTCACGACCACTCCACTTCGCATCTCACTACCTCTCTCCACTTCGACCTCTACCTTACCGCTCAGTCCTGCTGCTTATCGGCTACATCTCTCTGTTGTTGTGATCTCTACTGTCAGTCCGAATTCTAACAGGTCTGACAGCGTCCCTTGCGAGAAACACCGACTCTCCGTACCTGCCATCACTGGCTGTCATCGACAGTTATCCACCGCCAATGCTCAGAAAGCTCTCACCCAGATTCTTTACCAGCAATTATAATGGGTATGTTAGACCTTTTATGGTATATTTTTCTCCTGTGGAAAGTAGACGCTAAATCAGCAATAGTTTCCGGGGCAGATTTTTCATGCCAAATGATATAAGCAGTGTGGCCGTCAGGCTTGGTTTGGTTGAAAAGGTTGACCCGCCATGATCCCAAAAGCGTACCTAATAATGTTCAGAGACCCGTCTGATTATTTTAGTTTGCGGATCTGGTGCGGAAATCCTCCAGATTATGGTCCTTTACGCCGAGAACTCCGTCCTTGCCTGGACGTCATACCTTTCTGTTTCAACCTTCCCGGCCACTTACAACACAGAATAGCATCACAGCTGATGAAAACGCCAAACCAGAGATACCACAGTGTGCCAGATGTGGCAGAACAGAAGCTGAAACTGGCACACCGCTGAAACGCTGTGCAAAATGCCAGACAACGTACTACTGCTCTCGCAAGTGCCGAAAGGCAGACCGGAAGACGCACGAGAAAGTTTGTGCAGAGAATGCTGCTAGTGGCAGTGCCTCCTCCACCTCCAATAAGAATAATACCGGCTCCTCTTTCTCGAAGTCCTCTGGTGTTACCGTCCCGCCAAAAGGCTTGTCTGTTGTTGTCGACAAGCCGTTTCATCGGCTCGATGCAAAAACCTGGCTCCATGACCGCCCCGAGGGAGATGTCTACAAACTCCTCATCGATGTTTACCGCATGAAGATGGAGGACAACTACGTATTCGAGGCCCATGTCGACGAGGATAGTATCTACGGCGGAGCTCGCGACGGCCGACAAGGTTTTGAACGTTTTCTTCGCCTCGTTGAGAGACAGCGTGGGTTGCTCCCATCATGGTGGTCAAAGGAGAAGGCAGAGAAATGCGTGGCTGTGGGCATGAAGAGGGACCAGTGGAGCTACCTGGGGTACGCGATTCAAAAGGATGATGTGATCGAGCATTATGGGGATCGCAAAATGCCAATGCAGCTGAGGATGTTCGCGGAGCAGGTGTATGGATGCGGCCCAGGAGGACAAGACGGAACCGAGATGCGGAAGCTGCAGATGATGATTGAGAATGGAGAGCTTACTCCGATTCGCTTCGACTTGAGCTCTCTCTTCTCTCGTCGCTAACTCCGCTTACAAAATGGGAGGGGGAGGTACACAAGTCAGGTGCTTCCTTCATGAACGGAGTGGCTGGTATGGCGGTATTGCCGGCGGTGGGAAAATCATGGAGCGAACAATCATGCAAACAGATAAACGGGGGAGATTTAGGTTTTGTAGTTCGAGATGAATTATCTTAAATAAACAATGTGCTTTTGCCTCTAAGAGCAACAACCTCCCTCAGGTTGCTCGCTGCAGCAGGATTGATCCTCAGCTCCTGCAGGCTAGGCGATGCTAATACGTCGTGAAGCAGCTCGCATAGCTCTAAACATCCCGTCACTCTGTATTCCGATTTGTCCAAATCACCCGAATCTCCCCCGGCCAGGGCTTTGCTCTGCATGATAGAGGATGTGATTCCGGTACATCATCGTAGCGTTTGTCGACCACAAAAAGCCATATATCACCGCGGTCCGGCACGAATAGCGTCTCTTCTGAGCTGATCTCGAGTATCATCGACGGAATGCTGCCAATTTAGGAGGACCAAGCTGCGAGAGCAAATGGTCCAGAACAACGAGACCAGGCCATTCCAATGATCCTGATTCGGCGTTGTCAAAATGCGGACGGACGGATCATTTTTTTTTTTTCTTTGGACGCCCGAGGCTGAGACGTGACAATAGGACGCCGCCGTCGTGGGCCGGAAAGAGTTGACTCTCATCGTAATCATGTAGATAGTTTTCAGCAGAATTTTTACCGCTGCTAGGCTATGGTATGCGTTCAGATAACAGAAGCTATTACTGATCGGCAGGGGATGGCTGTTGGCCGAGTGACCGGGCTGCGGGTCTCATATGGCGGCCACCACACTAATTTCGATTTACTCTACGGATCCCCTGCAGTGTCCAGCTTTCGGATCGATTATCCTTGCAGATAGTAGGGCTTGAAGACGGAATATACAGATACTAGTTAACGATGCGCTTGTATGATTTAAAGTCATCTTGACGAGGATGCAGAGACTCGAGAGTTGACTGCTGCCGGAGACGCTCGATTATCCTGATGATTTTCTTGTTCCTGTAGCTTTTGTGTTTAACTGTAAGAAATACATAGCCACAGCGGCATGGCACATCTGGTAGATAATACTGAGATGAGAACAAGGGCTTTCTCCCGTACACTTAATATTGACCGACGGCAGAATCAAAGGCTTTCCGCAACAGAGGGTTGCGTTTGGTCAACTGAGAATTGCTGGAAGCGCTAATTGAAGATCCGGATCCGGGATATCATAAAAGGTAGCGATACCTTTTGCTTCACGCAGTCGATAGTGTTACTAGCTCCTTGACAGTAAGCAGAGATCCCCTACCCTAATAATCGTTGGAGCAAGCCGGCTACTAGGATAAGCGTGTTGCCGATTTCAGCAGACGTTCCTCATTTTTTTCTTATAGCAGATTTTCTTCAGTGACAAGGCGATGGCTAATGACTCGACGATTTGGTTTCTTCTCTTCTTTCCATGTTGTGTGTATATATAGTACAGTCCCATATCTTTATCGACTCCGTATGGCTCTTGCATAGAAGCGCGTTTTCTCAGAAGATCGTGTGAAAGAAAGCAGGATAAATAGTGGAAAAATATTGATAAGGCAAAAATGCACGAACTATCACCCAATACATTGCTTTGGATTGATCTAAGAGATTGAGATTCTGCAGTCTCGCTCTAGCAAGCCTGGTTGATGGCATTTGTGACATTTCTCCGGAGACTGACGATATTATTGCACCATCCTATTACTTTCGCACAATCGTTGTTTATGTGCTTGGTTCTAGTCATATTAAGCAACTACGCACGTACTATTAATAGAATCAACATCTAAGCGGTATTTTAGAGAACTGAGTGTAATCGGAAATGATTGGTCAAATTCCGGCTGACACCTGCGTATCCGACGATTAGATTGTGAACTTGGCACTCATGCTAAAAGGTATCATCATTGATAACCTGTGCTGATAAGCGACGACATTGACAACATGGCAAGGTGCGCACCTGGCAAGGCGAGCCCACCCCCTCATCAGAGACGGGTATGCAGTACTCGGATTTTCAGTTGACACAGCCACCAACACATGTTGAATAATGGCATAAAAGCCGCACATCCATGATACTGTACCCTCTAAGCCACATGCTAGCGAGCTGGCCAAGCGCTGCTTTCAGCGGAGGCATTGCCAGAGTCCGGGTTTGAGATGCATCTGTTTGTTGGGTAGCCTGCCAGGGAGCATGAAAGGTGCTGTTGACCGGTTTAATAACTTCGTGCAGAGAGAGGATGGAGAAGCCTTGTTCCTCTGCTGGATTGCTACAAGGTCCACCTTCCGTGACGTTGGTGTGCTTCGCATGGATGTATGTCACTTGGTCTGTAGGATCCAAATTTCATATTTGAGAATCGTATTTTGCAGGAATGGTAGAAATGATAAATAGCCTCTGCCTTGTCGAGGACGAACGTGGCGATTACTGGTGGTTGATATGTGTTGCCCGAAAATGCGCCGTGGACGCCTGGAAGAGAGGGCCATCACCAAGCAGAGGCCGCGGTCTGCGGGCTCCAGCCTCCTCCAGCCTCTTTGCTTTGGGCGTCGACGCATACCTTGCCGACCCCGCCTATCTCTGCATGCCATCCCAGCCCGAGCTGGCCGGCCGGCAGTGCCGGTAGTTGACTTGAGCGCATCGCTACCTTCGAGAGCTTGTCTCCTACCTACTTACATCGCCGTCTCAATAGCAACAGAGAGAAGAGCGCAGACGGGAGAGAGGTGCGAGTCGAGCCGTTTCTCTATCCATGGCCAAGGACACGCCCCCGGACAGCGCTGGGCCGTCGTCCCCACCGCCTCCGCTGCCCGAGGGTTGGTGAGTAGCCCGTGTTCTCCGTACCATCGACCTTGGATATCTGATAACTACTACGCTGCTTTTCCACTTGTTCTAGGGTCTAATCCATCGTACTGATGTATCTGGTGGTAACAGGCTCGCCCAGTGGGAAGGTATCTCGCGCAGGTGGTACTACGTCCAGCGGGCCACGGGCAAGTCGCAATGGGAGATCCCAACGGAGCCCGTGATCCTCACGCCCTCGACAACACCGACATCGACGGGGACGGGCCCTTCCAAGGCTCCGTTCTCGCGGCCTCCGACGAATAGCCCGCAGATGGGCTCAGAGCCGGGAGGGATGGCTGCAGATGGAAACTACACGGGGGCGGACAGGGCGGGATTTTCCGTATGCGGAAGCGCTCGTTGTGTGTGTGCATTGCAGGTTAACGACTGGAGCTGATGGTGGTATAGAGCTTTTTCGGCTCTCAGAGCAACCCTCAGCAGGGAAGCTTGACGCAGATGGCCACGGGAATGCTGGGCCGGATCTCGAATCAGTTCCACGATAAGCTGGGCGGACAGGCTCATGGTCTCTTGGGTCATTTCTCGCATCACCAGGTATTTCACGATGCAAGCACTCGGAGTTGTTCTTGTGATTGACGATGGTATAGAACAATCAGCAGCAGAACCCATTTGGCTATTTGTCGACAGGCCAGTCGGGGCCGTACACAGGAACAGCACCTCAATATCATCCTCCTGGCCAGGTGCCGATGGTACAAGGCATTGTTTCGCACAGTCAAGCGGGCAGCACGGATGGCTTGATCGGTGGTCCGCAGCAGTCAGGACCTGGACTCTCACAACAGCTCGGGGTCGATACTCATGGTAGCCTGTCTTCACAGTTCACGCAGCCCACACCTGCTACAGGGATGACGCCCCCGGGGCTTTCTAATCCGACACAGGGCGATGGAACAGGCACGGGGACAACTCTTGGTCCTATGGGAAGTACATTTCCCTCTGCAAGTCAGCCTCAGTGGCAACTGGGGCAGCAACCTCCAATCCCACTCGGGACCAAACCCCAGATATCCCAACCTGGCGTTGGATCTGTTAATTCCCAATTAGCTGGACAGTCACTTAACGGGTACGCTCAGCAGCAACCAAATCTACCTCTGCCACAACAGTCATTGGCATCTCAGCATCCATTGCAATATTCAAACCTGGCTGTGACGAGTGCCCCGCTTCAAACACAACAATACCCTACCACGCAGGCTCCGGATGGATTTGGTGGGCAGTCTGGGATTGCAAAATCGTTTTCTTCACAATCCGTTAATTTGACTGGCCATTCGGCACCTTCCCAAGGCACACAAGACACCCTTCGCGGGATCCACACTTCGGAGTCTCTACTGCAACAAGGAATAAACCAACCAGTTCAACCACAGGGCCAGTACGGGCCGCCCACCTTTGGTCAGCAGAGACACGCACCGTATCAAAGTGCATACGGCAATAATCCCCTGTATCAGTCATTCCCTCCCGGACAGCAGATCCCAGGAGGGTCATTCAGTGCAGCAGAGCAAAACTTTTCGGGGCCGCAGAGCTCTCTGGCAGGCTTCAGTGCCCAATCCTCAATGCCTGCAGGACAATTTGGATTACATACACCTCCAGGGAACCCGCAGATAAGCCAGTTCAACCAGCAGGGTTCATCTCTCGGTAATCACTTTGGGCCCCATCCTCAGCCAGGATTTCCACAAGGCAAATTTGGTGCTTCCGGTTTTGCAATGGACAATCAAGCTACTCCAAGCACATATCAAGGTGCGTCCAATGATCAGATGAACCAATTCAGGAGCATCAGCACCCAGCAAGGAGTGCTAGGCAATGCACCAGGGGCATTCCAGCAGCCTTCACACCAAACTTATCCCAACCCTAGTCAATGGCCAGGCCCGAATTCGGTGCATTCACGCCCAATAGCGTCTGACCCCCAGTTTGTAAGTGGTCCTTGGACGGCAACGCCTGGTCTCAACGCTGGCTTTCCACAGGCGTCTTATTACGGAGGCTACGCCGTCTCCGGGCGATAACTAGCATGCTGCGTCTTCTGCCCTTGAATTAATATCCGACAAGCAAGATGCTATGCCAAATCTTATGACCGATATTCACTCCTTTTCTGTTAGAGAAGGAACGTGAAGCTCTCTGTTTCGGTCTTTATGGCGATTATGTGCACCTAATCGATGAATGATTTCCAGCATGTTTCAGAATGTGTCAGAGCCATGGATTCCTGGTCTTTGCAGTTTGTTTTCTTCTCAAATTGCCTACATCGCAGAGTGTGAAGTTTTCGGTTATTCATTCTTCTAGAGTCTTTCATATCACTCCATCTAATGCCTGCATGCCGTTTGTACCTTCGAATCTTATTATATGCGAATACATGAATGGTTCATGATTTTCTTTCCAGTTATGTGGAGGACGAGCACATGTAATAGTTTCAGTGTTATGACCCTGATGCATCTTTCAGGAATTGTGCAACGGTTTCGTCAATTTGATCTAACAGAATTTAGTGTCGACATCAACCAATCCGACTTTGCTGAACTCTATTTCCAGCATATAAGCGGTCTTGTGTTATACATCGCTGCAGATTGGACTTTGTGGGTACGTAACAATATGCGAGATGTGATACCAAACCTCTTTCAATTAGTTATATAAGACATGCTGCCCGAGGTTTCATAGGGGTCTTGAGGAAGGACAAGCCCTATTCAATGTGCCTCCCCATCCTACGCTGCGCGCAATTAAATTGGTGAGGGACAAAAGGAATTAAGATCAAGAACGACAGCATCTACCAACCTGGTTTAAGTGATCTAAAGAACAACAGTCAAATAACATGTCAGCCTTTCATCCCACCAGACAGGCTGCCTATACAAAAGAGGGCATTTGAATTTGTACCTATGGCTTATCCTGGGATAGATTTTTACCTATTCAGGGTACAAGAGAACTAAATCGAGCGTGAGAAACATATTACCTCCCTTAGAACCATTGAACAGAAATGTAATCTATGTGGAATTTACGAAACTTTGCGGATGACGATATTGTGATGTTTCCCAAAACGTCGTGTGGGGCGCCTCAGGCAAACACTTTGCAATATATCATCACGTGATGCGTAGACGAAAGCGGGAGGCGGTGAGTCGCGGCGGGCGCAAGTCGATGGGAGAAAAATATTCCCAGCGATCTGCGATAAAGCTTAAAGTTTTCGCCGCGAACGATAGACCGCAGCGCCTCGATTATTTACAACTCGCTGCACCGGTCGCCATGGCATCTGTCTACAAATCGGTCTCCAAGAAGAAGGCCAACCAGACGGCCGAGAATGTGGACGGAGATGATGTCTTCATGCAGGACGTCCCAGACGACTCCAGCGACAGCGAAGAGGAGGAGGAGAATGATGGGAAAGAATCAGGCGGGCAGTCGTACCGAGATGCTGCGATTTCGCAAGGACTAATGCCCAAGACCCGTGTCCTCTGCCTCACTTCTAGAGGGGTGACGCATCGGTAAGTAGGCCCTGCCGTACGCGGGCGCGCATTGCTTCGAGACGATCATCTATCGATTGAGAGCTCCGCTAATATTATACTCTTTTTCTAGTCACCGGCATCTCCTTGCCGACATCTGTGCCCTCCTTCCGCATACCCTCAAAGAGAGCAAGCTCGATACCAGGAAGAAGAACGCTGGCTACAACCTGCTCCTCAACTCGCTCGCAGATCTTCACTCGTGTAACGTGATCTTCTTTCTCGAAGCCAAGAAGCGCGGCCAGGACCTGTATCTCTGGATTTCCCGGCCGCCAAACGGCCCGACCGTTAAATTTTCCGTTACCAACCTGCACACGATGGGTGAATTGGGCACAGGCTTCGCTGGAAACTGCCTCAAGGGTGGCAGAGGCATTGTGGTGTTTGATCGCTCCTTCGACGAGAACGGGCCGGCAATGGGGAAGCCGGGCACGGAATACCGCGCGTTGATCAGGGAAATGCTTCGGAGCGTCTTTTGCGTGCCGAAGCGGGGGGTGAAGGGCATGAAGCCGTTTATCGACAGAATCATCGGCGTCTTCGGTGTTGACGGCAAGATCTGGATCAGGGTCTACGAGATCCGAGAAACAGAGGCCGGCAAGAAGAAGACGGACGGGGAGGAGGACGAGAAGAAGCAGCAGGGTCTCAAGCGCGTTCCTGGCCAGCCGGACATCTCGCTCATTGAGATCGGACCCCGCTTCGTCCTGACGCCCATCGTCATCCTGGAAGGCAGCTTCGGTGGTCCGGTCATCTACGAGAACAAGGAATACGTCAGTCCTAATCAGGTGCGCCGTGAGATTCGGATGCGGAGAGCTGCGAAGTATGCACAGCGCAGAGAGGTGCAGACGGACAGACTCGCCAAGAAGTCTGCGTTGGGACTGGGGCAAGATGGGAAGAAGCCGGATGCGCTGGACAACAGGAAGTTGTTCGCATGATGCGGATAAGAAACTTTTCTTTTTCACTTTTTTGCGCTCTGTGTTCTTGCTTTTATGTCTACCTTCACTTGATATCCTTGGGAATATGGCACGTTTGTTTGTACATGTACATTCCAATGCGATGGGTATCATGATGGTCGTGTTCCGAGGCGTCTGGTAGAGTGGACCATCACTCAATACGAAATGGTTGAAAAGTTTTGCAAATATTGCCCTAACTTTGGTGTCTGTTTTCTCTCAGTAAACAATGTACTGTTTTCTTTCTGGTTTTCTGGTTAATCCTCGGAATTTCAGGTGGTGTTTTGGATCTACTGTATCTTACTCGCGGGGATGCTGGCTGCCGATTAGATAAGCGGTTTATATAAGACTCATAGACATCCCCGGGCGGCGACCCCTCCCTTCCTAACATCAACAACAATGGCGACCTCATCGCCTACCAGCCCTCAGTGGCTGCAGGCCCCAAGTTGGTGTTCACTCAATATGTCTTGTGCCTTGACCTTTATGGATTCATTGTTGTTCGTTCTGGATAGCCCCAACGGCGGGGTCATTGTCAAGTAGACCGATACTGTTACCCCGACAGCTGTTGTTCAATCGCCGTGACAACACTGTTGTCTCTGTCACTTCTCCTTGTTCTGATATCTTTTTATGAGCGATACCTATTCCTAGACCATATTTCGAAGATTTGTGATAAGCTAAAAAATCGGGAAGAAGGTGAGTTTGATTGCTTCCAAGGGATAGCCAATGTGTTCTGACTCAATCAGACTAAATAAGATGCGGATCGATGACCTCCCTCCGGAGCTTCTGCTCCACATATTCCGTTCCTGCGACTCGGTCTTTGATGTCCTCAACCTTGCGTCAACTTGCCGCCGTCTCCGTCGCGTCTTCAACACGTCTAACAAGCTACCGATCCTCGCGGACGCCGCGGAAGCGGAGTTCGGGCCGTTAAGGGACATCATCCAGCTGGTTACCCATAACACAAGCCAACCTGCTCACATCATTCGTGAGGCGCCCATGTCCGATGCACTTCTCAAGCAGATCGTCAGTGTGGGTCGTGTTGCGAAGAAGTGGGAGGAGATATATCCCCTGAAGAAGTGGAAGACGGACTTCGAGTGTCGCCGCCTGCTGACCGACGAGGAGCGTTTCCGTCTGCGCCGCGCTCTTTATCGCCTCTGGCTGTACGACCGTGCCTTCCACAACCGTCTCTTTGACCGCTACTCGCGCAATTTACGCCATGTCGTCGTGGAGCGCTCTCAGCTCCTGCACAATTGGTCTACCGTTGAGCTGGCCGAGATCGAGGACATCCGTTCTATCATTCGTGATGTTGTCCAGAATCACATCTGCCCCAGCAACGGGACCATCCAGCGCAAGTTCCACAAGCGATACCCGGAATATAACCACCCGCTGTTGTTCAATATCCATCTCAACTACCCCCGCGAAAGGAACGGATTCGTCGGCTCCTACTTCTCGCCCGAAAGGGACGCAAACCCCATTGAGCAGCATTTCTATACCGCCCACCCCATCAACTACCGCGGGTCTGCTGCCAAGTTCGCTTCCAAACTCCGCGCAGACCCTTTTTACGACCCTGGTTCGGAAGGCTGGGGCGATGATATCCCCCATTACTACGTCGTGCAGGACATGCTGAAACTGGACCCCGCGCAAGTCCTCTGGCTCCGCGAACACGCGCCGCTCAAGGAGCAAGTGGAAGCGTTTATCCACTCGCTGGGTGAGTGGTTCAGGGACAATGGCGAGACGTTCGGCGACACCCTCGAGTGGGTTTTGCGGGAGAGAGGGGAAGACCCGCAGGAGCTGAAGGATGCGATTCTTGATCGCGAGATGGGAATCGTTAGGTCCTAATTCAGTTCAGTTTCAGCTTGAGTTCGAGATGTAGATGCCTGTTATGATCCGCTATGTTTGTTTCGGGTTTTACGTGTTTGGCTTTGTCATGTGCTTTTTACATGATGGGACATTATGGCAGTCGATTGATTGGCTTACCTTCTGCGAAGTAGCGTAATTATTTAGACAACTGCGCGTTATGAATGAAGTTCCTTTCAACCAAAACTACTGACTAACGATCGGGTTTCTATCAGCGTCATCATAATGGGAGCGTTAACAATGAACCCAAGAGTGGTGGGATCAGCAACTCAAAGCACTGCCTGGATCACCATGTCAGCGACCTTCTGGTATACTATCCTCCAAGCATATGCATACCAGATGCCTACCTATCAAGCTTCTCCGACTGAGATCTCATTCATAGAGAGTTGATACCAGCTGTAAATCTGAAGGAATGATGCAAGGCCAGTCCGTATAATAATGGGTACATATTCTCTCTCTCTCCCCCTCACGATTCATGAGGCATGAAGCCTTATGACTGGAATAAAAATAATGGGCATTGCCAGCGAAAGAAAACCAATTGTCCACTGTCAGAGGTAGGTACTGGCACCCACAGATCACAGGCCACATGTATCATATATGGACCAAGTCATCTATCTCATTTTTCCGGGACAGGACAGCGGGCATAGCAGAATAGTGATAAAGCTGTCCACCGGGGCGCTTGGTCAGTTTCCATGCAAGTGGTAAATATTATTATTTAGCATATGGAGCTTCTTCTTCAACTCGAACTTGGGCAAGAGGATGAACCGTTCAACATATCACTTCTAGTACTATACACACGGATAACGGAGAGTCATGGAAGCTTTGCAGAAAAACAGGTTGGCTGCTTCTTCTATCTGTTCTCATCTATCTATATGTTTCCTTCCCTTCCTTGTCCTCTCGGCTCCTGTGAATCAGACCGAGCCCCATCCTAGTAATTCGCCAGAACCGAACAACTCAAGCCGGGGGTACTGTCGGACTGCTCAGCTGCTTTGGAGCTGTATCAATTTACATTTTATCCTGTGTACCTCTGGACGGAAATCCATGCAAACGTCGTTCCACTCCGGGGCAGCGATAAAGCAGACTGGATTGGCATTCTCTGGAGCCTTCTTTGTTGTCATTGGAGGCTTTGTGGTGGTAGTAGTGGAGGAGAATAATAAGAAAGGGGCCGAGTTCTCCAGGGCGTGCATTATACAGCAGTTCTCTACTCCTGATGATCATTCCAAAATCTGAATACTGCGTAATATGAAAGTGCCACATTTCAACCGCGACCACACCATCACAGAGGCAGGAGCAGGGGCAGGGGAGGACAGACAGACGATCATCACGATCGCTTTTTATCTGAGCGTCTTTATCGCCGTTTCACCTTGTGAAGCTGGGGGCGTCTGTCGAGGATCCAGCGGGTCCCTCCCTGCAATTTAACTTTGCTAAGGTTAAATAAGCGCAGGCGACTAGCCGCGCACGTGATGGCGCGATGCGCGCCACAGCCACATCCAGCCTGAACCTGAAGGGAAGGTCAAGCCATAATTATTGCCTATCTTGGTAGCTGACTTTTCACCTGTCTACTCCATCAGTCAAGGTCCACATGTTGATTGATCAGAATGGTTGGATGGTAGTTCCCTTCACCGTGAATTGGTCGTGTCTCTTCCATGGACCATAATCATAACGAATGCATCCGATGATAAATCTTTATCCAAGCAGAGAAGGTCGTTTGTTGCAGCTCTCTATCTTTTTTTCTCAAGGCTCTTTATCCCCAATGAAGGAAAAGGACTTGGAGCTCCAACCTAGCCACAGGCTGCTACGGAATAAATACCAACGTTCCTTAGTGACGGTAACGGTATACAGCCCATTGATACTGATAGCTACGGAGTATTCTCAGTTAACCGGCTCAGCAAGATAGGATTTCGTTTATGAAACGTCGATCGGAGACTGGCTCGCTTGATGTCCACACAGGCATCTCCACACGGACCCACGGCGCGATTAAATTCAATTACGCGATGCAGCAAAAGTGGAACCCCGCGAAGTCGCGACCTGAAGATTCGGGAACAAAGAAAGGGGCAGATTTGGGCCTAACTAACTACTCCGTACCTCGGGAGGTCTTGGTAGTTGTCACCTAGGCAGTACGGAGTACGTGGTAAGTACTACGGAGTACTGGTGTGTTCTGGAGACAGGAGAAGGGAGACCGGAGACTGTAGCTCGTACCGGTGGCCACATGGCTTACGGAGATCCATACTTCGGATGTTTGCCACGTTGGCCTTTTTGGAACGGTAAGGGGGATGAGGCTGGGAAAACATCCAAACCGATACCAATTATTGAACTTGTATGCTCCTCTTTGGTGACTGATTGACGAGATACTCCCTCGGCGAATACATTCCCGGAGGAGAACACTGACGCGTAGCAACTATCAAAAGACGCCCGTTAAGAGAACCACCAAAGCTCGACGAACCAGGCAAGGAATCACGGTTATAAAGGCGCGGGGAGAAAACAAAGAAAGTGGTTGCTGGGAAATGTGAAACATGGGTAGAGTAGTGAATCCGATCATGGAGGGCGTAGATAAGGGTTGGAAGGGAGGGGGAATGATGAGAATAACAAAAAGACAAATTGATAAACTGTATCTTGAGTATTCATACGTGGTGCAGAGAAGCCTTGCTTCCCTTGCCCCTGTTTTCTGCCCTGTCGTTCCCTGTCATGCCACCATACAATCATCATCTCACAGGACAAGTAACAGACCGATAGACAGATAGAGAGACCATTCCATTACCACATCGCAAAATAAAGTCGTCGCTGTTGGCGTTTCGTCTCCTCGGAGCAAGTGTTTTAACAGCAGCCTTGCTTCGTCTCCGGATCCTGTGACTTGCTGATCTCGACCACCTGGCGACGCTCCCCAAGTGGGTTCTGACCAGAGTCGCCACCGTCAAGAGCCTTGCTGGACACGATACGGTAGATCTCTACAGGGACGTCAGCGATCGGTATTGCCAAAGAGACAGACGGGGAGGGTGCCAACCTGTGAGGATGTTCTGGAAGGCAAGCTCGACGTTGCTGGCATCAAGAGCGGAGGTCTCGATGAAGGAGAGGTTGTTTTCGCCTGTCCTGGGTCAGCAGCTGCGCCAGCGAGTGGGCGCTCCGACTCGGGTATCAACGTACTAGCAAACTGCTTGGCGTCCTCTGTAGGCACAGCCCGCAGGTGCCTCAGATCGCTCTTGTTTCCAACGAGCATGATAACGATGTTGGAGTCGGCATGGTCCCGGAGCTCCTTCAACCACCGGGTGACGTTGTCGTAGGTCTGGTGCTTGCTGATGTCGTAGACGAGCAGAGCACCAACGGCACCGCGATAGTACGCAGACGTGATGGCCCGGTACCGTTCCTGACCCGCGGTATCCCAGATCTGCGCCTTGATCGTCTTGGAGTCGACCTGGATGGAGCGAGTCGCGAACTCGACACCGATGGTCGACTTGGAGTCCAGGTTGAACTCGTTGCGGGTGAAACGGCTCAACAGGTTGGACTTGCCGACACCGGAGTCTCCGATGAGCACAACTGCATAGGCAAAGGCATAACGTCTCAGTTACGGCTCCACTGGCACTGCAATCGGGCAAAGGGGGAGATTTCATCCAGGGGGGGGCGGAGAGGCATCGTTACCTTTGAAGAGAAACTGCGAGATGTCAGCAACAAAAACTCAAGACCGCGCAACCAAATCAAGAGAAGCAAGGGATACCACTTACGTCGTATTCGTCGTTAGCCATGGCGAAAGCGGTGGGAGCAAGCTAAGGTCGATTGTGTATTGATACAGGAGAATGAGGCTTCGACGTGGCGAGCGGAGGCTGCAGCAATGAATGAATGAACGGGGGGTGGGCGAAGCTTTGGGGTAGCGAAATTTTAGGACCTCAGTCGCACGGGGCAAGCCAAGATATTCTCCCACACACGGCGCCGTGCACCTGAAAGAAAATCAACACCAGACAGGGAGGACAGGCAGCTGGGAGGAGCAAAAGGAGGACGGGGTATCGTGAGCGAGTCCCTATCCAGCGCGCTCGCTTTGCCGTCTCGCCCGCCAGCTGTGGAGTGGCCCGATCGGGACTAGCGCGCCGTCAGGTGACCGCACCCCCGAGACGCCGTCGCTTCTCGCGCCCGGAGACGAGGGGATCAGGCCGCGCCAGCGGTGGCGACGAGATCGAGGATGGATCCCGGTGCCTCAAGGGACTTGGAGGGTGCATGTGCGTGAGGGACGATGAGATCCTGCACCCATCTTGCCGTTCCTGACCCTTCTCTGTGCGTCTTGATGTTGCGGGGGGCTCTGGATCCACCGCAGTCAATCTTTAGCGCTTTCAAGCGAAGCAGGCCTCTACATCAATGAATACTGCCATACTGTTCACTCTCTACTTGAGATTTGTCTATGCCTTTTCAGAGTCACATGGTCGATGCCGTGAATCTGTACCATAAGCCTCCCTCCTTCTCATGACTTTGTCTTCCTGTTGCGAAGTGGGCATCCATTTGAGATGTCTTCAAACTTGGATATGGTCGACGACGCTGATGATATCTCTATCACTTCGACCGCCCCAAGTGAGCAGAAGGACGAGTATGAGGTTGAGACGATCCTGACGGAGTTGTACTTCCCTGGTGAAGGGGTCAAGTACCTTGTCAAGTGGGAGGGCTACCCTATTGAGAGAAGTACGTGGGAGCCAGAAGAGTCCTTTCTTGACCCGCAGACCCTGCGGGATTGGGTGAAGAAGAAACAGGCCATTGAACGTGGTGAGCTACCGGAGTTCGTCCTCGAAGAGTGGGAAAACAGGGTACAAGCCTTCGAAGATGCCAGGGACGTGAGAAAGCGCAGACGGAGGGCAAAGCGGATCAGACTTGGCCTGGAGACCCCGTCTGGCGAAGCCGACGCTGCAGGTGACTCCAGCAATCATGACGCCTCTGTCAAAAGAGAGCAGAGGCAGGGAGAGGAGTTGGACTCGGACGACTCACTTGCCAATGAGCCAATTATACGAGATATACCTTCAAAGACAGCAATGGCGGCGCCTACACAGCCGGATGCGGAAAACCTGAAATCTGGTCGACAGAACCAGGGGATTGAACCAGACGGGGTGAAAGACTCTCCGTCGGCTACATCATCTGGTAGAACAAAACTGTCGATATCTACGCCATCACAACCGGCCACCAGTCACCCCGGGCACCCCTCTACCCGGAACAAGTCCAGCTCAAATCCGCACACTGTGTCAACAAATGACGGGGGGAGAGCTCTGGCAAGAAGGACAGCTCCTTCCATATTAGGTTTCCGTACCCGACATCCCAAAACCAAGAATCTTGGGACGGGAATACGGGTTCGGCTGCAGAGGGCCAGGACAGGGCAGCTCAGTCCTACAGCCGCTAAGCGATTTAAGACATTGTCGATGGTGTGGAGGTATGAAAAAGCGGCAAGGTCTGAACCGGAGCCTGATATCAACCAACTGCAACTTAGGCGGCCATCGGAGTGGTCGTCTAAACCAAACACATTGATTGAGGCAAAATCGACAGAAGTCCAGCCAACAAAGGATAGTGATAGCCTCTTTGTCGAGCAAGACAGCCCTCCTACATCTGAAGATTCCAATGGGATCCCTCCCACCGATCTGCCCTCACCCCAGAGGCCACAGCTGTCCCGGACAGTCTCAGAGGATACCGGATCTCCTTTCAACCAGAGGCAGGAACTACCACTGCCACCCAAACTCCCATTGTCGCTGGATTCTTTACCGGAGCCCGCGACTGAGAACAATGCATGTTGTCCCCATCTGCAAAAGGCACATCCCTCACCCACCCAAATTCCGACAGGCCCGCGAATGCACAGCTGGGGGACGAATGGCATGGAGCCTCCGCGCGAACCGCGAGCCACATATAGAGGTCGGGCGCTGAACCCTCCGCCTAAAACGGTGCGTCCATCGGCAAATCGGTTTTGGAATCCAGGAGAGACTCTGGTCTCAATGTACTATGGGCCATCAAAACAGGAGGTGGGTGCAGTCAGGATATGCGGGGTCACTTATACCACCAAAGGAAAACTCCTATCATTAAAAGCAAATGGCAGAATCGATGTTTGGTTCCAGCATCTCTGTACCCTGGAACAATATGCTTTTCTCTGTGAGAGGGTGAGGATTTGAGCTTCTCGGTGGGCCTGATACATACAGCTGCTAATATGACTTAGATGCAAAATATAAAGTACTGCAATGGCTGGATCGAGGGGCTCAGTGATACTACACCAGAGATAAATAAGATGGCGGCATATCTGCGTGATCAGGACTTGATTGGCATCTGTTATCTCCCAGGTGACAACCCCCAGAATGTTCTGGTCGCATACGCCACGGGCTCAGAGACTTTCGACTTCTTGAATCAAGATGCATTTTACCCTCCAGGGGTATCCTTGCGTCTTGCTGTAAGGAGCGGTTTGTCCCCCATTGAGACTCTTCCCACCCACCTCTCACCCCGCGCCTCGTCACCTGAGGGACAAGTGAACTCCGTCCCCCCGGCTACCTCCCTCCCGCCTATGTCTCTGGTGCCAGCGCCGCCTCTGCACTGTAACGATGATTCACATCCACAACACACTGAAAACAAGCCAGAGCCCCCCAATATTCAGGGGGAATCTGTGAAAACCGACACCGAGATGACTGACTCCGTGGACGTGCGCGCGAACATTGACCTTGACGTCATCTTCAAAGAGCAATATGGGATTACATTCAATGAGCTCTCCCGAGTTAATGGCGAGAAACGCGACAACCGCGTGCGCATCTTCTACCTGATGTTCCCCCCAGAAGATCAGGCTCAGGCAGAATGTGAGGTCGTCTTACAGTTTCTAAAGAAACACAATGTGGTCACGTTTTCCAATCGTGTTTCTGAAGATTGGGAGAGGTTTGCTCAGGTGGTGGATCATGGAGTTGTGTTATGCCATGGGGACTTTGTTAATTTTGAAGCCCTGCCCTATTTGCGGGACCTCTTCCGCAAACAAGTCAATTTCTGGAGCCTGTCACTTGCCGCCCCTCTGAAGTATGCTGACTCGCCAGTGCCAATTCACATCCAACGCATCTTCCCACATGGCGGTGTCATTCTTCTTACCGAGGATTTCATGATTCATGAGCAAGATGCCGCGGTGATTATCCTGGCGTGGTTCCGCGACTGGATCAAAAAGAAGTTCCCAGGAACCTGGAAAATCATGTTTCGTCCAGATATTGAGAACTGGCTACTACGGAAGCACGATGAAGACAGGAAAAATGGGCACTGGATCACAATGTACCACCTTCTCCGCGAGCTCCTTCCTGAGGAATACCAAGACCATCTACAAGGTGATGAGCCACGCGAGCTTGATGGCCTCGATGATGAAGAGTTTCCCGTTCTCTCTCTTGCCAGGCTTCCAGACTATGGCCACCGCTCAGAGGATGAACATCCCGCAATCCCCAAGGGCCTAACGCAGCAGCAGCGCGATACCGATCACCTATTGGAATTCTTCGCGGGTTGGGGCCTTGTCCACAATCATAGATTCCGACGATTTGTCGCTGTCACGTCAATGGAACCGTTGCCAAGGTGGAAGGAGTGGCATCATCTTGAGCTCAGGCATGGAGGCCGTGACTTCCTGAAGACTTTCAAAGTGGATTATAAATCCTACTGGAACAAGCTCACGGCTCCGGCTAAGGAGAAAGATGCGACTTCGACGGCGCCGTCGCAGACCTCCCCTGTTTCATCCTCGCCGCAGAACCCTGCGGCTCCTGGGAAATGTGAACAATAACAACAATGAATCTACGGCCAGCACTGGTACTCCAAAACCCCCACAATTACCACTACCACCTCCTCCTTCTCCGCCTCCGCCTCCGAGTTGGAAGACACCTCAGCTGCCGCAGACGCAGATGTCTATGACTTCTTCCAGCTACAACTACCCGCCGCCGTATGTTTGACCTGAGATGGCTTGAGAGATGCCTGTAGATCCCCACATGTTCAATACAACTGAACTGCAGGCTTATGACGTGCCCGATGAGATGAGAACGAGCATGAACAAGTAGACTCGATTCGAGCCTTTGATGACTATGAATCGATGAACAAATTACATTTGTTGTCACCTGTTTATTTTCCCTAATCACTTGCTTTAAGTCAACCTTTATGAAAATCCTGTTCTGGCTCTATTCTGTTTATGTTCCTTGATGTTGATGTTGATACCCCTACACCCTGCATACGTACATTCACACTGTATCTATAACCGTGTCCGGTGGATAAGCATAGCCAGCTAGCTAGCTATGTCATGTAGCTATGTAACTATGTATCTATGCAAGCTGCTCATCTCCGGTGATCTTTTTTTTTCTTTTTTTGTGTAACGTTCTTTCTTTTGCTTGTACTTTTGCCTGGTCAGATCAGGTCAGTAAATAAATAAAAGTTTGACTGATCATTTGAGTTGTAGGTCCTAACTCTTCTAGCTTTTTTTCGTTTTTTATCATCTTATTTTCTTTTTTTGGGAGGGTCAGTCAGATAAATCAACTTGGTTACTTTATTCTGCCAGGCTCGATTACATGATATTTAGTTATCCTATTGAGCGTCATTTTACTGCATTGCATTGGATTCGATTGGAGTGGAGTGGAGTGGAGTGGAGTGGACACACTCACTCCCTCCCTCCCAGGACACGGCGCAGCTCAGCCCAGCACAGCACAGCAAAGCACAGCTAGTCATCATCCCACATATATAAGTACGAAAAAGATCTATTTTGTTCACTCGACGTTGATCTGTAGAGATTGGGGAAAGGTGATGTACATAATGTATGACGGATGGATGGATGGATGTGATGTTATGTGATGTGGAAAAGTGGGGAGTGGAATGGAATGGAAGGTGGGATGGGGGCTATGGTTGGCTCAGTTGCTATCTATCTATTGCTTGTTAATAGCTATTTTAATTACTATTGCTATATTGCTGCCGCATCTATATCGGGTCCAGGGTCCTGCAGGAATCGATCAAGATTGGGTATGATAGTTTGTTTTTTATTACTCGACTTCTGATGATCGGAGCTGTTGGTTGTTGAAGTGAAGATGTACTGCACTGTACTGTACTGTACATAGACAGGATGGCTTGTTGGCCTGGTCTGGTCTGATCTGGTCTGTTTTGCGCCTTGTTTCTACCTACCTACCTAATAATACGTTCCATCCTGGACTTTTTTTGTTTTTGTTGGACTTATATATATTGCCCGTTGCAGAGCTCGGTATAGGACATATTACTACTAGTACATGACTAGCTAGCTAGCTAACTTATTTCCTCTAGTTACTCTGGCTTAGCTCTGACTCCAGCTTTTTATGAAGATAAATGCATCAAGCACTCTACACTGCACTGTGATGGAGAGAGATGATGGATTAATCTGCATTATTTCAGTTTGATCAGATCCGATGACATATTGACAAGACATTAATGACATGCTAGAAGGATTAAATAAACAAACAAATAGATGAACGATAGTCGTCTTTAACTTCCTCCACAGACACCATAGAGAACAAAACTGAATACTGAGATGAAACTTAAAAGGAATGGCAAAGGAAAGAAAGACACGACAAACGCCAGAGACGCCAAGACAAGACCATCAATCATATCACAAAGCCTCTGAGCAAACAAGCCAATGTAACTGCAACTGTCAACTGTACCCTGCGACCTTGAGAAGACGTCAGTGGATGGGACCAAATACAAAACACATGCGATGACAATGAATGGGGTGCGTGAAAGAGTATGTATGTATGGCCCTGCCGTGGTCGATTTCGATCTGAAGGATCATTAACAGAGAGAGGGTCCCCGGGGCCAAAGAGAGAGGACGGGAGAATGCATGCATAAAGTGATGAGACGGCATCAGACAACTCAAAATAACGGGAACAAGAGAGCGATGGACCAGAGGGGGTATATATACACAGCGAGTCATCGTTATGGATGTTCGTTTGCAATAGACCCTTCATTCATCTTTATTTCCATTTCCGACGGCGTTGGCTGGGGAGAGAACTGCACCAGTCAGACTGGTTACAACTCCGTACTCGACTACTGCCCCCCTCCCATCGCCTTGCTGGCTCGGTTCCGGTACTCCTCAAACGTCGACGCCTGCGAAGAATCACCCTTCGAGCCGGACTGTTTCTTCGTCTTTGCCTTCTCCCGCCGCATCTTCTCCTCCCACTCGCTCTCCTCGGCCGCGATCATGGCGTGGAACCGCGCACCCTGGCCCCGGCCCAGGTACACGGGCTTCTCCTTGCGCTCCGCGACGGCCTCGTTCACCAGGACGAACTTCACGCTCGAGCCCGGCACCTCGAACATGGCGTCGCTGAGGAGCATCTCCAGCTCCGTGCGCAGGGCGCGCGCGCCGGTGCCCATGGCCAGGGCGTTGGCGGCGATCTTGTGCAGCGCGGGAGTGGTGAAGCGGAGCTCGATTCCGGACAGGGAGAAGAGGGTGGTGTACTGCGCCACCAGGGAGTTGCGGGGCTCGGTGAGGATGCGGAGGAGCAGAGAGTGGGTCAGCGGGGAGAGGGCGGTGGTGACGGGGATACGGCCGATCAGCTCGGGGATGAAGCCGTAGTTCTGGAGGTCTGCGGGCGTGAGGAGATCCAGCGGGTTGAAGTACATCGGTTCTTCGCCGGCGGAGGGCGATGTGGCAGTGAAGAATGGGAGGTGCTTCCTGTACAGGGCTTCTTCCTCCGAGCCTGGGAGGATGGGGACCGGAGCGCCATTCGCAGAATGGGATCCACCACGCCCGTCGTGGGAGTCTGATGCGCGCACAGGCTGTCCAAACCCGATCGATCCGCGCGAGATGCGGTCCATGATGATCTTGTTCAGCCCGACGAATGCGCCGGAGAAGATGAACAGGATGTTGTCCGTCCGGACGTTGTACACCTCCCCCTTCGGGGACACAGGCCCGGACGGAGGATTTCCCAGCGGATTGTTGGGAGGATATGAGTTGTTCTGCGGTCCACCCGCGCGAGGCGCGTTCCTCTCCGGCTTCGCGTGGACCTGGACGGTCGTGCCCTCGATGAGCTTCAAGAGGGCCTGCTGCACGCCCTCGCCGCTGACGTCCTTGCCGTGGCTGACCTTGGCGGCTGCGAGCTTGTCGACCTCGTCCAGACAGATGATCCCGCGCTCCGCCTGCTCGACGTCATAGTTGGCGGCGGCCAGCAGTCGGTGCACGCACACCTCCGCGTCCTCCCCGATGTAGCCCGCCTGCGTGAACGGGGTACAGTCGGAGATGCTGAACGGCACCGACAGCACTCGGGCAAGCGTCTTCGCCATCAGCGTCTTGCCCACGCCGGACGGTCCCAGCAGGAGGATGTTGGACTTCTCCAGTTGCAGGGGAGAGGTATCTGCGTTATTCGGCAGCCCGTCCAGAGGCGACGCCGGCGGCTCCCGCGGATCAGAGAAATGCATCGTCCGTTGCTGTTGGCCGGGGAAGTCGTCTGCTGGAGAACCCGACGAAGTCAGCTCGAGCCCATCTTCTTGCTCCCCGATCACTGCAGCAGGTACGTACTCTCGACGGGGTGGTTCTGCAGCGCCTCCCTCCGCGCGCGCTGGGCCATCAGCTCCTCCTGCTCCTCCTCGCGCCGCTGGAGCTCCTGGATCCGCTGGTAATGGTTGTAGACGGCCACGCTCAGCACCTTCTTCGCCCGGTCCTGCCCGACGACGAACTGGTCCAGATACTGCTTGAGCACCTTGGGCGTCAGCCGCGGGGCCCCGAACGCCGGGGCGGACCCCAGCGGGCCCCCCGTCGGCAGGCCAGGCTCATAGCTGCCGGTGTACGGATGATTCCCGAAATCCGAACGCTGGAATTGGGAGCAGGTCGGATGCGAGGTCGAGGAGGAGGAGAAACCGCGGCGGGCTGAGACGAGCACGACGTACGACCGTCGAGGCAGGTCACGGGCGGTGACGACATAGAAGCATGGGGGAAGAGACGGCACGGGCTGCCGCAGCATGGCTGCAGGGCAGAGGCAAACGACAGCTGGAGAGGCACGGAGAGATGTCTACGCAGCGCTCTCCGGACAAGCGATGCGAGGATCGCGAGAGAGAGAGAGAGAGAGAGAGAGAGAGAGAGAGAGGAAGAGGCGGACGAGATGTTGCTCGACGTCGACGGCGGCGGAGCGTCCCCCGCGCCACGTGATGCCGGGCTTGTCGGCCGATGCGGGCGTTTCTTCCGAGCACGTTGGAGATGCGCAGATATGATATGCAGGTACCATTAAAAGGATCTATCTAGCAAAGTGGGATGCAGCGCGAAGCGTATATACACTGGATATGCCCCTTCTCCCCCTCCTATGTACAGCCTGATGCTCCTGACCTCCACCCCCTACTCCGAACTGAATAATTCTGTCCAGCACCCCCTTCCACCGGCCTTCTCCTTCTCACTCGTACTCGATCCTGACCTCCGACGGGCTGGGGATCGAGACGTTGGTGAGCACCTGTCCGTCCTGCCGGATGTCGAGGATCGTAGCACCGCTCAGGTCGATGGTCTCGCTGGCCGTCTGGGCCACCGCGTCCGTGAACACGACGGTGCCAAAGTCCGCAAACGGGACCAGCTGTCCGTTCTGCTCAAAGTCCTCGACGATCCACTCCGCGTTCTGTCCGCCCAGGGTGCTCGACGCGGACGGCGCGCTGAGCGTCTTGGTCACCTTCTGCCCGGTCGTCTGGTTCTCGATCACCACCGTCCCCTTGCTGCTGGAGCTCGCGGCGACCGACAGGCTGATGACGTCGCCCGCGGAGATGAGGAAGCCCGGGAAGTCGTACGCGTAGTCGGGGTACCATTCGTACCAGGCATCGTACGAAACCGACCCGTCCTCGTCGACGGTGAAATCGATGCCCGTTTGCAGGATCGCCTTCTGGTACGTGTCTCCGTCGATGCCTACCCAGGCAGAGGCAGCCGAAAAGCCACTCCGGGAGCCGCTGGGCGCCGAGGGTGTCGGGACGGTGAAGACAGCGGAAACCCCGTTGAAGGTCTGGCCGGCAGGAGGAGACTCGATGACCGCGCCGGCCCAGTTGCCGCTGTACTCGACGTGGGATGTGTTCTCACGGTCGAGACCGCCAATCGATATGGCAGGAAGCAGTGGATGAGACAGATGTGCGCGGAGGGCTCTGGCCTTCACACGCTCAGCGAGACCTCCACGCGGTGCGGCGAGGGCTGCTCCCGCCAGCACCAGGTCGGTGAGAAGGACTGCTGCGAACTTCATGGTGAGCAACGATCGGTGGGACGGAAAGTATGTTCAATGGTCTGAAAGACAAGCTGAAGGACTGCGGTCCACTGTGTGGGTTGGTAGGTAGGTCTGAGAGATCTCCAGGCCGGGACTATATAGTCCTCGACCCTACGGAGTTGAACAAAAAAAAAGAACGCCGCTATATAGGCGCTCCGCTTGGCGGGCTAGACTTCTAAGACATCGTCGGGCCCCATGGTGACCTTATCGAGATTGAGATCTGTAGCTCCTTGGTGATAGCTCGATGTTGCAAAGCAACCCTGTTCGAGTTGCAGAAGATACCCTGCTCCCAAGCACGCCAGATGGCAGCAAAGCTGAGCCCTCCCGCAGACGACCACTGTGGCATTTCCCCAAGCGGCATATACCACCGCGGCGATCGATCCAGAAGCCGAGGAGAGTAACAGCCGGAGAAAAAGCTGGTGGCTGCCCGGAGGCGCAACAGGCGAAGTCCAGACAGTTCGACAGCCAAGGCGGATGGAAAGCTTGATGACGCCTCGCGTGCTCGGTAGCATCGGGCTAGAGCACAGACTGCCCGCATCGTTCAACGAATGGGACGAAGATCGACGTTGAAGGTGCAGGACGCTCTGAGGGTCCTGTTCGACGATTCGTCGGATCATGAACGATTTGCTCAACCTGTTCGGTAACTGCGTACTTGGCGAGCGGGCCTCCGTGGGGTGTCGTGCCTGAACGAAGAGACCCTGTGTCCATGATTTGCCTGCAGCAGAAATTAAAGATTTTTAGGCGCTATGCTAAATGGCACGAGGTAGGATCGCTCCGGCTAGCCCGGGTGAACGCTGACGATCCAACCAACCTGAGGTCGTGGCAGCCTGAAGACGGCAGCGTAGCGTCGGATGAGACCATACTCGCCCTGCGGCGGAACACCGCCGGTATATTGACGCGACGTTCTCCAAACATCATCACCGAGAATCATGTCGTGATGGAAGAGTGAGTGTCGAATTTTCCAGGGATGTTGTCATGTTCCCCGCCAGCGGGCCCGTGTGGAGACGGCTTTTCCCAAATAATTCCCACTTTGAATCTGCACGCCAGAGGGACGCATGATAGCGCCTTTAGAGGCAGTCACGCAGGAGCCCTTGTAGGTCATAGCAGCCCCGTTAGTTGCGGATGGTCTGAACGTCAGGGGGCGCCCTGTTCCTGATTCTGCAATCCTGCGGGTTGCCCGTTTTGGAGGCCGTTCCGATGGTAGTATGTACCCGTACATGTGCGGAGTACTCCGTCCATACAGTGCTCCGGTTGCTTGCGCTGCTTGGAGCGGAAGTCGACTTGACGCCCATGTAGCATGCTCACGACGCACTGCACCCCTCGAGGTCGAGTCGCTATATTATGATTGCCATTGTTATTGTCAAACCACCGCAAAGGACTATTGCTGTGCCGACTTCATCGTGCTTCCTTGGCAGAGATCCTCATAAGCCCCTGACTCGAAGCTCAGATCCCGTCGAAGTTGTTCCCCTTTCAACAGTTCGACTCCTGTTCCTGAGAATTTGGTAGGTAGGTAGACGAGGGGTGATATCGCTGCAAGCCGTCTCGATACAACCTGCAGTGCAGAATCGGTACGTCGTTAGTAGTAAACAGCATTAATTCTCCGCCCCTCCGTCTTCCGTCTCCGTACAGGGTTACCTTGCAGAACCCCGCGCCACCCACACATTCTAGATGTGCCAGGAACCCTGGTCTTCCATCTCTGCAGCGGACGGATAGATAAGCCTTCTCTAGGCAAAAGCTTGAACTTGAGTATGATACCTTATCCCGCCGCAGTCATGCATCATGCAGTGGCATGCCGGGATGTATCAACGAAATCCAGTGACCATACATTTGTCATTCAACGTCGCGATGGGCCATCTCCAGCATAATAGTACCCTTGCCGTTATCAATGAGGAACGTTCTGGACAACTTATGAGAGACAAGTGGGTAGGAGAGTCTTGGTGATGGTGAGGTCTGGGTGGATGGATGCGAATCATGGTCTCGCCCGCCCGCGCAGCGCACGAGAGACCTGCATGCAGAGCGCAGTGCAGAGGTACAGCACAGTACTAGATGCATAGCGTGCAGCGCTGCCTATCCGTCGTAACATCGCGCATCCAGCATGAGATAGATAACAGGAAGTAATAATGAGGGGCAATGGCATCAGTGGTGCAGTAGAGAAAGCCAGAGTTGGAGACGTCCTTATGGTCGTTCGTTGCTCGGGAGCTCTTGACCCGACGCCTGTCCACAGCGCTTGTTTCTGGGAAAATGGGTTCAGCTGGTCAGCATGTGCACTTAATAGTATTGAGATAAGGGTAGAAATGGACATGAAATAGTCGATTCCAAAGCAATTCCTACGCAGTTGCGATTTTCTTTTTGTTCAGTTTTCTCTCTCACGAAATCAAGCTGCAGGAACCACTTTTCTGCACCAGCTCTTTTTTTTTAATCTTCCAGCGAGAAAAAGGGTCTTAGGTACTTACAACATGTATACAATTTGCAAACATTTTTTTTCTCAATATCCATGCCAAGTCCTCTTGCTCTCAAAACAAAAGTAAATAAAGCTGGAGAAAACATTTTTCTGCGTTGAACCCTTGTTGGGATAGGTGTTGCCTTTTCGTCCAACCCTTTTCGGGCAAACAAAAAGTAAACAGATAAATCAACAGCCATTTCGAAATCTACCTGTCCCTATTCATTATTTTTTTTTCCTGTTGATTCCTGCTCGAGAACTCCACAACAATGTAAACAAAATGATGGCTCTCTCTCGACAGGCTTAAGTCCGGCTAAAGTCCGAACGCAGCCCGTATCTGATACTATAGAGGTGCAAATTTGCCGGATACGTGGAACATGCATAGAGGATGTAAGACTACCTCCCGCTGTCGGATGCATACCCTCCTCGATGGATATGGATGTAGAGATCACTTCTTCTTCTGATACGCGATGTGGTTTTCCTGTCCCGTCCGCTAGCTCCTGCCCCGCTACGTGTTCGACCGCGGTTGTTGTGTCCAGGCTTATCGGGTCCACACCATCACTATCGGCCGGGATACAGATACAGATGCCGCCAGTCATACTATCCCTGCACGGTCCGAACGGTAATGGACAGCGTTTCGAGTCGGAGTCGGAGTCCGTCGGTAGACGGTAACGGCAACGGCAACGCGGAGAAGCAGAAGGAGGGGGAGAAGGAGGAGAAGCAGGAGACCAAGCTCTCCCTCAGCGAATTCAGAGCGTACAACAGACTGGCGGAGCATATGGAGCAGTTTGTAAGGATACATCCAATCCGGTTATCATTTTCTATTACTAGTAAATATCGATAATATAAGAAAGAGACATGGTATTGATCGATATGATATAATGTTACCAGCACAACCACTTCCGCCTCGCCTGGAACGAGCTCTACGGCGCCTGCACGGACAACAAGGAGGAAGAGCTGGACTGGCTCTCCACCCGCCGCCTCATCCAGCGCGGCCTCGACTTCTGCTCCCAGCTCGGCATCCATCACGCCATCGAGGAGGAGTACCTCTTCCCCGAGCTCGCGCGGCGCATGCCCGACTTCCGGCCCGGCTGTTCGCTCTTGCTGGACCAGCACGGCGAGATCCATGCCGGGATGGACCGGTTGGAGGCGTACCTGCGGCGGTGCATGCGGGGCAAGATGGGGAGGGAAGGGGACGATGAGGAGTTGAGGCTGGAGGAGGTCAAGAGGCTGATGGATGGGTTTGGGGAGGTGCTGTGGCGGCATCTCGATGAGGAGGTGAGAGCCTTGAGGGCGGAGAATATGCGGCGGTATTGGAGCCTGGAGGAGGTGAGGCGGTTGCCGATTTGATTGATGTGATGTAGCCAAGAACTGAATTGGGTGGATGGCTGTTTCGTTTACATGGGCAATTTTCTTGGTGTTGGACTGGATTGTGTTGGCATTGTTGTTGAGTGAGGAGTGTCTGTCGGTATCATCATGAATGTAAAACTATGTTGTTTCCGTTGTCGTCAGTTAGATAGTAGAGGAGATGTACATATCATGACCAAGGAATATGGAACTGTCCATGAATTAGGTAGTCTGATCCAGGAGATAGATATTGATACCGAGTCCACCAGATGAAGAAGGCTTCTGCGCCTCACTGCAAGTAAAAAAAAAAAAAAATGCCTTAGTAGTCGCTCACTTAATTAGTAATTAGCAGATTCAATCCAATTAGATCACTTGACCAGAGCAAGTCTCACAAGGCAGCAAGCAGGAAGGCGTTGAAGAAGGTGCTGGTGACAAGGTACTTTCATACTGAGCATCAGAGGGATCCGGAAGTACAGTTCAAATAGATGGGAGTTGGATGTTAGATGTAAACTATGATAAGAATCTGTCAAACTATCTATGCCTAGCCTGTGGGAGAAGGTAGGTGCAGTGCATAGGGACTAATGTGTAGAAAGCTTTGCTTCAGATGTCTACACTGGAAGATACCTTGAATTTATATGAACAGTAGACGAGCCAGAATTGGACAATGATACATACAGAAATGGAGATAATATTAACAAGTAGAAACCTCCCCTCTAAGTGAACTCTTCCATTCATTTCCAGAAAGCCACTCCTACTATTCCTGTATATATATAGATTCCTGGAACAGAACACAACAGAGCTGGTTCATATCCTACCAGTCTATATGAAGCCATAATACAACATAGTGTACTATACAGCAGATGTAATAATTCTTTTCATCTTTCAATCAATCCATGTCTTCACTTTCGCCGCCCTCCCCGTCTCCGAACCGACGATGCATTACAGTACAGTACGGTAGCTGATGCAGACCGCTGGGGCTCTTTTTATCAGCGCCTCGTCGCCCCAGAGCTCTCTGCTCTCAGGATGCACTTTACTGTACATGCTAGACACGAGCATGTCAGAACAAGGACATCCTAGCCAGAAAAAGCATGTCTACTATCTGTTTGCGAGTGTATGGTCAATCGCCTGCTGTTCTTCATTTTCCTTGTTCGTGCCGCGTCGAGGCGAAACTGAACCTCGAGGAGATCGATTGCGTTATTATCATAGTGAATTGCGTGCTCAACAGCTCCTATCTATCAACTCTGGCAATGGTAAAGCCATTTATGTAGAACTCCGAGGCAGGGAAAAGCTACATGGAAGCATTGAATCAGTCAATGGATGGAATGAAAAACATAGGACATACAATGAATGACAAATGATTCCCATTGCAAGCAATAATATTAGTTTATCCACAGACTTTGCCGTTGACGAAAGAAACATACACGCGGAGATAGATAAAGGGGATTGGTCATTGCCAACTCAAGAACTCAGAGAGTGCTGAACTAAGTCGTCTCCTATCCTAAGGAATAGCTATCTAAATGCTAAGCAATATACATGAGCTGGTCATCTCCCAAGACCAACTGCGTATTTTACAAGACCGCCAAGTCCAAATGGACAACTTGATAAGAGTAATGTCCCAGGTCTTCAATAGATGTATGCCACCTGCGTCCTTGCGGACGCCAAAGACACACACCCAGTACGTCGCTGGGTTCGATCTAAGCACTTCTCAGCACAATTGCAGCCATTAAGAAAGCTGAATCGCAATTTGACAACCGTGCTAATGACACACGGATTGCGTCGAAATGAGAAGTGCTTCCTGGCGGACAGGCGCGGACACAATCTCATACAGTACGCAATCTGGGTGGATAACGTTGAGTGACTTCTGCTCGAGGCCGAAACGAGCCAGGCAAAACAAGCTGGAAGGAACATGAGGAAGATCGATTAGAGGTCATATTAGATATACGTACATCCGTCGGCTAACCTAGTTAGTAGGGCATGAAAAATTAAATCACTAAGGCATTATTATATGGTAACATGGGCCATCCGCAAGGCACCGGGTAACCGAATCGAAGAGCGTGAAAACCCAAGGGTCGTATCGTAACTGCATGTACAGCACAGGGAACCTACTACAGCTCCCCGTGAGGGATCTTGTTTGGCGGCCGGAAATTGCCTTTTTTGATTTCCTGCCAGGCCAGGTCGAAGCGGGCTCCAAAATACCACGCTGTACCCATCTGTTCAGCAGCGTAAGTAGGATGCGGAGCAAGATACGATCGGAAGGCAGAACGTACCATGATCGCCGTGACAACCACCAGAACCACAAACATAAAACCAAAAGCGAAGAGTATCTCGCTGCGATCCTCTGCCCGCTCCTTGGCCTTCTGCTCGTCCGCTTCCGGCGCCAGGCCAAGGACCTTGCGACGGGCGTCGTCAGCGGTCTGCGACGGGAAAAGCGTCTCGATGAACTTCTCGATCTAGGAACGGTCAGCTTGCCAACTGGGACCGACGGGTCACGTTATCACCTACCCTTCCACAGACGATGCTGATCTTGAGGAAGTTCGGGTCTTTCGGGCTGTTCTTCTTGTGTATCCGGCGGGCATACCGTCGGAACACCTCGCAGACCAGCTGGAGATTCTGGGTCGACTCCAGCATCAGCTGGCAGGCATCGCCCTTGGTGATCTTGATGTTGCGCTCGAACATGGCGTAGTTTCGGAAGCACAGCTCCAACGTGGCAATCGCCATGGTCTGCGGGATGGCGCAGAAGTTGAAGACGCTCTGCTCTCTCAGGCCGGCGAGATAGAACAGACAGTCCTCCACGTGCTCGAGCGCGTTCAGGACCATCTCGGCGTTGCAGTTGAGCGCCGCCTCGCGGTACTCGGGCTTGAACAGGTCCTCGAAGTTGGCGACGTGCTTGGACCAGATCTCCTTGGGCCAGAAGTGCCGGTTGTCGTCATGGTCCTCCCTGACGTCACGGATGATGTTCGTCTTCTGCAGGAACAGGCCCATCGAGTTGTGCAGACGGGGCCGCTTCAGCAGGGCCGGGTTGCCAAACTCGGCCTCGACGAACAGGCGGGTCAGGCCCTCTCCGACCAGACCGGCCACGTAATGGCAATACAGGTCGTATTCCTCGATGGTCTTGACGCTGGCGTCCTCGAAGGCGGCCTTGCGGCAGTAGTCGGCCATGCCGTTGCCCATCTTGTTGGTGATGTCCTTGATGATGGCCTTGTAGGCGGGCTTCATCTTCTTGAACTCGGCGATGACGTTGTGGAACTGAACCAGCAGTTCCCGGTCCTTCTCCTCGGGGCGGTTGCCGTTGAAGGTCCAGCCGTCCTGCTCGAGGAAGTCCTGGAAGCCGCGCAGCAGGGGCTCCTTGGTCTCGAGCGGGATGGAGGTGTCATCCTCGATGGTGTCGAGGCCGCGCAGGACGAGGTAGAAGACGCAGACGGGGACGAGCAGCTCGGGATGCAGCTCCTTGATGACGGCGCTGAAGCTGCGACTGGTCTTTTCAAGGAATTTGAAGCAGATCTTCTGCGTCTCGGGCTCTGACGCCTCGTTCCGCTCATGGACAGGGGTGTGCCAGACTTTCCTATGCAAGTAAGCACGGGCGGCAGCAGGCAGACGCGCGACGGGCGGAGTGAAGGTCGATCACAAACCATTGGATGATGGACCTCAGCTGGGAGGGGTGGAAGGCGTAGTAGAGGGCGTCCGCTGCGAGCCCCATGGTGGCCGAAGAGGACAGGTGGAGAAACGACGGTCAATGGCAGAGGTTGTTGGGCAGGTGAGACGCGAGCGAACCGTCTCGGGTATACATATACCAAGGCAGGACAGAAAAGGGAAAGTAGGATGAAGTGGAAGAGAAAGAGAGGAAGAAGGGGAGAGGGGAGGAGAGGAGAAAGGAAGAGGAAGAGGGAGGGAGAGGAGGGAGGATGGAGAGGAGGAGGAGGAGGAGGAAGAGGAGAGAGAGAGGTTGAGCGAGCGCTGGCGCGGAGGAAAAAAAGGAGCGCGGGACGATCGCGGAGACGCCGTATCGCCCGTACCGCCGCCGTACCGTCCCGTGGTATCGTTACCGCGGTCTGCCCTGGTCTTCTGCAGGGTTCTTAGCAGCCGTGACGGTACCGTACGTAAGTTACGCGGACCGCCGATGACGACACGCCTCCGCGCTGCAGACGAAACGAAACACCCGAAAAAAAGCATCCCGCCGATATAGACAAGCATCTCTGCCTGCGCTGTGCAGCCCTGCTTGGCTGTCCTTTTTTCTTCCTTCTTTTTCTTTCCCTGTTTCTCCCTCCCCCGCGACCGTTGGCTCATCCCTCCCTGCGCTGCCAGCCATGGTCGTCGATACCACCTACTACGACCTCCTCGGGGTCCCGCCCACGGCCACCGAGCTCGAGATCAAGAAGGCCTACCGCAAGCTCGCCATCACCACCCATCCGGGTACGTCCTGTGCTTTGCCTCCCTTGTATCAGCTTGATCGCTGACTTCCCGCAGATAAGAACCCCGGCGATGAGACGGCCAAGGCCCGATTCCAGGCGGTATGCCGTACCCCGCTCTATCATCACCCACCTGGCGGGTCGACGAGGCTGACGGGTGCACCTAGATCGGAGAGGCATACCAGGTCCTCAGCAATGAGGAGCTACGGAAACAGTACGACAAGTATGGCAAGGAGCAGGCCGTTCCCGGCGGTGGTTTCGGTGAGTGCTCTACGATCTGCGTTGCGACAGCTTACAAGGCATCTCTTTCGCTGACGGATGACAACAGAGGACCCCGCGGAGTTCTTCAGCATGATCTTCGGCGGCGACGCCTTCAGGGACCTCATCGGCGAGATCTCGCTGATGAAGGACCTGACCGCCACGATGGAGATCACCATGCAGCAGATGGAGGAGGACGAGCTGGCCGAGGCCGCGGAGGAGAAGCTCAAGGTGCACGACGACGAGGCCAAGGCGGGAGACACCCAGGAGACCCGTTCAGGCCGCAGCTCCGGCACCAGCACGCCCCGGCGGTACCTGGGCCAGCAGGCGATCATGTACAAGTCGGAGGAGGACGTCCGCATGGAGGCGGCCGGCGTGTCGGCCGAGGAGAAGGAGCTGCGCAAGAAGGAGAAGAAGAAGGGCGGCCTGACCAAGGAGCAGCAGGAGCGGCTGGCCGCGTACGAGGCCGAGCGCAAGCGGGCGCGCGAGGAGCGCGTCGACACGCTCGCCCGCAAGCTCATCGACCGCATCAGCGTCTGGACCGAGACGGATAAAGGGCCCGAGATGACGCGCGCCTTCGAGGAGAAGATCAAGTTGGAGGTCGAGAACCTCAAGATGGAGTCGTTCGGCATCGAGATCCTCCACGCCATCGGCCAGACCTACGTCCAGAAGGGCGCCACCTTCCTCAAGAGTCAGAAGTTCCTGGGCATCTCGGGCTTCTTCTCGCGGCTCAAGGATAAGGGCACCCTAGCCAAGGAGACGTGGACCACCATCTCCACCGCCATCGACGCGCAGATGACCATGGAGGAGATGGCCAAGCTCGAGGAGCGCGGCGGCGAGGACTGGACCGAGGAGAAGAAGGCCGAGTACGAGAAGAAGGTCACGGGCAAGATCCTCGCGGCCGCCTGGCGCGGCTCCAAGTTCGAGATCCAGAGCGTGCTGCGCGACGTCTGCGACAAGGTCCTGGGCGACAAGTCGGTCAAGCTGGAGAAGCGCATCGAGCGCGCCCACGCGCTCGTCATCGCGGGCAACATCTACCAAAAGGTACGTCACCTTTCCCACCTAACTTTCTTCTTTCGTTGCCCCATCTTCGATGTTCCATCTAACATGCAACGCACAGGCCGAGCGCGACCCCGACGAAGAGGGCGACTACATGGCCTTTGAGCAGCTCATGGCCGAGGCCATCTCCAAGAAGGACAAGGACAAGGACAAGGAGAAGAAGAAGAAGGACCGCAAGTCCAAGTATGAGCCCTTCAAGCACCACGACGAGGCTACCTCGTAGCTTCCCTTGTTCCTTCTTCCCTCCCGCCTCCTCTTCCTCCCACCTTCTTCTTCCTCCTCTTCCTTCATGCTCCTCCACTGTTTCTCCCGCTCCTCTGCCATTACTCCGAGAGCATGTTACATACAGAGTGGACCCGACTCGACTCGAGTCTGATGACGTCGTTTGCACTTTACTACTTTGTCATGTTTATTTTTTCTTGTTTTCTTGTCTGTTGGATAGGATAGGCACGCATGCATTGCACGCAGCAGATCATGTTAATTGATCATGTCGATTGATCGATTAATCATTGACATGAGACGAGATGATATGAAGAAAGACCGTTTCAAGCGATTTGATCCTATCGCATTGCATGGCATGGCATTGCATTGCATTTTGTTCCGTTGTATTTTCACTGGTGTAAATCCCTCCCTTGCCCTTGCCGTGTAGCTATTTATTCTATTTTTATTTTATTGTGTTTTAATTGTATCCTGTCCTCTCTCTTTCTATCTATCTAACAATAATACAATACAATATCAAATATAATATAATACGATTGTTGTTGACTTGACGACTACTGCTGCTGCTGCTGCTGCTGCTGGCTTATCTTAATTCCCGGCCGACTTTTGGACGAAGGACATCAAGCAGGACCTGACGAGGCTGCTGCAGACAAGGACAAGCAGTCTGCAAGCAGTCTGCAGTGCAGGGATGCTGCTACAGATAAAGCTAAAGCTGGCACATGGGCGCTGCAGTACAGTACAGTACATGAAGCTCGAATACATCCAACCCTGATAGCAACCCAAACTTCATGATGCCTCGTTCCACAGGATGGGTCAACAGTCATCCCTTTGAACCAACTACAAGACACCCTACCTACCTCTGTGGGGTGGGTGGGGAGATGGTTGCTGCCACAGTGCTTGCTCATGGATCTGGGCAGAGCAGAGCAGAGATCGAGAAGAGAGACAGCAGCTGGCTGAGGTACGGTACTGTACATCGTCATGAATACAGAGAGGCCGCAGCAAGAAGACAATGCAGGAGGAGCAATCTATCCCCCAGGCAATCCCTGATCTGTACTGTACTGTACCAGCTGGGCAAAGGCGGTTTTTTTTTTTTTTTTTTTTTTTTTTTTTTTCGACGGGATCAGGTGAACCTGGAGGATATGGTGGTACTGGTACAGGTCTCCCGGGGCTGCGATTCACTTGCCAGGTTTCATCAGCACGCTTGGGTAAGTTCATAATGATAATGCATGCAAGTGGTCGACAGACGACAGTTATCAGACAGATGTCGGAAGTTCAGTTCAGTTCCCCTTGACTGAATTACAATTCCGAGTCCTGATCCGATCTGATCTCCTCTGATTGATTGAAAAGACGAACGCAGGTTGGATGAATGACATTTACCAATTGATTATTCTTTTCATAGGAAATGAAAAGAAGAAAAAAAATGCTAAATCCCATCTTGTCTTGTCTTCTCTGTTCTGCTATGCTGCTTCAACCATAAAATCAAATCAAATAAGAATCAAAAGTCTGTCATAGAATAAATAAACCGTCCTGTCCGGTCCTGTTCTGTTCTGTCCTGTCCTTTCCACCAAACCAGCCAATGACAAACCTCCAAGAACTATCATTTCGTTTCAAACGAAGACGCCGAAGGGAAGAGAAAACAAAGATCAAAAGGTCCGTCCAAATTTTTTGATTTCCCCCTACCCTAACTGAGCCGGCAACAAACAAGATCTCGATGCTCAGTTCAAACACACATGTCCGTTCCGTTTCACGCCCGCTAGTTCTGGTCAAGTCAAGGTTTTGGACAGTAAGAGGAAGAAGGAAGAAAAGAGGAAGAGACGAGACGAGAGATGAGTACGAGTGAGTAGGGGACATGAAAGGATCGGCGTCGCGTCGTATCGGTTGGTTTGTGCGTTGGGTAGCCCTCTCCTCCGCGGTATAGCTCCCAACCCAGAAGGGAGATCGAAAGAAAAAAGGACTAGGACGCCGTGATAACAAAAGCAGAGTCATGATACATAGGAAATCGGGTATAGGATTAGAAAGTAGGAAATAGCCACCAATGTCGGTCGTAGTATGTCAGATATGCGTTGGGTATGATAGTAATGCTGCTGTGCTGCCAGCATGTTTCATGATTTTGAAGCGTCCGCGATGATCTTGTAGGTGCTGGCCTTGATGCTCAGCGGCCGCGTGCGCGGGTAGATCGCCCCGACGATCTGATGGTTCGGCCCGTACTGCGGATAGATGCCCTCCGCGAGCTCGACATAATGCGCCGTTGGCCGCACCTCGTGCAGCGTCTCGAGGATCTTCTCGCTCCACAGGCCGGTGCACCGGTTGTTGACGAGCTGGAAGTACGGGTTCAGCAGCGGGCAGGCGGAGTCGAGGTCGATGAACCGGATGCGGATGTAGTCGAGAACCTGAAGCCTGTCGAGCGAGTGCACCGCACCCACGACGAGTTTCTCAAACGCCTTGATGAATTTCAAGTTTGTGATCCCTGATGCGTCGTCCAGAAGCGGCGAAGTCGGCTCGGTCTTTTTCTCCCGACAGCACGTCTTCACTACCAGATCAAGCGACCTGAGCTTCGACTCGGCCTGCTTGTTCGCCATGACGGCCCGCGCGCTGTGGAAAAAGCAGGCACAGATCTTTCCGGTGAACGAGAGGGATTCTAGGCGAGGAGCAACCTCCCCGAGTAACCGGCAGAGATGCGGCTCGTTTGGCATGTCACCGAACCAATGCGACTGCGACCCGTCCTTGTTGTAGAAGCCTTCCAGGCTGATGTTGACATGCACCAGCGTGGACGGCAGATCCATCAGCACTCTGGCAATCGTGTCGTAGCCTTCAATCTTGGGTTTGGCGTACGAGCAGTGCCACTCCCGCAAGGACGGTAGTGCGCGGGCAAGATTGCACCAGTGCTGGTAATCCCGCATGATGTTCCACGCACCGCGCATGACAAAGGTCTGGATATTGGGCAGCACTGCAAGGCGCTCCCGTCCGGACCTGCCGGACGGGTCGTTCTTGAAATGTCGAATCATCGGGGGTTTCTTGCAGTGGCCGCCCTCCAGCGTGAGAATGCGTGCCTCGGGCAAGAAATTCTTGACGTGCAAGAAGATCTCCTCGAGAGTTGCATTGTGGCTGGCGTATTGGTAGTTGCAGTTGCTGCCGTTGTTCGTATCCGAGTCGTTCCAGCCGGCCATCGTCGCTTGCAGCACGGCGGCCACGTCTGCGAGACCCGTTTCCTCGTTATTGTATCGTCGCGAGGGAGGCAGGTGCGACGCCATGTTCCTGGCTGCCCGATTCCCCCAGACCGGCACCCAGACCTCGACGTGCCGGACGTGCGGGACCAGGTGAGGGTGTTCTGTGAACCATTGGGCGCATTCCGCCAGTCCGTCTGTCGTGCCTTTCACCTTGACTATGACACAGTCAGCAACCAGACAAGAAGGGCAGGCAGGCTGGCGGTTTCTCCAGGGGCAACTGACTGTGTCTGTAGATGCGGCTTTGTACCAATGGCCTCCACACCGGAGAGATCAGAGCCAGATTGGAGAGGGCTTTCCGTCGCGGATGGCGGAGAGCCTTGCTCCAGCTGCGCGCGGAGGCCTTGCCGGGCGAGGCAGTGGTGAAGGTAGATGCGCGTTCACCGAACAGGTGGTCGAGGATGGCCTCGTGGATCTCGATCGGGAGATTCTCGAACCGGAGCTCCGGACGGGATTGCGGGCGCAATTCCTGCTCCGGGCTCATCTGCGAATCTTCCATCTCCGTGTCGACACTCCCCTGGCAGTCCAGGTGCGGGGACGAGAGGAGGGCCAATTCGGGGCCATCGTGGATCTGGATGTCGGCGCTGGTGCTGCGGCTGGTCTTCTGGCAGGACAGCGGGGAAGACACGGGGGCCCGCGCCAGCGAATTGACGGAGACGGGCCGGGGAGGAGGGATTGTCGATATCATGAGAGGCGAGGACGGCAGCGGACGAGACGACATGAAGGTGGAAGGAGGGGATCAGGCTCTCTCGGCGCAGGTCTGGTGGATGAGACGAGATACGGGACTGTCGCCGCTGGGAGGGTCAGCGGCAGGGACCGGCAGCAGTGGACGAGGGGGGAACCTACCGTGGATATAGGGAGGCTCTGACAGGAAAAGAAAGAGATAATGCAGAAACAACGATCAGGACGAGGCGGTCTCAGGCGCGGCCAGCGTGTTCCATGGCGGAGACACTGGTCGACGCTTCGTTGGATGTCTGTCGTGTCTGTCGTGTGCCGCCGTCTCAGAGGCCAGACGAAGGCCGGAAGAGGGGCCCGGCGCTATCAGGCAGCACGATCGGGCAGTGCGGGGGTCGAGAGGCGCAGAGAGGGTGGCAGGGCACCACGAGGCCAGCAGAGCGCGCGGAGGGAGCGAAGAGACGTTGTCAAGAAATGATAATAGGAGGTCTCAGTGTATAATTAGAGGAGGAGCAGCGACGGCGCCCAGGAGACAAAGATGGGACGAGGCTGGCCAGCAGTCCCGCCCGTCCCCTGTCGCGCCGCCCCTCGCTCCAGCGCAACGCGTCGATAAGAGACAGACGACGAGTCCGACATGGCCCTTCTTTGCAGCCCCGAGTCCTCTGGACACTGATGCGCCCTGCGGAGCGAGGGCATCACTGCCCTCCATGCGCGCTGCGGATTTCAGCCTGTTGAGGTCGACGCTGGCCTGATACGGGATCCTCATAGGACCGGCGTTTCATCACCACCAGACAAATTACAGCCGCCTCTCGCCGGGCATGATCGTCGGCCCACCTCAGACGATTCTGGGAACATGTAAACAGATGACGATACCTCGGAGAGTGGGCGTTTACGCCGCCTCACCGTCAGGTGACGGTGATCTGGAGCGTGGACTGGGACTATTAATTAATATCAGGGATTCCAGGCGGCTCAAGAGAAGCCCATCCAAAGCCCCAACAATCCCTTCATTCACGTCTCTACAGATGATCCAGAGCTCTTCTGTGGGAAATGATGGGGCAACAGTCCTCGATGTCATCGAATAATCGGCTTTTCATCAGGATCCTATCCATTTTCATGCGATGACGCCATCGAACGCACTATCACTAATTGGCCACTGGTGTGAACAGTGCCAATGGAAACATTGACTACTTGACTGTCAATCATGCCTTGGCGATCTTGCTATTACTTGCAGTTATTATATTATTTTTTATTATATTATTTTTTTTTTTTTTCATTGCTCTATTCTGCTATGTGGACAACACTCACGAATCTCCAAGAGCGTCCCGACGGCTGCAAGAGTACTATTCAACGAAGAGGCTCCTGGAGGAGTTGATAGAGCTGCGGATCAGACGCACCAGCTTTCGTTCCAGGGATGGAGGACATAACAAGTCTGACAGGAGAACTGGATCTGTTGCTGAGGGCAGTCTCATATCGTTGAGATGGTAGGGCCCTGCACGGAGGTATCTTCACTTGGTATTTTGCAGCGTTGCCGCCTCAGAGATCAGCGATGGCTGGATCTCACCATCTGGAACTATTTGACAGTATAATCTGCGATCTCATCCAGAAACAAGATTGCTGGATGAAACTGCTGACTGTAGAAGTATAGTATAAACTGAGCATGCGGGATATAGAAGATCGTTATCTGATGGAAATCAAAATTCTAGCATTATCATACTTTGCATATCTTATCCACATCGTATTCCTCATTCCTCAAGACCGTAAAGAAGAAGAAGAAGAAGTAATGAGTCCCAATACAGCACCCTCATCATGCCACATGCCTAGGTGCCTGGGATACGAACTGTACATGCATCCTCACCTCACAACACCCCCGGCGTGAAATCCACCACCTGGATGCGCTCCACCACCGCTCCGATGCTCTGCACGAACGCCAGGTGCGCCGGGTCCTGCTCGAGGTAGTACTTCCGGTCCTCCTCGCTCTCGAACTCGATCACGAACGCGTGCGTGATCCCGTTCTACTATTGTCAGCGTCTGATACTGTAGGTATGATAATGACGAGGGGAAGGAATAGATGGATCCGCAGAGATATTGGGGTACATGTATATGTGTACTGTATCTGATATAGGAATGTACCGCACGTACCGACAACCCCTCCGGACTGTTATCCCGGCCTCCCACGACGGACCGCAGATACGGCTTCTTCGTCTCCGGGTGCACGCATTGGTCCTTGAGGGACAGAAAGTGCTGGCAAGTCTGAAGGGTACGGAAAGTCAGACTATCAGTGACATCGTCTGTACACCTAAATACCTAACCAAGGGTGTATATAGAGAGAGAGTTGGAAGGTCAAGCGTACAGATTCGATGACATCCTGCCCCACGTCGGGCTTGAATGTGGCGAGGACGATGTGCACGATTGTCATTTTGGTCTGATTTGGACATTGGAGCCTCTTTTTGATGTAATTAGAACTGCGAGTGTAACTGCTGTCTCTGTCGGGCTCTCTCTGTATGTGGTCTGGCGGTGGGTCTACGCGGCATTCATATAAAAATCCACATCGGATATGACGGATTCCAGAGCCTTACAGTTCACTCAGATCAGACTTCACTCTGGAACAGGAGAAAGCCCCAAGGAGCTGGAGGAGGAACCCCGAGTCCGACTCGGACCGGGCCTCAGCTCGGAGATACTGACTGCAAGATGGGGGTGGAGACGACTCGGAGGAATTGTGGTTCCGGACCGGGCGGGTCGCGGAGTCGGGTTGGGCCGGCCCGGAGACTTTCCCGCCTGTGGGGTTGATCAGATCATCAGGACTCCAAGGTGGCTGCCAGCCCTACATGATGCTCTTCAGCCGGCGCGGTGGTATCATGGCTGTGCAGTCAACGAGTATTGCCTACTAAGTGGTGTATCTACTAGTAACGAATATGGAGCGCTCTCAAAGCAAGATGCCAGACTCGAGGGAACGAACTCCCTCAACAGATGCACTAACCCAAGTTCTCTCCGGACTAGGGCGAAGATGATGATATACCGGATTCGTTATCTCCGATCGTGATCCTGGATGCCTGTAAGGGTCTTCTTTGATGTACTTCTATGCTAATGTGTGATTGTTACCACAGCAAACATAGCAGGAGTCATCCTTGTACAGTGTGACTTTCAACGCTGCCTGGGTCATACCTATCCAGCTTCCCCCTGAGCCCCTCATTGTCGAGCAAGCTTCCAAACATCGCTGCTTCAAAAAGATAATTCACCTGCCATGCATGCTGGCTGGCGTGGGCCAGAAGCCAGACAACCTCGTCCGCCAGTCCCTGGGAATACGCCTGACACATTGTGACCCTCGACCGTTCAGCATGTGCGGCTTCTTCCTCTGGACAGACAACACCCTTAGTGACGTATTGCATGGGAGCTACCGCAAGTAGCCTCCATAACTCGGCTAAGAGGCCGTCGTCACTCCATGAGCGGAGGTGCTGCTCGACTTGGTCGCATATGTCCGCCCCGTTGCAGGCCTGTTTCAAGGGTCTGCTGAACCCGGTAGTTCGGAATTCTGGGTCGAAAACCTCGCAGTATTCCGCCTCGCGTTGACCACTATAGTTTTTCCGTGCCTTTGGATATCCCAGCAATGCCCGTCGGAGAAAGTAATGCCTGTCATTCTGGATGTGCCAGGAATATAACGTGGCACACAAGCGAGCGCCAGGCTCCGCCCACCGTTCCGTGAAGAGTCTCCCGCAGCTGTGAGCCCATGCATCATACACACGTCTCAGGCCGTCTTCGGTGATCACTCCACTCTCAGTCAAGTCGGTGACGTTGAGGAAGGCGTTGAAAAGCTCCGAGTTCACAAGATCAGAGCCGACGTCGACGATATCTGTGCCTGGGGAACTGAAGATCCAATCATTCACGACTGCTCCACGATCTTGCCCCAGCGCAATGGCCTCACCGGCCATCCCCAGAATGCTGCTCTCAAAGGGATACAGTGTCAGCATCTCATGCCGGTTCAGCCTTGCCGTCTTATTGGCCAACTTTGCCTTGTGGACTTCTTCCAGAGAGACTTTCTCTCGAATATACCTCAGGCCGATCTCCGCCACAGTCCGCCGTTCCCTGCCTCCCAACGTCTGCAGCGCGTGGGAGTCATTGAATGCCTGCTTGAGCAGGGGCTCGAATTCGGGAAACACCCTGTGATAGCCATGCTCGTAGAAAAATCCCATGTCGACGCAGTAATTCGAATACAGCGTCTCCGCGTCATACGCCCCGATCAACATGTTCGCCATGCCTGACCCAAACAGGGCCCCGTTCATCAACAGCGGCTGGGGCCAGTCTTCAACACGCAACAGCCGGATCACCTCGTCAGACGTGCGGGTCAGTCCGGTTCCTTTGCTCGGGAGCTTGCGCCCCATGCGGAATTGGTCCTCCCGCCACTGCTGCAGCTCCGCAGAGAGCTCGAGCTCAACCACCCTTTTCTTCTCATTTGAACCGTCTTTAGAGTCGTCATCCAAGTCCCTAAAAGCCGATGCAACAATTTCACATGCGGTACCCACGAGCCTCTCAAAGGCTTCGGGACTTCCATCGCCGATAAGCTTCCGCTCCTGGATGTATCCTGTCTCGACGGGGAAGCGGAACCGGAACCCTTGCCCTGCATCGACAACGTCCTGGCCCCAGAAGTAGGATGGCACGCGGTTGACAGGCAGTTTGGCGGATGGCGCGAGACGCCTGAGCATCGAGCGTTCGCTCTCTGATGTCGAAGAGCAAGTCTCCGTCAAGGTGATGGTGGACATTGCTAGTAGCTTTTGTTTTATTTTGACACGACTCAGATGATGATATGAGCAACGTAAGTAGCGACAAGGTCTGTAAAAGGAAATACAGGAGATGTATTGAAAAAGATCCAAGTGTCCAGAAACATCCTGTGGGCTTTATTTATCTATCTACTGACTAGAGAGAGAGATTTCTTGAGCATGCATGAATGAACAGTTGGTTGCCCTGCCATCGGCAGCTCTCTGCCTCTGCCTCTGTGGTTATGTAACAGAAAAAGCTGGTCTAGTTAATATTGATTAATCTGCATTAGTTGTTAGATTAAGTATTCTTTTAGACAGGGATTTTCTTTAGTCAGGGAAATTTTGTCTACCTCCAAGGCTAGGCCTGTTATTATTATCATATTATCGGTAGATCCACATAGTTACATATAGTATGTACATACATGTACAGTCATATGCCGCAATTTACGTTACCCAGGGCCCTCTGCCCAAGCCACCTGCCTCGCTCGCTGCTTTTACTCCACTGTGACCCGGACTGGCCTCGCTCAGGGTTCGGTTACCTATCATAATAATCATATTATTTAATTACCTTTTTAGATAGCTTCAAACTCACGTGGGTATAAAGGAGCAATCTGCCAAGCTGCCTGGGTACAAGGGATCCTTGGTCACGTAGATCCTGGCACAGGACTGTACTTGATGTCACCATAGATACATGTAGATACTAGGTATGTAGGTAGATGCAGCCAACGAAAAGCTGAGACATCCCCGCCCGCCCGCAGCAGCAGATAGACCTCTCGAATTGATAACATAACGCCGGAGAATTCCAGGTAGTTAGTTAGTCAGTTAGTTGATAGAATAGAGGAGGAACCGTTGTATTCATTCCCGAAGCAGGTTCGACTTGACTGTACTGGACTAGACTGTACGTCGATCAAGAGAGAGAGAGAGAGAGAGAGACACGCGGTTATTATGGTTGCGGTTAGGTCCTACCTAGTAATAGTGCGGAGTCCAGTACAGTAGTAGCAAGCGCCGAGCGATAGTGATTGATGTCTGCTACAACTTGCAGCCGGAGACGGCCACTCCGCAATGGACTGACTATCTAACGGTCGGGGACTACGGCTACACTATCCGGCCCAGGGGTCTCAACCCATACGGTTTAGCCGCCCTCCTTGCTTTCGCGATCCGGGTGCACGCCTTCGGCGTGCCTGCCACCTCAACGTTAATTTCATAGAAAAATGAAATAAGTCTTAATACCTCAGCACACAATGATCAACATATATTATGCTTTTATATATACCATCTTTACTATTATATATCTTTTAAAGAAATTAAATATCTTGTGTTTTGACCAAGAAATTAATCCTTTTTGTTAGTTTCTAATTATTAATATTATAGGCTATTATTGTTATAGCCGGAGTTGGCATAAAGGAGGGGTATGTCATGCAGAGATCACGTGACAATGGATCAAAACCCGCCATCTTGATCCAACGAGCCCTATGATCCAACGGGCTCCATGATCCAACACCCGGAATGATCCAAACAACTCATTGATCCAGGCAGACAGGCATGTATATAATGACGCTCCTTTCAGACAGATTCCGACCCTCGTGGTCGACTCACATAGCAACCTGTCATATAGACATTGCTAGTAACACAGGCTTGTTCTTACTATTATATTGCTCACCCCCTTGTTTCTTGTCTTCAAGATAAACCAACGACCCCTTTAGGTCTAGTTATCTAGGCCTGTCGTTACACTGCCACACCGTCAGGGTCGTAATCCCCCCCCCCTCCCCCCTCCGCGGAGGGGGCTAAAGCCCCGAAAAAAAGTATTTCTTTGTCCCTGACGGTCTAGAGAGAGAGCTTTGCTCCCCCGCCGTCAGGGCTTCACTTGTAAAATAGGTACCCTGACGCGGGAGCGAAGCTCCCGCCCAAAATCCTTTATATCTAATAAATGTCTTGACCAATGAATATCTCTGCAATTATAACTATAGCTTATATAGTCATCGAAGAAATCTATGATAAATAAGAAAATATAAGATAGAGAATGTTTTATACGCTTATAAAACTCATTATATAGTGAAAAAAAGGCAGTATAAAAACAGCTCATATTCATATAATAAGCTTATAATAAGCTATATATATGTTATGGACTTTGCCAAACAAAGGCCGGATAATTAAAGGACCGAGGGAAGTAACTGATTGGCATGTAACTGATCTGATCACCATGATCACCTTGATCACCTTGATCACCATGATCAGCTCGATCACCTTGATCACCATGATCACCAAAAGACTGGGAGACAAGCATGTATATAATGACATTCCTTTCAGACAGAATCAGACCCTTGTGGTCAACTCACATAGCAACTTGTCATATAGGCATTGCTAGTAACACAGGTCTATTCTTGCTCTTATATTGCTCACCCCCTTGTTTCTTGTCTTCAAGATAAACCAACAACCCCTTAGGTCTAGTTATCTAGGCCTGTCGTTACAATATAATAAAGCTAAAAAAGCTTAAAATTATATATTTGAGGTTATAAATTTTTTTAAAAAAAATATATATATATATAATGATTTTCCTAGATACATAAAATAATATAGAGAGCCGTTAGATTGCATAAATATCATTGTGTGTGGTTAAATTCAACTTTTTCATGAAATTGACGTTGAGGTGGCAGGCACGCCGAAGGCGTGCACCCGGATCGCGAAAGCAAGGAGGGCGGCTAAACCCGTATGGGTTGAGACCCTGGGCCGGATACGGCCTGTGGTTAGGAAAGAAAAAAATTGTCTAAATATTTTATGGGTAAAGATTAAAACGGGCAAAAATATATACATACATGCATATATATGTACAGTACTACTGGCTCTATGTAAGCGTGGGCCAGGCTTTGGAAGAGAGATGACTTGGGAACTTAATAGCAATAGTAATAGGAGCTCCTACTGTAGTACTCGCTATGGTCAGCAGGGATCATCATGCTGAGTGAGTGATCAGTTCAACTCCATAGGCCATGAACCTTGGAAGTCCCAAATAAAAAGACTGCCGGTTTGGTTCTTTCCTCTTCTCCCTTTTCTTTCCTTTCTCCATATGAATATGGGTATGAATCCGAGTCAGAGTCCGGCAGGACGCTCGATGAACAGAACCTGTGTAGAAGGGAGAAAGGGCAGAATGGATCTGGATGGGAGATTGGGATAAGCCTGTATAAGCTTTGCCTTAGGAGCAGAAGGAGAGGGTTTTTACTGAAGCGGGGAAGGGGGGGGGGGGGGGGGGGGGGGGGAAAGTTGGGCAGCGGGTGCTTGAAGTATGTACCCATGTCAGTCAGGAGACAGACATCAAAGAGAGACATTTGTGTGTGGAACTAGCCAGGTATCTGTCTACTGCAGGTGGAATCAGCAAAACACCAATGGACACGTGAGAAATATATTATATCCCGGCAACACATTGACCTCACCAGAAGACTTGAAAATCCGAGATTTTGACGAGTTCATGATATGATGTGGTATGGTACTCGTGGGAGATGCGATGTATTGTGATAATGTACAAGCACATACATACACTTCCCGTCAGGCGATGGCAGTGCTGTCTGTTTGCTGACTGCAACTGGGGCCTGACCGCTTTACATGGAACGATCTACGGGGAGCTGTCTTTCCCTCCTGGGTTGATGTAACCCATATTTGGCTTGATCTGAGCAGTCTGCATAGCAGCCTGTATAGCCACTGACAGCAGCCCATGTTGCAGGCCACATTCAAGCTCACGATGGGGGGAATCCTGCTCTTTGCATGTGCCAGCGGTTGACAAAGGATCTCTGGGTTTCAGGTCTGAGAAAGGGGGGGAGGGGAGTGTTTGGCAATGACCTCTAAAGGGATATGTTGGACCATGCTGTTTTGGTCAGTTGAAGTGACTAAACCGCACCATTATTGGATGCAGGATTTGCCATGCAAAACTGCTTACCTATCCTCAAATGCAAAGAAAACACCATCTGAGAAATTCAGATTCAGAACCGTGGCATCGGAGCCATTGGGCGCTACTATTGTTATGATCACGATCGGTAAACAGACTGATCGACCGGCACCCTCGCCGGCGCCGACGCCGAGCCACGTGCAGATAGGCGAGCCCCTCGGCCCACCCGGTCGGCAGTTGATGATGCTCACTACCTCCCGAGTCTCGACAGTGACATGTTTTCTTGTCTCTCCGCTGGCGACCGTTCTCCCCTGATTTCTCCTCTCCTTGTGCGTGCACACCCGGATGGTGTCTGCTCTCTCTCCCGACAGCTGTCTGCCGCACGAGATCGGCGTCGAAACGCCCGGTGCAAGGCGTGAGTGGCGCCAAGACGGGAGCTTGGCTGATGAAAGGACCCGAGCTCCGAGCAAGCGGATCCCGGCCATCTGCCACCATCCGAAAACACTTAGGGTTTACTCCGTACGGTATGTCCTCCGTCCAGTGGGGGGTCTCGTCTTCAGCGCGTCCAAGCGGCCATGGGCGACCGGCCTGTCGAAATGTCCGTTGGTCCGCGTGCCATCCGCCACCCCGTCCAGATGTTCTCTCTACACTCGGGGTGGTAGCAGTCGATACCCGTCGCTCCCATGGAGAACCGGAGTGGCCAGGTGCTGGCGGTCGCCATCCTCTTCTTCATCCTCTCATGGCTGGCGGTTGCGCTGCGTGTCTACGTGCGCGCCGGCATGCTGAAGGCTTTCGGTCTCGATGACTGGCTGATGCTCCTTACGCAGGTACGTGGCCATTGGTGGCCCCTTATATTGCACGGAAAGAAGGAGAGGAGAAGAGAAGAGAAGAGAAGGAGAAAAAAAGGAAGAAGATGCTGATGGGATTTATGTCTTCCAGCTCGTATTCACCGCTTACCTTGTCTGCCAACTCGGAGGAGTCATCTACGGCACCGGTCGTCATATCTGGGATCTGACGCCGGAGAACGCCGTGAAGGCACTGCGATATTGGTTCTTCTGCGAGGTGTTCTATGTTCTCGGCTGCTGCGTGCTCAAGGTGTCGATCGGCGTCTTCCTGCTCCGGATCGCGGTCCAGAGACTGCACATCTGGATCATCAGGATCTTCATTGTTGGCACCATCATCTTTGGGGCAGTTTATGATGGGATTATCCTGTTCCAGTGCAACCCCATCTCGGCCTGGTGGACTCTTGACAGACATGGCTGTATCGACCCTCAGATTGTGGTGGATGCCACATATGCAGCCTCTGCCATCAATGCTGTTGCGGACTGGACCTTTGGCACACTGCCCATCTTCATGGTGCGGGGTCTGAATATGAGCAAGAGGACCAAGACAATTGTCATCTGTATCTTGAGCTTTGCAGCCATGTGTGTTTTTTTTATTTCTTTGAGCAGCAATATACAGAATTGTGAATGCTAACAACCCTGCAGTGGAAGCACAGCAACCTGCGTTCGCATACAGTATGTTGCTGCCCTGGGCGATGTGCACGACTTTTTATGTATGCCCTCCACCCACCCGCATGTTTTTCAAGAGGTAGTGCTTACATGTGCACGATATAGGGCGAACGACGGACATCGCAATCTGGTCAACAGTGGAAGTGGGCGTGGGAATCGTCGCGGGCTGCGCGGCAACCCTGCGGCCGCTCCTCAAACTCGTGCTGACGAAAGTCGGCCTCAGCGCCTCATCCGGACAAGGTTCCAACATGCCCTGGAGCCAGTCGAATCCCCACCAGCGCTCCCGATATCAACACAACATTGGCCTGGATGACATGAGGCGGGACGCCGTCACCACCACCACCATCGTCGCGGAGGGGTCGTCGAAGCCGCCGAAGCACTCGATCAGGACCTTGCGAGGCCAGGGCAGCGACGAGGAGCTCATCGGCATCAACAAGAGCGTCGTGGTCACGTATTCGGAGGCAGAGGTGGAGCCTACTACTAGCAGTAAGCGGGACCGGGACAGCATCACGGGGATGAGCGACTAGAGGCAGGATTCTCTTTGATCGTGACCCATCCTGGGATGGACATTAACCCATATGACATTGCAACTTATAGCTCTGTATGAGGTATATATAATAATATGTAATCGATACAGTACAAGAAGCGTCGGGCTACCCACTCCATTTCTGTTGGCTCTAGCTAGCTAAAGCGAGGTCGTGGCTCTATCTATCTATCTATCTACGGATTAGACTTGCAAGAAAACAGGGACAGACAGACAGACAGATGGACCAGCCAGACACCTGGGATGATCAGTTGAGGCTAGGCTGTGCTCGACAGAATCATCATGCGGTCCAAGTGAGAAGAAAGGGCCAGGCTTACTTGGGCAGCCGCACTGTGGGCTTGTCTATGTAATGTACAGTACATAATGTAGAAACCACTTTTCAAGATCCCCATGCTGTATACAGATATATTATCTTATATCAATGATGATGAACATTCAATTCAATTCAATAATATCATGACCCTGCCGCTGCAGACGCAGACACTGACACTGACACTTGGGGGTGAGGTATGAGGTGAGGTGAGAGCCGGGCGCGCTCGCTGTGCTGTGCTGTGCTAGACTGAAGAAAATTATTGATTATCAATAAGACAAGTAGAACAGACTAATAGACTTCACATTAAACGGATCGATCAGTTAGAGGCTAGCTATCTGGTTCACCCAGAATGAAAAAGAAAAAAAAGCGATAGAAGAATGATATAAATAGACATCTGGAGCTACAAAGGGCAGTTGTTCCTTATTCATTGCTCGAAAAAGCCCTCCTCTTGTTTGGCTTGCCTGTCTGTCTCTCGCTCGACCTTGGCTTGGCCCGCAGGCAAAACAGACTTGAAGGAACCGAGATTGCTTTTGAAAATTCATGGTATGATATAATTATGATATGGTACTCGTGAGAGAGATGCGATGCGATGCATATTATTGTACTCTACATTACACACACTTCCCGAAAGACATTGACGCTCATTATTATTACTACCATCATCATCATCATAATCGTCGGTAAACAAATGAAAAGTAATGCACGTTCCAACCATTCTATCTCTTCCGCCGGAACCGGAACCGGAGCTCGTCCTCGCTGTCGGAATCGGGGACTTCTTCGCGGGTCCTTCTCTGCGTCCGTTGAGTTCTTGTCGTCGTCGTCGCCGCCGCCGACGGCGGAGGTGTTTCCTCCCGCGCTGGCGCTGAGGGCTGGGAAACGGTTTCTGCGATGGTGGTGTCTGCTTGACTGGCGCTGAGTTGACTGACCTGGCCTTCTCTTTCTCGATTGCTCTCCCTGTCTCTGGACCTGTCCCTGTCCCTGGACCCGGACCGGTCGACGGAATGACTGTGACTGTGACTCCCACCCCAATACCTGTCCCCGATCCCAAAGTCCTTGCGCTTGAACTCCTCCAGCGGCACGATGACGCTCTGCACCCGCACGCGCGGCGCGTTCTGGTCGCCCTTGCGCCGGAACTTCTTGAAGTTCTTCCGCCCATTCCAGCGGTCGTCCCAGCGGCGGTCGCGCTCCGCGTCCTGCGGCGGCCGGGGCGCCCGTTCCGGAACCTCCATCTCCTCGACGACGGCGAGGCTCTGCATCTCCGCGAGCGTCATGCCCTGCAGGGATTCCTGCAGCGAGGCTTCCTCCTCCTGCCGGCGCTGGCGCGCCGCGCGGTCCTCGGCCTCGCGGTGCTGCCGCGCGGCTTCGAGGACGTCGAGTTTCTGGCGCTTAGGTCTCGGGGGTGTTGTCTCCTGAGGGGTTACAGGCTTGGATTCGGGGTGCTGGCGCATCTCTGCGCGGCGGCGCTTCATGGCATTGGCGCCGGGGAGGAGGCTGGCCATGATCTCGTCTTCGTCGGGTGCGCGGTCCGCGGGCTGCGGTTCGGGTCGAGGATCCACGTCTATGGACTGTTGATCCCGGTCAGTTTAAGCCCGAAGAAACCGGTGAACACGTCTTACCTGGGGCGCTGGTTGAGCGCCTTCGTCTTCCAGCGTGTAGGCGGGAATCGATTCCATGTCGAAGCCGTCGTCGAAGGTCTTGACCTTGCTGACGAAGCTGCGGACCCGAGGCCGCTTCGCAGGCCGTTCGGCGGGTTGGCTGGCTTCCACATCAGGCTGAGTGGCGGGTTGAATGGCAGGCTGAGAGGGCGGCTCCGCGGTCGACGGAGCAGGTTCCGGCGCGGACGGTCCTCTGGGAGCGCTCTCCTGGCTCGGGGTGGGTTCTCTGGGCAGGGGGCGACAGAGAACAGAAGCGTCGTTGCTGAGGATGGCGTCCAGGAACTCGCTCTGCTCGATGACCCGCTGGTCCGTCATGAGGGCGACCTGGTTTCCCAGCTCGATGGACCATTCCTCGAACTGGCCCTTGGCGCGGAAGCGGACGAGCACGACGCCCCCTGGGCCGTCACGCTGGCTGCCAAAGCCCCTGTGGCCCGCTGCGTTGCGCATGAACTGGACGATCTCCTCTGCTGTCGTCCGCCCATTCTCGATCCGGTAGAGCAAGGCCTTTCCATGCCCGTTTGTAATCGGAGGCTGCAGGTTCTCGAACTGCGCCACGTCGCAGAAGACAAAGGTATACCCCTCGAAGACGTTGATCCTGTCCGGGTTCGGGGCGAACGCCGCCGCGGGACGCTGCACGGGCTCCCTCCCCGGCGGCGGGAGATGCTCGGAGGGATCTGGCCAGGCGGCGTCGAAGTCCTCTTCCAGCGGCGACAGCGACTCCACGTTCTCCAGGTCCCCCGGCGTGGCCGCGTACACCAGCGCGTCGATGTACGAGTCCTGGACGATGTGCTTGGCGTTGATCAGCGCCTGCAGGCCCTTGGCCGTGTTGCGCTTGCTCTGGACGACGTAGGTGGTCTTGCCGACGACGTAGGGGATGATGGTCTTGATGTCGAGCTCCTCGAGGCGGGCGCGGACGGGGGCGAGGGGGTCCTTGGCTTTGAGCTCCTTGGACGAGAAGGAGAAGCTGAGCACGATGTCAACCCATCTGATTCTGCTGAACGTCAGTCTCCAGTCGTACTACTGCTGCCCTGCTCGGGATCGCACCTCAGCGCATGCTGGTATCGTCCCAGCTTGATAGTGTGCTCGTCGCCCTTGAGCCGCCTGGTCTGGCCCTTGATCTGCTCTCCATCGACGAGCGTGCCGCACTTGGAGTCCTGGTCGCTCAGGATGATCTCGGAGCGTGCGTGGATGTGGGACTGTTGCGGTCAGTAACCTCCGGAGCATGCGGTGGCTGGGAGTCGTACGCCGTCGCCCGGCTTGACCGGGGATATCTCGATGACCAGGTGCTTCCTCGAGATCGACGCATGTTGGATCGCATGGCGGACTGCAAAACAAGGCAATATCAGTCTCTGTCGTTCGTCAAGATGAGGCACCTCAGGCAGACTCACCTCCGTCCTGCTTGATGCGGCCAAACAGATACTTCCGGCCGGGGCGCAGCCACACGCGCTTCCCTGGGAGAGTCAGCAGGTAGCAAGCTATGAGGCTGCAGCGACATACCGCCCAACAGGTCGCCGTCCGAGTCGAGAATCCACATGGCTGTCGAGATGTCGGTCTTCTCTGCTGTCCTGCTGCTCCGCACGTGCAGGCCGCGCGACGCGTCGTCACGTGACCGGCGTGCTGCCTGCGAGAGATGCAGAGCGTCTCAGCATCTCAACGTCCAAACTCGCCATGGCGACGACTGGCGGCCAGACGGCCGTTTCAGAGCCCGCGCAGGGCCACGACACGCTCAAGTACCAGCTCCTGGGCCCGTCGCTGACCAAGGCCGGCCAGGACGACGTCGACCAGCGCAAGGTGAGCCGTGCCCGCCCGCCCCGGCGCCCCGCGACCACACGCTGAGAGAAGCAGGTGTCGGAGATCATCTACCAAGCGTCCAAGGGCTCCAAGTTCTTCGCGCGCGAGGAGGAGCGCGACCGCATCCTGACGGCCAAGATCGAGCGCCTGCGCGCGGAGAAGACGCGCCTCGAGCGCCAGGACCTGTCCGCCGAGCTGCGGCGCGCGGACGAGTACATCGCGGAGCTGGAGCGCAGCCGCGACCTGTCGCAGATCGTCGTGCACGTCGACTGCGACGCCTTCTTCGCCGCGGTCGAGGAGCTGGAGCGCCCCGAGCTGCGCGACGTGCCCATGGCCGTCGGCGACCGCGTGCTCACGACCTGCAACTACCACGCGCGCCGGTTCGGATGCCGCAGCGGCATGGCGGCCTTCGTGGCCAAGAAGCTGTGTCCGCAGCTGGTCTGCATCCGGCCCAACTTCGACCGGTACCGGGCCAAGGCGCGCGAGGTCCGCGCCGTCCTCGCGCAGTACGACCCGTGCTTCGAGAGCGCCAGCATCGACGAGGCCTACCTCAACATCACCGCCTACTGCGCGGAGCACGGGATCGGGCCCGAGGAGGCCGTCCAGCGCATGCGCGACGAGATCCGCGAGAAGACCCAGATCACCGTCTCCGCGGGCATCGCGGCCAACGCGAAGCTCGCCAAGATCGCCTCCAACCGCAACAAGCCCAACGGCCAGTTCTACGTGCCCCCCGACCGCGCCGCGATCCTGGAGTTCATGGCAGATCTACCGGTCCGCAAGGTCAACGGCATCGGGCGCGTCTTCGAGCGCGAGCTGGACGCCATCGGCATCAAGACGTGCGGCGACATCTACCCGCAGCGGGCGTACCTGGCGAGGCTGTTTGGGCACAAGGCGTTCCAGTTCCTGATCCAGTGCTACCTGGGCCTGGGGCGGACGAGGATCCAGCCCGCGGAGGAGTACGAGCGCAAGAGCGTGGGCACGGAGAGCACCTTCGCGGAGACGGGGGACCGGCAGGAGCTGCGAGACAGGCTGCGGCGGACGGCGGAGGAGCTGGAGAGGGACCTGGCCCGCGCGCAGGTCAAGGGGCGCACGCTGGTGCTCAAGGTGAAGCTGCACACCTTCGAGGTGCTGACGCGCCAGACGGTGCCGCCGCGGCCCGTCTGCGCGGCGCAGGATCTCTACACGCTCGCGCTGCCGATGCTGGCCCGGCTGGAGAGGGAGATCCCGGACCTGCGGGTGCGGCTGCTGGGGCTGCGCTGCAGCAACCTGGTCAGCACGAAGAAGGTGGACATCAGCCGGTTCTTCGGGATCCGGAGGCCGCCTCCGCCGGCCGCTGGCGAGCTGGACGTGGACGCGGAGTTCGAAGAGGCGGCGCGCCGGGAGCGGCAGGAGGATCTGGACGCGCTGGAGCGCCTCAGCCAGGAGATCTCGGACCGCCGCGAGCAGAAGGATCCCGGCGGCGGCGGCTTCTGGGACTGCCCCGTGTGCCAGCGGCCGCAGGCGGCGGACGACCGCAGCTTCAACGCGCACATCGACTTCTGTCTGTCGCGCGACACGATCAAGGAGGCGGTCAGGGCGGTGGAGGAGCCCTCGCAGCCCCGGAAGCGAAAGGCCCCGTCGCAGACAGCGGCGGACGCGCGCCAGAGGCGCCTCTTCTTCCGCTGACCGCGATCTCGAGATCTAGATCTCACCGCTGGTATCCTCCGGGCCAGGGCCGGCTCGCCCGGCGCGGCGGACGCGCTCGTGCACGGCGCTCGGATCGCAGGCCGGCTCGCGCGCAGAGCTTCTGGAATCTCGAGCGAGCGAGCAGGCCGTCGTGGCCGGCGGCGGACGGCGCGTCGTCCAGGGGCAGCTGGCAGCTCCGTGGCAGGCCGTTGGACGGCCTCTGCCGCCCGCGCAGACGAGCAGCGGGACGGACAGCGCTGGTATAAACGGCGGCAGGCAGATCTCCGGCTGCTCGACGGGTGTTGTCGCCGATCTCTCTCTTCCGACATCTATATATCTATCTATATCGACGGCTCGCCCGAGGTGTCTGGCGGTGGAGCCGCGCTAGGCCGCTTCGGGCCGTGCAGCCCCGACCTCCATCCCTGTCTCCCTATATCCTCTGTCCTCCATCATCTCCATCATCTCGACCACCTCCCCCGCGTCCTCTGCTGCTGCTGCTGCTGCTGCTGCTGCTGCTTGCGGGACTCCTGGCCCCGTGCCATCATGCTTGCCGCTGCCCCGCGGGTCTCGCTGTGCCATCATGCGCGATCACCTCAGCTCGAGACCCTTGCCCGCAGCCATGGCCGCCGATAAACAGAAACCCGTCACTCCGACCCTCAGCGCCGCCTTCAGCCGGACGAACAAGACGCCTCTGGCCCCCAAGCTCGCCAGCTCGGCCTCCCAGCACGCCCCCAGGCGCCTCGCGCCCGCCGACGCCGCCTCGACCGTCTCCTCCCGCGACGACGCCTCCACCGTGTCCTCGTCCTCCTACCTCAGCGCCAGCGTCACCCCGCGCTCCGCCCGCAGCTCCAGGCGCGATGGCGCCGCTTCTCCGCCGTCCAGCACGCACTCGGGCGCTCACGACGGCCAGAGGCCTGCCCGTCCGATGTCCCTGGCCATGGCGTCCCCTGGATACCGGGAGCGCAGCCCGGCCCGCCGGGCAGATCCCGCCAGGCTGGCCCGCGCCAAGAGCGTCATCGTCGACAACCACCACCGCCCCGCGACCTCGCGCCCGGGCTCGTCGTGCGGCAGCGCCGCCGTCGGGTCGCCCATGTTCTTCCACGCGGACGACGCCCGCTCGACCGTCTCCGCGGGCGACCACGATGCCCGGCCGCGCGCCTACGTGAGGTCGACGCCCTCGTCGCCCTTCGTCTACGCCAATGGCCAGGAGGAACGGCCCTCGCCGCCAGACGACGCCCGATCGACCGTGTCCGTCTCCAAACGGCGCTCGACCGGTCCGCCACGGCCGACGGCGCCCGTCAAACCGCACGCCCCCGTCTCTTCTCCGCGACTCAAGTCTCCCCCGCTGGCCGATGTGGAAAACCGACCTCCCGAGGCACCGACAGAGGGGTCCGTCGATGCGAGATTACAATCAACGTCCCCGAAGAATCCGGGGCGAAGGCGTTCCAACCCCATCGACCGGCTGCCGACCTCGCACGTCAAGTCCTGCAGCGCCGATTCGACGCACCACATCGCCGGTCTGCGAGAGACCCTTCACGCATACCACCCCACCGTGTCGCCCGACCGGCTGGCCCCCGACGCGGCCGGTGCCACCGCCGCCGCCGCCGCCGAAACGACCCCGGAGCACAGCCCGGGGGCTGCCAGCAACGGGTCCGCCTATGCCGCGGAGCTACATCATGCCTTCCCGCTGCACAGCCCGGCCCGGGCGGATGGAAGCAGTGAGCAGGCGCTCAATGCGCGGGTCGAGCGCAAGGTGCTGGACCTGGAGATCAGCAATTCGTCGCTGCTGGCGATCAACCGCACCCTGGAGCGCGAGCTGCGGAGGCAGACCGCGGAGCTGCGCCGCTACCAGCGCCTGACGCGCGCCGGGCGGCTGTCGCTGTCCACTCCGCCGCTCCCCGCGTCCGGGGCCGGGCTGGATGCCGTCAGCGACGCCGAGGGCGCAGATGGCGCGGATGGCACCACCAAACACATCGATGATGGTGATGGTGATGATGATGATGATGACGACGACGACGACGCCGACGACGGCTCCAGCGACGAGTCGGATGTGGACGAGGAGCTCTCCGAGTCGGGCGGCGACGACGACGAGTCCGTCGACGAGAACACGCTCAGCGCCTCCGCTCTCGCCGAGCGCGCCGCCCGCCAGCGCGAGCGCGACGAGAAGAAGTTCCAGCTGGACCTGTCGAAGCACCAGCGGCTGCTGATCAACCACCAGAAGATGAACCAGAGCATCAAGCGCTGCCTCGGATGGACCGAGGAGCTGATCCGCGAGGGCAAGCGGGCTCTCGAGTACAGCGTGAGCGACGTCCAGCTGGGCGGCCGCGTGCTGGCGCCGGACGAGATGAGCGAAGTCGGCGAAAGCGCACGCGCGCTGCTGGCCCCGGCCGCCGGGATCCCCAGCGACCTGCTGCCCTCGTGCTAGCTGCCCCTCCTACTCCTGGAGATGTTGGCGTTGGCGATTTTGCTCTCTGAACCGTTGACGAGGCAGGACCAGTCGTTCTTATTCCTTGGCGATCGCCATCCCATCTTTACCATCGCTCTGTTTCTTATCGTCGCCCGTTCTACTTTCGCTGTTTCCACGGTCGCTCCGTTTTCTTTGCTGTCATACCCGCTCCGCAATGTCTAGTCTATTCGCTCACGGCCATTCCTAGTGCATATCACATCATACCCACGGCGCATTGAGGTGGCTGCTTGCCGCTCGAGGCTCTGTTTGACGGCGTTCGTTTCCGGTCATATATCATGGGGACAGTTACAACTTTCTTCTCTCGATATCCCGTTTCGGTCTGGTCTGGTCTGGTCCATCTTTCGGTTTCCATCTTCGTTTCTGGTTTGATTCGACACCTGCATACAGATGCTCTGGGACGGATCGTACATAGTGCTGCTTTTTATTTTGAACAGACCCATCTCCGGTGATACCCGAGGCGTCGCGTCGTGTCTATCCTGCCGTATTGTGCTGTGCTGCGTTGTAGTTGTCAGTGGATGAGGGGATCATCAGAAGGAAGATGCAAGATTCAGGATAGCATGCATGCACGGATACGCTTGCTGGTGCTGGTTTTTCCTACCATTTGGCATTGTTGAGATATCTTGTTTGTTCGTTCTCGTGGCATACACACATACATACGTACCGTGGTTAAAAGCAGTAATACATCGAATAACATGGTGATCTCGGGCCCGGGCCTGATCTGTTCCGTTCCGGAATCTTTTATGCATCGAGTATCCTGTAGAGCTACTTAAGTGTAAGATTTTTTTGTTGGCACTGAGGTAGATAGATGGATGGATCTCTCTCCTTGCTCGGCAGATTCAGGACGAAAATAAGTGAAACAGAAGAAAACGAACGATGACGCGCCGTTATTCATCGAGTAATTCGATCAGCCATGCTGTCTGCAGGTGGTATGCCGAATGAAGTAGATAGATAGATAGATAGATGGATGGATGGATGGAATGAGACGCTGATTAATAGCAGTGAATTCAGCATTCGGGTGTTCTGCTGAGTAGGCAGGTCCTCTGGATCCCACCCCACCAGAGAGACTGATCCTTGGCATACTTGTCGTTCTTTACGTTTCTCAACATGATGTGTGTGTGTCTGTGTGTGCCTGTCTTGTGTCGTTTTCTTTTAGGAGGGTAGGTAGTATTTGACAAGTCAGGTTCTTGAGACTAGAGCTGCCAGGTGGTCGGTACAGTATATGTGACATGACAGCCCCAGGTGATCCTTGGACAATGCCTTCTCTCTCTTATATATATACATCGAGTTGATTTCATAAACCCCATTACAAGCTCCATGTCTCTGGTTCCGTGGCTGTATTCCCGAGGGACGTCTGGGAATTCCATTCCTGCCCTTCAGCTAGCCTCCCTTCACCCGGAGCAGAGCAGAGGCTGGGAGACGGGCCGGAGCCTATTTGATACTGTTGGAACTAGACTATCTACGACATGAGAATTATATTCCTCGGATCTTCGGTTCCTTGCGGGTATGGGTAGGGCATAATGACTTGGTTGAATCGTTGATGTTATTGTTTCTCTCTCTCTCTCTCTCCTTGATTTTGGGTGAGATAGATATATTATTTGGTCTGCCCTCGGTCCTCAATTGAGCTTTTTTCCCCTGCTGGTTGTTTTTGATAGGTATCAGGTTTTTTAGAGCCCCGGCTCTGATACATCATTTGAAGTAGGTTTCTCTCTCTGTCTCTCTACACTGTGTCGACCCTTGCAGGGTACACGTACACATCTAGTCTACTCTAAGTGAGATTGGGTTAAGCAAAGTATTTCTGTCCATCTATCTGATCTATGCTCGCTTCCTTGCTGGCTTGCTGGCTTGCATCTGGGCCAAGCAGATGATCTCTCAGATGCACCTGGCCTGGCCTGAGCTGGGTTACTAATTAGTTAGTTGTTATTATTGATGTTTTATTTACCATGTACATTACTACATGTAACATGATGTAGATATCTCCGCCCGTCAGTTGAACGTGGACAATGAAGGAAAGAAAAAAATATTGCTCTAACATACTAATCTTATATCATTCCGTCTATCTAGCCGCTCTACTCTATACTCGTCTATACTCGTCTGCGAAGCTGGGATCGTGTCTCATCACATCAGATCAAAACTGACTTATCAATTCCGGAGAAAAAGTCCCGCGGTTATAGTCACATCTTCGTTTTCGACACTGGAGTCGCAGACTCCGCGATCCGACCGACGTCCGCGACGATGATCCCGAGGATCCACACGTTCACTGCGAAAAAGAGAAGCGACGACACCCACAGCCCCGGGGTAAAGGTCGACAGGCCGAGGAATTCGAGGTTGTAGGCTTGCTGCAGCCAGAGGGCCTGTCACCCACATTCTCTACGTCAGTCTGATGTCCTGTGATGTACACGGTACTCTGAAGTGGATTAGGGTGAAGGGGCTCACCTGCGCTAGAACCCACAACACCGCAGCCGCGACGCCGAGACCCGGCCGCCGGATGAACGACGACCCCGGCAGATACAGCGGCAGGAACACCAGGTACCACAGGAAGTACTGGCTCGTGCAGACCTTGTTGAACGCGACGAAGGCGAACGTCTGCGCGAGCATCGTGCCTGGTAAGTTCTTCTTACCGAGGACTAGAGGGATCGCGACCGCGGAGAGGAGCAGCTGCGGGAGGAAGGCGAGGGATTCGAAGGTGAAGTTGCTGTGGCTGCCGCCGGCGGCGGAGAGGTAGAGCAGGGTGTTGTAGGGCGAGAAGTTGTGCCGGTGGTCGATTCGCGTGAGGTGGTGGAGGTAGGTGTGTTGCAGGAAGGGGAGGCCGTAGAGGCCGTACATGGCGATGTTCAGCAGGAGGAATGTTGCGAGGGCTGTCATCGTCAGAAGTATGCGCGAGGGCGTGATGAACCCGACGACCTTTGACAGCAGGCTTTCGCTCTTATCCGGCTTCGACGTCCCCTCACGCTCCCGATCCAACCACCACGCCACCGACGGCCCGTAGATGAACGGGTAGATCTTGAAATGCACCCCGAACCCCAGCAGCACGCCCGCCAGCAAGATCCGCCGCCGCAGCGCCGCCCACAGCAGTGCGACCACGATCACGCCCAGCAGGCCCTCGGAGCTGCCGCGCGTGCTGATCGTCGCGACCATTGGGTTGAGCAGCCAGATGCTGGCGTACTTGAGCGCCCTCGAGACGTCCATCTGGTGCTCGGTCCGCAGGACCTGCAGGAGCAACCACCCCGCCAGCAGGTCCGCGAGCGCGAAGAGCACCTTGCCGAAGGAGAACCATCCCACGCCCTGCCAGGTGGTCGGGAGAAGGACCCACGCCAGCAGCGGCGTGTAACGGTACGTGGCACGCTCATAGGGCGGCGAGCCGCGCGAGACGAAGCGTGCCGCGTCCGTGAAGACGAGGTAGTCGATGTCGGTGTACTTGACGGGGGAGTGGGCGTCCTGGTACAGGCCGTAGAGGAGGAGGGTGAGGCGGAGCAGGGCGGCGAGGGAGAAGACGAGGGCGGGGGAGGAGAAGGGGGATGTCTGCTTCTTCTGTGATTTTGTGGTATCCATGGCTGGACAACAGATATCTAGGGGCAAAAAATAAAAGCAGAAAGAAAATTGAACAGAGATGAGAGCAGAAGACAGCTGGGTAATCGAGATCAGATCAACATTGCATCTGAAAAGAACACTTCATCAAACAGAAAAACCAAACAGAGCAGCAGTCAATTGTGACATAGGCTATGCTCTACTTAATGCGTAAACTTCATAATACAGGCGCATACACATGGCCATGGATACATGAGTGGAAAGTTGGACGGAGAGACGTCCTGGACATATACAGATGGATGAAGTCGACGAAGGAATCGCCGGCTCGGCCGCCCGCGCCAAGCCCCGGCCAGCGGTGCTGAGTCAGCAGGTACACAAGCGACTACGACTACGCGATTTATACATGAAGCTATCTGATATAACAGAGATAGATTAGTGATTAGGTCAGTGATTCCCCGTCGTCGTGGAAATGTGGACTTTTTCTGGTTTTTTTTTCTGGGCAAAGAACTTCTGCACCAAACCTAAGTACCGAAATTATATACATCATGAATGGAGACAAATCAACGTCCAGCTACATCTCTGATCTCTTTCCTAATATCGACATGGGATGACGAGACTGGTGGCATCCCCAACTGGCACATACTCCCGGACGGGAGTTTCTGGGAGGTCCGGTCTCCGTTGATTTGATTCGTGAGTCAAAGAGTACTCCTTGGAGAAAGTATCCACTTATACACGCACGGAAATATTCTTTTCCTCAGGTTCGTAACCGGCGCCCTCTCGAAGAGTATATTAGATACAAACGGCGCGCTCTTATGTACGGTACAGTACAGCAGAAACCTATTCCAAGACCGGTCAATGTGAAATCGAGATCAAAGGTGAAAGGTAAGAACCATTGGCTCAAAAAGTCACTGCTGAAAGGGTATCGAATAATCAAAATAGCTACTATCAGACATGCCCAGGCCCGGACCCGGGAATGCCCCCGGGTTCTCCGACTTGGAATTAGGATCCTCAGAGACAGCAACAGAACGGAACAGGTCCATCCAGTTCCCAAACTCGTACTCGGGCAGCCCAGGGCGTAGGTTGTGGTCACTCCACATGATATAGTCCCACATGTTCATGCCGGTCGACCCGTCGGGGAACTGCGGCGCGAGGTCGGGGATGGTGCTGTCAACAGCATGGTCCGGGTCCTGCTGCGACGGAAGCACAGTTGGCATGTTCTCGCTGTGCGCCTGGCACTGTACGTCACCGCTCGCGCCGGAGTGGCCGTGTCCGCTGTCCTTGGAACGCTTGCTGGCTTCGAAGATCCGGGCCACCACGTCGAGAGTTCGCTTCGCTGTCGGACTCCACGGCTCCATCCGCGCCAGCGTCTCCATGGTCATTTCGACCTGCGCCCGGCAGGCGTCCGGACGCGCCCGCGGGTCCTCCGCCGTATCGTCGGCGATGAAGAGCCCCAGCAGCGGGACCATCGCGGCCTGGAAGATGAGCCAGACCGCGTTCCAGCCCACCATCTGGCACTGCGGGCTGGGCGACGAGATGTCCCGGATCGCCTCGTCCGCGACGGCGCGGCACTTCTCGATCGCCGTGCGCTCCTCGGGGCGGAGGGCCGCGTACGGGGTGCGACGCATGGCGTAGCTCAGCAGGACGGGCCGGTGCAGTAGCATACGCTGGTTCTGGAACCGCCAGCGCATGATGGCTCGGACGATGGAGATGGTCTCGGAGCACGGCTTGTGGTCTTTTAACAGCGGCGGCAGGTGGTCATACCACTCGACCAGCTGGTTGTCCAGTCTGACCATCTCGGGGTAGTTCACCAGCGGAGACACGGCCAGCGCCTCTTGCACCTGCGTCGCGATGCTGCAGAAGCGGATGTTCTCCACGAGCGGCAGGATTCTGGGGTCGTTTTCCTAAAAGCTGTTGTAAGCATTCGACGTCTCCATACGCTATCGCAAAGGAGACAAAGGACCAACCCGCTCCATGCTGTACTGAGGCGCCTTGGCCGTGATGGCCGGCCCCCATCGGCCCATGCTCGGACGACCCAGCGTCATGCAGCCCCAGGTATCCAGGCAGACCAGAGACCACCAGACGCGCCGTCGCAGATCGACGAAAGCGAGCTTCTGCTTCGCAACGCCGTCGCCGCTGTCAACGAATTCCCTGTGCATGCCCAGGGCCACCGCCATCCGCAGCGCCGCTCCCACGAGAGCATACGCCAGGCCCGGCTGGTTGACGTAGTGCAGGTAGAAGCCGCCCATCAGGCCCAGCGTCTGGACCGTCTCCAGATGGGCGCTCCCCAGTGAATCCAGGTCCAGGCGGCTCTTCGCACGGCGGTAGTAGATCTGGTGCGTCGTGTCGTCGGCCGTGCCCGCAGCGACGCTGCCCAGGGCGAGGACGATGTTCAACAGCGCGAGCCAGCGCGAGTCCTCCCGTCGTCCAGACAGAAGGGTCTCCCGGAACGAGGATTCATCGATCAAGGGGGCGAGGGTGTGAAAGCAGCCGAAGTAGGCATCGATGAGCTGGTTGTCCGTCTGAAGCTGCGGTGGTGGGCGTTGTGAGTTCTTCCTCTGCAGATTGTGGCCATTTCGGGCCGCATCAGAGGGAGTGCGTGAGAAGTAGGAAAGGGACCCGGGGTTGATCCAGATGATGACCCTCAGGACGGCATAGACGGACGACACGCCCAGATACGACGACGGCTGCTTGGTCGACAGGGACAGGGCGTTGACTTCGTCCGAGACACCAGCCATGACGTCTGAGGTCTCCGACTCGCGGCTGTCACCCGACTCCTCCGGCATGGTCTGCAGTGACTCGAGGTTCTTATCGTCCGGCGACAACGGGGAGACGTGCGATCCAAGGGGAGGGGAGGTGACAGGCGAGACGGGCCGCTGCGGATGACGCTGTCCGTCGACGGCGAGCTGCAGCAGCTCCTCGCGCGAGAGCTGGACGAGTGACTGGGGGGAGGTGTCGGGGAGGAGCTTGTCGACGATGGCTTTGTACTCAGCCACCATGGCAGACAGCTTCTCCACATGTCTGCGCCTTCAGCGTGTGGCCGGACGGGGAAACAGAAACGAGAGACACCCACCTCCGGGACGGCCGGGGGTCCGAGTAGTGGCAGAGTTCGGCCTTCTTGTACCAGCGGCAGGCCTCGCAGGGCCGCTCGCCGTCGCAGCGGATCTTGCGGCGGCGGCACTGCTCGCAGGCCTGGGCGGTGGCCCTGCGGACGGGGTGGCCATCGCCGCTGCGGTCGTTGGTGCGGGCGGGGGTTCCAAAGCCCTCGAAGGTGTGGAACATGCTGGACGAGCTCGACGGAATCTCAGTCAGACGTCAGCGGATGGGGACGGGACCGTCGGACGGATCAGGCACATGGTGAGATCTGGCGGGATGGTCCTCTGTCCGTGGAAGCGGGTGCAAGACGGTAGAGGAGCGACCCAAGGCGCTTCACGGCGTCTGCGCTGCAGGTATATCCAACGAAGAAGAGGCTGAGGAAGAAGAAGATGATAATTGATGGAAGTAAAGACGAGGAGGACGAAGATGGCGATCGGCGCTGGCTTCTCCGGACTTCCCCACACGCGGCACGTGGCCCGCGTGGAGCCTCAGACGCGGGGAAGCCCGAAGCGGCATCTGGGGTCACCGGGTAGCGACGACGGGATATCGAGGATATGCAGACAGGGGGACTTATGGGTCGTCTGTATATGCATGTGTACAGCAACACCCATCATCCTCCGACGTCGCATACAGTCCAATGGGTACCACCCCTCCAAGGTGGCTGGCGCCGCAGCTGCATGGTCGTACTTGTAAGATACTCCTGGTACAAAACTACGCAGTCTGCACCTCGGTCTCGGCTTGTTCGCTGTTCTTGCTGACCACGTCAGCAGCGACTCCAGCGTGTCGACGACCAAGACGTAGAACCAGTACCCAATCCGCAGGAGTCGGTGCAGGTAGCCCAGGGGCTGGGTTTGGCACTGGTGGGGTTGCCAGAGACTTCCAGCGGACAACGCTGATGGTCGCATCGTGCTCGACGGACTGCTTTCCATGGCAGCAGGGGGAGGACAGAAGGCCACTCGGGCTTAGGATGGGAGAGGAGAGATAGGATCGAGAGGTGGGTATCAGCGGTGGTCGTCCGTTCATGGACCTCCATGCCTCTGATCTGCAGATGTCCAGGCACATGCTGTATAGTCTCTGCCTCTGTCTCTCCAGACACTCTCCATGGTGCCCAGTGTTGTGACGGGTCCACCAACCTTGCGGCGGAACAGAGGACATGACAGGATATAAAACCCGGTGCCTGGCTGTCGTCAGCAGAGATCTTTCTCTCAACAACAAACGGAGCACTGAACTAGATACCTAGCAGGTCCGTGGCATCACGCATGATAGAGGTGGAGCGCATGGTCCCGACGCGCACCGCTCTCTCTGGCGGAACAGAGGCAACAGAACGGCGCTGAGGACCGCCCTGATACGCCAGGACCTCGTAGAGGGCCACCCCAGGCAGCTTGGTCTGCTAAGAGTGGTGAAGGAGCAGGCGTCTTCATCGTGGAGACACGGCCAACCCGCGCTAGCCGCATCGGGAACGGGCCGCTCCCCGCCATCTCCGCGCGGAGAAGACTGATATATCACGTATATAGCCGGCAGCGTCTCTGCTCTGCCTCCACCATGACCTTCATGGACCTCCTCTGTCGTCTGGTCTGTCTCGAGGACAGACATCGCGTGCGTCACCATGAGACTCTTCTCCCGGCCCCTCTCCGCGGGCTGGAGCTTTAAGCAGGCCGACGACCCCGACGACGCCTGGATGCCGGTGCCTGCGGTGCCCTCGGTCGTGCACACTGATCTCCTGGCAAATAACAAGTACGCCTCTCTTGAGCAGCTCGACAGCTGACAGACCTCTAACCAGTCCAGGCTCAAGGACCCATTCGTCGGGTTCAACGAACTCCAGGCGCAGTGGGTGGGCGAACGCGCCTGGACCTACCGCACCAACTTCCACACACCCCATGTCCCCGAGGGCGCGTCCGTCGTGCTGGCCTTTGACGGGCTGGACACCCTTGGTAACGTCCGGCTCGACGGCACCCTCATCCTCGAGAGCGACAACATGTTCCTGCCGCATCGCGTCGACGTCACCCGTCTGGTCCAGGCCGAGGGCGAGCACCGCCTGGAGATCGAGTTCGACTCCGCCCTGCTACGCGGCCGCGAGATCCAGAAGAGCCATCCGGACCACAAGTGGATCACCTGGAACGGGGAGCCGGGGCGTCTCGGGGTGCGCAAGGCGCAGTACCACTGGGGATGGGATTGGGGTCCGGTGCTGATGACCGCGGGCATCTGGCGCGAGGTCCGGCTCGAGGTGTTCGCCGCGCGCGTCGCAGACCTCTGGACTGATATTCAGCTTGCCCGGGACCATCAGTCTGCGCAAATTACGGCTTTTGCGCAGGTGGAAGCTCCCAATCCCACCTCGTACAAAGTCACCTTCACGTTGCGTCTCGACGGCAAGGAGATTGCTCGAGAGAGTGCTGCTGTAAGGGACAACGGGATCGCTATTGCGGTCATCACTGTGGACAAGCCAGCTCTCTGGTGGCCCCGCGGCTACGGGGCGCAGAGACTCTACGAGCTGTCCGTCTCGATTGCGGACGGCGGCGACGAGCTGCACCAGCTCTCGAAACGCATCGGTATCCGGATGGTGGAGGTCGTCCAGCAGCCCGACAAGTACGGCAAGTCCTTCTTCTTCCGCATCAACGGGGTGGATATCTTCTGCGGCGGCTCGTGCTGGATCCCCGCCGACAACTTCCTGCCCTCCGTCACTCGGGAAAGATACCGGAGGTGGATCGAGCTGATGGCAGCGGGCCACCAAGTGATGGTCAGGTTGGTCCCTTTCCCCTCTGCTTCTTGACCCACAATCTTACGCTCACGCTGACTACAGAGTCTGGGGCGGAGGCATCTACGAGGATGACGCCTTCTACGACGCGTGCGACGAGCTCGGGATCATGGTCTGGCAGGACTTCATGTTTGCCTGCGGCAACTACCCGACGTTCCCTGCCCTCCTCGAGTCCATCCGCAAGGAGGCCGTCGCTAACGTGCGCAGACTGCGTCACCACCCATCCATCGTCCTCTACGTGGGGAACAACGAAGACTACCAGGTCCGGGAGTCGTCCGGGTTGACCTACAACTACGAGGATAAGAACCGGGAGGACTGGCTGAGAACAAACTTCCCCGCGCGGTACATCTACGAAGAGATCCTCCCATCCGTGATCGAGGAGGAGTCTCCAGGGGTCTTCTACCATCCAGGGAGTCCGTGGGGCGATGGAAGGCCCACGACGGACCCTACCGTAGGTGATATTCACCTGTGGAACGGTATGTCTCTGCCTTGTCTCGATATGAGTGCTATGCTGACTTCAACAAGTCTGGCACGGACCGCAGGAGAAGTACCAGATCTACGACTCGCTGGGCGGCCGGTTCAACAGCGAGTTCGGCATGGAGGCGTTCCCGCACATCCAGACCATCGACTACTTTGTCGAGAACGAGGCGGACCGGTTTCCGCAGTCGCGCGTGCTCGACTTCCACAACAAGGCAGACGGCCACGAGCGGAGGCTGGCGACGTATCTGGTCGAGAACGTGCGGACCGCCACGGACCTTGAGGTACGCCAGTCGACATCCAACCTTTGTTGTCTTCTCACCGCCCAACTCTTACTTCTGAGCAATGCTAACAGATGCAGACATACGCCTACCTCACGCAGGTCATCCAGGCCGAGGCGATGATGTTCGGCTACCGCGGCTGGCGGCGCCAATGGGACGACCGGCGCTGCGGCGGCGCGCTGCTCTGGCAGCTCAACGACTGCTGGCCGGCCATCTCGTGGGCCATCGTCGACTACTTCCTGCGCCGCAAGCCCGCCTACTACGCCGTGGCACGCGTGCTCAGCCCTATCGCTGTGGGCGTGCGCCGCCAGCACCACGACTGGAGCATCAGCCACGCGCGGCCTCCCAAGACGAGCTCGTTTGAGGTCTGGGCCGTCAGCAGCCGGCTGGACGAGGTTGTGGCCTCTGTCGAGCTGCGCTTCATCTCTGTCCGCACGGGAAGGGAGGTCCGCGAGAGGATCCTCCATGAGAATGTCCGCGTGAAGCCCAACGGCACGACGGACATCATCCTCGACGGCGTCATCGACCACACGGTCCACCCGGAGCCGCACGTCCTGGCCGCCCGGCTGTTCATCGACGGGCAGGTCGTCGCGCGCGACGTCGACTGGCCGCAGCCGTTGAAATACCTGGACCTGAGCGAGCGGGGGCTCGAAGTGCGGACGGTGGAGACAACGGCAGAAGGAGAGCAGACACTGGTGGTCACCGCGGAGAAGCCGGTCAAGTGTCTCGTCTTTGAGGAGCGTGACGGCGTCGAGATCAGCGACAGCGCGATGGATATCGTGCCCGGCGACGAGCAGCGGGTGACGGTCAAGGGGCTAAAGCCGGCTGATAAACCTTTGACTTGGCGGTTCTTGGGGCAGTAGCCTCGACATCCAAATGAGTAAAATAAAGCAGTGTGACTTGGATACCCCAGTGGATGGTACCGTAGATACAAAAAAAGTAGCCCAGGAAGATCAGAATTATAAAGTGTCTTCTACATATACATACATCCTCCTCAGCCTCTCACATAGGTCAGTCGGTGGCTAATACCAATACACCCCATCCTCCCCGCCATCCAGCTTTCCCTGCTTCTGTAAATCCGCCATCAGCTCCTTGATCCGCACGACAAGCGCCTTCCCATACTCCGGCCCTAACGGCGGCGCCGGCTTGCTCGTGTCTGGCCTCAGCCACGGCACTTTCTTCACCTTCGTCCCCACGGCCTCTGCCTCCGCGACGGCCTTCCGCATCCTCTCTGCCGCCTCGTCGTCGTAGCCCGCACCGAGAATGATCGCGCCGGGCAGGCGCGAGAAGTTCTTGCTGCCCAGCTGGGACGAGCTGGATGCCGGGGCGGAACCGGAGAGGAGGAGGGGAATGTTGGTGATTCCTGCTTCGGGGGTCATGATGAATTCGATGACTGGTTTATGATATTCATATTAGCAAGAATACGCACTTTTTTTTTAAAAAAAAGGGGGGAAGGGAAGGGTACCTTCATATTCCGGCTGCAGCTCCCGGATCACGCCCTCGCCGATGCGCTCGGTCTTGCCGCAGAGGATGACGGGGATAGGAGTAGTAGTAGCCATTATTTTTTTTTTTGATATTCCCCCTATTTATTCTATTCCGGTAGTTAGCGAGGACAAAAGTAAACGCAACGCAATTCTTTAAGTTCCCGGTGGCTGTTCTCTAGATGGACAATGGATATTTTATATTAAAAGGTGCTCTTGATCGAAGTGCTGGATCTAGTAGACTAAATAATAATAAACAAAGCCCCTCCGCTCTTGGATCAAGTACTGTAGATATATGTCAAGGTAGCGGTTAAGGCGTCCCGCGCCCCGCGATTATCATGACTATGTATCCAGTGTGGCTGAGCTTGACGGCCTTAACCACCAACTTTATCGACGGAGACCAGCATCCACATACATACATACAGTTGGATGGAAGTACTCAGATTAGTGGAGAGATTGTTATTATTATCCAAGAGGGAAGTTCCAACTTCTAACTAAACTGGGCACGGAACTTGGACTGTTCAACATGTTAGTGGCTGGTGCGGAATTATGATTATATCATAGTAGTGTGGTATGTGATTTCTAAATAATGTAAAGAAAGAGGCTGCGGCTGTTACCCCACCCCACCCCACTTCATGTAACATTATTATTGTTATGATATGCAGTAGTAGCATGACACAGCTGATACCCGCTCGCTTCTTGCTGATCAATCATAGATAATCACAGACATAAAAGAAAGAACCTCAAATGATCGGAACAAGCCCCTTCAGTTCCGCGCAGGCAGCTGAAGACGCGCATCCCAACATAATATAATATACGAAGAGAAGCTTTCTCCTACGTAGACTGACTAGGCTAAGCAAGGAGATGAAAAATAAGAGGACACATGCGTGTATGCAGTATCTAATCTAATAATAATTCGGAATACAGGCTACCACAGGGAACTATTTACACCTGATCTGACTAGATAGTGAGTGCATTATGCTATGTCTGGGTTATCGGTAGAAAATGTAGCATAGGGATTATTGGAGGCTGGAGAAGTCCTAATGTAATCACTATGTTGGAACCGCTTGATGAGATATCGGGGGCGGTATATGTGTCCGGGGAGAATAAAAGGGGATAATATCATAATCAACCAGTCATATCATATCGTATCGTAATATCATAACTTCCTAGGTATCTAGGTAGGTATGTAGGCATCAAATCAACAACGCATCCGGCTACACCCGACTACTATCCCCCTGGACTTCGACATGCTCCGCCGTCCCAACCTCCGCCTCGACCTGCTTCCCCGCCGCGGCGTCGAGGACGAGATCGCGCTCTGCGGCGTCCCTGTTCCCGTACAGCCCGATGCGGTACCACGGCAGCGCGAACAGCCGGTCCATGCTCTCGAGCGTGCGGCCCGCCGTCTCCGGCACCGACACCCACACCCACAGCCCGCCGATGACCGTCACCACGGCGAAGAACCAGAACGTGCCTTTCGGCGAGATCCCGCCGTCGCCGGTGGGGAGGAGCATGTTGGGCACGGCGCGCGAGTTGCCGTACTGGTTCGCGAAATGGAAGGTCATGGCGAGGGACGTAGCCAGGGCGCGGATGCGTAGCGGGAAGAGTTCTGCAGTGAGTAAGTACTGCATCGAGTTCCAGCCCAGGGCCCAGCCGAAGCCCGAGATGTAGATCATGGCGATGGCGCCGCGGCTCGCGCCCTTTTTGGACTGCAGGAGGTGGTAGTCGTCCACGACGCCGAGTTCCGGTACCGCGGTCAGGAAGCCCGCGACGTAGATCATGCTGATGGCTTGCAGGGATATGCCGATGAGGAGGGACCGCTTGCGCCCGATGACGTCAACGAGGAAGAGGGCGCAGATGATGGCCGCCACCAGCTTGACGATGCCAAAGATGGCCGTCACGAGGAGGGACTCCTCGTCGCCGGTGATGCCCAGCAGGCTGAAGAGATCCGGGGCGTACAAGGTGATGGAGCCGGCGCCGGACCACTGCGAGAGGATTTGGGCCATCAGGGTGAGGTAGAGACGGTAGAGGTTGCTAGGGATGAGGAACATCTCCTTGAGGATTCCGATGGGCCCCGCGCCCATGGTGGCTTCGAGTTCTTCCTGGTGCGCGGCCTGGATCGCGGTGATCTCGCGCACGACGTACTCGTGGTCCATGGGGAGGTTGCGGATGTGGGACATGACGCGGGTTGCCTTTTCATCCTGGCCGCGTTTGATGAGGTAGCGGGGGGACTCGTATTGGAAGAGGGTGAGGATCATGATGAGGCCGGCGAACATGATGTGCAGGCTGGTCGGGACTTGCTGCGTGGCCAGTCAGTAGATGCATTGATACCGATCTTTTGTTACCGGAGGATGTAATAAACCGGTGGACCATGCGATGAAGAGATACATACCCATCTTTTATGGCTCGTATCCCCCAGGTTGACCTCGCATCCGTAGTTCGTAAAGTACGCCAGTACAATACCGAGATAGACAAACCCTGTGAAGATGCAGGTGCACAGCCCGCGGATCGATGCCGGCGCGATCTCGGCCAGGTAGACGGGCCCGACGACAGTGGTCTGGCCGACGCCGAGGCCGGCGATGAAGCGGCCGGCGTAGATGGCGCCCAGGTTGCCGTTGGCGCCCATGAAGATGGCGATGCCGACGATCCAGAGGGCGCAGAGCAGGCGGGTGGCCCAGATACGGCCGATGCGGTCGCAGACGAGGAAGGCACTGGTCATCGTCAGTTTGATCCTTTACAGGGACATACCGTGTAGATAGACCGGGGAGACGACGTACAACAGGGCACCCCCCACGCTGCCGATCTGCACCATGGCGGACACGTTGCCCTTGACGTTGGTCTGCTGGACCTTGGAGTACGAGTCATAGTTGATCGTCCGCTGGAAGTCGCGCGAGTTGAAGGCGCCCGAGATCAGGCCCTCGTCGATGCCGCGAGCGGCGCCCATGAGCCCGAAGGAGACGACGGCGAACCAGAGGCGCCAGTTGAAGACCTCCTTGGGCTCCGGGAGGTTCTTGAGCCGGAAGACGTTGACCGGCTTCTTGACTCCGCCGGCCATTTTGTTTTACCTAGAATCTAGTTTCTCTGCAGCAGACGAGGGCTGGTCAGCTTGAACTGTGGTTTGGTACAGGCACCTGTCTACAATCCCTCAGACCGCATCCGAGAGACCCTATATATACCCGCGTAACGGCATGGCAGACGATACTACCCCAGACCCCGCATGGATCCCCGTGGAGGTGGTCTGGAGAGCCGGGGATATCGTCTGTACGACCGCCAAGACCGACTCGGGCATGCTCCGAAGGCTTGACAGCGAGACTTTCGAGTCTGACAGCATACGCTTTGCCGCCCGAAGCTTAGCCGCGCCGAGGCCTCCGGTGGTCTTCTCTTTTCGTCTCTTGGCGGGCGGCTTGTCGGGTGGAGGAGGAAGCCATGTCACTATCAGCGGAGATAGCCTGAGAAGCTATCGGGCTCGCTTGTCCGGGGTGTGCGGCGGAAGCTTGGCTAGGGATACAAGGCACGTCGGCCTTTGACATCCTCCTGCCAGACCGCTTTGCTCGATCAGCTTGACATCCACGGACAGAACCGGAGGCACCCTGGCTCATCAGGCCGCCAAGCAGGACATCACACGACTTGCGTTGAATTTACTTCCGGTCAAGTTCTTCAGCGAGTTCCTCCGGAGGATGTGTGCCTTTGCGGCGTGACAATCCAGCACGAGCCTTTGTGGGGGATGATGTAGGTGGCTTGCTGTCGATGATCACGAGGCCGCTATCAGGTGTTGAAGTGTCTGACCAGGTGTATAGAGGTTCGATATGTGGATCGATATAGGTATTCAACTCCTGGGTACACAGGTCGGAGCTGCCGTGTGCTGATCCTTCACACAGGAGTCGAGAGAGCAAAGGAGAAACAGAGGACTTGCTAGACATGATTTCTGAGGTTGCCCAGGAATATCCGACATGGCTCTTCTAAGGAAGACCATCGTATGCCGAGTGGGAGCGGACAGCATCATCGAGTTAGTTCGACTGTTCCAGAGATCCGCCCGGTACATCATCCACGGAGTTCTCCGTCAGATGGAGCGGACGGGTTTTATTAATCTCCCGCGCTCTGGAGGCCATCCGAAGCATGCCACTGGTTCCAAGATGGACGGGATCCTTCCACTTGACCACTTTCAGGACGCAAGAATTTCTTCCAGGGTGGAGCTCGATCCACGGAGATACTCCGCAGATAGCAAGAGACGGCTGCTTCAGCCTTCTTGGCCACTCCGGAGAGACAGACGCTCCATCCCTCGGCTTCTTGGCTGACCGGCTGCGGATGAGCCGCGCAGTTAGTTCTGCCCGTGGGGGCCACGAGTTGGGAGTCCCCGTGGGGAGGGGATAGCGTTGTCCAGTTTCGCACCGTATGAAGTCCACCGGCAGATTCGATGGAGGGTGAATTATAATTATACTGCAGTCGAAATATACGACAAGTATAGGCATCTCCTTGGTCGGTCGTAAGGATGTGCCAAGGAGGTACAGCAGCTGTATGTGGTCGGAGGTGCAGATCGGCCCGGCCGCTCCGCCTAGGGCTTAGGGCTCAGGGCTAGGGCTGTGGCCTCGCCCTCCGTCCATCACCATCCGACGCCTCAGTCAGCCTCCTCCAACATCTAAAATGCCATACTGAATTCCCACATCGAACTCCCTGACATATGTTGTTTGCTCTCGTTGAAAAGGGATATCCGCTCAAGAATTCTCACACTTGCTCCTCAAGAGTCAGGCGTCTATTTATTCCTGAATGGATTAGACATGATCATCGGTAGGAAGCAGTACATGCACAAGTGCTGAAAATGATTGTAAGGACACAATCTACTCATCAAAGTGTAGAGGTACACTTACAGAGCTCCCTAGGAAAAAAAATAAAGTATCTACTCCCCGCTTTTATCTATATCCCGGATCCGTAACGGACCGGTAGTATATAAATATACTCAGATTCCCGGTGGCCAGATGGGAGCTTTGCAAAGTTATTCTCCTTCAAGAGATATCGGCTATTCATAAATCCAACAGAGATTCCACGTCCCAGGAAGCCGATCCTTGGCTTCCCACGGGTTCCAGACCCATCAGCACGGCATCATGACCTCAGCCGGAACCACGCGAACATCTCTACCATGGATCGTCCGGGTCGTCAGGAACATTGACAGACTTGCGGAAATAGCATCCGCATGAGATGCAGCAGACGAAGTGCCGTCTCTGCATCCTGATCAACACGTTTGATGAACTGTCTGCTGATGCCAAGTGGGATGGGCGAGTTGCTGACATTTTAAGATAGGATGAGTACATCTCTCTGGGCTGTTTGATAGTACGATTTCCAACAACTCTCGTGGAGAAATGGAGTTGTGTATCGATCACGTCATAGGTATTTCGCTTCGAACGTGTCTCCCAACCCCGTTTAAAACCAGGATATGGAAACATGATGCTCCTTTCTTGCATGAACAATAATTTATCATATCATACACTTCGAAAATCTGGGCCGTGTACCCGGCCTTTTGGTAATGGATCAAGTCGAACTGCACTCCTGTTTCTTCTAGCATCCACCAGTCTCAGTTTTAATCTTCGAATCCGACGAAACTCAAGCACTCAATATCGCGCCATCGAGTATGGCCAGGAAACAACCTTCGATTACTAAATAGAACATTATCGTTGGAGCACTGTGTGAGGAGAACTTCTGCATGACATGCTTGCCCTCCGGAATTACGCCCCGACGACGTCAGTCCCCCAGCCCGCGAGTCCACCAGTCCGTCGTATAATCATGAGGATTTGATGGGCTGCTGTCACAGCTTGTTCATACCGAATTATCCCCAGAAGTTCCAGCAAAGCGGATTCAGAGAGCCGTGATGCGCTCGGTTTCGACGGAAGAACAGGGGGCTCATGCTCACATCACCGGTGCATATTCTAGAAGTCCTGTTCGATACTATTTATACAGACTCGACTGGATGCCTCCTTTTTCGCCTTCCTGCTCTCCAACATCCTCGGGGCTACTCGTCTGAGATCTCTCGTCCCGCATTACATGATTTCCCGAACGCTCTCGCGAGCTCTGCCTCCGTACCAGGCTCTTCGACCCCAAGGATCCCGGATCTCCAAAGCGATCTTCCACCCCCGGAATCTCAACCTCAGCAATAGAAACCAGGCGTCCGGAACCACCAGAAACATGTCTCTCCTCCCGCGCTTCCCGACCGGAGAGTTTACCTCCCTGTTCCGGCTGCTGGACGACTACAACGACCACCTTGCGAACCGCAACGCGGGGCTGGCGGTGCGCTCGTTCGCCCCGCGCTTTGACGTCCGCGAGACGAAGGACGCGTACCACCTGGAGGGCGAGCTGCCGGGCATCGACCAGAAGGACATCGACATCGAGTTCACGGACCCGCACACGCTGGTCGTCAAGGGCAAGTCCGAGCGCGAGTACGCCGTCCGCGAGGGCGAGCCGGGCAAGACCGTCGACGGGCGGTACTGGGTCACCGAGCGCTCCATCGGCGAGTTCAACCGCACGTTCAGCTTCCCGGCGCGCATCGATCAGGACCGCGTCAAGGCCAGTCTGAGGAATGGCATCTTGGACATCAACGTGCCCAAGACGACGGGGCCGACGGCCAGGAGGATAACCATCGAGTAGATAGTGACACTTTTATTTACCTTGCATAGCGGGAAGGTAGTTGCAATCGATATACACTTTCCTCCTTTCTGTTTGTGGAGTACGTATGTTAGCTGAACAGACTTGTATTAGACCTACTATTTTCTGTGTGATGTCTTGAAACAGGAAGTGGTAGTAGTATTACAGTGGAAATCCGTATACATCATGATAACATTGCCTCAATTCCGGGCAACTATCCCATCGCCCCAAGTCAGCATACCAACTTTCGAACAGAAATCAGAATAAAATAAAAGGGAATATGGACATGACTTACTACACGGGATCCTGCCCGAATATTATATGCCAAAGGTACTCCATCACCCGGCCGCTCACATCGTCCGTCAGCTCCGTCTCCATGATCCACTTGTGGAACCAGACATAGTGGCTCAGCGGACGTTCCCGCACTCGCGCTCTCGACACTGCGAACTGCGAACAGCACGGCGTGGCAATCACCTCCGGGATGTCTGAATTGTTGAACAGAATCGGCCACGCATCCAGCATGGCATGCTCCGTCGTCCGCCCTTCGTCTCGCGGGTTCCGGAACGGCTGGATCTCATCCGGACAGCCGGGGATGAAGTTGCAACGGAGATTGGCGTAGCCGTTTCTTTGGACGAAGTCGATCTGCAACAATCTGACTGAATTCACGTTGCTGTAGTCTGCAGCGTCGGTGTGCCAGGCCCGTGGATAGCCGTCCCGATGGCTGTGGAGGAAGACGATTGTCGAGGGCAGGCGGTCGTAGTTGTCGATGATATATTGCAGATAGACGTTGCTTTCTCGTCCTTTGTTCTTTTTTGGATGTAAAGGTGCTCCCGGATCATCGACGACGTATATCGCATTTTGCCATCTGACAGCAGTTGTTGTATTAAGCATCAACAATGCCCCGACAAAGTGAAAGGGAAACTCACTCTGGCAATTCGTTCACCACCCAATCGGTGTCTTCTTCTTTTAATTTCGCCACTACGATGACCCCGTCAACTGGCCTTACGGTCTGCTGGGCCGTCAACGCGGTAGCGGTGGAAATGGTCTGCGTGGAAGCCGTGGGGGTAGGAGCTATTGATGAGTCTGCTGAAGAAGCGTTTCGCGCGCTGTCAATTCTGTGAACGCCATTGTCGTTTGGTTTTCCAGAGGTCTGCGCTCCCTTGAGTTCCTCGACTTGGTTCGGGAACGAGTCGCGGAGATTCTGCCATCGAACTGGGATCAGATCGAGGTGCGACTTAATCCAGAATACAGCGACAAGCAGCAACGCAGCTATAGCAATGCGTGCAGGCGTTCTCATCGTTCAAGATCGAGGGGAGTCGTCCATGACAGTTGAGCCGTGCCGGGCAGCTTCTAAAGTAAGGTCGCGCAAGAATCATATTATCGAGACTTCAGGGAGGCTCGAATCTGACCAGGGTCAAGCGTGTCGCACGAACAGTAGGCTGCCGAAATTTTGGTTACGCCTACATCCCTGCCTAGCGGCCTGGTAAGATTGTTCTTCTATACCAATGTGATCTGGAGGCTCTCTGACCGACAGTCAGCATTATGATAGGTTAACAGAGCCTAAGCGAACAAAGCAAAGTCAGCCCGGTTCATGATTTACTCAGAGTGGCGACACATGTGGCTTGGACAGGGACGTAGGTGTAACCAACCTGCTATCTAAAGAGAGGTCCTTTTGTTATCGCGGCGCATCCTGGCGCTTGTCGCGCGGCGCTGAGTGGAGGGCGTCTCCTCAGGCCGCCCGTCCATGTCCTGTACAGTTCTTCCTTGCCCCCCGCATTGGTGAGATATATTATTTATGGTTTCTCGCGAGTCAGGAATCACAGTTGTGCTCTAGCGCGCTTTTTCCCAAATGTTTTAGCCGAGTTTCAGCCGTGTCTTTTCCATGGAGCGCTTTTGCCGTCCTAAGATTAGACAGGGCTGGATGATGGATTTCTGCACAATCAGTAGGGGAGCCTACGTGCCTTGACGCCAGAGAGATTCGCTGCCGGCGAGGTAACAACCCTCTTTTTCCGGTTATTATTATGATTTCGTGCCATCCGCCCGGTTCTTTGTCTCTGGCTGCTCCAACACCCATTTGTATCCGCTATGTTTGTCCAAACGTTCAGCTCTCGCCTCTAGCCCGCAATGGCATTGCGTCGTTGTCCTGCCTTTGCAGACGGCTCTTCCTTTGTTTCTTCGATCCTACTTCTGTTGCCCTTGCTACCTTTGCTTGTTGCAATAACTTCGGCCGACTGCGCTCCATATCCTATCTCAGCACCTATCAAAGATGTCGTCCTATCTAATAATCAGAAAGTGCGAGGCGTTGCCATGGCTGTTGGCACCCCGCCCCAGAATTTTGCTTTTCTGCCTCAGTGGTAATATCTTGAGCGGCACTAAACACTTTCCCGTTCTATCAGGACTAATGACGAGGACGCAGGCCTCTGAACAACACGTATGTATATGATCGGGAAGGCCAATGCGACAGTGGCTGGCCGGAAAATACATGTATCACCTTCCGCGGCGGACAATATAACGAAAATGCCTCCAAAACGTACGCTGCAGCGGATAGTACAATTGCGGCAATGGACAGCACCCCCAACATAACCACGCAAAGCCTCTGGGCAAGGGATAGCTTCACGCTGAACTCGAATCTGACCTTGGAGGGCTTCCCTCTTGGAATCACAAGGACCGACTGGAAAAGCTCTTATACTCCTCAGATGGCGTTCGGCCTGGGCCACAATTCGACAATACTATCCGTCCTCAAAGCGGCCGGGAAAGTGAGCTCCAGAACGTGGTCATTCTTCTGGGGACTGACGGGACCAACGCAAAACGTCCAGATGGATGGCAGTTTCGTGTTCGGAGGCTATGACCGAGCCAAGGTGAAAGGGAAGAATTACACGCGACCTCTCAGCACTCTGAAGCCGACATGCACGACCGGAATGCTTGTTACTATCGTCGACATTCGACTGAACTTTCCCAACGGCTCTAGTCCCAGTCTTTTTACTGGGCCTCAGTCAGCAGCCATGTCGGCATGTATTGAACCAGACTTTCCTGTCCTTATGACCATGCCCTATGACCCATATTACAAATACTTCAGCACTCTTATCGGAGGAACATATATCGGACGCTCCTTCGGAATCAATTTCTATGGGATGCTCTATGCGCCACAGAATGTGTATGTATATCTCCACTACCTATACGTCCATCGAGTCCCCGAGAATCGCAGCTGAAGCTTAGGACAGGTACGACGGTGATTTGACCATTGTATTCGACACAGGACTGTCGGTGCGCATTCCAAACAGTGTCCTCGTCAATCCAGACCTGGTTATTGACAAGGAAACCGGGATTCCTTACACAAACAACTCCGCACTCGAGATCTTGATCAACTCAGCCCAAGACGTCAACGCAAACGATCTCCCAATTCTCGGCCGGCAGTTCTTGTCATCCGCATACGTCATGCTCAACCAAGATAGCGGCCAGTTCACGCTGTGGGAGGCAAATCCCACAACAAACGAAGATCTTGTCGCTGTTGACGTCAACAATCGAGTCGTGGAGAAGTTTTGTACTCCATCTTTGAGCAATACTACTGAGATGCCTTCGAATATAACTAGCACACAGCCAACAACTGCCAGTTCATCCAGTCACTCTGCTTCCGCGCACGGAATTTCTCGGGGTGCTATTGCTGGCATTGTTGTTGGCTCCATAGCAGGTATAGCTGGCACTGCTGGTTTGATTTACTATTATTGCATACGGTCCCGTCGAAACGCAGCGGCAAGAGTTCCCAACACGCCTGGCCCGCCTTCATATTCTCCCATTCTACAGCTGGAATTGAACAACAAATCATATCAGTTGTACTCAGAACCGCAAGAGATGTTCGCGCCTGGCCCTCCACGTCGACCTGGTAGTAGCAGGCCTCGTTCAAGGAGAGCTGTTCCGGAAACGTATGAATTAGACGGTTCAGAGAGGTGGATGTAACAGGATGTTTAAAGTGGGTTCCTGAGAGTTATGATGCATCCAGTACATATTGACCGTATATGTATGATATACCCGAACTTGCCATTTTTATTCTTCCTGGGATGAGTATCCCTTTTATATACCCCTTTCTGTGTGCATATTTTTGTCAAGTCATTGTTATGCACTCAAATGACATTTGCAAAGAGAAGTCCTGGAGATAGCATATTTAATGCATATTAGAACATGAAGACACGAACCAGTAATGATGTCAGCAAGACCCTGGATGCAAGGGTTACGTGGACGCAAGGAATAAAGATAATCCAATCTGGTCAAATCACCTGGGATGACGACATATCAAGGGATTGGATCATATCAAGAGATTGGATCATATCAAGGGATTGGATCATATCAGGGGATTAGAAAGCAAAGAATATGATATGATGGAATAAGTGTGACGGCGCTCAGTCATAGTATTATCAGCTAGAACTATGGTAGCTAGTCATACAGAATCGAAAGCATGAGGGGAGAGGAAAGAATCTGCAGGGCTTTGTGTTGTGTGATATATGTAGGCGAGTAGGACCGGCAGTATCCCAGAGACAAAGGAATGCTCAACACTGCCTACCTTACTGCCTAGGTGTGCTGTGCCATCACATCACCTCTCCCCCCTTTCAGAAGAATGCCTGCCCACAGGTGTATAGGGTCAATTATACTGGTTTATCATCATCTGGATGATCATCTGGTTCTTCTCCATTATCCCAGCATCTCAGCCACATCATTAGGCATTGTGGTGGGCCTGGCAGGTCTGGATATCTCATGGAAACTGCACAGTTGGTGGGGGGATCCTTTAAAGTTCCTTGCTAAATATCAGGCTGGATCATGGTTGTAGCCCACTTATTTGACTCTATATTGAAGCTTCCCTCAACAAAGGTGTGCTGCTAGAATCTCCTCCACTTCCCATTTCTGCTCCCTATTAACCTTAATGGGGGGAGAGGGGTCCTCAATCTGGCTTAAAAGAAGATTTGTAGCAGCCCTCTGCAACTTGTCTGAGGAGAATACTGGGTGTATATAGATGGAACTAGAGAGATCAAGCTGATAAGTATTGCCAACTTTCTTAATAATACAGTATGGCCCTGCCATTTGGAAGGCTTGATTGATCTGTCCTCCAGTTCTTTATTGATACCCACACTGAATCTCCCACTTTAAAGTCTGCTGTTCTTCTATGCCAGTCTGCCTGTCACTGTTGGGAGTTCTAGGCCTTTTTAATTAGTTTTCTGACAAAGTTCCAAGTGGCCTCCAGCCTCTTGACCCATCTATGTGTGTCTGTTTGGTTCAGCTGTTTTATAGCAGATTGATCTGCCGGCTGGGGGTGCTGCCAGTCAAAGAAGATCTAGAGAATAACATTATGATCCAATAAGAAGAGGGAAACCTCTGTTGAATCATGAGATAGAACTACTACTGCAAAATTCAAGATTGAGAGCTATTCAGACTAGTCATCCTAATAATAGTTGACAAAGAGGTGGAGGCACTATGCAATATACTGATTAATAATTTTAGTCTGCCCATCAGTCTGTAGGTGGTCAGCAGTTGACAATTTCAATTTGATGCTTAGTATCTGACAGAATTCATCCTAAAAGTCTGAAATAAATTAGAAGCTGTAGTCTGAGACAATAGTGTCTGAGGGTTCTGTTCATTAATAGATATATAGAACAAAGAGCCTTGCCATATTCTGTGCTGTAGTAGTCTTGTGACATAGTATGGATATGGGTCTTTTGCCTAGGCAATTTACTACTACAAGAGCAGCATCATAACTGTGCTTGTCCTTGGGGAAACTTCAGAAGTTTATTAATATATATTTTCAGGGCTGCTCAGGGATAGGCAGTGGCTGCAGTAGTTCTAGAGGCTTGTCCTGTGAGTTCTGGCTTTATCAGCAGATGTAGTAATTGGCTACATATCAGTCAACATCTCTAGTTATGTTAGGCCAATAGTATCTTTCAGCAACCAATCTCCACATCTTATTCTGTCTGGGGTGAGCTGTGAAAGGTTAGCAATATATTTTATTCAGTAGTTGGACCTGTAGGTCCCTGTCCTCTGGGACTACTAATCAGTTTAAGCTGTATAGCAAGAGGCCTTTTTTTAAGAGCTATAGAGCTTGACCTTCTCTAGCTGTTGCACATCAATTCTCCAAGGACTTGTGAGTCTGGTTAGTCTGCAATAGATGGTCTAACAGGTGTAAGTTTTTATTAATTAGAGCTAGTTCAGCCCTAGAGAATCCCATCTCCTTAATAATTTAAGGGTCTAGCTGTTACAGATTAGAATGGATTAGAAAGGAGGTCACGTGATAGATTATATATAATCTATTTCTATGATCCAACTTCATGATCTATTTCTATAATCCAACTTTATGATCCATTTTTATGATCCAACTTCATGATCTATTTCTATGATCCAACTTTATGATTTATTTCCATGATTCAACTTCATGATCTATTTCTATAATTTCAGGAAACAGCATGTATATAATAATGTTCCCTTCAGACAGAATCCGACCCTCGTGGTCAACTCACATAGCAACCTGTTATATAGATATTGCTAGTAACACAGGCTATTCTTACTATTCTATTACTCACCCCCTTGTTTCTTGTCCTCAAGATAAACCCAACAGCCCTATTTGGTCTAGTCATCTAGGCCTGTTGTTACACTAGCCACTCTGTCTTCAGAAGCTGCTGTATCCAGTGTTCTTTCTTCAGGCTGTTCTGGGCTTCTACTATTGCTGGCTGTTGGGACAAGGTGTCTGCTAAGGGGTTCTACTTACCTGGGCAGTATCAGATGAGGAAGTAGAATTTTGTTAAATATTCAGCCCACTTAGCCTATCTGGAGGTTAGGACCTGTGACAGTGCAGCACATCTAGGTGGTAAGGTAGGCGGTGTTGAGCATTTCTTTGTCTCTGGGATACTGCCAGTCCTACTTGCCTACATATATTATATAACACAAAGCCCTGCAGATTCTTTCCTCTCCCCTCATGCTTTCGATTCTGTATGACTAGCTACCATAGTTCTAGCTGATAATACTATGACTGAGCGCCGTCACAGAACCTTGATCTTTATAAAGTACTCTAGAGTTTGGTGGTTTGTCAGGATGTTAAATAGCTCCTTATTCTGAAGACCCTCTAGCTCTAGATGCTATTTCTGTGACGGCGCCCAGTTATAGTATTATTAGCTAAAACTATAGTAGCTTGTCATACAGAATCAAAAGCATGGAGAAGAAAAAGAGAGAAATTATAGCATTGTGAGGTGGTTAATATTGCCAAGTAGTCTCAGCAGTATCTCCCACTGCCTACTTGTTTGCTATACTGTCATATCACCCCCCCCTTTAAAAAACACCTGCCTGCAGGTGTTCAGGGTCTAAGTAACTAGCTTGTTGTTATCTTTATACTTCTCTGGGTCCTCACCATCCTCCCAGCATCTTAACCACTCTTTTAGCTGCTTTGAGGGTTCAGGCAGGTCTAGGTAGTGCTTATGGAAGCTTTGTAAGCAGTGCAGTGAGCCTATAAAATTTGCTGCCAGGTACCATGTTGGGTTATTGTTATAGTCTACTTACTTGACCTTATACTGCAGCTTTCTCTGATGCAGATAGACTGCTAAAATTTTTTCTACCTCCCATTCATATTCTTTATTAACCTCTATAGCTGGGGGAGGATCCTCAATCTGGCTTGGAAGAAAATTAATAACTGCCTTCTGAAGCTTATCTGGTGAGAACACTGAATGCATATGGATTAAGGCTGGTAAGTCCAGCTTATAAGCATTATTAATCTGTTCAACAATGCAGTAAGGGCCTGCCATCTGGTAGTCTAGCTTGCAGCTAGAATGGTCTGTCTTCTAGATATAGGCTAACACCTATATTATATCTTCTACCTTAAAATCAACAACTCTCTGGTGCTGATCTGCCTGTTGCTGCTGGGAGTTCTGAGCCTTCTCAATAAGCTTCCAGATATAGTTCTAGGTGGCTTTTAGGTGCTGGATCCATTTTCAGGCATTATTCTGGTTCAAACACTCCATGGCAGATTGGTCTAGAAGTCAGGGCTGTTGCCAGTTAAAGAAGATCTGCAGTGTCACACCTCAGTTGATCAAGAATAGTGGGACCCCAGTTGACTCATAAAGCAGAACTGCTGCTGCAAAATCCATTATTAGTAGCCAATCTGACTAGTCATCCTGGTAATAATTAACAAAGGGTCTAAGGTGCTGTGCTATATACTGGTTTATTATCTCTGTTTGGCCATCTGTTTGAGCATGATTTGCAGTGGAGAGCCTCAGCTTCACACCTAGAATCTAACAGAATTTATTCCAGAAGTCTGAGATGAATTGGGGTCCCCAGTCTGATACAATAATGTCTGGGGGTCTGGTCTACTGATAGATATACATTATAAAAAGCCTTGCCATGTTTCAGGCTGTGATAGTTTTGTGGTATGGAATAGATATTGGCCTTTTCTCTAAGCAGTCTACTACTGCAAAGACAGTATTGTAACCATGTTGGTTCTTAGAAAAGCTTCAGAAGTCCATTAAGATATGTTTCCATAGCTGGTCTGGTATGGGCAGCAACTGCAACAGTCTAAGAAGCTTATCACACAGGTTCTGAATTCACTAGCACATGTGGCAGTTAGCAACATATCAATCAATATTCTGGATTATTTCTGGCCAGTAGTATCTTTCTGCTAGCAGTTTCCTCATCTTATTTCTTTCTTTATTCAGGAGCTGTATTTGAAGGTTTCCCTTATCCAGCACCATCAGCTAATTCTGGCTATATAATAACAGATTTTTTTCTAGGGACCATGAAGCCTTTCCTTCAGCAGCTGCCATCTGAAGGTTTATCAGAGATTCATGAGTACAGTTAGCTTGTAGTAGGCAGTCTGCTAGATGTAACTTCTCCTGAATTGGTGCTAGCTCTGCATGAGGGTTTTCCATCTCTTGTATAATATGAGGGTCAAGCTATTCTGTCTTTAGAAGCTGCTAGGTTTAGTATTTCTTTTTTAGGCTATTCTGGGCTTCCACTATTGCTGGCTACTAGAATAGAGTATCTGCTAATGAGTTCTGTTTCCCTGAGTAGTATTAAATCATGAAGTAGAACTGGGTGAGATACTCAGCCCACTTCACCTGCTGCAAGGTCAGGACCTTAGTTGTCATAAATATTCTAAAGCTTAGTAATTAATTAGAATATTAAAGAGGTCCTCCTGCTGCAAGCTTTCCAGCTTCAGTTACTATTTCTTTAAAGCCTGTATGATGGCTAAAAGCTCCTTATTATAGATTGCATAGTTGCACTCTGCCAGTGCTATAGTTTTTGAGAAATAGGCCACTAAGTGCTATTGTCTGTCCCCATTTATATTCAACTGAGAGAGTACTCCAGCAACCACCTCATTCAAAGCATCAGTCTCCAGCTTGGTTAGTTGATAGAGGTTATAATAGATCAGTACCAGAGTAAATATTAGCTGTTCCTTAAGCAACTTAAAGGCCTGAAAACACTGGGAGTTGAAGTTAAAGGGCATGTTCTTTTTTGTAAGGTTAAACAGGAGTCTCACAATGCAGCTATAGTTCTTAATAAACTGCCAGTAGAAATTGCAAAAGCCTAGAAAGAATTGCACTCTCTTAACTGTGGTTAGAGGCTTTCAGTTCTGGATTACTGCCACCTTCTCTGGATTGATCTCTATTCTATTAGTGCCAACAATGAAGCCTAAATACTTGGTCTAGATAATATGAAATTCACATTTTCTAATGTCTGCTTGAAGCCCTGCCTCTTGGAGTCAATTTAGCACTCTGATAACATGCTCCTGGTGCTCTAGTTCATTCTAGAAATAGACTAGTATATCATTGATAAAGATGGTTATAAACTGGTTCAGATAATCCAAGAAGAGGTTGTTCACATATCTCTAAAAAGTGGCTAATCTGTTGGTGAGCTCAAAAAACATTACCTGATATTTGTAGGCTCCATAGTAAGTCCAGAATGTTGTTAAGTCTTCTGACTCAGAATCTATCCAGATCTTATAAAATATCTGCCAGATGTCAAGTTTAGTGAAGATCTTTGCTCAACTTAAATGTTCTAGAGTCTCATCAATCAATGGCAAAAAGTAGCAGTTCTTTTTTGAGATAGCATTTAGCTTTTAATAGTCCACACAGAGACACAACCCTTCATTAGCCTTGTGAACAAAGAGAATTGGAGAAGCAAAGAAAGCCCTACTAGAAACTATAAAACTCTTGCTTAGGTTCTTCATCAAGTATTTCTTGATAGCTTTCAGTTTCTCAGCAGATTGCTTGTATAAGAGGCTATAGCCTAGAGAGTTCTTCTCAGTGAGCTCAATGTGGTGATTATAGGAACAGTGTGATGATAGCTAATTAAAAACTTTTTTAGAGAATACATTCTGCCAGAGATAGTAGCATGCCAGAAAATGTTTGTCTAGATAAGCCTCTTCATTCTCTTCTGTTAATAGAGGTTGAGTTTTTTTCTTAATGATCTAGTCAATCTTATGGAGACTGATAATGAAGGTTTTACTCTCTTAAGCCTGAGTAGAGTAGTAGAAGCCTGCAGCCCCAATTAAGGTAATGTCAATCTCCAGAGGTTTCTTTGAGGGTTTCTTTAAAGGCTGTAAATAGTGCTGTTTTACAATAGGTTCTATTCCTTGAAGGGCTTAGTTTATCTTGGCTAGGTCTAAATACCTATTTATAGCAGCAGTTTGGGGCAGTTGATACCTAGCAGATTCAGCATCTGGAACTTGCTGCTAGGTATTTGCCTTATCTTCTGCAGCTATAAGCTCATTGAGCTCTGGGCACTGGTCTGGCCAAATCAAGCACTTATTCTGTATATTTAACCAAACATCTTGCTCCTCACATCACTTCTGGCCTAGAATCATGTTATGATGCTCAAGGTTGGCTATAAGCATAGGTACATCAGCCTGCCAATGCCTATTAACTGCCAGATGCAATATAATTGTATGGGTGATTTGTTCTTCAGTCTGGCCATTATAATCTCAGATGCAGCAATCAGAGTTTAGGGGCACCACTAATGTTTGGAAGTATTTAGCCACATCTCTTGCATAAGAAGTATTAATAAATATAGATCTGTTAGCTCTAGAGTCAACCAATGCCTTCAGTTCCACACTTAGTCCATTTCTTGATATATAACTAAGTACAACAAAGTGATTGCTGCCAAGCAACTTGCTTATATTCAGCAAAGACAGGTCAACCTTATAGCTTTTCTCTAGAAAGGAGACTTTCTCTAGGGTAGAGCTTTTTCTGAATCCTGATTCTTATCTAATACTTTCTTCTTCTCTTCTAGGGTTTTAATCTCCAAGGCCTTCTTGTGAGGGCAGTATGAGGTAATATAGCTAATCTTCTTGTAGTAGAAGCACTTTTCTTTCTACATCAGTTTTGCTCTTTGTTTATCATCTAGTCTGCTAGCCTTGGAAGCTGCAGGTGCAGCAGTTCTAGTAGTATGCTTGTCACAGGGTTTAGCAGCAGGAGCAGTCCCAGCAGGTTTGTAGAACTTGTTCTGAGCCTTGAACTTTTCAGCATTGATCTGCAGAGTGTATGCTGCCTGAGAACAGGCAGTAGAGAATTCATTAAAAATTCTAAAAATATAGTAGTTTCAGGTGGTCAGATTTTAAAGTTTGTCAGTGAGCTTATTAAAAAGCTCCTTCTTATAGTCTTTTAAGTGCAGCTGGGATTCACCTGCCAGATGCATGAATTCTGCTAGGAAGTCATGATATTTCTGGTGTGATTTCATCTGGAGATAGCACAGTTGGTGTCTAGCTGTTATACAGCAGTTCAGATTGAAGAAGATTGATTTCAGGTGCTTAAAGACTTCATCAGTGGTCTAATACTGGTTCACTGAGTTTTCTTGAAATTGAGGAGCTGCATATCTGGCAGTGCACCCACCAAGACAACTCTGCATATATACAACTTGGAGCAGATTGCTGAAATAATAGTTAGTATTGGCATTCAATTTGTCTTTTATCTGAGCTATTTAATTATTGAACTTGGGTTCCTTTCTGTCAGTTAGGATGAGTGGGTCTGGGAGCTTAACAGTGCACCTAAGTTAATCAGAAACAGAGGTAGTTCTATAATCTCTATAAGTTCTCACAGCCATCTCTGCAAAGGCATCTTGATATTTGTCTCATTTAGTAATAAGTTTAATAATCTGACTTTCTTAGGCATTAAGTTGCTGGCAGAGGTTCTTAATGCAACATTCTGCATAATTAATTTGATGCTCTTTGTTCTTCTGATTAGCTTCCCACATGCAAAGAAGGCCTTCAAAGAGTTTTTCTGAATCATTTTGACATTTGGCAAGGAATTCAGTCTTGATAATTATTTCTGGCTCATTAATTTCTTAAGGGAGAATGGAAATGTGTTAAGATTCTTCTGGTTTAAGAGATTTCTCAACTGCACTAATTAAGTTAGAACTCATAGACTTGTTAGTAGTTCAAGCTATCTTATTATTCTTCTGGGTTCTGGGTTCTGGAGGTCCTTGATCTAGGCTGCAAGATTCTGGAGTCTTAAAAATTAAAAGAAAAAAAGGTTTGTCTACCCTCAAACATGTGTAGGGTTGCTTATCACTCTAGATCACACATAATATATAACTAGGGTAAACAAGAGGGTTTGGTAAAATAAGAAGTTTAGAATTAATGCTTTTGATTATGTGATAGCACCCAGTCATAGTATTATTAGCTAAAACTATAGTAGCTTGTCATACAGAATCAAAAGCATGGAGAAGAAAAAGAGAGAAATTATAGCATTATAAGGTGGTTAATATCACCAAGTAGTCCCAGCAGTATCTCTCACCGCCTACTTGTCCGCCACACTGTTACAATTTCTGCAGAGCTTGAATAATAGCCAAAAGTTCCTTGTCATAGATTGTGTAGTTATATTTGGCTGGGGTCATAGATTTTGAGAAGTATACTACTGAGTGCTATTATTAATCTTTATTAACATCTTGCTGGAAGAGCACTTCTGTTATTACTTTATCAGAGGCATCTGTCTCTACCCTTATAAATTAATGAGAACTATAATAAATTAAGACTAAAGCAAATATTAGCTTCTTCTTGAGCTCTTTAAAGACCTGTAGGCATTGAGAGTTGAAGTTGAAGAGCAAGTTCTTTCAGATCAGATTATAGAGAAAATAGGCAATACAACTATAGTTTCTAATAAACTGTTAATAGAAATTGCAAAAGCCTAGAAAGAATTGAACTCTTTTAATTGTTGAAGAAGGCTCTCAATTCTTGATTATTATTATCTTAGCAGGATCCACCTCAATTCTGTTCACACCTACTATAAACTCTAGATATTTGGTTTGTGTAATATAGAATTCACACTTCCTGATATCTGCTTGCAATTCTGCTTTTCTTAGTCTGTTTAGGACCTTAATAATGTGCTTCTTGTGCTCCAGTTCATTCTCTGAATAGACTAGTATGTCATCAATAAACACTGTCATAAACTGGTTCAGGTAATCAAGGAAGAGGTTATTCACATAGCACTAGAAAATAATAAATCTATTAATAAGTTCAAAGAGCATCATCTTATACTTATAGACACCATAATAGATCTGAAAGATGGTTAAATCTTCTGACTCTGAGTTCATCTATATCTTGTAAAAAGCTTGTTAAATATTCAGCTTGGTAAACATTCTTGCCCAGCTTAGGTGTTTCAAGGTCTCATCAATTAATGGCAGGGGATATCAGTTTTTCTTGATAATATTATTCAGCTTTCAGTAATTCACACAGAGGTGTAGGCCTCTATTAGCCTTTCTGATAAACAGTATAGGTGATGCAAAAAGTGCTTCACTAAAAACTATAAAGCCCTTGTCCAGATTCTCTATTAAGTACTTCTTGGTGGCTTCCAATTCTTCTGCAGACTGCTTGTATAGGGGACTATATCCCAGGGTATTTTCATCAGTTAGTTTAATTTTATAATTATACAGTTAGTGAGGTGATAGCTTGTTGAAAGCCTTCTTAGAAACAATATTTCTTTATAGTCTATATTGGGCTGGCAGATTTGAATCAATTAAATCCTCCTCATTATTGTCACTGCTTGCAGGGTTTGTTTTTTCTTGAATAATTTAATCAATCTCATAAAGACTTGTAAGAAAGATCTTACTTTTATGCTGCTAAACATTTCAGTAAAAACCTGCAGCTTCAATTAGAGCAATGTTGATTCTAGGCAGCTCTTTCAGGGGCTCTTTAAATAGTAGAAATTGGTGTTACTCCACAATTAAACTTTTGCCTTAAATTGCATAGTTTATTTTTACTATATCTGACTGCCTATCCCTGTTGAAACTGCACAGGGGTTAATATCTAGATTCTGGTATTAAAGTTCTTTTTTGAGGAGTTGCCTTATTCTCTATTGCTATTAGTCTATCCCAACAGTCTGCATCCTGCTGGTGCCAGAGGTTAGGTTTTGGTTGTTTTAAAATCACCTGAAGTATAATTTTTTCACAGGCTAGGTGAGTTCTCTCAATCTTTAAGTACTAGTCTAGCTAAACCAGGCATCTATTATGCATATCTAGCTATATATTATGCTTCTCACACCACTTCTGTTCTAGTATCATGTTATGCTGACCTAAATTGGTAATTAGCATGGGCACATTGACTTAGCAGTGCCCATCCACTGCTAGATGCAATATAATAGCATGTGTGATTTGTTCTTCAGTCTTGCCATCATAACCACAGATGCAACAGTCAGAGTTGAGGGAAACCACTATTGTTCAAAAAAACTTGGCTGCATTGATAGCAACTGAGATGTTGATAAATATAGATTCATTTGCTTCAGAATCAATTAATGCTTTAAGCATAATGCTCAATCCATTTCTTGAAACTTGATTAGATACTGTAAAGTGTTCCCTGCCTAATAGTCAGCTTAAATCTAATGAAGAAAGGTCAATTTAATACTTATACTTTAAAAAGAAGACTTTTTCTAGAGTTTCTCTTTTCTCTCCTGGTTAGTGATTATATTAGAAAATTCTTCAATTATCTTCAGCACTTTCTGGTCTGCTGCTGCTGACTTCTTAATAAAATAGTTAGCAGCTCTATACTCTCTTCTTTTATAATGAAAGCAGTGTTCTTCCTTTATAAGCTTATTCTTGTGTTTGTCACCAGTGGTCTTTCTTGTGGCACTCTAAAGGTTTAAGGTAGCAGGAGTCATTCTGCACTCTTTAGAAGTTGACTAATTCTTGATAGTATTATAGTCAGGGTTCTTTGGTTTCCACTCTATTATTTGCTGCAGGCTACTAGCAATCTGCAAACAGCAGGTTAAGTATGCTTTAAAGGAGACTGTGTCCTCAATTCAATAAATCACTATTATTTTCTGCAGCTTCTGGGTCAATCAGTGGAACAGCTCTTTCTTGTATTTAGATTCAGGGATCTGAGCCTCACCTGCCAGATGCAGAAACTTAGTCAAGAAGTTATAGTAAGAGTCAGTGATGTTCATCTTCAACTGGTAGAACTGGAATTTTGCATTATTAAGTCAATTTGGGTCCTGAAAGATGCTTTTAAGATAGCAGAACATCTTATTTGCAGTCTTAAAGCAGTTAATCACCTCTCTGCAAATTTGAGGAATAAAATAGTCAGCTATAGTGCCTCCCACACAGTTCTGAACATATGCCATATGTATAGCTTCATTTGGATAGTGGTTTTCATTTGCAAGCAGTTTGTTTTTTATTTTTAAAAGCTAGTTATCAAACTTTGGGTCCTTTCCATCAGTCAGGATGGGTAGGTCTGGCAGCTTGATAAACTTATAAAAAGCTTCTGATGCAGGGGTTCTATAGACTGAGCCAGCTTTTTATTGTATAACTATCTGAATAATCTGTTTCTTGTAGTTCTTGTATTTTGCTATAAGCTAACTAATTTGTTCATCTTTTTCTGCAATCTTCTTATTTGTATTATTCTTTAGAGTGCTAAGTTTAAGTTCTAGTTCATTGACCTTCTTCTGCAGTTCATTATGGTCATCAAGTACTGTGTTGAAGGTATGTAAAATAGCCTTATAAAGAGCTTTTCAGTCTTGTTCAATAAGTTTATTAAATTGCTTATATATTATCTCCTATTCTTCTGGGAATTTGCCATCTTGATTCTGAGAGTCTCAAAGAATTGAGATATATTATCTCTGCCTAAATAGGTCTTTTTCAGTGGTGGTTAACTCACACATTATTCTTGTTTAATTCAGTTCAAATTCAGGTTCTGTAATCAAGTCTAGAGGCTGTCTTTGAAGTTTATTCAGGTTAAATTAAAGTTATTCTGTTATTCTGTTAAAGGAAAAGATGAGGAGGCAAAACAGAGATGTTAGCAACACTATTATTATTAGCTCTTTGTGCTCCTAAAGAATGATAATATTAATAGAACAAAGTAAAATTGATGCTTTTGATTATGTGACAGCGCTCAGTCATAGTATTATCAGCTAGAATTATGGTAGCTAGTCATACAGAATCAAAAGCATAAGGGGAGAGGAAAGAATCTGCAGAGCTTTATATAATATATATAGATGAGTAGGACCAGCAGTATTCCAGAGATAAAAAAATGCTCAACACTATCTATTTTACTGCCTAGGTGTGCTACACTATCACAAGAGTGAGCAATATAATAGTAAGAATAAGCCTGTGTTACTAGCAATATCTATATAACAGGTTGCTATATAAGTCAACCACAAGAATCTGATTCTGTCTGAAAAAAGCATTATTATATACATGTTTTTTTCCTGAGTCTTGGTGATTATAGTGATCATGGTGATCAAGGTGATCAAGATGATCACAATTGGTTATATACTAATTAGTTACTACTCTCAGTTCTATAATTATTTAGTTTAGGGTTTAGGGTTTAGGGTTTAGGGTTTAGGGTTTTAGGGTTTTAGGGTTTAGGGTTTAGGGTTTAGGGTTTAGGGTTTTAGGGTTTAGGGTTTAGGGTTTAGGGTTTAGGGTTTAGGGTT